>Ga0315910_10000138_pt1 | contig 91912 bp, 61 predicted proteins | sample EdamamesoilMG_FD_204470 | JGI IMG/M metagenome (GOLD analysis project Ga0315910, IMG submission 204470) | Garden soil microbial communities collected in Santa Monica, California, United States - Edamame soil | ecosystem: Environmental > Terrestrial > Soil > Garden | place: USA: California...
AATCTCGGCGGGTGGCAACGCGGTTCGAGAAGACCGCGATCAACTTTGGAGGGATGGTGAAGCTGGCCTTCGTGCACCGCTATCTTCGCCTCTGTGCCTCCTGACGGGAAACGGGACAGAGCCTAGTCGCCGGCCCCGCGGGCAGAGCTCGCGGGGCGTGGTGCTCGAGGCGTGGCGGGGCGGATTCGCGAGGCGTCCGCGACCTTCGTGCACGGCACTTCGGCCTCGTCGCGGGGTGTGAAAGCGAAGGCGCAACCCAACGGTTGGTAAGGCCAGTTCCTTCACCGGCCCCTGGACGAGCTTTGGTTCCTGGCCATTCTCTGAGACTCGCAGGCGCACGCCCGCTCCCGCTTCCGCGCCAACTTCGCGACCTCACCTGCGTCGCCGTACGTCCCCCGCGTGCACAACCGCGACCTTCCGACTGGCGTCGTGCCTGCCCGCTCCTCGCCCCCGTCCCGTTCCCTCTTTGAACTCCTCGTCGCGGAGCGGCGACACAAACACGCAGCCGAGCGCTGCCCAAGGCCCAAGAAGCCATTCGTGACGCCGTGTCCGCTGTGTGAGAGAGTTTGCGCATGCTCGGTTGCGCGCCGCTCGGTACGCGGTTCTCTAGGTTCGTCTTGCGGGTGTCCTTCGCCATCGCGGGTGTGTCTGCGTGCACCTCGGGCCCATCGGCTCCCGCCCCCGAAGCCGCCGAGGACGACGCGGAGGAGGGCGACTCCAGCGGAGAAGGAGCCCCGAGCAGCACCGAGTCCGAATCAGACGCGACTGGCGACGCCTCATCGACGGGATCCGACGGTTCGGAAGGCAGCTCCGCGAGCAGTAGCTCGACGACTGCCGCGACGACGGAGCCGGGAACTCAGTCCACGACAGAGGTAGGGCTGAGCACCGAGTCGACCACCGGCGACGTCGACGGATCCGAGACCACGGAAACCGAAACGGAGGAGGACCACGGCACGATCGAGACGTTTCCGACGCAGCCGGGAGCCGTGGAGAGTCCACTCTACACGGCAACAATCAATGGGGAGCCTCTTTTCGTCGAGAAGCTGACCAAGTTCGCCCCGGAGATGGAGGTCCACTACGCCCACGCTTCGGTTTCCGAAGACGGCACCGCCAGGGTCTCCATCACCGTCAACGAGAGCTTCTCGTCGTACACGTTGAGCCCCACGAGCAAAGGTATCGTCAACGAACGCATGGGCGACACGATTACCTTCGAGAGTGGCCCCAACTATTTGATCCTTCAGGTCGACGAACAGGAGCTCTTGTTCATCCTGCTCGACGCCCACGAGTCCGATCCACCACGGCTCGGCGATCCCAACGTCAAGAGCATCGCGGACTACGGGGTGGACAGCACCGGCGAGACGCTCCAGACCGCGGCGATCCAAGCCGCGATCGATGCGGCCTCAGGCGCGGAACAAAACATCCTCTATTTCCCGCCCGGAAAGTACATGGTTGGCGAGCTCTGGATGCGGAGCAACATGACCCTCTATCTCGCAGGAGGGGCTTTGTTGTATGGATCGAACGCGACCGGCGACTTCAACACCGGAGACGGGGGGATCAACATCGAGGGTTGTCAGCACGGCATGATCCGCTTCTATCGCGTGCAGAACGCGAAGATCTTGGGCCGAGGCGTCATCGATGCCAACGGGAAGTCACTCCGCGCACAAAACGACACCAAACTCAACCTCATGAAGATCGAGGAGAGCTCTGACATCTTGATCGATGGTGTCTTGGTCAGAGACTCGAGCTTCTGGAACACCCTCATCTATCGCAGCGACGCGGTCACGATCTCCAACTACAAGATGATCAACTGCCGTCCGACCACCACGACCTGGAACAACACGGACGGGGTGAATTTCGACGAATCGACGCATGGCCGGCTCTACAACGCGTTCCTGTACACGGGAGACGACAGCATGGCCACCAAGAACGAAGAACCGTCGGGGACCGTGAACACCACGGACATCGTGCACGAGAAGGTCGTCTGCTACACGAACTCCGTAGGTTGCAAGATCGGCACGAAGACGATGGGGCAGACCATGGACGGGGTCGTCTTTCGGGATATCGATATCGTCAAAGCCGGGCGCGCGCTCAACATCGACGCCTACGACACCGCCGTCGTCCAGAACACGATCTTCGAGAACATCCGTGTCGAGCAGGCCGACAGCGTCTTCATCGCGCTCGACGAGACCAACCCTCCCTATTGGAGAGATGCGGCAAACCAGTGCATCATCCGGAACACTCAGTTCATCGACGTCTCTTCAGAGACCAGAATGCCGATCCAGTTGCAAGGACGCTCCACCATGTACGGGATCGAGGGGGTTCATTTCCGCAATCTCACGGTCCAAGGCAATCCCGTGACGAGCGCCGACGACCCGGATGCTGATTGGATCATCAACGCCAACGTCTCGGACATCACGTTCGAGTGATCCTTCCGAACCTCGCAGCCGGCGATGCTGTGCCAGTCATCGCGGTGGTGTTGGGCCGCCTGCGTTTGAGATGGCGGTCGTCGCACAGGCTCAGGGGGGCGAGCGCTGCGTCAACGGCGGAAGGCATGCGCGACGTTGCTTCAGGCCATGCGGGACACCGCCCGCTCGATCAGCGGGACGATGGCGTCCACCACCCGGGCGCGTCGACCCGTGGGTCGCTGCGGAGGTGTGACGACGTAGACGGGAATCGGTTGGAGGGCCCAGCGCGGGAGGACGCGCTGGAGCGCCCCCGTGGACTGGGCTCGCCGGATTTCACCGATCGGTCGCAGTCCGATACCGAAGCCCGCGCAGATGGCATCTCGTTGCGTCCGTACATCCCTCGACCCAAACCGCCCGCGCACGAGAATGCTGAACTCTTTGCCGCGCGGCCCGACGAGATTCCACGACGAGGCGGCCTCGACCTGCTGAACGATACATTCGTGCGTATTCAACTCGTCGGGGCCCTTGGGACGCCCGGCTCGATCCAAATACTCTGGAGCGGCTGCCAGCGCGAACTGGACCTCCCCGAGACTCTTGATCCGCAGACTCGAATCAGGCTGCCCTCCGATACGCAGCGCGAGATCGAGACCCTCGGCGACGAGATCGACATCCTCGTCGAGGACGACCAGTTGGATCCGCAGGTGCGGATGCGTGTCCAAGAACGTCAGGAGCTCCGGCACGAGCCCAAACTGCACGGTCGTCGTGCGGACGGCGACTCTCACCAAACCCGATAGTTCGCTCGCATCACCATCCACGGCCTCTTCGGCGTATCGTGCCGCCCGCAATAACGCGGTTGCGCGCTCGTAGAAGGCGCGACCTTCCTCCGTGAGACGTGTCATTCGCGTCGTGCGGGTGAGAAGCCTGGCCCCCAACGCCGCCTCCAGTCTCGCGAGGGTACGACTGACCGTGTTGGGCGGGATGGAGAGCACGCGTGCCGCGGCCGAGAGGCCTTGCGACTCCACGACCTGCACGAAGACAGCGACGTCCGAGAGACTCTCCAGGGCCACGTCTTATCCATAGCACGGACAACTGATGTCCACCATTCATCCTTCCGAAGGACGAATCTCGAGCGCATACCTTGGACACCATGCAACTCCCGTCCACCCACCGCTTCCTGGTAGCCACGCTCTGCTTTCCCGGACCCGAGGCCGACCGCGCCATCGCACGGTTTCAGGACCAAGCGGCCCACCTCTTCGCCAAGCACGACCTGCGCATCGAACGGACGTTGACGTGCACGAGCAAGGGCCAGCTCACGGGAGAAAACCGTCACCCACTGCCGCAGCGCATCCAAGTGATCTCCTTCCCATCGATCGCCGCATTCCAGGCGTACACGGCCGACCCCGAGTACATTCGCCTCGCCAACGCGCGCGATGCCACCATCGAGCGACTGATCGCCGTCGTTGGACCCGCCCTGGATGTCGCAGCCCTAGGCCCGACGAGCGACTCCGTTCCGAGTCAGCGGTTGTACGGCGTCGCTTTCGTCCGCTTCTTGGAAGGGGGCGCCACTGGCCTCGCAGAGTTCAATCGACGAGCCAGCGGGCTCTTCTCTCGCCACGGAATGCACGTCGAGCACATGTTCGACGTCGCTCGGGTCGCGGCTCCGATCGGCGAGGCGCTGCCCGATTTTTCGCCGGAACGCGTGATCGTCTTCTACTTGGACGACCCAAGCGCGTTGAAGGCCTACGCGACCGATCCCGAGTACCTCGAGCTCGCCCCCCTTCGCGATCGCGGGCTCGCGTCCTACGACTTCTTCCTGGGTCGAGTCGCCACCTGACACGCCTCACCCAAGGCGCTTCATTCGAGCACCAGGCCGTGGAGCCAAGGCGCCGCAGGCAGGCAGGGGTGCGCTCGCGACGGTCGCGGTCACGGTGATCTACGTGCGTCCCAGCAGCGCCGAGACGGCGGACACGATCTCGTGCGGCACGACGGGCTTGGCCACGTGTTGCTGGTATCCGACGTCCAACGCGCCTTGACGGTCTTGAGGCCTCGCGTACGCACTCAGCGCGATCGCGGGTACGTTGCCCCCCGCGTCTGCGCCGAGCGCACGGATGCTGCGCATGAACGCGTATCCATCCACACGCGGCATGCCAATGTCCGAAACGATGATCTCGAAGGTCCCCTGGGCGAAGATTTCGAGGGCCTCTTGCGCACCCTCGGTGGCGGTGACGATAGCTCCGCTGCGCTCGAGGATCTGGGCGACGACCTCCCGCGTATCGGGGTTGTCCTCCACCACGAGCACGCGGACCCCCTTGAGCGGTTGCTGACGGAAGATCCCGGAGGCCGATGCCTCCGCGTCGCTGCTCCTATCCTCTTCGGATGGCCCGGTCTCGTGCGGTGGGGAGCGCCCGGCGGGGATTCGCACCGAAAAGCTGGAACCACGACCGAGCCCGCCGCTATCGACCTCGACGCGTCCCCCATGGAGCTCGACCAAGTGACGCACGATGGAGAGCCCGAGTCCGAGGCCACCGTGGCTGCGGGTGATCGTGCTGTCCCCTTGACGGAAGCGGTCGAAGACGAATGGCAACAAGTGGGGCTCGATACCGATGCCGGTATCCTCCACACGGATCTCGACGCACGCGTCGACTGGCGCGACGGCGACGGTGATCCGCCCCTGCGCAGGCGTAAACTTGACCGCGTTGCTGACCAGGTTCCACACGATCTGCTGCAGACGTTGGGCATCGCCAAACACGTGTCCGACTTGCAGATGGGGTTCGAACACCATCTCGATGCCCTTGGCGCTCGCCGCAGGTCGCATGGCATCCATGGCGGCCGCAATGAAGCTGCTCACCTCCACGGGCTGCGCGTCGATGTGGAGCTTCCCGGTGATGATGCGGGAGATGTCCAGGATGTCGTCGATGATGCGCGCCTGTGCCCGAGCGTTGCGCTCGATCGTGGCGACGCCTTTGCGCACCATCACAGCGTTCTCGGGGGACTCCGCCAGCAACGCGGCCCATCCAAGGATTGCACCGAGGGGCGTCCGCAGCTCGTGCGAGACCAACGCGAGGAACTCGTCCTTGAGGCGATTGGCCGTCTCCGCGGCATCTCTCGCCGTCCGTTCGGACACGAGCAAGCGGTCTCTCTCCTCCTCGACGACACGCCTCAACCGGCGATCTTCTGCCTCCGCAAGCGCTCGGAGAACCGCAGGGCCCAGGCGATCGAGGCGAGTCTTGAGCACGTAGTCCGTCGCACCTCTGCGCAGCGACTCGATGGCGAGCTCTTCACCGATGGCCCCCGAGACGAAGATGAAAGGAACCTCGGGGACCGAAGCGCGCGCGGCATCGAGGGCGCGGAAGCCGTCGTAGCCGGGCAATGAGAAGTCCGACAGGATCAGCTCGAAGTCCTTGCGTGAAAGCACCTGCGCATAGGTCTCCTCGTCGTACGCCCGCCGGACGTCGCAGACGATTCCCTCGGCGCGCACGGACTCGAGCACGAGCTCCGCGTCGAGATCGTTGTCTTCGAGCAGGAGAACACGAAGAATTGGCGCCGCGCTTGCGCTCTGCCCGGGGATCACTCCGAAGCACCCCCTGATGTTGCACTTTCGGTGCGACGCGGCGGCGGCTCGTTGATCACGGCCCAAAACAACCCGACCTCGCAGATCGCGGTCACGAAGTCACGGAAGTCGACGGGCTTGACCACGTACGCGTTCGCGCCGGCCTTGTAGCTCCCGATGACGTCCTGCTCTTCACGAGATGAGGTGAGCATCACGACGGGGGTGTCCTTGAGGTCCGGCTCCGCGCGGATCTGCTGGAGGACCTCCAATCCATCGACCTTGGGCAGCTTCACGTCGAGCAACACGGCCACAGGATCGCCGCCGCGGCGCAGCTTGAACGCTCCCCGGCGATAGAGGTAGTCGAGCGCCTCCTCACCATCGCGGACAACCACGACCTCGTTGGCAAGGTTGTGTTGCTCGAGCGCGGTGAGCGTGAGCTCTACATCGTTGCGGCTGTCTTCGACCAGAAGAATGCGTCGTGATTCGCTCATGCTCATGCCTCGTGGCGCGGTAGCGCAAAGTAGAATGTAGCACCGCGGCCCAGCTCGCTCTCGGCCCAGACGCGTCCGCCGTGGCGAGCAATGACCCGCCGTACGGTCGCCAACCCGATCCCCGTCCCCTCGAACCGGAGATCCGAGTGCAGTCGCTGGAACACGCCGAAGAGTTTGTGGACGTAGGCCATATTGAACCCGACACCGTTGTCCCGCACCCAAATCGTCACCTCATGGCCCTGCGAGCGGCACCCGACCTCGATGCGCGCCCGCGTCTGTTCACGGGTGTACTTGAGCGCGTTGCCGAGGAGGTTCACGAGCACCAACCGAATCATCGTCCTGTCGGCCATCACGGTGGGCAATGGATCGATCGACCACTCGATCTCACGATCTTGCGCGTCTGGCTGAAGTTCTGCCAGCGCCGACCCTAGCACGACCGATAGATCGACGGGGGTCGTCTTGACCTCGCTGCGACCCAGACGTGACAACGCCAACAACGCGTCGATGAGAACGCCCATCTCGGCGGCAGCATTCTTGATGGTCGCGAGGTACTCCGCGGCCTTGGGTGGCAGCGAAGCCCCCGCCGCACTGCGCAACAGATCGGTGAAGCCGCTGATGTGCCGTACGGGGGCACGCAAGTCGTGGGAGACGCTGTACGAGAACGACTCGAGCTCCGCGTTGGCCTCCACGAGCGCGGCGGTGCGCTCTTCCACGCGGCGCTCGAGCGTGGACGCAAGGGCGCGGACCTCGGCGAGTGCCGCATCGCGCGCTTCCAGCGCCTTCTGGGTCTCAGCGAACAGGCGCGCGTTGTCGATGGCAATCGATGCACGACGGGCCAACTCGGCGGCGAACTCCAACTCTACGCCTGTGTATCGACGTCCGGATTCGGCGTAGACCAAAGAGATCACCCCGAAGGCTTGGCCGTGCGCCACGAGGGGGACCACGATCGACGAGGTCAGGCCCAGACTACGCGTGATGGCCAGCAGCTCCGGATCGTCGATGACCGCAGCCAGGAGGGCGTCGGAGATCTCGGGGATGAGCTCCGGCTCCAAGGTGCGAAGCACTTGGGGAGCACCGACGGGCGTGTCCATCCTGGGAGGAAACCGGCGATGGAGCTCACGCGCCAGGGACTCCTTGGACGGGTCGGCGTGCACCACCGCCAGGCGCGCAAGCGTGCCATCCGCCGCGAGCACGTCCACCGTGGCCCAATCGGCGAACGTAGGGACCATGGCCCGCGCGACGTTGGCGAGCGTCCGTTCCCAGTCGAGTGACGAAGAGAAGATCGCGCTCACCTCCGCCAGGAATCGCTGCGCTTGCGCCTGGCGCCTCGTCTCCGTGATGTCGCGGGCGACGGCGACCAGTTGGATCGCCTCACCCCATTCGTTGAAGATCGGGGACTTGAGGGTGTGGAACGTTCGCCGCGTTCCCGTGGGCGTCGGGACGTCGTCGTCCGTGCGTTCCACGACCTCGTGGGTCCGCAACACGTGCCTATCGTCGGCCTCCGCCGATTCCGCCGAGCCCGTGGTGGCAAACGGCGCGTGTACGCCACTGCCGAGCTTCTCGGTCGTCACACCAAAGAACCCGCGTGCCGCTGCATTCGCGTAGATGAGCGCCGAAGAGGCGTCCTTGCAAAAGATCATATCCTGAACGGAATCCAGGATCTGCGCATGCCGATGTTCGCTCAGGCGGAGCTCCGCCTCGGCGCGTTGCTTGTCCGTTACGTCGCGCACCGAACCCGCCATGCGAAGCGGATTGCCGGATTCATCCCACTCCGCCTGGCCGGCCGTGGTGTACCAGCGATAGTCGCCCGCTTCGTGGCGCAACCGGAACAGAGGGATACGATACGGGGTGCGGCGCCGGAGGTGCGCCTCCAATGCATCGAGCATGGGCTGGCGATCGTCGCCGTGGACACGCTCGAGCCACTCCTCGAACGTAAGGTCGCGCTTGGGTGTCATGCCAAGCAGCTCGAACAAACGGTCGCTCCACTCGAGCGCCTGCGAAGCTACGTCCCAATGCCAAATGCCCTCCTGGGCAGCTTCTGAGGCGAGGATGTAGCGGCGCTCGTGCTTGCGCGCCCGTTGCTCACTCTGCTTGAGTCGCTCGAAGAGACGAGCGTTCTCCAAAGCAACCCCGGCGAGGGCCGTGATGGCGAGCAGCGCTCGCTCGTCGCGCTCGGAGAACATGCAAGGACGCCCGTGTCCGAAGAACAGCCCGCCGAGCACGTCGCCCTCCATCCCCTTTACGGGCGCGGCCAAGTAGCTGACGACGGGGAGATGACCCGTGGGCATCCCATGATGCGGGGCGCTCTTTCCGTAGCGCGGATCTTGGCGGACATCGCCCAGCCGGACGACCCCCTCACCCGCGAACGTCGGACGAAAAATGTCCGTATTGCGAGGCATCCCGAATCCTGCGAACGCCTCCTTGGGCGCGCCCGCGAGCGTATGGAGCATGAACCGCTCTCCCGCGTCGTCGACGACGTTGTAGAAAAATGCACCGAACTCGGCCCCCACGAGTGCCGTCGCTTCATCGGTCAGGCGCTGCATGAGACGGCTCGGATCGAGCTCTCCTGCGAGGCTTGGGCCGATGCGGGCCAAGTGCTCGACCACGCGCCGCTCTTCCGCGAAGGCTCGCTCCAAGGACTCGGCATCCCCCCGCCCTTCGGAGCCCGCGCTACGACTGTCTGGTGCCATGGTAGTTTCACCACCGTCGCACGTCGCGGACCTTGGGTAAACCGTGGTCTGCACATGCGAAGGTCGAGGATGCAATCCGGTGCCATGGGACGCCGGCTGACGACGAACTCGAAAGGGGTTTGGGTCTGACACACGCCTTGGCGGTGTCCAGCACCCCCTCGACGGATCGTACCTGAAGGCTATGCCTCGTCGCGTCCGCACATCCTCGCTGCAACGTCGGCGCCCGCGAGCTGGAGCGCGATGGCGGCGGGTGGAGCCTCGAACGGGCTAGGGGACGAGGAGGACCTCGGCGACATCGGTCAGCTCCGGAACTTCGATGACCGCGGTTCCCCCGTCATGTCGAAGAGGTGGAGCTCCGCTGCGGCGAAGACCGGGTTGGACCCGACGCGATAGGTGAGTATGGATCCATCGCCAGAGAAGACCGGAAGGAAAGCATTCTGCCCCGCGGCGATGGGATCGGGGACGGCAAGTGGCTCGGAACCACGAACACTTCGAAGGCCTCGGCGGCATCGGTGGGGACGGTGTATGCAAGGTGATCCCCGACGGGAGAGAACGTCAAATCCGTGATGGCAGGTGCTTCGGCGATGGCCACGAGCTCGGCGTTCGCGAGGCCGTAGCGGTAGATCCCCGCCGACCCGGATTGCGGAGACACGAAGGCGTAGAACGCATCGCTGCTGGGCCCGAAGGTGCCGAAGTCGCTTGCGATACCGTCACCGAAGACGGCCATTGAGGGCCCGGGCACTTCACCTCGCATAACGGAATGATAGGCGAGGGCCGTCCCCGAGGGTGACACGGAGATCGCGCTCGAAAGCGCCGAGTCGTCGGTGGATTGTGCAATCAGCAGCGGATCCAGGAGGGCGCATCCTTCGTATTCCACCAAGTACAATCCTTCGATAGGTTCGCTCGAATTGCGCAATCCAGGGCGCGTTACGACGACCATGCGCGCGGACCCAAAAAGACCGGGTTCGGACGTCGACCCGGCCGTCTCGTCTTCCCCGCCGGTGCTCGAGCCGTGGGCGGTGTCAGACGACTCTGCGTCGGACCCGGCGGTCCACCCCGACGACGTGGAGTCGAGGAAGTCGAGGAAACCGCAGCCGCAGCTCTGAGACATCCACGGAACGTTGAATCCCGGGAAGGTTCGCGACAGCACCACGTTTTTTTGGAGGGCGTGCTCGGCATTGACCGATGCGCTCGTCGTCGAGGTGGCACGTCGCGAAGTGCGCAAGAACGTGGCACCGACATCATCGGCGTCGGCCTCGTCTCGCGCGGAGCCATCAAACGACCGCAACGGCCTCGGCGACTTGCGGGATCGGCGACCCGAGGTGCACACCTCGATCAGGACCGTGGGGGCCGGCTCACTCTCGAACAGATCCTTTCCTACGGCTGGGATAACATCGATTGATGTCGTTTCTGTCCTACTACGTTCGGTGTGGAGCCTGCGGCCTGACGAGCCCGGCGGTCGCGTTCGGGTCGAGTGGGAATGCGCCCAAGCAGCTCGATTTCATTGCGGCCAACTCACTCACGGGGATGTTCGAGGTGGTGTCCCAGCCGCTGGCCCCCCCGTTCGAGCAAGTTCCACTCGGAGAGCTCGCACGAAGGTGGAGCACGCCGTCGCGCACGCTGACCTCCCCCAGCCCCCATGAAGCGGAGCTTCGGCTGACCCCAGCACTCGACTGCCCTCGCTGCGGCGCTTCGATCACCTCGGGCATGTGGGGCGAACCGGCTCCGGCCGAGCGCGATTGGGTGTCGATCGAAGGAGCCATCGCAGACACCCGCGGGGCCGCGGAACGCACGGATTATCGCTTTGTCGCTCGCGATCTGGGATTCGCGGTGCGCTGCTTACACACCATCGACACGGGCGAGGTCATCAACCACTGGAACCTCAGCCCCATCGTTTCAGAAGCCGTGGATCTGCGAGCCATCACGCAACATTTGATCGCCGGTCTCGTCGCACTCGGGAGCCAATGCTCCGAGCCGAGGTTCCTAGGGCGTGGGGCGCGTTTTACCGAAAGGCTCCCCCCCGCGAGAACCAAGGCCTTCATGCCGGAAAGGTGAGTTTGTGGCGCGGCTTGGGTCGGAAACCATAGTCGCAGGGCTCGACGACCGGTAGGCCGAGCCGCTCGAACGCCTCCTTGAGCCATGCGGTCCCCGTGCGTTCGCCCATCGCGTAGCAGACCAACTCTCGCAGCGGGTGAATCTTGTCGTGCAGTTCGACATCGGTCAGGAGGCCCTGCTTCCAGAGGTCGCCGGCCAAGCGGGCGACCTCTCGCGCGATCGCGTCGAGGGGTGAGTGATCGGCCCACGGGTCGAGCTCCACAACGGTAGAGATCCGCGGGTCCCCCAGCCATTCGGGGAATCGCCGGCTCATCGCTTCAGCATTGGCCGCGTGAGCGCGGCTCAGCGCGCGGCGAAGGGCTTCGCTTTGCTCGGCCATGGCGCGGTAGGGGGGCGCAAGAAAGCGACCGGCCAATTGCGGCGTCTGGTCGAGCAGGCGAATGCCTGCCGCGAGTCCTGCTTCGCTCTCACCGTAGAATAGCGCCAGCGCACGTTCGAGTTCGAGGCTCGGACGCGAGGTCGTCGGGGGCAGGCGATCGACGTCCTGCGGCGCTGCAGACCAAGGCTTTGCCAGGCCGATGCGCTGGTCGCAGAGCCGAACGGCTTCGCTCCCATGCCCCTGTTGCGCGAGGACCCTGGCCCGAAGGGACTCGCGCAGGTCGTCGGGGCAAATCCGGGTCGAGTACAATGGCCCGTAGCCCGACAGGGCCTCTGGGGGACACTCGGTGGCATCCCCCAGGGCCTCGAGCGCGTCCACGGTCCGTGCAGCGACGTCTGGCAGGCCAGCGTCGAGTTGCGCAACCGCGAGCCATGGCAAGACAGACCGAGGCGAGACCCACCAGGCGTCTTCGTACATCCATGGCAGGAAGTACGGGTCAAACAGATACGTACGCACGGCGGACCTCCCGAGCGCATCGTCTCCATCGAGCGCGGCTGCGGCGGTCGTATCGACGAAGCGAGTGAGTCGTTCGGCCGGCGATCCGATGTCCGCATGCAGGGCTGCCTTTGCAGCGGCAAAGGAGACCCTCCACGAAGAGGGTAATGCGGCTGCGGCGGTATCGAGGGCCTCGACATATTCGGGTCTGAAGCCATGGTTCCAAAGGCCACGGGCTTGGCTCAGACAGAGCCTCCACGCGTCGGTACGGCCGTGCAGCAAAGCCAGCAGCGGCGTGGTCTCGAGTGTGACCCACAGAAGTGGCAGGCTCGCGGAGGCCAACGCGCTGGGCCGAATGGGTGTTTCCGCCGCCAGGTCGTGGACGAGATAGAAGGCGACCGATCGATCTTCGAAGGTCATCAAGGACGCGAGGTTGGGAAGCTTCGTCGATAGCAGGATCAACCCCAAGCACAGCGGGGTTTCCGGGGTGTTCGCATGGAGGTCGACCATCGGGCGGACGTCGACCATCGTCTCGGGAGGAAGCGCCCGGGCAGCTTCATCCATGAGGATGCGAGTCGCCGTATCCCATCGCGCTTGGCGTACGGCATCGAGGGCGCGGGACAATGGGATGACAAGCGTCATGAGGTTCGCCAGTTGGGCTGGTGTTCGAGCACGGCACCGACCCCACCGCTCGGGCCTACGTCGCGCATCGCGAATACCTTGCCCTTGCCGGCAGACCACGTCGGTTCGCCGTGCGACAACCGCTCGTTGGGCTGTGGAAGGCGATCGACGAGCTTGCGGTCGCTCGCCTTCGGTGGCCGAACAAGGTGAGCAGTTTCGCGGGCGCCCGCCATGGCGGTAGCCTACCAGGTGCATGCGGGTGCAGCAAAGCGAGCCACCCGCCGCTCCGTATGCAGAATCAGCTCAAACTCGCTGCGTCCGGCATATGTGGTCCGACTGCGCGAGAGCACCGATCTCGCGAACTGGTCTCAAGCGACCCCATGTGGGGCCCCTGTCCTACCCTCCGAACCCGGTGAGCACGGGTGCAGCGCTCCTCGGTCGATGTCTCGACCCCCCACGCGCGATCGCAGCGTAGCGCAGCGCAGTCGTTTGAATCGTCTCGACTACATCTTTCGCACACTCGTCACCGACGACACCGTTCCCCATGCGACCTTGTCGCATCGTTTCCGGCCGCCCACGTTGCCGTGCCGACGTCGGCGTGGGAAGGTGGAGATGGTTCGGAACGGAGTGTCATGCGAAGAACGAGACCATGTCTCGCGGCCACCGTCGTGCTCGCGTTCGGGGCTTCGGGGTGCTTCGAAGGGATCGACCCGGCCAACGCCAACGACGAGATCGAAAGCTCGTCGGGCTCCGCGGTGGAGGACTCGTCGCCACCGCCGGATTCCACGACCACCTCGGCGGACTCGGGCGACTCGCCGCAGGCGGAGACCGAGACCAGCGATCCAGACCCGACTACGACCGGCAGTGACACGAACGACGATTCCGACGAGAGCGACCCGCCACCTTGCGGTGACCTGCCGGGAGACCCGGGTGCGGCCCCGCTCTCGCGACTGACGCCGCTGCAGTACCGCAACACGATCGAGGCCACCTTCGGCGCGATCCCTGGCTTGACGGACGTGTTGCCACCGGAGATCCCCTCGCCGACGCTCGGCGCCGCTCAAGCTGCAGTCAACAGCGCGGAGGTGGAGAGCTACGGACGCGCTGCGGAGCACGTCGCGGCCTATGTCACCTCCGATCCGGGACGGCTCGCGACCGCGGCCCCATGTCCCGACGGCGAGGACGCGAGCCGCTGCGCCGAAGCGTTTCTCCACGGTGCGGGAGCGGCTCTCTATCGCGGTCCCTTGACGGACCCCGGCGACCTGGAACGCCACCTCGCCCTCTTCGAAGCGGGCGCCCGGGAGGGCTACGCCCACGGAATCGAGCTCCTGTTGACGGGGATCCTCCAGTCTCCCCGGTTCCTCTACCGCGTCGAGATCGGCACGAGCGATCACGTGAGCGACCACGCTGTGCGGCTCACGTCACGAGAGCTGGCCAATCGCCTCTCGTACGCGATCTGGAACGGTCCGCCCGACGGGCGACTGCTCGAGGTCGCCGAATCGGGCGGCCTGGAGACCAAGGACGGCGTGCTCGACACGGTCGACTGGATGCTCCAAGACCCGCGCGGCGCCAGGTATGTGCAATCATTTCTGGAGCGATGGATCCACCTCGATCGCGTCGACGAGATCTACAAGCGAGAGGACCTCTACCCCGAATGGGGCGCGATCCGAGGCCCGATTCAGAGGCAAGCGAGCGCCTTCTTCGACGCCGTGATGACCACCGAAGGTGGATCGCTGAACGCCCTCTTGACCTCGCCCACGGTGCTGGCCAACGAGGAGCTCGCCCCGTTGTACGCGAGCGCCGGGGGAAGCGAGTTCGTGCCGACGGACGCGGACGTCCCAACCTCGGGGCTCCTGACGCTCCCCGCCGTGCTGGCGGTCTTGGCGAAAGCCGGCGAGAGCTCTCCGATCTATCGCGGGGTCTTCGTCCGGGAGTCGCTGCTCTGTCAGCATCCCCCCGCACCGCCAGCGGATATCCCTCCGGCCCCCGAAGTCGATTCCGGGGGCTCGACGCGCGACCGCTTGGCCCAACACGTGTCGGACCCGACCTGCGCCGCCTGCCATCGGCTCCTCGATCCGATCGGCCTTGGTTTCGAGCACTTCGACGCGATCGGACGCTACCGAGAGTCCGACGGCGGCAAACCGGTCGATGCCAGCGGCGAGCTGACCCAGACCGACGTCGACGGCGCGTTCGATGGCGTCGTCGAGCTGGGGGAGAAGCTGGCCCAGAGTGCGATCGTCGAGACGTGCCTGACGCGACAGTGGTTTCGATTCAGCCTCGGTCGCGCCGAGGAGAAGGCCGATCAGTGCTCCATGGACGATCTCCAGGCGGCCTTCGCAGCGTCGGGCCAGGACCTGAGGGCCTTGCCGTCCGCGCTCTTTCAAACCGACGCATTCCTGTACCGGCGCCCGAGTGACGCGGAGGTGACCCCATGAATGATCCCGCCGGACGAGCCCCCGTCGACCTTCGCACTCGCCTCACCCGTCGCCGGCTCTTGGGAGGCATCAGCGGGCTCGCAGCTGCGCTCACGGCCCCGATCTGGCGCCATGCGACCGCCTTCGGCCGCGACGAGTCCAGCCCCGCCCTCCGCTTCCTCGGCTTCTTTTCGAGCAATGGAATCGTGCCCGCTCGGTTCTGGCCTACCGGAAGCGAGAGCGAGAGTCCGCTCGTGCTGTCGGAGTGCCTCACCCCGCTCGAGCGCCACACGCAGAACCTCTTGTTGCTCAAGGGTCTGCACATGAACTCGACGATCGAGAACAACCTGGGGATGGGCGATGGGCTCAAGCCCGGCGGTCCCCACATGAAAGGGCCGGGAGCCATGCTCACCGGTGGTTCGCTGACGGAGGGCGAGTTCACCGGCGCCGGCGGTCCGGCGGGCTACGCCGATCGAATCTCCGTCGACCAGTTCCTCGCCGAGCGGGTGGGCTTGACGAACCGATTTCCGAGCCTCGAGTTCGGCGTGCGGATGCAAGGGCAGGAGCCGCTTCGCTACATCTCGTATCGCGGGGCGTCCCTGCCCAACACCCCCATCGACGACCCTTGGCGCATGTACGAGCGGATCTTCAGCGACGCCGCGATCGGTCTCGACGAGGCGGCTGCCGCCAAGGCCCTCGCCGAGAAGCGCAGCGTCTTGGACTTCTTGCATGGGGACCTCCAGAGCCTCGAGACGCGCGTCAACTCCGAAGACCGCGCCCATCTGGAGGCGCATCTCGAGCACATCCGAAGCCTGGAGCGGCGGTTGGAGACGCCCGTCGCGACCTGCGAGCTGCCCTCGATGCCCGAGCCCTTCGACCCCCAAGCGCTCGAGAACTTCGCCGAGATCGCCCAGCTCCAAGTGGACCTGATGCTCTTTGCTCACCGCTGCGATCTCACACGGATAAGCACGTTCATGTTCGCCAACGCCAATAGCTGGCAGACCTACCCCTGGCTCGGCATCGACGAGGAACACCACGAGATGTCGCACGCCAGCGATGACGACGTCGTGCAGAACGATAAGCTCGTTCGCATTCATCAGTGGCACGCCGAGGTCTTCGCGACGATCCTCGATGCGCTCGCGGAGGCGACCGAGGCCGATGGCTCCTCCATGCTCGAAAACAGCCTCGTTCTATGGGGCAACGAGCTCGGAGCCGGCAACACGCACTCCTATCGCGACATCCCGTGGGTGCTCGCCGGCCAGGCCAACGGATTCCTCGAGACGGGTCGCTATCTCCAGTACGACTTCCCGCACAACAATCTGCTGCTGTCGATCTGCCATGCGATGGGCCTCGACGACGTCGAGACCTTCGGGATCCCGGGCTGCTGCACGGGACCGCTGCCGAACCTCGGCGGCTGAAGCCGCCCCCCTCGCGGGCCGAGCAGCGCCTCTACGCGCGGGTCCTCGGTCGCTACCGCACAGGCAAGGAAATCGGCTACGATAGTGCCGAGAATCGAACTCCGACTCTTTTGGCCTTCTCGACCCGCCTCAGACGCGCCCAAGAAACGAGTTGCTCCCAGTGACTGCGCACACCCCTGATACTATACATCTCAATGGAAATCAATTCTACATCTGTGAGCGGAGTGGCTCGGGCCTCTTTAGACCAAAGCTTGTAGGCCTTTCGGTGTCCTCGTTTAGTAGAACGTGCCCTAAAGGTTACGTCTGCGGGTATCAGATGCTCGACTACCGTCTCCAACTCGAGTCGCTTCGAATAAGTCTAACGGCAAACGGTATCAAGCGCGCAGTGTCAGTATTTGGTAAGCTATTCGACGACCATGACCCCGACGACGATGACCCCTGGCGCACGTGGCGCGGATTGCAGATCTCGGTCGAGTTCTCAGGTTTGATGCTTGTGGGCCGCGACTACTTCGGGCCAAGATACTACATTCCTTCCCCGGAGCTGCATCACGAAGTTTGGGAGGTTCAGTTTGAGCGTGGTCAAATCACCCATGAGTTGAATGCCTCCGCATTCATGTCCGCGTATCGCAAGGCAGAAACGGCGGTATACAACGGTGATCCTCATGCTGAAGATTTTGTCCGCCAGATCGCAGAAGAATCTCGGAAGTTTCGGGGCAACTACGATTTTGTGCCGTGCTTGCAACGAGGCCTTAGCACGTTTGCAGCCAAGCGCCCGCCACGAGAATAGGTCGCAGGCGACAAGTACCGTCGCGCGGCTCGACTGCCCATTGCCGCCGGCGGTAGCCAGACTTCGTTTCGAGGCCAGGCGAGACGCAGTCGGCTCCGCCCGCCCCGCGCGTTCGACCGAAGTGTCGGGTCCGGCCATGACGCACACTCCGCCTCGATCCCGCGCGAAGCTGCGCGACCGACCCACGGGGTTACTCTTGCTTGGGCAAGTCGCGGGTCATACCTGAAGAAGTCGCGCAGTGTGCCATTGTGTGCCCTCAATACCCACAGTGTTCAGGCCCGCTGATTCGATACCCGGCCACTTCCATCGGGTTGCCGATGTCTTGCGAGCGATGTGCGGTCGCGAAACACACGAGCGATGCCTTGCCCGCGGCGGCGCCAGAGATGAGTCCCCAGAGTCCGCCGACGACCCAAGCCGGGATCATCCAGTCCCGCAGGTAGATGTACTGCCGTGAATGGTACAGCTCGTGTCGGAACGCGTCCTCGTCCGCGAGCTTTCCTACCCATACGTTGATGGTCGCCCCCAGGGTCGTGGCACCGGGCGACGGACTCTTCTGCGACCACTCCACGAAGAGCATTCCGCCACCGAACCCGATCCGTACCTTGTCCTCGTCGTTGTCCTTGCCGGAGGTCGCGGCCGCGCCGATGAGCCCGGCAATCCAGAGGAGAGCGCCGACCGCAGTGGTGAACAAGGAGAAGCTCGCCTTGAGGACGAACTGAACCACCGACAGGAGCACCGAGCCCCAATGGTGAGGTCCCAACGCGTGGGATGCCCAATCGAGCGCAGCACACACGACCACCGCGCCCATCGAGCCAAAGCCGGCCCACCAAAAGAAGGTTTCCTTGCTCCCGAAGGTATCGGGACTCTGCCACTGGATGATGCCTGGGACGCCGTGCGAGAACACGAGGAAAAACGTGTCCCAACCCGACGGATCGGACTCGAATGCGCGCGCGAAGAACACCCCGAGCAAGATTCCGACGACGTAGTCGAAGATGAGTTCACTCCAACTGAACGTCCAATGGATCAACATGCTCAACAGGGCGGAACCCAGCACGATCCCCGGCCAATATACGAAAACGACCAATCCCCATGTGTCCATCGTCCCCTCCGTCCACGACCATGAGTCTGCGGGTCGACCTCCAATGCGTCAAGCCGCATCACCTGAAGTCCGTCCCCCCGGTGGCGGGAAGCTTCGGTCCGACGAACGCCGTCACCACCCTCGGAAGCTCACGATCGATGCCGCGCGTCCGGCATGCGCGGGCCTTGGCCCGACCATCCCCGTCTGCGGGCCAAGACCGCTCGCGGCACCCGCAACAACGTACGGCGGCTTACGTACGCGGACCGAGATCGCTGCACCTCGAGTGCGTCGATTCGCGCGCGGCGATTGGGGGAGCCACAAAACAAGGGTTTCACGCCCCCCGGAACCAGCGATCCGAGGTCCGCGAACGCAATCATTGTCGTCCACGCTGGAAACGCGGATGATCGTTCGATGCGTTGCACGGACTGGATCTCCTCTCGGCACCACGCGCGAGCGTTCGCGGGGTTGCTCGCGCTCTCGCCGACCACCGTCCTCGCTGCGGAGGTCCGGGTCGATCCCAGCGAACCCATCCAAACACTCGGACCGCAGTTTCACGGCATCAACTTCATGGCATTCCAGGACGCGGCGCAGGGAAGCGATGCGAGCGCGACGGCGCTTGCACAGACCCCAGTGGGTCTCGTCCGGTTTCCCGGAGGGTCGGCCGCGAACTGGTATGATTGGCGCTGCCCCTATTACCAAGAGGCGAGCCCCGCCTGTCCGGATGCGCCCACCGAAGAGAGCTGGAGTCGGACGAGCCCGGGCGAGCTTTGGACGTATGCACAGCGGCTCTCGGCGGTTCCCCTCTACCAGACGAACATCGTGGGCAACCCCACCGAGCTCGAAGGTGTGGGGACCCCCGAACACGCGGCCGAGTGGGCGAGGTGGGCCACTGAAAATGGCATTCCGGCGCGGTTCGAGATCGTCCATGAAGCCGGTTTGGACTTGATGCCCGAAGGAGGCGACGCCGTGTATGCGAGCTACGTGGACGCATTTATCGAGCAAACGGTCGCCATCCGCCAAGCCGCCCCCGGGACGTTCGTCATGGGACCCGGCGCCACCAACGAATGGTTCTGGAGGACCGGGGGCGAGCTCGAGGCGTTTCTCGAACAGGTCGGCGATGTGAGCGGAACGGGCGACATCGATGGCGTATCGCTGCACTACTTCTTCGGCGACGGGTGGGAAGGGTCGCGCGGCGCCGCACAGCGTTGGCTCGCCGCGGATGGTCCCTGGACCTTCGTTCGCGAAACCATCGAAACGCACTCGACGGTCGAGCTCCCTGTGTTCATGACGGAGTGGCATCTCGGCGCAGAGGATCCTTCCTTCAACGCGACCGTTGGCAATGCGCTCGCCACCGCGGATCTCATCGGCGCATTCGCAGCCTCGGGGGTCGCGGGTCATGTGTTCTTCTGCATCCACGGGGCGCGGCTCGAATCCGACGCGTTCGGGCTCCTCTCCGGCGCAGACGAGGGCGTCGCCACGGATACGCCCACGCCCGCGTATTACGCCTACGCGCTATGGAGCGCGATGGGAAGCGACGTGTTCGCGACGACGCTCGATGTGGACGCGGAAACCACGTTGAGCGCGTGGGGCACGGGCGATGCGAGCGGATTCCAAGTCATGGCGATCAACAAGACGCCGGTCGCCCAGCCACTCTCGGTTGCGATCGATGGCATCGACACTTCGGGGTTCCCCGTCGTGGTCCACACACTCGCCTCGGTCGAGGGTCCCGAGGCGCTCGACGTCGAATACAACGGAGTCGTCAACCCAGACCCTTCGACGACCCTGCCACCTGGGCAGCACGCCCAGGCCACCGCGACCGGATTCGAGACCGTCGTCCCCCCCTATGCGATCGTCGTCATCCAACTCGGCGAGCCAACCGACCCCGGCACGGAGAGCGGGACCGACACCGCGGATCCCAGCGACACCACGACCGATGCGGGCGAAGAGACCACCGGAACCTCGACGTCGAGCGGCACGACAACGGCAGAAAGCACCGCGGGGACGGGCGCAGAGGCGACCTCCGCCGGCACGACGATGGGGACCACAGGCGCCACGACGGATCCGGCGACCGGCGGCGGAGCCACGAACGCTGGCACCAGCACCACCGCCGGCTCCGAGGACGTCGACGCCTCGGGGGAAACCGCGCCCGCCGAGGGCGAGGACTCCGGCGGCTGCGCGTGCACGACTTCGCCGACCCACGACACCCCGTGGACACTGCTCGCCCTCGGCGTCGCCGCGCCGTGGGTTCGTCGGCGGCGACGGGCACCGGGGGCTATCACGGTCGCGTGATGACGGGGTCCGCGGACGCGGGCTTCGCGGAAGCCCTCGGCCTCGCGGAGGACTTCGCGGCGACCCTCGAGCACGATCCGCCGCAACCGGAGACGTGCGCCTTCTGATCGCCCCAAGCTCGTTCCCGCGGTAGGTTGGCGCGTGACGATCCGTGGACTCCTCCTCGATGCCGCCGGGACCGTGCTGCGACCGGCGACGTCGGTCGCGGCAACCTACCTCGAGGCCGCGCGCGCCCATGGGTGCACCCGCACGCTCGCGGACGTCCGCGCGGCGTTTGGTCCGGCCATGGACTCGCTCCGGGCGCTCCGCGCAGGCGACCCCTCGTGGCTCCGCTACTGGCGGGCCGTGATCGCGACCGCCACCGGCATCGATTCCGCAGCGCTCACCGATACCCTCTACGCCCACTACACACACGCGCATGCGTGGGTGTTCGAACCGGAGGCACCCAACCTGCTCCGCGCCTGCCAGGACCGCCGCATGCCGGTCGCCATCGTCTCGAACTGGGATGAACGATTGCGCGACCTGATGGCGGATATGTGCGCGACTGCGGGCATCATCGTCCCCGAGCTCGTCATCTCGGCGGAGGAGGGGATCGAGAAGCCAGACCCCGAGATCTTCTGGAGGGCTTGCGCGCGGCTGCGGATCCCTGCCGAGGCCGCCCTGATGATCGGGGACTCGCAAGCCCACGACGTCGAGGGGGCCGCGGCCGCGGGTTGCCAGGCGTGGCGCGTGGGCGGCCCGGATGCACCGAGCCTCGCCCACGTCGAAGCGCGCCTGTTCGGACCGTCCTCACCGACCGCGCCGCGAACCTGAAGCTGCCGTGCAGCTCGAGCGCGCCGGTCCGCCTCAGCACGCGGAATCGAACGGATCGGCGATCTAGCCGGTGGTGTCCGTACCCGTCGTGTCCGTACCCGTCGTGTCCGTTCCGGTGGTCTCGGTCCCGGTGGTCTCGGTCCCGGTGGTCTCGGTCCCGGTGGTCTCGGTCCCCGTCGTCCCGGTCCCCGTGGTGTCCGCACCGGTGGTCGAGCCCCCGCTATCGGATCCCGACGTGGTCCCCGTCGTGCCGCTCGAAGACCCATCCATCTCTTCATCGTCGTCACCGCACGCCGAGAAGCTCAATAGGGCGCACAGTGGCAGGAAATATCGAATGCGCGTGTTCATGGTGTCAGCTCCCTGTCGCGCGAACGTAACAAAAAACGTCACAGATGCGGCACGGGTGCAACGCGCGTTCACGCACGCACGCTACTCGCAGAGAGCGTGCTCGGATTCACACCCCGGCAGATCCGAGTTACCGATCCGAAGGCGCATGCAATTGAGGCACGTACCCACGGGAAGGTCCTCCGAGGCCGCGGGCTCCATCACCGTACTCTCCGGGGCGCACTGTCCATCGGCTTCGCACGTGTCCGCGACGCAGTTCGAGAGCAGGAGGAACGCATAGGCCTCCTGGACCGTCAGCATCTCGATGCACGCGATCACACACGTCAGGTCCGGGTCTGGCGGAACACCGCCTACGAGGAGGTCGTTGATGCAGACTTGGACGCACCGGATGCCGTCCTCACAGGTCCAGTCCGGGTTGCCTGCCGAGTCCTCGTGGCTGTCGCTGGCGACGGTGCTGTCCGACGACGACGTGCTCTCCGAGCCCGAGGTCGTCGTGCTTGGCGTGACGGTCGTCGAATCCGTGGCCGAATCCGCGGCCGTCCCACCGCGCGGTTCGTCCTCGTCCGAGTCGAAGCACGCGGAAAGGCCCAGCCAAAGGCCGCCACACAAACCGAGCTCGACCGCCCTCACCGGAGGCCAAGCCTAGCACTCGTCACGGCGATGCGTAGTCCTCGAGGGGAGGACACGCGCAGACGAGGTTGCGATCGCCCCAGGCGTTGTCCACCCTGCCGACCGTCGGCCAGTACTTGTGTTCGCGCAGCCATGGCGCCGGGTAGGCCGCTTGCTCCCGGGTGTAGGCGTGCTCCCACGTGGACGACGTCACCACCGCCGCGGTGTGGGGGGCGTGCTTGAGCGGATTGTCGTCGCGCGGGAGGTCCCCGCGCTCGATCGCCGCGATCTCGCCGCGAATCGCAATCATCGCGTCGCAGAAACGATCGAGCTCCGCCTTGGACTCGCTCTCGGTGGGCTCGATCATCAGGGTACCCGCGACCGGGAACGACATCGTCGGGGCATGGAATCCGTAGTCCATGAGCCGCTTCGCGACGTCCTCCGCTTCGACGCCCGCGGTCGCCTTGAACGCGCGGAGATCGACGATGAACTCGTGGGCGACCCGCCCCCCTGCCCCGGTATAGAGCACGCGGAAATGCTGCTGGAGGCGGTGGGCCATGTAGTTGGCGTTGAGGATCGCGATCTGCGTCGCACGGGTGAGCCCTGCTCCGCCCATCATCGCGATGTAGAGGTAGGGGATGGCGAGGATCCCCGCGCTACCAAAAGGCGCGGCCGCGATCGGCCCGACCCCGCGTTCGCCTCCACAGCGGACCACGGGGTGGCCAGGGAGGAACGGGGCGAGGTGCGCTGCCACGGCGATCGGCCCCACCCCAGGACCACCACCCCCGTGAGGGATGCAGAAGGTCTTGTGCAGGTTGAGGTGGCAGACGTCCGCGCCGTAGTCCCCCGGACGGCACAAGCCAACCTGTGCGTTCATGTTGGCTCCGTCGAGGTACACCTGCCCGCCTCGTTCGTGGACGAGCGCGCAGATCTCACGGATCGTGGTCTCGAACACCCCGTGGGTGGAGGGATAGGTCACCATGAGCGCGGCGAGCCGCTCGCGGTGCGCGTCCGCCTTGCTCCGCAGGTCCGCGAGATCGATGTTGCCGTTCTCGTCGCACGCGACCACGACGACCTGCATCCCGGCCATCACGGCGCTCGCGGGGTTCGTGCCGTGCGCTGAAACCGGGATCAGGCAGACATCGCGGTGGAGATCGCCACGGTCGCGATGGTAGGCGCGGATCACCATCAAGCCGGCGTATTCCCCCTGCGCCCCCGAGTTCGGTTGGAGGCTGACTGCCGAGAACCCCGTGATCTCGGCGAGCCACGCCTCGAGATCGGAGATCATGCGGTGATACCCACCCGCCTGGGCCGCCGGGACGAACGGGTGGATGTCGCTCCACTCGGGCCACGTGACCGGCATCATCTCGGTGGTGGCGTTGAGCTTCATCGTGCACGACCCGAGCGCGATCATGGACGTCGTCAGCGAGAGGTCTTTGGCTTCGAGGCGCCTCATGTAGCGCAGCATCTCGTGCTCGGCGCGATGGCGATGGAACACGGGGTGTTGCATGTACGCGCTGCGACGGCGCAGCGACTCCGGGCACCCGAGGTGCTCGGGGAGCTCCGTGGGGAGCGGACCTCGACCTCCGAACGCGCCCCAGATGGCCTCGAGGTCGCCCTCTTCCACGGTCTCATCGAGCGCAATGCCGACGCGGCCGTCATCGACCTCGCGCAGGTTGATGCCCTTGGCGAGCGCGGCCTCCACGACACGACGAGCCCCGCCCGCGCCGACGTTCACCGTGACCGTATCGAAGAACTGGCGCGACTCGAGCGAGTAGCCGCTGCGCTCGAGCGCACCACCGAGGCGCCGGGCGCAGGTGTGCACGCGATCGGCGATGCGGAGCAACCCATCGGGCCCGTGATAGACGCCGTACATCGAAGCCATCACCGCCAGCAGGACCTGCGCCGTGCAGATGTTGCTCGTCGCGCGTTCACGGCGGATGTGTTGCTCACGGGTCTGCATGGCCATGCGGAGCGCGGGCCGGCCCTGGGCGTCGCGCGAGAGGCCGATCACGCGACCCGGCACATGACGCTTGTGCTCGTCCCGCGTGGCGAGGAACGCCGCATGCGGACCGCCAAACCCCATGGGGACGCCAAACCGCTGCGCCGAGCCAATGGCGACATCCGCCCCCCACTCGCCCGGCGCCCGCAGCTTCGTGAGCGCCAAGAGGTCGCATGCCATGACGACCAGTGCACCGCTGGCGCGCGCCGACTCGATGATCGCGCTCGGATCCCGGACAGCGCCGTAGGTCCCCGGGTACTGGAGCAGGATCCCGAACGTGTCCTCGGGAAACCGGTCGACGGTCGTGGGATCGCCCACGCGCACCTCGAGGCCGAGGCCTTCGGCGCGCGTGCGGACGACGGCGATCGTCTGCGGATGACAGTCCTGCGCCACCCAAAAACACTGCCGCCGGCCCCCTGCGACGCGATGGCACAGGGCCATCGCCTCGGCGGCCGCGGTCCCCTCATCGAGCAAGGACGCGTTGCACAGCGGCAATGCGCACAGGTCCGAGACCATCGTCTGAAAGTTGAGCAGCGCCTCCAAGCGCCCTTGCGCAATTTCCGCTTGGTAGGGCGTATACGCGGTGTACCACCCCGGATTCTCGAGGATGTTCCGGACGATCACCGGCGGCGGGATCGTCTGGGCGTACCCCATGCCGAGGAACGATCGCATCACCGCGTTCTGACGAGAGAGTGCCCGCATGCGCCGCAAACCCTCCGCCTCGCTGACGGCCGCGGGCAGCGAGAGCGCCGAGGCGGCGCGGATCCCCCGGGGAAGGGCGACATCGATGAGCTGCTCGAGACTCCCGAGCTCGAGCGACGCGAGCATCGTGGCCACATCGGCGGCGGACGGGCCAATATGGCGATCCATGAAAGATGCGGGGAAACACGCAGGCTCTACGGGGCGCTCGGGCATCTTCTTCTCCGGCCCGGGAACATAGACGATCGCCGTCGGCGTCGCTACGCTTCGTTCCAGGAGAGCGGAGCTCGCGTCGCCGTCCAGCGGTCGCGCCCGTTTTCTTTGGATTGGTAGAGGACCTCGTCTGCGGCTTTGTAGAGCAGGGTCGCCAGGCGCTCGCTCGAGAACCGCTCGCGGTAGGGCCCCTCGATCGCGGCCAGACCCAACGAAACGGTGAAGGATCTCGCCACCCCATCGGGACACGTCATGACGAGCTCGTGGATCGCCGCGAGGATCCTGTCGGCCACGTGGACCGCGGATTGGAGCGTCGAGTCGGGGAGCACCAACCCGAACTCCTCGCCGCCCATGCGCGAGACCATGTCGGTGTCGCGCAGGGTCTCGCGCAAGCGTCCCGCGACCGCGCAGAGTACGGCGTCCCCAAACTCGTGGCCCCACGTGTCGTTGACGGTTTTGAAGCGATCGATGTCCGCGATCGCGAACACCAGCGTCCCGCCCCGCGCGACCCTCCGCAGCTCGTAGTTCAAACGGCCCGCCAAGGCCCTGCGATTCGCCAAGCCGGTCAAGGCATCGGTGAGGGACAGTTGCTCGAGCTCGCGGTTGCGTTGCTCGAGCTTGCGCGCAAGTTCGTCTTTCTCCGCGATCGTCTGTTCGAGCGTCCGAACCAGCTCCTCGTAGGAGAGGTTGAGCTCGACGAGGCCACTGTTGACGACCTGCAGGATGCTCTGGAGGCTGGGCTGCGCGCCGACGTGGATCCCGAGCTCGCTGGCGACCTCCTCGACCTTGCCACCCAGTCGATCGAGGAGCGCATCGACCTCGGCCGAGGCCATCCCAGCCTCGGCGCCGAGCTGCGTGCGCGCGGTTTCCAGGAGCTGGCGCTTCTCGTCGCCCGCAAGCACCGCGGCGAGCACCTCGGCATGCCGGGCGAGCGCGCAACGGGACGCGAACTGGCTCGGGGCGTCCTGAGGGCGATGGTGGAACTCCATGATGGCGGCGATCTCGGGGGGCAGCGACCAAAGCTCCGCCAGGTCGCGCGCGACGTCGTCGTGGCACAACCCGAACAGCTCCGTCTCGGCGGCCCGCCGTTCCGTGGGACTGCTGTTGACGAACTCCATCCACAGGGCGCTGCGATCGGCCTTGCCCCACACGAGCGCCAACACGCCAAAGTCCTGGAGCAGCCCCGCGGTGAACGCCTCGGTGGGGTCGTAACCGGGCACGCGCTCGGCCAGCAGCTGCGACGCCACGGCCCGCCGCAAGGAGTCCTCCCAGAAGCGGTTGAGATCGAAGTCGCCGAGCTCCTTCCCATCCACGCACGAGCGCACGGCCACACACAGCGCCAAGTTCCGCAGCGACCGATTGCCGAGCACCGCGACGGCGCGCTCGACCGAGGCGATCTTCTGGCCGCGGCGGTAGACGCTCGAGTTGACGAGCCGGAGGAGCTGGATGGCGAAGCTGGGATCGGCGCTCACGAGCCGCGCGAGCGCGGCGACGGTCACCCCACCGTCGGCCGCCGCGTCGACCACACGTGCAAGCGTCGCCGGAGGCGAGGGAAGACGGAGAGATCGAACTGCCGGCGCCGCTGACATCCCGCTCGAACTTCATGGATGCATCGGCCCGCGCACGCCATCCTGAGGACGGCCCCCGATTTGGAACCCTCGCCGCGCAACACCCGCGTCAGGGCGCGGGGAGGAGCAACGAAAGGTCGTCGATGTGCTTCGTTCCGGACACGACCTCGATGCGATGCCCCGCCTCGACCGCCTCCACGCCCGCCACGCGGACGAGGTAGGCGCCCGGCCGGAGGATGACACTCAGCGAGAAATGTCCTTGGGCGTCCGTGGTCGTGGTCCCGACTGCCGTCGCGCTCTTCCCCTCCGAGGCGGCGGGAACGACTTCCACCGTCCGTTCCTCCACGCCGATCCCGAGCATGTCGGGCGTTCCTCGCAAAACCGAGCCCCGCAGCTGCACGAGTTGACCCCCGGCCGTCCCTTCGTAGGAACACCGCAGATCGTTGGGACCGGGCGTTCCGTCGCCCCAAACGTCGGTCGCGGTATCAGGGCAGGTCGCGGGGGTGCCGTAAGCAACCTGCCGCGCCCAGGCGACGCGGTGCTGGCGAGGGCGCGTCGCACAACCCATCCCCAAGCAGACCGCGAGCGCGAAGAGCGCAAACCTTGCGTGGGACCGAACGCGCGCGTGAGTTGGGAGAGGCGAACGCATGGAACGAAGCGAAGGCCACCTGCCGCGTTGGAGGCGGTTGACCGTCCCCGCGCCAATGGTCAGACTTTCCGCCATGCAGGGTTATCACCAAGATCCCGGCTACGCACCCCGAATGTACGCCACCTCGCGCCCCGCCTTGGAGCCCGGCATCCGCCGCTTCATGAACGGTGTGTATGCGTGGATGGCCGCTGGGTTCGCAGTGACGGCAGCGATCGCCTACCTCATCTCCACGAACTACGCGGCCATGATGCTCGTGCACGTCTCGCCGCTCCGCTGGCTGTTCTTGTTCGGCCCGCTCGCGATGACGTGGTTCCTGTTCCCGCGCGTCCCCACGATGGAGCGCCCCCTCGCGGTGGGCTCGTTCGTCGTGTTCACCGCCATGATGGGCGCGTGGTTCTCCTACATCCCCCACGTCTACACGACAGGCAGCATCTTCGCCGTGCTGGGTGCGACGGTCGCGATGTTCGCGGGCATGTCCATCGTGGGTTGGGCGACCAAGCGCGACCTGAGCGGCATGGGCCAGTTCTTGGTCATGGCCCTGCTCGGGGCGGTCTTCGCGTCGTTCATCAACTTCTTCTTCCTGCAGAGCAGCGGGATGTCGGTGGTCGTCTCTGCGATCGTCGCGGTCGTCTCCGCCGGGTTGACCGCCTACCACACGCAGGCGATCAAGCAGATGTATTTGATGCAAGGGGCGCAGGGCAACTTCGCGGTGCTCGGAGCGCTCATGCTCTACGTCAACTTCATCAACATGTTCATGGCGCTGCTCCGCATCTTCGGCGTATCGCGCGACTAGAGCGGATCCGGGGCATCCCCGGACCAAGAAAAAGGAGCGGTCGGCCCACCCGTTGTTGAGGGCCGGCCGCTTTTTTTCGTGCCCCTAGACCCTCCACGGTGTTACGCACCGTCCATGAAGATCACCGGCGGGACGCTGTGGCTCGTGGACGATCCCGCGCTGCTTCGTCTCCAGCTCGATCCAACCGCCGCCGTCCCCAAACTCGACCCGGCGGCTCCGCCCCCGCTGCGCTTCGGCGTGAGCACCGACGACATGATCAGCGGGGCTGCCTGCACGCTCGGGTATTCGCCCGAGATCCTCGGGCCGCACTTCCTCGCGGACTTCTTGGACGTCGTCGAACCTGGCGCCGTGGCCCGGGGTGGCTTCGAGGTCCTCGTGGGGGGTGACGCCTATGGCAGTGGATCGAGCCGGGAGGTCGCCGTGGTCGCGCACCAAGGCGCCGGGATCAAGCTCGTCGTCGCGCGCAGCTTCCAGCGGATCTTTCAAGAGAACCTGGTCTACTGCGGGCTCGCGTTCACCACCGATTTCGGCGTGCTCGACCGCTTGGCGGACCCCGGAGCCGAGCTCGATCGCCACGCGCTCTCGCAGCAACTCCCGCCGCTCTTCGCCGAGATCGCAGCGGCTGGTGGACTGCTGCCGTTCGCCGACACGCTCGCGGACCGAGCCGCCGTGCCCATGCCCGCGCCGCGCCCCATGACGTGCATCGAGAAGATCATCGCGAGGCACGCGTGGAACGGGGCGGCGAAGCCCGTGGGCGTGACCGCCGTTCGTCCCGGGGAACAATGGCTCTGCGCCGCGGAGTTCCGCGGGGTGCACGAGTACACCGGAGGCATGGTCATGGACCTCTACGCGCGACGTTGGGGCGACGCCCCGATCGAGCGCGGCGACCAAGTCGCAGCGTTCGAGGATCACTTCGTGTTGCTCGACGAGCCCGGGGTCCCCGCGCCCGTGAAGGTCAAGCGCCTGGGCGCCGCCCACAAGTTGCGCGACGAGATGCGCGTGGCGTGCGAGCGCTATGCGATTCCCGTGCACGGTCCAGGTCGTCCGCTACGAGGCGGCGTTTGCCACCGCATCGTGCTCGAGTCCTATGCCGAGCCCGGCGATCTCCTCGTGCTCACCGACAGTCACACGCCCACGGCCGGCGTCCTCAATGCGTTCGCGTTTGGCGTGGGCTCCACGGCGATGGCCTTCGCCCTGCGCACGGGGCTCATCCCCGTGACCGTGCCCAACACCGTGCGCGTCATCGTCACGGGCTCCCCAGCGCACGCGGTGTCGCCCAAGGACCTCATCCTCCACATCATCGGCAATCCCTACTTTCGTGAGGAACGCTGGCGGACGACGCCCACCGACACCTGCGTCCTGCAGTTTGGCGGACCGGGCCTTTCACACTGGGACGTCGACGAGCTCTCCGTGCTCACCAACATGACGGTGGAGGGCGGACTCATGAGCGGAATCGTGGAGCCCTGCGCAGCGATCGCGTCGTTCCTGCGCACCCAACGAGGCGCGCAGACCCCGATCGAGTTCGTCCACGCCGATGAAGGGGCGAGCTACGCCACGACGATCACCCTCGACCTCGACGACGTACCGCTGACGGTCGCGACCCCTGGGGACTCGCGCAATCGCCGAGCCCTCGCGGAGCTCGGCGACGTCGCGATCCACAACGTGGTGATCGCGTCCTGCACGGGGGGCTCGCTTGCCGACCTCCGCAGCGCCGCCGAGGTCCTGCGGGGACGCTCGCTCGCGGTTGGCGTACGTCTTACGATCACTCCCTCGAGCCAGGCGGTCTATGACGCCGCCGCGCAAGAAGGCCTACTCGCGGTGTTTTCTGCGATCGGGGCCACGGTCACACCTCCGGGTTGCGGCTCGTGCATCGGCAACGGGCCGGGCATCCCAGAGCCTGGGGAAACCACCGCGAGTACGACCAATCGCAACTTCGCCCGACGTATGGGGGCACCGGGCGACGTGTATCTCGTATCGCCACGGGTCGCAGCTGCGGCCGCAGTCACGGGCAAACTGACCGACCCGCGCAACTTGGCCAGCGCTTCCCTCCAAAGCTGCTAGACTCGGAACCGTGGTTCTGGGTCCGATGCTGCTCTTGGTGAGCGCAACCGTCCTTGCGCCGGACGCGCCTACCGTCGGGGATCCGTTCGCCGGTGGTTGGCCGCGCGAGCCCCAGTGGTTCGCCGCGCCGCAGGTGGACGCCAGCACGGACCTCCGCCATCCATTCGCGCCGTTTGAACAATCCTCGGCTTCATCTCGGCGGAAGGCCCAAAGGCGTCCGCGTTTCGCCACAGGCAACGACCTGCGCGATCCAGGATGGAGCACGCCGAGTCCTCGTTGGTCGTCACAGCGCCTCTGGGCACCGGACCTCCGCGATCCCCACACCTCCCAATCCGCACGTGCGGTCACTTTTGCGATGGTCGATCCCGAGTTGCGCGACCCGTTCCTCGGGAAGCGTGCGTCCGGGGTGAGCGACGCCGATCTGCGCGACCCGTTCGTTCGCGCTCCGGCTTCGGGAGGGCCGCCGATCCAACGGCCCCGCAGCATGCGACACCGCTAGCGCTGCCGGACCGCCGATCCAACGGTCGCTTCGGAGAAGCGCTGCACGCCATGCTCCGTGCCCTGGAGGCCCACGCGTTGGCAGTAGAGCAAGCAGCCGTAGGGGCCACCGAGCTCGGACCCATCGCCAGCGCGACCGGGTCCCCCGTGGGGAAGTCCGGGAAACACAGCGCCGGAGCTCGGTCCCGTCGCGAGATCCGAGACGGCATCCACGAGGACCAGGCGGCCGACCCACGGCGCGACGTCTCGGGCCACGCGTGAGAGGAATCCATCGTCGCTCGAATAGAGGGTCGCGACGAGACTGCCACCGCCGAAACCAACCCACGCTCCGAGCACACTCGGATCGTCGTAGGGGATCAACGTGGCGACCGGACCAAAGACCTCGTCTCGATGGAAGGCCGCCTCGGACAGGGCCGCCGCGCGGTCTTCGGCCTCGAACACGACGGGTTCGAGAAAGGCACCGACGCCAGGTCCCACACCGAGAAAGCCCTGGCGCTGCGGGTCCCCGAACACGGGCCGCGCCCAGCGTGCGAGCCCCTCGATTCCCGCGCGGACCCGGGAACGTTGCTGCGCGCTCGCGAGGGGTCCCATACGCACCTCGGCGAGCGAGGGATCGCCGGTCTGGCCAGCGATGGGCTCGAGCGCGCCCACGAGGGCCTCGCGAAACGGCGGGATCAGAGGCCGCGGAACGAAGATCCGCCGCGTCGCCGTACACTTCTGTCCGGCTTTCTGCGTGATCTCGAATGCGCAGTCCCGGACCGCGCGCGCGAACGAGGTGTGCGACGGATCGAGGTCGAGACCGACGATCGCGGCGTTGATGCTGTCCGCCTCGACGTTGACCCGCGCCCCCGTCGCAACCACGCGCGGGTGACCCCGCACGAGGCGGCCGGTCTCTGCGGAGCCCGTGAACGCGACGACGTCGAGAGGTTCGAGGTGATCCAGGAGCGGCGCGCCCGAGCCGAGCCACAACTGGAAGGCTCCGTCCGGCAGCCCTCCGCTCGCGGTCAAGAGCTCGGCCACGCGCACCGCCAATGGGGACCCCGGCGCGGCGGGCTTGCTCACGACGGGCATTCCGGCCAAGAACGCGACCGCCAGCTTCCCGACCATCCCCCAGACGGGGAAGTTGAAGGCCTGGATCTGCACCGCAACGCCGCGCCTGGGCACGAGGAGCTGGCGACCATGGAGCACCGAGCGCGGGAACAGAGGCTCCGAACCACCGGCTCCGGGAAGCCACGGCCCGTCCGGACGTTCGCGCGCCAGGGCGGCATAGGTCTTCAGCACACCGATCGCCCCGTCGATGTCGAACTTGGCATCGTCGCGCGTGTTGCCGCCGCAGAGGATCGAGAGCTGCAAGAGCTCGTCCCGCGCTCTTGTGAGGACCCCCGCGAGCTCGGCGAGGAGCTGGCCCCGGCGGGCCCAACCGAGCGCCTCGATCGAGGCACAGCCGACGCGCCGGGCCCACGCGAGGGCCTCCCCGGCGTCGAAGTCTGGCGCCCCGAACGACGCGATCGTCTCGTCGGTCGTGGGATTGCGCACCGGCTCCACCCCGGCGGAACTTGGCTGCCGCCAAGCGCCGACGACGAAGCTACCGAGCTGCGGTCCCATCACGGTTCCGCGCCGGCCACCCACGATCCCTTGAGATCGCTACCCGTGCGCAGCGTGAAGCCCGCGGCCGCGTGTTCGGCCCAACCGATCACGGGCTCCGCGGCAACGCCGAACAACAAACTTGCGGCGGCCGCGATCCCGACGGCCACGCGCGCGCCTCGGGCCACCGACTCGTCCGGAGCCGCCGTGAGGCCCTCGTTGGGCGCTCGGAAGTACATCGCCACCATGAGACGCAGATAGTAGTAGGCGCCCACGACCGCGTTGAGCAGCGCCGCGACGACGAGCCACCGCAGCACCGCGTTGTCATTGGAGAGCGCCGCCTGGAACAGCGACAGCTTGCCCACGAACCCCGCGAGCGGAGGCATGCCCATGAGCGAGAGCAGACAAACGGCCATGCCGCAGGCCATCGCCGGAGAACGCTGCGCGAGCCCGGACCACTGGTGCGTGTGGCTCATGTCCTCATGGGTCGACTCGGCCCAGGCGATGCACGCAAAGCATCCGATCGTGGCCACCGCATACGTGAGGAGGTAGTAGAGCACCGCCGCGAGCGCACTGTCCCCTCCGCTGAAGACCCAACGCGCGGCGGCTTGTCCGTCCGCGAGCGCCTTCGTTTGACTGGCCGCGGCACCGTAGAAGCTGGCGGCCGCGATCACGCCGACGAGCAAGTAGCCCACGTGGGCCACCGAGCTGAACGCCAGCATCCGTTTGACGCGTGGCTGCCCCACCGCTGCGAAGTTCCCGACCGTCATCGTCGCGAACGCCACGAGGGCCACGACGGAGGTCCACCCGTAGGGCTCGATGATGAGGATCCGGTTGGTGAACACCCCGACGAGGACCTTGAGCAGCGCCGCAAAACCGCCGAGCTTGACGGCCGCGGCCATGTAGGCGGTCACAGGGGTGGGCGCGCCTTCGTAGGCATCGGGCGTCCACATGTGGAATGGGACCGCGCTCACCTTGAACAACAACGCCCCGAGGATCAGCAGGAGTCCAGGAAACAAGAGCGCCGCGGGCCCGATGCCCGCGAACGCGCGCTCCGTGGAGTACGCGACCGCCGATGCCGGCGCCTCGCTCGGGTGCATCGCAACCTCCACATCGGCCTGGACCGAACGCCATTCGTGAAACACGCGCTGAACGCCCGACGCGACGCCATCGAACTCGGTGGCCCCCGTGGCCCCGTAGACGAGCGCCATCCCCATGAGCAACAGGCCCGAGGCGAACGCACCCATCAAGAAGTATTTGAGCGCAGCCTCCGGGGCGACCTTGGAGTTCCACCGCGCACCGACGAGCACGTACGCCGCGATGCTCATGGTCTCGACGCCCAGGAACACGGCGAGCAGGTCGGCGCTGTGGGCCAACGTCATCACGCCGAACGTCGCGATCAGCAGGAGCGACTCCTGCTCCCCGTATTCGAACCGGTGACTCCGCGCATAGTCTCCGGCGAACAGGAGCACCATCCCCGTGACGACGAGCGCGCCGATATCGATGAGCAGCGCGAACTTGTCGACGACCAGGAACCCGGAGAACACCGCGATGCCCCGATCCAGCTGCGGGTCGCGGAACTGGAGCAGCGCGAGCACCAAGGCGATCGCGACCCCGAGGAGCGCCACACGGCGCTGAAACGTACGTGCCCCCGGCATCGAGAACGCGTCGACGACAAGGAGCAGCAAGGACCACGCCGCCAGGACGAGCATCGGTGCGATGCGAGCGAGATCGTCGACCACAGGGCTCATCGGCGCACCTCCTCGTGGCTCGGCCGCTCGTCCCCGATCGTTTTGGCGACGAGCCGCTCGGGTTCATGGCACCAAGGCAGCAGCGTCGCGAGCATCGCGGGTCGATCATACCGCGTGTGGGTCTTGGGCGACCCCTGCAACAAGGAAGCACAGCGCTTGCGCTGGAAATCCGCGACGGCCTCCTGCGCGGTGGGATCGATGCGACGGATGAACGGATCCGGGAACAAACCCATGAACACCGTGAGCAGGATGAGCGGCGCGTACACGAGCACCTCGCGCAGGCTCAGATCGGCCAGCCCCTCGTTCTCGGGGTTGTGCACCGGCCCGAACATCAACTTCTGGAACAGGTGCAGCAGGTAGACCGCGCCAAGGACCACGCCGACCGCCGCCACCGCGACGAGCACGGGGACTTGATGCAGCACGAGGCCTCCGCCCGTGAACGTGCCCACGAGGATCAGGAACTCCCCGACGAAGCCCACGAGGCCTGGCAACCCCGCCGAGCCGAACAGCGCGATCATGAACATGGCGGTGAACCATGGCATCGACTTCGCGAGGCCCCCGAACTCGGAGAGTTCCCGCGTGTGGCGGCGCTCGTAGAGGATGCCGATGGAGACGAACAACGCCCCGGTCGTGAGCCCGTGCGCCAGGCTCTGGAACGTCGCCCCGGTCAAGCCCTCCACCGTCCACCCGGCGATCCCGAGCACGATGAATCCCATGTGGCTCACGGACGAGTACGCGACGAGCCGCTTCGCATCCGTCTGCACCCAAGCGATGAGGGCCCCGTAGATGATGCCGAACGTCGCGAGGATGGCGAGTACTTGCGCCCCGTCTCCCGCGGCCAAGGGAAACAGCGGGAACGCGAAGCGGATGAGCCCGTAGGTGCCGAGCTTGAGGAGGACGCCGGCCAAGATCACGGAGCCGGGCGTCGGCGCTTGCGTATGCGCGTCGGGCAGCCAGGTGTGCACGGGGACGAGCGGAACTTTGATGGCGAAGCTCGCCGTGAACGCCCAGAAGCACCACCACTGCGCCTGCGCGGGGAGGACGACTTGATTGAGCGCCGTGAAGTCGAACGTCCAGATCCCGCCGGAGGCCGTGTAGTGCGCGACCGCGAGGTAGATGATCGCCGCGAGCATCAGGGCCGAGCCGACCATCGTGTAGAGGAAGAACTTGATGGCAGCCTGGATGCGCTGCTCGCTGCCCCAGACGCCAATGATGAGCGCCATCGGCACGAGCATCAGCTCCCAGAACGTGAAGAAGAGGATGAGGTCCAGCGCGACGAGGCACCCGAGCATTCCGGCCTCGAGCAGCAACATCGCCGCGATGAACTCGGCCCCCCGATGCTCGACCGACTTCCAGGCGGAGAGGATGCAGATGGGGGTGAACAGCGTGGTGAGCAGCACCAGCCACAGGGAGAACCCATCGACCCCCACGTGATAGTGGATCCCGAACGACTCGATCCACGGGACGTCGATCTCGAACTGGTAGCCCGGGTGATCGGTCTTGAAGTCGAGGCCGAGTTGCAACGAGATGAAGAGCTCGACCAGCGCGAACGTGAGCCCCACGCCCTTGGCGAGGTTCCCCTCGCGCCCTGGCAGGGTCGCCGCGACCACGGCACCGATGATCGGGACCGCCAGCAAGATGGTGAGGATGGCCGTCATCCTTGCTCCTTGGGACCGAGGGTGAACTCGACGAAGCCGAGCACGCGCATGCGAACTCGCTGAGCGCCGAGGGTGGGCCGCAGCCCGCCCAAGTCCATCGAGTTGAGCGGCGTGGGCCCGAACTGCGCGATCGAAGGATTGAAGTAGACCGCCCCCATGACGACCCCTACCCCGAGCAAGAGCACCGCGAGGTAGCGCCGCACGTTGCCGTTGTGCCAGCGCCGAAACCCGTCTCCCACGAGGGCGACGAGGCCGGTCGTTCCGGACACGCCGAGACCGTCCACGAACAGGGCGTCCGCCACGTGGTAGCAGACCCCGGCGAGGAACCGGACGACGCGAACGATCACATCGTAGGCCTCATCGACGAAGTACTTGCCGTAGCTCCACACGTGGAGGGCGGCGAGCACCGGGCTCTCCATCCACCGGGCCACCTGCTTGGACGGGCCGTCGCGGTAGAGCCAGACGGCGAACCCGATCGCAGCGACCGCGACCATGACGCTCGCCCCCATGAGCAGATACTCCGCCGCGTGGGTGATGTGGTGGTGGTCGTCCCGGAACCATCCGGCGCGCGGTCCGAGGTAGTAGATTCCCCCGTAGGTCGCGCTCATCGCGGTCACGGGCTCGAGCCAATGCTCGAGAAGGTGGGGCAACGCTTCTCCGCCCGCCATGAGAGGCAGGGCCGGCAGCGCGCTCGGATAACCCAAGAAGCCGCCGATCACCGCGAGGACGGCGAGCACGAGCAAGGGCCCCGACATGATCCCGTGCTCGCGCACGTAGTGGCTCCACGTGTGGTGATCGCCGCGGAACTTGCCCTCGAACGTGAGCATGTACAGCCGGAACATGTAGAAGGCCGTACACGCGGCCGCGAGCATGCCGAGCGTATACGCGACGACGTTCAACCCGACCGACCAATGGCTGTAGTTGACGTAGGCGTGGAGCAGGATCTCGTCTTTGGAGAAGAATCCCGACAGCGGCGGGATGCCCGAGATCGCCAGGCAGCTCACGAAGAACGTACCCGCCGTGTAGGGCATCTTCTTGCGCAGCTCGCCCATCGTGCGGATGTCCTGATTGTGGTGGCACGCCTCGATCACGGCGCCCGATCCCAGGAACAGACACGCCTTGAAGAACGCGTGGGTCACGAGATGGAAGATCGCGGTCGCCCACGCGCCGAACCCAACGGCGATGAACATGTAGCCGAGCTGGGAGACCGTCGAATACGCCAGGACCTTCTTGATGTCGTTCTGTGTGATGCCGATGGTGGCGGCGAAGAAGGCGGTGAGCGCTCCGATGAGGGCGATGACCGCCATCGTGAGCGGCGCGAGGGCAAACAGGAAGTTGAGACGAACGCAGAGGTAGACGCCCGCCGTGACCATCGTCGCCGCGTGGATGAGCGCCGAGACCGGGGTCGGTCCCGCCATCGCGTCGGGCAGCCAGACGTAGAGGGGGACCTGGGCGCTCTTACCGGTGCAGCCCAGGAACAGGCACATCGTCGCCACGGTGGCGATGGAGACGCCGAAGATCGTGGTGGTGACGAACGGTGAGTTCTCCGCAGCCGAGCAGACCGAGCGGATCGCGTCGAAATCGAGGCTGCCGACCACCGAGAAGATGAGCAGCATCCCGAGGATCACGCCGAAGTCGCCGATCCGATTGACGATGAAGGCCTTGCGACCCGCCGTGGCCTTCTCCTCGTCGGAGAACCAGAACCCGATCAGCAAGTACGAGCAGAGCCCCACCCCTTCCCAACCCACGAAGAGGATCACGAGCGACTTGCCGAGCACCAGCACCAGCATCGCCGCCATGAACAGGTTGAGGTAGGCGAAGTAGCGGTGATACAGGGGCTCGTTCGCCATGTACCCCACGCTGAAGATGTGGATGAGCAGGCCCACGCCGGTCACCACCATGCACATGACCGCAGAGAGCCTGTCGATCATGAGGTCGAAGCCGATGTTGACGTTGCCCGAGACGATCCAGGGGTAGACCTGCTGGACCATGCGCTCGTAGCCCACGCCGATGAGCTGGTCCTGCACCAGGGAGAACGACGAGAAACAGGAGAACGCGACGGCCCCGATGGCGACGAGGTGCACGATCTCCTTGCCGAGGCGGTCGCCGAGCAGGCGAATCACCTGCGCGCCGAGCAGCAAGTTGAACGCCGCTCCGAGGAGCGGAAACAGTGGAATCCAATGCAGGTTCAGCGAAGGTTCCGTCATGGATCACCTCTAGTCGCGGAGCATGGATACGTCGTCGATGTCGGCGCGGTTCCGAGAACGGAAGATGCTGACCACGATCGCGAGCCCCACGGCGGCCTCGGCCGCCGCGACCGCGATCACGAACATCGCAAAGACTTGACCGCCGAGGTCACCCCAAAGGCGAGAGAACGAGATGAACGCAATGTTCGCGCCGTTCAGCATGAGCTCGATGCTCATGAGCACGATGAGCACGTTCCGCCGGACCAGGACACCGACGACCCCCATCATGAAGAGCACGATCGCGAGGTAGAGGAAGTGAGTGATCGGCACCATGGGCAAGCTCGCGTCCCTTCAGGGGCTTAGGGGCCCTCGCCCACGTGTTCTCGCCGCGACCGCGCCACGACGACGGCTCCGATGACCGCGGCGAGCAGCAGCAAGGAGACCGCCTCGAATGCGAACAGGTTGTGACCAAAGAGCAGGCGCCCGACCGACTCCGCCGAGCCGAACCCCGCCCCCGCGGGCAGCGGTTTGGGCGGGATGGCGACCTGTCGCGCGAGCGTGCCGCCGAACACCCAAACGAGCACCCCGGCCCCCGCCGTCACGGCGGCGGCGTAGCCCAAGGTCGCGGTCGTCGAAGGCCCACGATGCTTGGCGGCGCCCGAATCGTCCACGTCGAGCACCATGATGACGAACACGAAGAGCACCACGAGGGCTCCGGCGTAGACGAGCACCTGGATCGCCGCGAGAAAGGTCGCGGACAGCAAGACGTAGCATCCGGCAACCGCAACGAAGCAGAGGACGAGCCACACGGCGGCGACGACGGGGTTGCGGCGCGTGATCGTGGCGAGGCCCGAGAACACCGCGAGCGCAGCGAACGCGTAGAACAGCCACTCCGCCGCATGTGTCCCGGTCACGCCGCACCCCGCGATCCGTGGGCCGGCTCGGTGGCGTGGGTCGACGCCTTGATCTTGGCCTCGAACTCCTCGCGGAACTTCATGAGGAAGGCAAGCGTGGGCCACGCAGCGGCATCCCCCAACGCGCAGATGGTGTTGCCGGCGATGCCGTCCGCGATGGTTGCCATGAGATCGAGGTCCCCCGGCTGGCCATGGCCAAACGCCACGCGGTGCGCGACTTGGGACAGCCAACCCGTACCTTCCCGGCACGGCGTGCACTGGCCGCAACTCTCGTCGCGGAAGAAGTGGATGATCCGCCACGCCGCCTTCGGGATGTCCGTGTACTGGTCCATCACGACGACGCCTCCGGATCCCGCCATGGTCCGCAGGGTCCGGCCGCCGCCCAGGTCGAACTTCACGCCGGGACGCACCTCCACCTCGCGGATCAGGGGATCTTGTTGGAGTGCGTCGAACTCGAACGGGACGTCGAGCTCGCGGGCGGTCAGCACCGGCATCGAGACCCCGCCGGGGATCACGGCCTTCACCTCTCGGCCGCCGCGCATGCCACCGCAGACGTCCTCGATGATCTGGCGACCCGTCGTGGCCAATGGGATCTCGTACACCCCGGGCCGCGCCACGTGGCCACACACGGAGACGAGGCGCAGCCCACCGGAGCGGCCGAGGCCGAGCTCGGCGAAGGCCGGTCCGCCACGGGTGAGGATCCACGGCAGGTTCGCGAGCGTCTCGACGTTGTTGACGATCGTCGGCTTGCCCCAGAGCCCCTTCACCGCGGGGAAAGGTGGCTTGAGCCGCGGCCACCCGCGATCGCCCTCGAGGCTCGAAAGCAACGCCGTCTCCTCGCCGCAAATGTAGGCACCGAGGCCCCGACAGACCGTCAGGTCGAGATCGATGCCGGTCCCGAACACCCCGCGACCGAGGTATCCCTTGGCGTAGGCTTGCTGGACGGCCGCCTCGAGGACGCGATACTCGCGGGCCATCTCACCGCGGATGTAGATGTACGCACTCCGCACGCGCAGGGCGTGGGCGGCGATGATCATGCCCTCGATGAGGAGGTGCGGATCCCAGTACAAGATGTGGCGATCTTTGAACGTCCCGGGTTCGCTCTCGTCGGCGTTGGCGACGAGGTAGACCGTCTCCGCGTTCGCGGGGACGAAGCCCCACTTCATCGCCGTCGGGAATCCGGCTCCACCCCGGCCGCGGAGGTTCGCGGCCTTCACTTCGGCCGTGACCGCGGCGGGATCCATTCCGAGGGCCTTTCGCGCGGCCTCGTAGCCGCCCTTGCGGGCGTAGTGCTCGAGGTCCCGGGCGTTGGGGTCGTCGAAGTTGGCGCTGACGATCTTGAGGGTCATGGTGGCGGCTTTCGACTAGTGCCCGAGCTCGGTGGGCACGCGCCCGGCCTCGAGCGCGTCGAGGATCTGATCGATGCGCTCGCGATCGAGGTTCTCGAAGTAGAGCGGAATCTCCGGTGCACTGCGCTCGGCGATCTGTGCGACAGGCCCAAACCCGCAGGCGGCGAGACACTCGACCTCCGTCAGCGTCACGTTGCCATCGGCCGTGGTGCCGCCCCCTTGGACGCCGAGCCTGCGCTTGCAGTGCTCGAACACATCGTAGGCACCTTCCAGCATGCACCCGATGTTCGTGCAGATCTGCAGGTGGTACCGGCCCACCCGCTTCTTGTTGATCATCGTGTAGAACGTCGCGACGCCCAAGACATGCGACCGCGGCACGCCGAGGCGCTCCGCGATGAGCCCGTGGACCTCGTCGTCCACGGTCCCGAACTGCTCTTGGGCCATGTAGAGGACGGCCAGCGTGAGCGCCTTGCCGGCGGCCTCAGGAGGAAAGCGCGGCCAAAGGTCTTGGATCCGCGCCTCGATCTCGGGGGAGAGCTGCTTCTGCATGGCGTGATCGCAAAGCGGAAACCGCTGCGGCACCGTAGGATGCGCCCACGATCAAGTCAACCGCAGGCGCTAGAGCTCGTCCGGCCCCGAACTGAGCGGCAATACCATGCAGACAGCCCCGACGAGCCCGGCGGAGGCCCGGAAGTTCGCAACACCCGCGATTTCAGGGTCCACATCCTCCGACGGCGTGGGTGAGAACCCAAGCTTCCCGGCGAAGAAGTCGGTCGCCGTGTTGGTGATGAGGTAGCAGCGTTCGGCCCCCAGGGCCCTGGCCCGCCGCAGCACGATATCGCCCAAAACCCAGCCGAGCCCCTGACCGCGACGCTGCGGAGCCACCGCGAGCCCAAACAGGAACGCGGACTGTCCGCAAACTTGGACGCTGACCGACCCCGCGATCCCACCTTGGTCCCGCATGACCAAGGTTTCGACTTCGTCGGACGCGCGGACCACCGGCAGGCCGTAGCCATCCAAGAGATCTTGAACGGCCTTGAGGTCCTCTTCGGCCGCGAACGTGACCGGATCGCCGAAGCCCTGCAGGAGCTTGGGGCCAAGGCCCGCGAAGTCTCCCGAGGACATCATCACGACCGTGTCGCCTGGGACCGCGCGTTCCACCACGGCCTCGGCCAGGTCGTCCACGGACGGGAAGGCCCGCGCCGGGACCCCGCGCGCGGAGATCTCGCGCGCGAGCGCGGGGACATCGAGCAGCTGGCCCGGAGGGACCTTCTCGGGGCGAAATACCGGCGCGAGATAGACCGAGGTCGCCGCGTCGAAGCAACGGGCGTACTCCGCCGCGAAGCTCGAGCGCCGCGAGGACGAGCTGCGGGGCTCGAAGCACGCATGCAGAGCGTGCTCCGGGTAGCGCTTCCGCAGCGCACGCAGGGTCAAACCCACGGCGGTGGGGTGGTGCGCGAAGTCGAAGAAGACGCGCACGCCCGCAGCCATCCCGATGAGCTCCTGACGCTTCTTCACGCCGCGAAACCGCGCGATCCCCCTACGGAGCTTCTCGACTTCGGCCCCGTATCGCCGCGCGATGGCGATCGCCCCGAGCACGTTGGCGACGTTGTAGCGGCCGACCAGGTGCGTGGAGAAATCGCCCAAGCTCACGCCGTGCTCGAACACCTCGAATCGGGTCCGACGACCCGCCCCCGGGGCAATGAGCGCGAGGTAATCGGCTCTGGCAGGCCCGCTCGGCACGGCAGGATGCACGCCCGAAACCGCGGCCTCGATCACGCGGTACGTGAGGACCGTGCAGGTCGCCGACTCGGCGACCGAGAGCGCCTCGGGCTCGTCGGCGGAGACGAGGAGCTCCCCCGTCGGCGCGATCGTCTTGACGAAGTCCACGAACGCCTCGCGCATTTGGGCGAAGCTGTCGAAGATGTCGACGTGGTCGTACTCCACGCTCGTCAGCACCGCACGCTTGGGCTGATAGTGGAGAAATTTCGAGCGTTTATCGAAGAACGCCGTGTTGTACTCGTCGCCTTCGAGCACGAACGGGATCCCCCCGCCCAGGTGCGCACCCGTACCGAAGTTCAACGGCACGCCGCCGACGAGGAACGAGGGGTCCAAGCCTCCCACCCGCAAGAGCCACGCGACGAGGCTCGTGGTGGTGGTCTTGCCGTGCGTGCCCGCGACCACGACGCTCTCGCGCCCGGGCAGGAGGGCCTTGGCGACCATGCTCGGGAAGCTCTCGAGCGCGGTTCCGCGAGCCTGCGCGGCGACCACCTCCGGATGGTCCGCGCGGCAGATGTTGCCCACGACCACCACATCCGGGGCCCAGTCGAGGTTCTCGGGCGCAAAGCCCCGCGCCACGGGGATCGCGGCCGCCTCGAGCTGCTCGGACATCGGGGGATAGATCTCGGTGTCGGACCCCCGAACTTCATGCCCCGCGAGCTTGAGCAACCGGGCCAACGCCCCCATGCCGGTCCCCGCGATGCCTATCAGATGGACCTTCAAGGCGCGCAAGTGTGCGGTGCGGCGCCAGCACGGTCAACCGTGTCTCCGTTTGCAGCACGGGCCGTTGGATCGCCCCCGAAAAGTACGGCGAACTGCGCGCCCCAGCCCCGGAACCGCTCTCGGTCCCCAACGTCCCCGTCTTTATGTTCCGCTAACGTTCCGCGGCCCGTTGGCGTTGCCGCGCGTAAGCCCAAAGGCACATCAAAGACGCCGGGGTCATGCCGGGGATACGCGAGGCCTGGCCGGTGCTCGTCGGTCGCACGGCGGCGAGCCGTTGCTTGGCCTCGTAGGTCAGGCCGGGCAGGTCGCCGTAATCGAGATCGTGCGGTAGCGGAAGATCGCTGGCCCCGTCGCCGCGGGCACGTGCGATCTCTCGTTCGAGCCGTGTGCGATACCCTGCGTACGTTCGCTCTGCCCGAGCGCGTTCGCGCAGCCACGGGGCCACGGCGGGATCGATCGCGTCGTCCGGCAACGAGGCGAGCTCGACGACCCGCTCCGCCCGCGCGCGCGCCCGCTCGTGCCGCGCCGTCGAGACGAGCCCGGCGGCGTGGCCCAACGCGGAGAGCCGTGCGTCGGCGTTGTCTTCCCGCAGCAGGATCCGGTACTCGGCCCGCGACGTGAACATGCGGTAGGGCTCGTCGCACCCCTGCGTGACGAGGTCGTCGACCATCACGCCGACGTACCCTTGGTCGCGGCGGACGATGAGGGGCTCCCTGCCCATCACCCAAAGGGCCGCGTTCGCGCCCGCGATGAGCCCCTGGGCGCCGGCTTCTTCGTACCCCGAGGTCCCGTTCACCTGGCCGGCGAAGTAGAGGCCTTCGAGGTCCTTGGACGCGAGCGCGTGACTGAGGGCGCGCGCATCGACGGCGTCGTATTCGACGGCGTAGCCCGGGCGCAAGATCGCCGCGCGCTCGAGCCCGGGGATCGTCGCCACGAACGCGGCCTGGACGGCCGCCGGCAAGCTCGTGGAGATCCCGTTGGGATAGATGCTGTCGGTGTCGAGGCCCTCCGGCTCCAAGAACACCTGATGGCGATCGCGGTCGGCGAAGCGCACGACCTTGTCTTCGATCGAGGGGCAATACCGTGGGCCACGGCCCTTGATCTGCCCCGAGTACATGGGCGACTCGTGGAGGTGCTCGCGGATGATCGCGTGGGTGTGCGCGGTCGTGGACCCGAGGTAACAGTGGACCTGTGGCAGCAGGGGTGGCGGCGGGACGACGTCGTCGGGGAGGGTGAAGCGCGGGACGGGATCTTCGGAGGGCTGCGGCTCGGCCTTGGAGAAATCGATGGTCTTCCGATCCAGGCGCGGTGGCGTCCCGGTCTTGAGCCGCTGCAAGCGAAACCCGAGCGCCGCGAGCGACTGCGAGAGACCCGTCGCCGGAGCCTCGCCCACGCGCCCCCCCGGGGTCCGCTGCGAGCCCGTATGCAACACGCCACCGAGGAACGTCCCCGTCGTCACGACGACGGCATCGCCGTACAGGACGCGATCGTCGGACAACCGCACCCCGCGGACGCGCTGCCCCTCCACCTCGAGCGCGACGACCAGCCCCTCGATGACCTCGAGGTTTTGCGTCGTGGTCAAAGCCTGCTGCGCGTAGGCGCCGTACCGCTGCTTGTCCACCTGGAGGCGGGTGGACTGCACCGCGGGGCCCTTGGAGCGGTTGAGTACACGCCCGTGGATCGCACAGGCATCCGCGGCGCGCCCCATGAAGCCCCCGAGCGCATCGACCTCGCAGACCAAATGGCCCTTCGCGACGCCGCCCACGCTCGGGTTGCAAGGCGTCTGACCGATGGTCTCGACGCTGCCCGTGACGACGCGAACGGCCGCACCGATGCGCACGGCCGCGAACGCGGCCTCGATGCCGGCATGGCCGGCGCCAACCACCAGGACCGTGGACATGGGCCGCAACTATCGCTCAACCGCGCCGCCGGGCCAAGGGCAGAGGGGCGCTGCGGCGCCGTCGCATAGCGCACGCAAGACGTTCGCGAAACGCACGCAAGACGTTCGCGAAACGGCGGCAACGTGGCGATGGGCTCGCCCTGCGAGCCCGAACGAGCTGTCGGGGGGCCGTGTTCGGCGCGCGAGGAATCCGTCGCAGGTGTTAAGCTCCGGACGTGCCCGGCTTCGTTTCCATCGTCGGCGCGGGTCCCTGGAACCCCGAGCTCATCACCCTCGCGGGGCTGCGCCGGCTCCAGCGCGCCGAGGTCGTCATCGCCGACTACCTCGCCAATCCCAACCTGCTGTTCCATGCCCCGGCAAACGCCGAGCTGATTCAACGCGAACGCGGACCCGCCGGGGGACCGCGCCTGCGTCAACCCGACCTCAACGATCTCATGCTGGAGCGCGCCGCCGCGGGCCACTACGTGGTGCGGCTCAAAGGCGGCGATCCGTGCATGTTCGGGCGCGGCGGCGAAGAAGCCCAGGTGTTGCGCGCCGCGGGGATCGACTACGAGTTCGTCCCCGGCGTGAGCTCCCCGATCGCCGCCCCGGAGGCCGCGGGGATCCCCGTGACCCATCGCGATCACACCCCCGCGGTCACGTTCGTGTCCGGGTACGAGGCCTACGAGAAGGCCGGGCTGCACGTCGAGTGGGAGCACCTCGCCCGCAGCGCAGGAACCATCGTGCTCATGATGAGCGTCAAGAACGCCCGGACGAACGCGCAGCGCCTGATCGAGGCCGGGCGCGCCCCCACCACGCCCGCAGCGGTGATCCGCTGGGGCACGCGCGGCATCCAGCGCACGGTGACGGGCGACCTGCGCACGATCGCCGACCGTATCGACGAGGCCGAGATCCGAGCGCCGTCGATCCTCGTCGTCGGCGAGGTCGTCGACCTCCGCGCCCAGCTGCAGTGGATCGAAGCGCGTCCGCTCTTTGGTCGGCGTGTCGTCGTGACGCGCCCGCTGGATCAGACGGAGGGTCTGGTCCGGCGCCTCTTGGACTATGGCGCAGACCCGTTGACGTTCCCGTGCCTGCGCGTGGATGGCCCCAAAGACCCCGCCAAGCTCGACGCCAGCGTCGCGGAGCTCCACGCGGTCGACGGCATCATCCTCAGTAGCGCCACGGGTGCGCGGACGTTCTTCGCGAGCCTGCTGCGCACGGGGAGCGACGCGCGGGCGCTCGCAGGCAAGCGCGTCGTCGCGATCGGGGCCGCGACCGCGGAGGCGTGCCGGGCCTGCGGGATCCAACCCGATCTCCAGCCGGACGAAGCGCGTTCGGAGGGGCTCGTGGACGCGCTGGCGCAGCGGGAGTGGCTTCGTCGCGTGTGGCTGCACGTCCGTGCCGAGATCGGGCGACCGCAGCTCGGCCGCGCGATCGAAGCGGCCGGGGGTGAGTACCGGCTCGTCGCGGGATACGACGTCGCGCGACCGAGCGTGCCGGAGACGGTGATCCGCTCGCTCTGCCCGCCCGACGCAGGCGGCGAGGGCTTCGACGCGATCTTGTTCGCGAGCGGCAAGACCGTGGAGCACTTCCTCGAGAGCGTGGCCGAAGTCCTCGGGGGGTCGGCTGCCCGCGAGTTGCTCAGCCAGGCCAAGGTCGTGTCGATTGGCCCGGTCACGACCAGCGCCCTGGCTGCCCTCGACATTCCCGTCGCCGCGACGGCGACCGAGGCGAGCGACGAAGGGCTCATGGACGCCCTGTTCGCGTCCCTCGGGCTCACCCAACCAACGCCAAAGCCCGCGTACGTCGCGGGCTGAGGTGCTTTTGGTCCTGGCCCCTGCGAAGGGGCCGGCGGGGCGTCAGAGCAGCGGCTTGAGCTTGGCCACCGCGTCTTTGGTGTGCTTCTCGAACTCTTTGGTGCTCTCGTGGCACGTCTTGCAGTTCATCTCTTCGCCCTTCGCCTTGGCCTTCTTGACGGCTTCCTTCATCATCTTCTTGACCTCTGCCGTCCCGCCCTTCTCACAGGCCTTCTTTACCGCTTCGATCTCGAACGTCTTGGCCTTGCACGGGCTCGGCGCCTCCTCTTCCTCGCCCTCGGCGTGCGCCGTCTGGACGGCGCTCAGGCCCAGGCCTGCGGCAAACACGGCGGAGAACACGATGGCGGTAATTGTGCGATGGAACATGAGCTCATCCCCTCAGTGGTGCGTTGAGCACGCGAGCGTGCTCGGCGGGGCGCTTCGACGCTCCGCGCCTACGAGTATTTATCGCGACGCGAGCGAACCCGGGTGTTTTTTCGACCTGCCTCCCGCGAACGGACGCGGCCTTCCGGTCCACGAAACCGCGCGGCCCATCCGAAAAGGTCCCGTCAGTGCGCCATCATCTTTTCTTTGCATGAGCCACCGGCTGCGGCCAATCCGGCTTCCCGAAGCGCACGACCCGTGGGCCCCGCTCCCAGCTGCTGGCGTTTGGCCTCACCGTGCCCCGGGCCGAGGATGTCGCGCAGGTATGCCTCGTATTCGAACGTGTCGGAGTGCTCCGGCGTGTGACACTCCGTGGCACACAGCTGCGCGGGCGCATCACGTTCGATGAGCGACAGGTCCTCTCCGGCATCCTCGACGTGGAGGCTGCCCGGGCCGTGACACACCTCGCATTGCACGTCGCGCAGGCCCGCGTTCTCCACGACTTCACTGCCCCCCGGTTCGCGGTAGCCCGTGACGTGACAGCCGACGCAGGTGAGATCGTACTGTTTGTTGCCGTCGACGAGCGTCGCGTAGGCGGCCGCATGCCGGGTCGTCTCCCAAAACTCGACGGCCTCCGCGTGGCAATCGACGCACCCCTGCGTGCCCGTGTACCCGGGCTTGCCCGGCGCGGGCGCAGGCGCCTTCACCCCGCGAAAGCGCTGCTCGTTCTGCGCGGCGACCCCCGCCTCGTACGTCGCGAGCGCGCGCGCTCCGGGAGCATCCACGGGCAGCCGACACGTCACCTTGCGCTGCTCGAGCGTCGCCGTGACCGGACCCACCGCGGACTCTCCCCGCAGCGCCGCCGTGAGACGATCCCGTTCCTTGCGCAGCGTGCCGAGGTACGCCGCGTCGGCAGAAGGATCGGCCTCGAACTTCGCGAGGCGCTCCTGTAGACGCGTGAGCTCTTGCTGCAGTGCCTCGACCGAAGGGGCGAGGGTCCACTCCGCGGGGGACGGGACCGCCGCGAGGTCCGCCCGCACCGAGAGGCGCAAGACCGACAACGTCTGCAGCTGCGTCCCCGGCTCGAGGACGAGCGTCGACCCCTGGTGCACGGGAGGTGAGCCCAAGCGCTCGGTCTCTACCCCCTCGGGGACGCCGACCACGACGACATCGATGCCTTCGACGTCTTGCGCCAAGCGTTCCGCGAACGGCCGCCGACCGTGCGCCAAGACGATCGAAAGCTGGGAGCCGGCCTCACGCATCGCCGCCAGCGTCGAGGCGAGCACGGGCGCCGGAGCGTCGATCGTTCCGAGCGCCTCCGCGCCGGGCAAGCTCGGATCCACCACCGTGGTCACGCCGACGCGCCACGTGAGGCCCTCCGACTCGAGCGGCACGATCGCGTGCGCAGAGAATCCCAGCCCCGGGACGTTGGCCGCGACACGCGGCATCGGATAGCGATCCAGCGCCTCACGCCCCTGTGGACTCCCGAGGTCCGAAGGTCCGATTCCCGAGACGAGGTGATCCCCGAGCGCGCTGAACCGCCCTTGAAGCACGGCCGCCCGCTGATGCGCCTGTTCCCACCCGGCCTCGTCCTCCGGCCACAACGGCCCCCCGCGGTGCGGAAAGAGGAACGACCCCGGTTCGAGCACCAGCCGTTGCTTGGGGCGACCGCTGGCCTCGATGGTGCCGAAGGCGAACTGCACGCCCCCGAGCGGCTCGGTCGTGCAACCGCAGGGCGCGATCGTGCCGACGACCTCGGCGAACGCATAGATCTCGAACTCCGCGCGCCGCTCTTTGGCGGGCTGTGCCGCCGAATCTGCCTGCGGCGCAGTGCGATGCGACGAGCGGCCTTTGCACGCGGGCAAGACTGCGGCCACGGCGACGACACGGACGAGCAATGCGAGGCGATCCTCGAACGGCACAACCGCGAACATTGCCCGAATGGCCGCTACGCGCAAGCGCATCCGAAGCGCGAGGGACCGCCGCCCGGCGGCCCCCCGAGCCGTGCTAACCCGGGTCCTTGGGAGCGCGCTGCGCCGTCACCAGTTTCGCCAGCTGCTCGATCTCCGCGTCGCTGAGCTTGCCCTCGAACTTCGGCATCTGGGCCTTCGACCCGAACAGATCGGGCTTGCTCGAGTCCCGGATCACCCGCATCACCCAGGCCGTCGATCCGTGGTCGAGCAGGTTGGGGCCATCGCCCTCCCCTCCGGGCTCCACCTCGTGGCACGAGTTGCAGTCGAGCTCGTCGTCCCAGAGGTCTTTGCCCTTCTTGGCGAGCGCAGCGTCGACGACCACGTCCGGGTCCTTCATCAAGCTCACCACGTACTCTCGGACCGCGACGAACTGCTCCTCCGGCAGGTCCGCCTCGGGGTACGGCTCCATTTCACCCTTGAACTTCGTGGCGCCGAAGAAGCGCGGGTCGTCGGCGTTCCGGATCAGCGCACCGATCCACGCGCGGCTCGAATAGTCGGTGAGATCTGGAGCCTCTTCCCCGCCCACGCCATCGATCATGTGGCATCCCTGGCAGTGCTCCTTGTAGAGCTGCCGCACCTGGTACTCCGGATCGTTGAAGAACACCGCCGGACCTCCGAGCGGCACGACCCCCTCGAGCGCATACTTGCGGGCTTGCTCGGCCGACTTGTGCGTGGCCGCGAGCGATTTTTGGTACTCCTCGTTGCGCTCGTCCGAGACGATCCCCACCCCGGTGAGCAGCAGCATCCCCGTCATGACGAGCCCCACGCCCACGCGCGCGATCCATGGCGAGGCCCGGCCCGCGTAGCGATCGACCACGGGGAGCGCGAGCAGGAACATCACGATCCCCCCCGGGATGACCATCGTCGCGACCGGCTCGAGCGGTCCCTCGAACAACATGCGGAGCTTGTAGAGCGCCAGGAAGTACCACTCGGGTCGCGCCTGGAAGTTCTCCGTGGGATCCGCGGGTCCGAGCAGCTCCGCGCCGTGGGTCTTCACGGTGAGCAGCACGAGGACGATGGAGAGCAGCGTCATCGCCACGACATCGAGGAACAGCTGCCCCGGGAAGTACGCGCACGCGCGCGCCGGCTCGCCCGGGGAGCCCGCGTCCCCATGGATGCGCCGCTGCTTGAACACGACGGCGAGCAGCGCCGCCAACACGAGCGGCAGCACGAACACGTGGACCACGTAGAGCCGCAGGATCGTGAGATTCCCGGCGTCGCTCCCTCCTTGGATCAAGCGGCGGATCGCGGACCCACCCGGGGTCTCCTCCGCAATGCCGAGCTCGACCTGGATGCCCCAATAGCCCGCCTGATCCCACGGCAAGGGATTGCCCGACAGCCCGAGGGCGAGCGCGAGGCCGCACACGCCGACCACCGCGACCCAGGTGGGCTCCCACGGCGGCCGGAAGGCGCGCGTGAACGCGAGCGCGGTCAGCCACGCCCCCGCCAGCACCACCATCGCGGAGGCACCGTGGTAGTGGAGACCACGGACGAACCACCCCATGGCGACCTGGTCTTGGATATAGGCCGTGCTCGCCCAAGCATCCGTCGCCGAGGGGCTGTAATAGGTCGCGAGCGCGACGCCCAGGACCGCCTGCTGGACGAAGAGGTAGAGCAGCAGCGGCGCGAACACGTTGAGCACGCGAGGCCCGCCCGAGACGCTGCGGTCGGCGACGGCCGACCATGCGCGCACGAGGCCGAGCCGGTCCTCGAGGAAGTCCGTGACCGCCTTCATGTGACGGGCTCCTTCTCGGAGATCCCCTGCTTGAAGCGTTGGTAGCGGATGCTGACCAGCTTGTCCTCCTGCTTGACGTCGAGCGTGTCCATCCCGCGCGGCGAGGGGCCGTCCTCGAGCGCGCCGCTCGGGCCAAACCACGTCTTGTGGCACGCGCAAAAGAACTTGTGCCGCTCGGCGTTGTAATCGATGCCGCAGCCCAGGTGCGGGCAGACGGTCGACAGGGCGACCAGCTCACCCTTGTGCTTGAACACCCACGCGGATCCGACCTTCACCTGGATCACGCGGTTCCACGCATCGACTTTGTCGGAGTAGAGATCGACCTTCACCGGTTCTTCTTGGTCGAAGAGCTCCGGGCGACCGACGGGAAGGAAGGCATCCGAACCGCTCGTGGTGACGTTCCCGAGCGGGTACGCGACGAGCGTCGCGGCCGGCCCCAGCACCGTCACGGCGACGCCCGCCCCCAGCACCCCGACCCCGAGCGCAAGAAAGCCTCGGCGAGAATCGGTGGTGGGGCCCGGCGCGGTTCCTGGTCTACGCTCGTGTTGCGGAGTCATCTTGCCTCGTTCCTACGCGATTTCGGGGGAGCACGTTACCGCAAGTGCGCAACTGCAGCGCTCGGACGCGCGCCCTCGCGCGAAAGTTTGAGGAGAGAATATCGTGCGGCCCAAATTGCAGGGGCAGCCTGGAACCCTACGACAATGCGCACGGGGCCACGCCGGTCCCCCGATATTTCGAGCTTCCTCCCGTGCGCGGTTCGCTCGAACACTGACTTTTCAGTGACAGCGAGCCTATCAGGCTGGGATGCGTCCCGTTTCCCCCCTGCCGATCCTGCTCGCGCCCCGTTCTTGGCTGCTCCTCCCCTCGCTCCTCGGTCTTGCGCTTTCGAGCGGCTGTACCTCGACCAAAGTGTTCGAGTGCACCGCCGATACCGACTGCGAAGGCATCGGCGAGATGCCCAAGTGCGAGTCCAACAGCTACTGCACGTACACGGACGCCGAATGTACTTCGGGCCGCCGCTGGCACGACGAAGCCGGCGACGACCTCGGCGGAGCCTGTTTCGATCCGGCGGATCTCGACCCCACCGGTGGTTCGGGCACGGCGACGGGGACCGGCACGGCGGGCACGAGCTCCACCACGGGGAACGCCACCGGAACGGGAACCACCACCGCGGAGACCACCTCGACGACGTCCGAGGCTTCGACGACGGATTCGGGCGAGTCCTCGGCCGCGACGGCAGGAGAAACCGCCGAAGCTTCCGGAACGCCGAGCGAGAGCAGCGCGGGCGATGGATCGGGAAGCGGGGACGCATCGGGCTCCGAGGCGGGATCCTCCGCCGGCGGCGAATCGACGACCGGGTCGGACGAAGGTCTGGAAGAGTGCATGGCGGCGTACGGGGATCTGCCCGGCTACACGCACTGCTCATCGACGCCGACCCGCTGCCGGATCTCCGTGATGCTCGGCGCGTCGGACTTCCGCAACTGCAACGGCGCGTGCGGTAGCGCCGGTGATGGCTGGTCGTGCGTGGACGCGTTCCACAACCCCGAGGGCGGCGGCTGCGAGCCCAGCCAAGACGAGCCGCAGGGCGCCTGCGACGAGGAAGCCAACGACCAGATCTGCGTGTGCGAATTCGCTGGCGCGTGACGGAGGCCGCGATTCATCCGCTGGAGGACGAATCGCCGCCCGTGCTCTCGCCGAGGGGCGGGGGCTCCTGCCCTGAACAACACGCGATGAATCCGCCCTGGAGTTCGACCTCTCCCTGCGGCACGCCGCCGATCACCGGACACGCTGCCTGCACGTCCGAGACGATCCACTCGGCGGTGACGACCGGCCCCGTGGGGGCCTCACACGTCGCCGGGGACGGGGTCGGGAGGGTGAGCACGAGGTCCTCGCAGTAGTAGTCGCTGAAGAACTGCACCACGCCGGTGCAGGTGCCCTGGGCGAGCTCGCAGCCACACGGGGAGCACCCGCGGAAGTCGAGCATCGAGGCGTTGAAGACCTCGCGGCGGATCGGATACTCGGGCGGGCACGCGAGTTCGTCCATGCCGACTTGCCCCGGGCCGTAGCCCGCCTCCGCATAGTTGCGGTAGACGCAGAGGCCTTCGGGGAAGCTCTCGGGTGGCACCGGGGCACATACCGAGGCACCGTCCATGCACGTCCCGAGGGGGTTTGCGGGCGCGCACATCCGCATGTGCTCGTTGAAGACGGGCTCCTCCATGACCGCGCCCCCCTCCGGCGTGCAGCGCCCTTGCGTCAGCGTGGGGGCCTGGTCCACACGCCAGTCCACGACATCGACCATGTCCGTATCGATGGTCTCGCAGCTCTCGATGGGCAGACCGGGGACCACGAAATCCTCACCCCGACACGCGCGCTCCCCGTCGTACCCATAGACGAAGTTGTTGATCCCGCACGTCACGGGATCATAGAGGTTGCAGCGGCACTCACACGTGAAGTCGGTCCCCGTCAGGGCTGCGAATCGATCGTATCGACGGCGCGGAAACTCCACCGGACATCCCGGCAGCGGTGTGGTGCGCGGACCGTACCAGCCGAGCACGGGACCCAACCAACCGTCGGGCGGCGGCTCGACGCAGCGGTGCGTGTCCTCGGGGCAGGGCTCGCCCACCGTGTAGCCCGTGGACGAGCTGCCCGCGTCCGCCATCTCCTGGCCGGACTCGGTCTCTCCCGTACCCGAACTCAGCTCCAACCCTGCACTCGTGCTCGTCGCGCTATCACCCTCGCCGCTCGTCGTGCCCGATCCCCCCGTCGAGCCCGTACTCGTCACGGCCTCCGTGGTGGTGCTCGCCGACGATTCGCCGGTCGTGGACGCGACGGTGGTGTCCGCGGTGGTCGAGGTCGATCCACCCAGCGTCGCCGAGACGTCCGCCGTCGTCGAACTCGCGCTCTCCACGAGGTAGGGGTTCTCGCTCGTGCACGCGGCTCCGCCCCCGAGGGCGATCGCCCAAGCTGCACCACACACCTTCGCCAAGCCAAGTCGTCGCATCGCTACCCGGCGAGTGTGCCAGAAACGGAGCGGCACGTCACAGGAGGTCGGCGACATCTTGCGTACGTCCAACGACTTGGGCGGACACCGCCACCTGTCCGCTGTCTGGTGCCACCACCCAGACGCCGCGCAAGGTCTCGAGCTCGAACTCGGCTCCGGCCTCTGTGGCACAAGGGGCGATCCAGAGCTGCGTTTTTCGTTCGCTCTCGCCGAGCTCCACGGCGACGAGGATCTCCCCTTGTTCGCGCAAATGCAACGTCAGGTCGACGAACGTGCAGCGGCCGGGCCCTGCCCCCACGACCCGCTTGTGCACGAACGACTGGCCCCAGGATCCCAGGAGCTCGGCATAGACGGTATCGAAGCCCGGCACGACCACCGCCTGGAACAGGAAGAACGCGCGCAGCTCCTGGATCGAGAACACGCGGAAGCCGTCCACCCCGAGCTCGAGATAACGCTGTTCGAGCCGATGCGCGAGCTTGCCGTCGATGACCTCGGCCACGACGCGGGGACACGGCCCCTCGCGCCCCGCGAACAACTGCTCCAGCTTGAGTAGCGCGGTCGTCGTCCGCTTGTCCGCGGTCGCGGGGTCGCTCACCACGAAGATCACCGCGTCGAGATCGGCGGCGTGGCCGAACCCGGCGGGAAGGTCCACGAGATGTCGACTCGCCATCCAATCGGCGATGCACACGTGCAGTTGGGTACGCCCTTTTTCGGGACGCTGCGATCCCACCACGAATTGGAAGGTCGTCGGCGTCACCGGCTCGAACATGCCATGGCGGCCATGCATCAGGCCGCGCCGCACGAGCTGGCTGTGGGCATCGATCGCCGCGAGCGCTCGGTCGAGCGCGTCTTGGCTGTGCACGACCACGAGGACTTGGCCGCCGGGGTCACTGCGCAGCAGCTCCTCCAGCATGTAGATCGAACCCGGCCGAAATCCGCAGACCAGGATCCGCGTCATCTTGCGCCGGTGCGTCCGCGCCAGCACGGGGAGCACCGACGTGCCCGCGGTGAGGCCCTCGTGGGCGCTGTCGGGCAACTCGGTGGGCAAGCGCTCCGCAAGCCTGCGTACCGAGCCGAAGTTGTCGGCGAGCGCCACGAACCCGCGGATCGATTCGCCGGGCGCGAGCGCCTGGCCGCGGGGGTTGATCCACACCTCGAAGTCGCGGACCCCCGAGTCCTCCGAAGTCCCCACCAGCAAACCCACGGGGATCACCCGCCCGTTCGCCTGCGCGAGGCCACGACCGAGCAGACGATCGAGCGCGCCATCCGACGTGCGACCGAGCGCGGGCGCCACGTTCATCGAGAAGCCCAGGCCCGGCGTGCGAAAGAAGCACGTGTAGAGCTCGTGGCCTGCGCTCGTCAGCAACTCTTCGAGCACGCGTTCGAGCCCGGGCCGACGAACGACCGAGGCGACGAACAACGCGAGCAGCTTCTCGGTGGGGACGACGAAACCGCGAAAGCTGTTCTCGCCCGTGAGCAAGGCGGCGCGCGCCGCTGGGACGTTCGACTCATCGAGGATCTCCGCGATGATCACCCGTTTGCGCTTGGGGGGTCCCTGCAGCTCGCCCTTGCGTTCTTGCGCACGGATCCGTTCGACCAGCGTCACGAGCGTCCGGATCGTCTCCGCATCCGGGTCGGAGTCGGTGTCGTCCGCGAGCAGCAGGATCCGCTTGGCCGCCAGAAGGTCGGCGCGCACGATGAGGTCTTCCTCTTCGGGCGCACGCTGGCGGTACACGATGCCCGAAAGGCCCGGCAATCGCAGAAACTCCGGCGGCTCGGGCGTCTGACCCACGACCAGATAGCGCCGCCCCCAAAGCCCCCGACGCGCCAGGTCTCCGAACCAACGCGTGGTCAGGACCGGCGCTTCACTCGGAAACAGCTTCTGGTAGTAGCGCAGGAGCTCGTGCAACAACCGGCGCGTGGACGGAGCGATGTTGACGATGACCGTGTGACCCGAAAGACCGCTCGGGCGCATGCGGCTGAGCTCGAGCAGCTCGTGCACGACGTCCGTCCCGAGCCCGATGAGGAACGACACGAGGAACAGCCCGAACACCGTGAGCACGAGGCTGATCAACATCACCGCCGGCCCGAGCGGCGCCGCGAGCATGTTCCCCGGGTCTTGCAGCTGACGAAACGCCCACCACAACAGCCGTAGGAACGAGAGGTCCGAGGACGTGATCTGGCCGTCGTCGTCGACGTCCACACCTCCGACCGAGAGGCTATGCATGAGCACCGCGCCCGCGAACGAGAGGCCCGCCACCACGACCCCCATGAGCATGACCTGACGCGCTCGTTCGCGACGCAGGAGGATCGCCCAAAGGTCGCGCACCAGCGGCGCCCAGTAGCCCACGAGCAGCAGCATCCGCGTCAAGCGGAACACCCGCAGCCACCTCGACCCCACGGCGTCTCCCAACGGCAAGAACGACGCCAGCGCGATCAGATCGACCCCGAGCAGCAGCCAAGCCGACGCACGCTTGCGGGCCGGAGTCGCGGTCAGATCCTCCGAGGGCGCAAGCGTGTTGGACGAGTTCGAGAAATCGGTACGGCCTTCGAGCACGAGCCACAGCCGGAGCAAGAACTCTGCGCCGAACATCACGAGGAACAGCGGATCGAGCCGGCTCACCCACGGCACCGGCACGAGGCTCAGCACGATGGAGACGGAGAGGACGCTGCGGACCCACACGTGGTCGAGGAAGCGCCTCACCCGGCGCGACCACGCCGGATTGGGCCGTTTCACGAACTTCCCCTGCCCCGCCCCGAAAGCGGCGGACGCAGACCTTCGAAGATGATGTTGTCCGCCGTGCCGCGGGCACGTTCCAGGTCCGCATGGGAGCTCACCGTCCACGCCACGAGCGGCGCGCCTGCGCGGCGCAGCAACGAGGGCGCCCAATACGGCAGGCAGCGCAGGTCATAGCTCACGAAGTGCGGACGCGCCCACGGGTGGAGCACCAACCGACGCAGCAAAGCCTTTTGGTACAGCGGCAACGTCACACCTCGAAAGTCCGACGACAGCTGGCCTCGGACCACCGCAGGGGCGTGCCTGCGAAACCACGCCAGGGTCATGGGATTGAACGACTGCACCGCGAACGGCCCATGGTAGCCCCGCAGGTGCTCCCACGTCGCCGCCTCGAGCCACGCCGGTTCGCTCCGTTTGAGCTCGAGCAGCAGCGGCACCCGGCCTCCCACCAGATCGAGGACATCCGCCAGGCGAGGAATCGTCTCTTGCGTCGCGCCCAGCCTGAGCCCGCGCAAGGACGGCCAGGTTTGCGCCGTCACGGCCCCCTCGCGCCCCGCCATCCGCGACAGCGTGTCATCGTGGAAGACCACCACCGTGCCGTCCGCCAGCCGATGAAGATCCAGCTCGAGCGCATAGCCGGCTCGCATCCCCGCCTCGAACGCCCCCAGCGAGTTCTCCGGGTGGACCCCATCGTGCAACCCGCGATGAGCGATCGGGAGCTGCCGGATCCACGCCGCGGTCGTTTCGAGCATGGGCTCGGATCTGCCAAAGCCGCGGGCACCCGTCAAACCTCCCCCCCGGATACTTGCGGCATGGTAGTTTGCCCTCGAATCTTTGCCCCGAGGGACGCGCAGCTCCCCGGGTTCCGCGAGGCAACGCCATGAGCCACGAAAGCCACACCGACGTCCGGATCGAAACCGACAGCATGGGAGAGGTCGAGGTCCCCGCGGATCGCTACTGGGGAGCCCAAACCCAGCGCTCCCTCCACCATTTCTGCATCGGGAACGATCATTTCTCGCGTCCCATGATCCGCGCCCTCGGCATCCTCAAGAAGGCCGCCGCCCTCACCAACGGAGCCCTCGGAACCCTCCCCAACGGCACCGTCAAGCTCATCGTCGCCGCCGCCGACGAGGTCATCGAGGGCAAGCTCGACGAGCACTTCCCCCTCCACGTGTGGCAGACCGGCAGCGGCACCCAGACGAACATGAACGCCAACGAGGTCATCTCGAACCGCGCCATCGAGCTCGCGGGCGGCGTCATGGGCAGCAAGGAGCCCATCCATCCCAACGACCACGTCAATCGTGGGCAGTCTTCGAACGACACGTTCCCGACGGCCATGCACATCGCCGCCGGCGAGCAGACGATGTCGCATTTGATTCCGGAGGTGAAGGCGCTTCGGGACGTCCTGCACGCCAAGGCGGAGGCGTTTCGCGACATCGTGAAGACTGGGCGCACGCACCTGCAAGACGCGACGCCGCTCACCCTCGGGCAAGAGATCTCGGGGTGGGTCGATCAGCTGGATCACGCCGTCGTGGCGATCCAAGCGGCGCTGGTCCATGTGTATGAGCTCGCACTCGGTGGGACCGCGGTGGGCACGGGGCTCAACACGCACAAGGACTATGCGGTTCGCAGTGCCGCAGAGATCGCCAAGCTCACCGGGCTGGCGTTCACGAGCGCGCCCAACAAGTTCGCGGCGCTCGCCGGGCACGATGGACTCGTGCGGTTGCACGGGACGTACAAGGTCCTCGCTGCGGCCCTCAACAAGATCGCCAACGACGTGCGGTGGCTCGCCTCCGGGCCGCGTTGCGGCATTGGGGAGATCGTGATTCCGGAAAACGAGCCGGGGTCTTCGATCATGCCGGGGAAGGTGAATCCTACCCAGTGCGAGGCGATGACGATGGTCTGCGCCCAGGTGATGGGGAATGACGTCGCCGTCAACATTGGGGGGATGAGCGGGAACTTCGAGCTCAACGTGTTCAAGCCGCTCATCATTCACAATGTGCTGCACTCGGCGACGCTCATGGGGGATGCTTGTCGGAGCTTCCGGGAGTTTTGCGCGGAGGGGATCGAGCCGAACTATGAGCGGATCGATGCGAACTTGCGGAACAGCTTGATGCTGGTGACGGCGCTCAATCCTCATATCGGGTATGACAAGGCGGCGCAGATCGCTAAGAAGGCGTACAAGGATGGGACGACGCTCAAGGCGGCGGCGGTGCAGCTCGGGTTTTTGACGGAAGAGCAGTTCGATGCGTGGGTGGTCCCGAGCGATATGCTCGGGCCGACGTAGGATTCGTCGGCTTCCGGGGGGCGTGAGCGCAAAGGGTGGGCGGTGAATGACGTCCAAGAAAAGGCCCGCGCGCAAGGCGAACGAGCGCGACGTGCTCGGACGCCCGCGCCCCGATGGCGAGGCGCTGTTTCCCGTAGCTCCGCGGAAGTCGGGGCTACCGAACGGCTACGGCCACACGCTCGAAGAACTGGGATAGCTCATTCAGGAAACGCGCCTTCGCACCGTGCTCTCCGCGAACGCGGCGATGATCCAACTTTACTGGGAGATGGGACGACGCATTCGCCTGCGCATGTCAAACGAAGGCTGGGGTGCAAAGGTCATCGACCGGCTCTCCGCAGATCTGCGCACGGCGTTCCCGGACATGTCGGGGCTTTCGCCCCGGAACTTGCGCTACATGCGGGACTTCGCGGCAGCCTGGCCGGAGCCCGGGATTTGGCAACGGCTGTTGCCAAACTTGCCCTGGGGCCAAAACCTCGCCCTCCGACCTCGTGTTTTTCTTCCGCAAGGTCGGTGCAGACGCGGAACACGAAAGAGGTCCGAGCCCGAAGCAGCGGCTTTCCACGAGGGCCGAGCCGCTGCGCATCGAGAGGTTCTAAACTCGATCAAGAATCACGCTGGCGTCTTCGGGATCCCTGACCACGAACTTGGTCTACAGGGGTTCGATCCTCTCCAGGATGAGCTCGCGCTTCCACGGCACTTGGATTCGACACGTTGAAAAAGTGTGCATCGCACGTCCGGTGCCCCGTCTTTGAAATTCCTGGTCGCGTGCGGCCGTCCAGTCGCCTTGGGTGCCAATGTGTCGTGGGGAAAGAGGACCGATGAACGACGATGAATCTCTAGATTGGCGAGCGCTGGCCCGCGAGATGTCCGAGATTTCCGAACAGGCTTTCTGTGCCGGGTGGATGGACGAACTTGAGTATCGACTGTGGGAGATCGTGCAGGGCGGTCCACGGAAGTACGGACAAGTTGTGCTCAGCGATGCACAAGTTACTCACCTTCGAGACCTCTCCAATAAGCTGCGAGGGTGGGTCTGGTTCAGCGACGAGTCCGAGATCGAGGAATTCATTGGAAGCGAGCGCTGGCAAAGTCTCTACGAGGGGTGGGTAAACCAGAGGTCCGTCTCTCCCGAAATCTAGGCTCTGTCCCGGTTCCCGTCAGGAGGCAGAGGCAGGCGATGCCCGCATGCTCCGCTCGCCCCTTATTGCGGTGACTTCGAGCACGGCTTCTTGCGCCTTCGCTGCTCTCGTTGCGCCGACGAGCGCCGCGTTCCGTCTCGTGCAAGGCCCGCGGCATTTGCCAATCTTGCCTCGGCCGACGCATGTGCGAGGGCGCTGCCCTCTGGGTCGACCACCTCGTGCCCTCCGTTCCGTATCGCCAGTACGTCTTGTCCCTTCGGTTCACCGCTTTGCCCACCGGCAAACCTCTCGTCCCCCACACTCCCGACACCAATCCCGATCCCCGCCGTCGCAGTCGCTCGACGCTTCGGTCGGGCTCGAGGACCGCGGCCCGTTTTGGTTGGAACCTCCGCCCGCACCGAGCGTGGCACGAGTGGTGGTCGGGTCCAGCATCCTCCGTACCGCAGTCGCAATCGTAGTCAGCGCCTTGGCCACCACCATCCACGGGTGCGCGGCCGCTCCGTCGGTGGACAAGCCGCAGACATCGTTGGCGCCACGAGCCAACCGTACGTTGCAATCGGACGACCTCGTCCAGGCGATCGGTTCGCTGGGGCGAGGTGGCGATCTTCTGGTCCCTTGGCTCACCGCGGATGCATGGTGGATCCATCACGGCAGTACCGGGATGCTCCGAGGTCGGGGACCCATCGCTGAGTACCTGGAATCCGTCGCGGCCGCCTTCCCACGGCTCGGAGTGCGCGTGGGAACACCTGCGCACCTGGTCGGAGCGGACGCCGGAGGGTTCCTCGTCGAAGCGGTCGTGCTCGATCGGAAGCGCGGAACCGAAGGTCGCTGGCTGGCGCTCATTCGGATCGCCGACGAGGCGATCGCCTCGATCGAGGTGTTCGGGGACGACCTCCGGGAGTTACCCGACCCTGCCGGGGCACAGGAGGAGGTCACTCCGGTCGGGACGACGACATGGCAGCTCGAGGCCGCGCCGGGCGTTGCGGCGCAAACCATCGCGGCCTTCGTCGAGAGCCGTGAGCGCGACTTCGAGGTCGCGCATTCGGGAGAAGCGACGCGAAACGTCCGCTGGAGTGCCGCAAGCGACGGTGGGAGCGTGGGTATGACGGTCTGGACCGCCCAGGGCAGCGACGAGATGCCGATCGTCCGGCACATCGCGGCGGTGGTCCCAACCAACGCCGACAATCGACTCTACTTCAATCGCCGCGAGGGCACGTCCGTAACGATGGGCAATATCATGTCCTCGGCTCGAGAGTTGCGCTCGTCGGAGCTCGAAAGTGAGTCGCTCCACTGGGGGGCTCCAGAGACGTTCTGTTGCAGTCACGCGCCGCATTCGCGGGAGTGTCGCCTCGTCTCCGCCCAAGGGCTCTCGACTTGCAACGCCCACAATCGTCCCGCCCTCGTCTGTCGACAAGCCTATCACTGTCGCGGAGACGACTGTTTCTGCTGCGCCAACGGCCTCGAAGCCGCGTGCGACATGGAGGGCGCCAAAGTTACGGAGAAGGACCTTCCGCCTCCGTCACGCCGACCGCCGGCTCCAACGGTCTGGTCTCCATATTGAGGTGCACGTCCACATCGTGGAGCGACGAAAGCCGCCACGAGCAGCAGCAACGATGCGGTCAAAAGCTCGAGTTTGGCCCGAGGAGAAAGGCGCGCTCTTCGGGCGTGCTCTCGCGGCGAAGCACCGCGTTGCGGTGCGGAAAACGGCCGAACCGTTCCACGATCTCCTGGTGTCGCCGTGCGAAGTCGAGGTTCGAGAGCACGACCTTGCGCGCCGGGCCCTCCACCTCGTTGGCGAGCGCCTCGAAGCGGCGAACGCACTCGCTTTGGAGGTCGCGGTCCTCGGCGTGCATGAGCGGCATGTAGAGAAACACGCGGCCGTACAGCGGGAGTGCTCGATCGTCTCCCCGTTCGAGCCCTTCGAGCGCCAGCGCTTGAGCGCGAGCGTCTTGCGACCAGGCGAGCGCGGAATCGCGGTGAAGATTGCGCGAGAACTGATCGAGGAGGATGACGAGCGCCAAGCGCCCCCGTGGTGTGTCCGCCCAGGAGTCGAGTTCGCCGGTGATTGCCCGCGCATAGGAATCTCCGAACCGGGAACGAATCTCGGCATCGAAGTCCGGGTCCTTGCTCCACCACCGCGCGCGGATCTCGGGCGCGACTTCGTCGGTTTCCACCGTGGGCCCGAGCCAGAAATCGATGACGCTGGAGATTTCGTCCATGCGAGCGACCGATCGCAGTGTAGCGGAAGAACGAAACGCGGGTCGCGAGGTAGGGGTTGCAGGCGTACTTGGTCAGCTCGACCCTGCCCCTCCCCGCACGCCAGCGGAGCGGAACGCGTCGCGGTTACGAGCGAGGGATGGGCTCTTGGACGTCGTCGTCCCGGAAACGGGACGAGTTCGTTCCATCCCGAAATTGGAACTCCGGGCACTCACCTGAGTGCTTCGCGGCCCGAGCCCCGCGTTCCCAGAAACTCGGACGAGTTTTTCCCATCCCAAAATTCGACCTCCAGGTACTCGACTGAGTCCTCCGCGGCCCGAGCCCCGCGTTCCCAGAAACTCGGACGAGTTTTTCCCGTCCCGAAATTCGACCCACAAGTACTCATCCGAGTTCTTCGCCGCCCGAGCCCCCCGTCCCGGAAACTCCGGCGAGTTTTTCCCATCCCGAGACTCGACCTCCAACTACTCATCCGAGTCGGAGGACACCAGCGATGCCGAGGCGCGGAACTCGGGTGAGTTCGCGAAGGGCCGCAAACTGGTATTCGGCACCCCATCGGGGTTCCAGTCCCCAGCCCGCGACGACGTGGGGGAAGCCGTGTTCGAGGGCAAGGCGTCCGGCGAGGTCCCGCCGGCGGACCGTCGCCTCGTGCCACGCGGCTCGACGGCGTGAGGGGACCAAGGACGAGCAGCGTCTCTACGTCGTCCTCGCGGGACAAGTGGACGCGGTACGTCACGTCGCCCTCGCAGGAGAAGACGTGCGCGAGTGACGTCTCCATCTCCGTGGTAGCGGGCGAAACAGCGCGATCCTGGGGTGCGGAGCCGCAGGAAGGTGGCCTGCTCGCCCTCGAGCCCGTGCTGGCGCCTGCTCGCCCTCGAGCCCGTGCTAGCGCCTGCTCGCCGCCGCGTGTTCCAACGACTTGCGCTCGATGGCGAACTGCTCACAAGGCGAGCGATGGCAAGTGGAACACTGGCATCACGAAGCCCCCGCACCCATGCGCTCGCCCGTATACTCGCGAGCCCATGACGATCATTGCTCGCCGCGTGTCACTGGTCCTAGCATCGTTCCTGGGTTGTTTGTCGGACGCCCCCGCGGTGTCCCACGGAGACGCGTCCTCGACGGGCACAGGCACCACCACCGTCTCCCACGGCTCGGGCACGACGGCGTCCGTCATGAGCGGGTCCGCATCCTCCGGAAAGACGTCTCCCTCGACGTCCGACTTCGAGACCTCGACGTCGGGTACCACCGTGGGCACGGATGGCGATGTCGCGGATGGCACGGAGGCTTCCGTCACCGGCGCTTCGACCCACGAAAGCGGCACGAGCGACAACTCGGACGAGGGGCGGTCGGACAGCGCGAGTTCGAGTCCCAGCAGCGGTGCTAGGGAGAACTCCGACGATGGCACCTCGGGCACCGGAGCGTTCGCGAGCACTGGCGCCGACGCAGACACCGCGGAGCCGTCGAGCGAGGACGAAACGTCCGGGAGCCCGGCGGATTCGACCGATGAACACGCGCCCGAGGGAGACGCTGACGATGGAGGGGCGGGCACGTCGGGAACGACTGCGATGGCGTGCGAGCTCGAGTGCGACGGTACTTGCCTCTCGCCGGGGCAATGCTGCACGCCCGCCGACTGCGGCCCGAACCAGCAGTGCGCCAACTACGAATGCGTGTGTGAGCAGTCTTGTGGAGACGGGCAATGCGTTGCTGAGGACGCGTGCTGCGATCCCGTGGGCGAAGGGTTCGACGAGACCCTCGAAACAAGCGAAATTCCGCCCGGCCAAGCGGAGGTCGGCCTACGTTTCGAAAGGACCTTCTGTATCGAGACGGATGCGACGGTGACCATCGGCGGAGGTGGCGACGCACAATGTCCCCGTTACGAGGATTGCCAGGCGCTCCCGCCCGCAATCGCCGGCCGCCTCTACGATGGCCAAGGTGTCGCGCGGATCGTTCTCGACGACCAGGGGCAACAGACGATCACCGTGTCCCCAGGGACTTACACGATGTCCCTCCACATTTGGTGGCGGTCCGCATCCGATGCTGCGTACGGCGGCGGATCACTCTACGGCGGCGTGTCTCTGCTCTAATAGCACCGTCGGGTCGTGACGCGCCCCGGTACGGAGACCGTCCTGCGCACCCGGCAGGTGGCGGGCACAACTACGGCGACGCCTCGACGGGGTAGCCAATCTTGCGAGAACACACCCCGTGGCCACGGCATGCTCGTTGTCCACGACAAACATGCGCGTGACGGCGCGTTCGAGGTACGCTCTCGTTCCTCCACCCTGAAGTAGATCAGTGGCAGATCGGCTGGCTTCGGACCGGCAGGGCACGGGTTCGAGTCCCGTCTTCAGGTCTACCTTCTCCATGACCCAAGAACCTCACCATACGGCGTCTTTGGGCTACGCGCTCGGGCGCCTCGAGCGTGCGCTCGCCACGGTGGCTCACGATCGCGATCCACAGGTGCGTGCACGCGCCGCGCTCAAGGGCGAGCAGTGGCGCGCCGTGATCGAAGGCATGACGTCGGGGACGGTCGCGGTCGGGAGCCGGACCCCCGTCGCCGGCACGCCGGCATGGGTCACCCTGGAGGTCGCGCACGGTGGCTTTGCGACGGGTCGGTACCTCGCTGAAGGGCCATGGCTCGCCCACGAAGGCGAACGGCTGCGCGAGCTGCCGGTGGGCGTCCATGGGAGCACGGAGCGCGAGCGACTCAACGCGTGGTACCTGAGCGATTCGGGCCAGGAGGCGCTCTGTCAAGCGCTTCGCGACGGCCGGATGCACATCGAGGTGCCGGAAGAAGGTGCGATCCCGGTGGTGGCGTGGTTGCTCGAGCATGGGCACACGTCGGCGGCGCTCGAGCTCGTGGCGACGTTGCGACCGCTCATGCATCGGCTGCGCTTCTATCCGGAGCTGCGGAAGTTGCCGCGGCCTGCCGGTTCGGTGGTCCGGCTCCGGACGGTCGCGCAGGTTCGCAAGGCGTTGCTCGCGGTGCGCGTGCAACCACGGGTGCAGACGATGAACGAGGCGCTCTCGGTGTGGGGGCCCCTCTATGATCGACTGCTCGCGCTGTGGCTGCAGACCGTCGAGGGTGAGGCTCCGCGCTTCCGCCTCGAACCGAGTGGTGCGATTGCCCGGGGCGAGGGCGGGCAGCCGATCATCGAGGGCGGATGGCCGTGCAGAACGTGGTCGCCCGTCTGGGGGATGCAGCGGGAAGCTTGGCTGCTCGACTATCGCCGTGCCGCGCAAGCGCATCGGCACTGCACCAAGCATTCCAAAGACCGCAGTGGGTTCGCACGACTGCGTCTCGCGCTCGAACGCTGTCCGCAAGACAGCCGAGCCCTCGACGGTCGCGACGTCGCCTCATTGCGCGCGGTGCTGGCCGGAGCCGCGACGCGGGATGGGGCGCCTGGGTCGGAGCAGCGACGGGTGCTCCGCGAAACCCAGCAGCGCGTCGCAGCTTGCCCCACGCACGTCGAACTTGCTGCAGTGGTGGCGGCACGACTCGCCAACGAGCCGCAGGACGGTGGCCTGCTCGCGCTCGAGCCCGTGCTGGCACCCGCGGCCGAAGGCGAGCGGCCGACCGTACCCGCTGGCACCCCTTTGCCGCCCCACTTTGCGGCCAAGGTGCGGCGGGCCCTCGAGGCCCCTATCGATGAACTCGTCGAGCTCGGGGTCATTACCTCGGCCGAGGTGCTCGCGATCGTGCTGCCACAGATCACGGCCCAGGTCGCCGCCGCGGGCATCGAGGATCCCGACCTGCGCGCACTCTACCAGCAGGTCTACGCCGCTTTCCGCAGGCGTCGCTCCCTGCTGCTGCTCAACCTCGAGCACCAAGTGACGTTTGGGGAACTCCCGTGGATCGCCGCCCTCGGCCCCTTGCGGCAAGGGAGTTTGGACACCCGCACGCAGGCTCGCCAAACGCTCGAGCAGGTCACCTTGCTCGCCCTCTCGAGTTTTCCGCAGACCCTTCTGCCCAATCCGCTGGTCCGCGAGATGGGGGCCTTGGCCAAGCAAGCCGGGCTCGATCTGCCGCTGGTCGAGGAGGTTGCCGCCGACATCTTCATGGGCACCTTCACGACCAAGTGGGCCAAAGCAGCCGTGCAGGCCTCGCAGTGGCTCGGAGGCACGCTCTACGCCCGCTACTACGATTTGCCGACGCCGGGTGAGGCGGCGCGTTGGTCGACGCAGGTCGAAACCCGCTGGGGCCGGGACACCGCCGCAGGTTTCACCGCCCTCTGCCAAGCCCGCGCCAAAGAAGCCGTCGTGGATTCTCGCCGAGGCAGCTACGTGGCTTCGAATGGGGCCGTGCTGGAGCAGAGCCAGATCCTCACGACCCACGACCTGGCTGCACTGACCGCTGGACTTGGCCTCGGGGACATTGTGCGGGGACTCGCACCCAGCCTGGCCCAGCGCAACTTCGCGTGGATCGTCCGGCGTCAGCAGCAATGCGCACCGCGCTTCAAGGCGCGTCTGCAGATGGTCAAGAACACCGCGTATGCATGGCGGCAGGCGTTGTTCTTCCTTTCGTTGTGCGACGAATCCACGCAGTGGGAGCTCGTGACGGGGCTCGAAGCCGAGGTCGCACGGCAGCCCGCCGCGTGGGCGCAGCGATTCCGGCCGGTGGTCGCGGGGCTGCGTCATGTGCTCGCGGGCAGCCGCTTCGATGCCGAGGGTTTCGGTCGAGGCGATCGCACGGCGCGGCGCTTTCTCGGGTGGTCGATCGGTCCGCATTGGCTGCTTCCGCCGGACTGAGGCCTCGCCCGGATTCTCCACGTACGGTCTTCGGACACCCGACGGCTTACCTGATCTCGGCGAGAGCACGTCCGGAGGTCACATCGTCTTTTCCGTGTGTGTGCTTGCATGGAGGTCAGTGCGCTGATCCGAGCCTCGCCAACAGAAAAGATTTCCACGGAGTGGGAGGTCCTTTCGAGCAACGTCGATTGACCCCCGAGGGACGCCCCATGGACGCAGGGGACTGTGCCGTCCCCGCCGATCCAACTCCATCCGAAACCTTTGATTCACGGACTTGAGTGATCGCTTCCAAGTCTCGAACCGGTCCCATGCCGGTTCTCCACACCATGTACCGAAGAGATTTCTTGACCACCCCATCCTGCAGCAGTGGTCGCCAAGCAGCGACTTTCTCCTGTTTCGTTGCTTTGATCGCTTCCGTTTCATGCGGTGCCCCGACCCCGATGGAAACGGCGTCGGACGGTGAAACCGCCGGCGACGATCAGGAAGAGAGCGGCGAGAGCGATGAAGCGGACGACTCTGCGGGTTCCTCCGAGGCCACGGAAGCAAGCGCGGAGAGCACAGCCGAAAGCGAAAGCTCGTCGTCCTCCACGAACGCCGAAGCCACCGACGAGAGCACGAGCGAAGCAGAGAGCTCGAGCTCCGCGAACACGAGCGCAGGTTCGCCGACCTCGAACGAAGACACGACGACGGCCTCGGAAGGTGCGGACACGACCGCCGACGGCGAAAGCGGCGAATCCAGCAGCGCCGAAGGATCGGGCGGCGAGGACACGGGTCCGGTCACCTGCCCCTCCCCGGCTTTGTCACCCGGCGACACGACCGTGAACGTCCAGGTCGGCTCGGCGAACCGCAGCTATATCCTGCACGTTCCGGCGACCTACGACGGAACCTCCCCCGTCCCGTTGGTCGTCGACTTTCATCCGCTCGGGGGATCGGGTCAGGCCGAGCGAAGCGCCTCCCCCTACCCGGCGCAGACCGATCCCGAGGGCGTCATCATGGCGTTCCCCAATGGCCTGTCCGGGCCTTCGGGAGGGGCCTGGAACGTGGGTCCATGCTGCGTGGCGGATACCGACGACGTCGCGTTCGCGCGAGCCCTGGTGGCCCAGATCCAGGAAACCGCCTGCATCGATCCCAAGCGGATCTACGCCGTCGGCTTCTCGATGGGCGGCGGCTTTTCCCACTACTTGGCTTGCCATGCCGCCGACGTGTTTGCCGCGGTCGCCCCCGCGGCATTCGACTTGCTGGAAGAGAACGTCGGAGATTGCAATCCTGCGCGCCCCGTCACCGTGGTTTCATTCCGTTCGACCGGCGACTTCCTCGTGCCCTATGACGGTGGATTCTCCTCGGTCGTCTCGGGCATGCCGATCACCTTCTTGGGCGCGCAAGGGACTCACGAAGCCTGGGCAGAGCGCAATCAGTGCAGTGGATCGCCCTCGGCGGAAGACGCCAACGGGTGCTCCACGTACTCGGATTGTGCCGACGGCACGGAGGTCGTCTTGTGCACCCGACAGGGTGGCGGGCACGACTACGGCGACGCCTCGGTCGGGTGGCCAATCTTGAGGGAACACTCGCTCCCGTAGCCGACGATGCGGACGAGGCCAGCCGCCACCGGTAGTCTCCGACCTGGGCCCTCAGAGGCGAAATGGGCCAAACCAAGTCTGGTTGGTCGAAAGTCCCCCGCGCACGTGCCCCTCCAGCAACCAGTAGCGACGTTCGGATGCGGAGTAGAAAGCGGTCGTTGGCCAACCGTCTTGCTCGGGTGGGCGGCTCCACTCGACGATGAAGGTGTGTGTGATCGCTGCACCACTTGGGGTCCTCCACCCCTCCCCCTCTGGTCGCGGTGGATCGAGCGTCACCGGGCGCTCGGCGAGCGGGGGGATCGCGGCTCGGATCGACGCTTCGAGTTCGGGGGTCGCGGCGACCGGGAGAACCAGAGTGGGCTGAGAATTGGAGACAGGTGCCTCTGGCTTGGGAGGCTCGACGGGGGCCGACACCGGGGTAGAGTCGGATGGCTGATGACAACAGGCCATCCAGCAGACGAATGGCGCCATGGAAGCGCGGTGTGACTTCATTGCACGATTCCGTGGGAGACGAACCCGGCCGTCGGACGGAACTCGACCAAGAAGGCTTCGCCGCGCCGTGACACGACGAGCTTGGGGACGCCGCTCTGCTCGACCTGCGTCTTGGCAAGGCGAGCGACGCTCGACGGTCCAACGACGATCCAATCCGTGTCATCGTCGAAGAGCATCATGAATCCTCGCTCGCCTGCGGGGACGACGTCGTACGGACCACGCCACGCAGGTTGTTCACTCGATCGTGTGCGGGCAACCGACCACCGGGTAGGAGGAGCTTCGAGTGACCCGACCGCCCAAAGGTACACCTCCAGGGCATCTCCGCGATCGGCGACGACAATCAACTGACCGGTCACCCCTAGCCACTGGTCGAGGCGTAGCAGCGACAAGGGAACATCGCATTGCAGGAGTACGGCCTCACCCCCCGATCCCGTATCGAGCTTGCGAAGTCGATCGCCGTCGACCCACACGAGGGTTCCCTGGGTCGGGTCCTCGGCGTTTGCCCACAGGATAACCGCCTCCGCCGGTATCGACGATGCCGGGAACGACCATCGAGCCACCGCGTTCGCCGAGGGTGAACCGAGGTTCAAGAGCGTAGCGACGACCCCCGTGTTGGCATCGATACCAAGGATGAGCGAGGTGACGACATCGTCTCGGCGGTGCAAAGGGGGATCGACGATGGTGGCGTCGCGCAAGCCGTGGTGAGCAATGACGGGAGCACCCATGGGGCCTCCGGGATGGAACTGCATCCCAACGAGCGAGTCGCCATCGATCCAGATCGCCCAACGGGTGTAGTGGAAGTGCGTGATGTCGTTGAGATGTGCGAGCGTCGGTCGAAGGTCGCCCGCAGGCTGAGCCCCAATCAGGGCGCTCGTGCGAAGGATCGTGGGGTCGTGCGCGACGGAGCGATGGAAATGCCACCCCTTGCCGATCGCGCCATCGTTCTTCCAGAAAACCGCGAGCTCGTCCTTCGGACTGTCCGCCCCATACCAACGCCACGCGCAACGCCCGACCTCGCCCCGGATGACGTCGAACTCCACGGCGTTGGAACGGACGACATCTCCGGCGGATGTGCCATAGCGATACTCGATCTCCACCCGATAGTGGCCCTCCACCAGAGGCCTATCGAAGCGCAGAAGCTCCAGCTCGGACGTCCACGCCTGACCAGGTTGAACCGAGAATCGCTCACCGAGCTCTTGAAACGTGGAGATCCGGTGGAGCGCGCAGTGGTCTTCGCCCCGAAAGGACGCCTTGCTCAGGATTCCCCCGCGAGACGCCCAGACATGGACCGTCGTGCGGTCGCGGTTCAAATCGATGGATTCGAGTTCCAACGCCGCATGGGCGACCTGTTCGATCTGCAAGACCACCCCCTCGCCGACGACGAACTGGGCCTTGGGTGCGTGCAAAGTGAGTTCGAGCGGAGCCATAGGTTTTCACGGAGTATATCGGTTGGGAAGGGTCGTGACCTTCCAGCCGCGGAGTCGGAGCAGGCATTTTCCACAGAACGGGTAGAACCAGCCATTCGGAGTGTCGGGGCTGATGCCGTAGCTCATCGCACAACGCTCTTGATCGGCATCGTGGTGGGTTGCGTTGTCGCTGGGGTTTCCGCCGCCGCCTCCTCCCGTCTTGTGATGATACAGAAACCGCGCATGCCCGCACTCATGAAGCAGGTAGCAACTCACGTTGAACGAATTATTCACATTCATCGTGACGGCACCGTCGAGGCGGACGTATCCGGAGATGCCCGAAGTGAAGTTGACTGCAGCAGGGTTCGCCGTCGTCGGCTTGAAAGCGGCTGTGCCGGGGTCCCAGTCTCGCCCGGAGATGGGATCGTGAACGCGGTAGTCGTAGATGATCAGCCCCTCGGCTTCCGTCTTCCGCACCTGACGGTGCAGTTCACCGAGGATCGCGTTGATGGGGTGTCTACACCACGACGCCATCGCCGCGCTGGCTCGGCGTACGTACGCAACGGCCCCCTCGGCCGGAGCTTGAGCGATCGCAGGACCCCCATAGACCTGGGACGCGCTATACGTCAGGTGCCCGGCCGCGGTGACTGCGGGCGGACGATGGGACACGGGGGCAGCCAAGATCGCGGCGATGTACGTCGCGCTTGGAATCGCGGTGGAGTAGTTGAGCACCTGCTGGGGCGCGCCGCCGTGCTCCATCTCTATGAAAGCCTGAGACCACCAGTCACGGATCGTCGCCCAGTTCGGGCTCCCGCTGGCCCTCGAGGGTAGCGCTTGCTGACAGTACGCATTGACCCTCGCGCGGCGCCAGATCGTCCAGCGACCGAGCTCTTTGCTGAGGTTCACAACGTGCCCTTGGTGGTCGGTCTCGAGCTGCGCCTCGTTGGCACGTCCGGAAAACGTCATTGCAACGCGGACCTTGGCATCATCCCCCGACTTGAAGCTGTGGCGAAAATAGACACCAGAGCGGCCTTTCCGAGGGGCATGGTCGGTTGCGTGATCCCACGCATCGACCAATGCGCGGTGATAGGTCTTGGGACCACGCGTCTCGGAGTCATATCCGCGAACGGTGAATGGTTCGAGCTTCGAGTCCGCGCCGCTCGGAAACCATGCTTTGACGTAGTCCGCGTCAGCGCTTGGGCGAAACCCGTCGAGCGAGTCGAGGGCGTTGTCCCCGGACCCGTCGATGCGCGCACCACTCGCAGACGCCGAAGTGCCGACCTTGCGAGCCCGTCCGACGTAGGTCTTCGCCGTCGCGTTGGTTCCTGGAATGACAGACGCGTCCTCTGGGCCGTCATCGGCCTCCCACGCGATCGTCACCGGCCCCACGGCGTCCGGGGCCGAGACCGCGCTCCCGGCTTTGTTCAACAGGAGAATCTCGACCTCGATCGGGATGAACGGCCGCTCGAGTTTGTCTTCGACATGGGCTTTCCGGTCCTTGGAGTTGAACTCGGGCAACGCCGTGGTGAGGAAGTCCTGGCCTCGGTCATTGTAATAGTTGTCCTCGATGTAATGCTTGGCATCCTGGGTGAGCGGGTTCTTGCCTGCTTCCCAGCGCACCCGTGGTGCCGCATTCTGAAGCATCGTCACGGTATCTGCGTCCGCGTTACCGTTCTCGGTCAGGAGCGTTTGCGTTCCATGGATGAAGTTTGCGCGTTGGAACCGCCTGAGCGCCTTGGTCGTCGCCGCATTTGCGGCTCCCGTCACAGGACCTGCGTCGTAGCCAAGTTCGTTCAGCCGCGCTTGTGCGTACTTCACGGCATCCCCGGGTGCTGGCATGGCGCCGTCGGGGGTATGCTTGCCCCAGTCGACACGGATCTCGGCGTAGAGCACCTTGAACGGGCTCTCACTGTTCTCACCACCCCCAGCCAGCTTCGCTTTGAAGGGTCCCATCAACGGCGTGACGAAACGACCGCTCCGCGGCCCCGCGGTGGCCTTGCCGTCCCACTGCAAGGATTTCCCGCTCCCATCCGCCCGTTCTCCATCGTTGAGCGTGTACTCGAATACCGTGCCCCCACCGTTGTCGGCAGTGATCGTGAGCTTGACTGTTTTGCCCGCCAGGCCCTTGATGTCGTACTTGACGGCCAAAGACTCGGCTGAAGGAGCGAAATTGGGGTCGACAGAGACGATCTCGAGGAGCTTCGCCGTCGTGCAAACCGGCCCCGTTCCGGTGGGCGCGTCGGGGTTGCAGCCTGATGCGGGGTGCTTTGGCTTGTCTTTGGGCATGGTCAGCGGTCGTCATCAGGGAGAGCCGAGATACGAGAGCGTCTCCGCGAGGTAGATTCGCGAACGTGTCGCGAGATGCGTCGCGCGGTCGAAGGTCGATCCAGGATTCTCAGAGGGTCGCAGGAGTTTGGCCACCCACGGGTACAGTGGATCATCGGTGATCCCCCACCCAAACGCGAAGATGAGAGCAGCAATGACTCGACCTCCGACCATGGCATCGAGGCCGTGGGTCTTCGCGGCCGTGATCGCTTCGCGCAGCAATGCCGTCAAAGACGGGGCTGGAACCGATGCACACTTCTGCGGAAAGATCGCGCGCATGTGCGCAACGATGTCCGCTTCGAAGTCTGCCTCGGTCCCAGGCGGGGCACTCTCCCAGAGGTCATGAGCATCTCGCAGACGAGTCAGGGCGGCGAGTCCATGTTCGTTGGATTCACCGAGCGCAGCATCCATGTACTCGCGAATTGCCGCGAACACGAACCGGGCTTTTTCCTGCTCCGGGCCGTGGTCGCGACGCAGTGCAGACCCAATCCCTGCGAGCTGGGGATCTTCATCGAACCGATGGCCGAGCGACACCATCGCCTGCGTGAACATGCGAACTGGCCCTCGCGTAGAGAACCCGTGAACCTTCGCGCGCTGGCGACCCCAGCGAATCAGGGAGCGAAAGGTCTGTTCGCCGCGGAGCTCGAACAGGCGAGGCGCGAACTCCTTGAGATCGGCGAGCATTTCATCTTCCCAAGGCAGGTGCACGAGCATGTCGAGCTGTTCATGGGTGACTTTCAGCATGTCTCGCAACGCGTGACGCTATCGCGAAACTGAGCCCGCTGACCAGAGGAGCGTTCGCTGTACGTTCCGGTTTGGGACGATGGCGCCACTGTGGACCAGCATCGCCGTGGGCAGGCCCGCTCACTCGAGCCCTCGATCCGAGCCTATCATGCGTCTGCAGAAGGACCGCCCCACCCTGGCCGTCCTGCTCCGTCGCGTTCCGGCCAACCTACGTCACGTCCATCCCGTTCTGGCCACGGCCGAGCGCCTCGACCCTCGACGGATACCGCTCCTCCCGCGGAGGCGGAGCGGGAAAATCTTGGCGTCGGACTCTGTCCAACGCGACGAATTCGTCACTCGTGCCCCCGATACCGAGTGGGCACAGGATGCGCGGGTGGACGCAGATGCGCGGCGGCTCCTCGCTTCCGCTCACTCGCCCGTGCGGACGCAGAGCGCTCCCACGTATGCCGCTGGCGACGTGGAGAGCTCGGCGGGGACGCAGCTCAGGTCCCACGCAGAGCGGCCCGCCAGATAGTAGGTTCCGGGGACCGACGGCGCGGTGATCGAATAGACGTAGTCCGTTCCCGTGGCGCCGGGGCACCCGCGGTTGACGCTGAAGCACGCGTTGGGATCGCTGCTGGCGGTCGTCGTCCCTGCGAGACCGAGATAGGCCTGCTGGACGCAGCTGCAGCAAAACGAATCCGAGTTGTCGATCGCCCAGTTTGCAACGACCGTCACCACGCTGCCCGGGGCAACTCCGGTGGCAATATTTCCGCCGCCATCGATCCGAACATTGGAATAGATCAGAGAGTAGCCTACGTTGCCAGTAGCAGGGAACGTGGCCAAGCCGTTGCTGTTGTCGACGGCACACAGGTCTTCACCGCCGCAGACTCCGTCCCCGTCGACATCGTTGAAGTAGTCGAGTGGGCAATCATCGTTGCAGTTGAGAAGACCATCGCCGTCGTCGTCGATACTCAGGCACACGCACTCTTCACTCACGCACGCCGTTCCGGGGCCACAGTCGTAGCCACACGAACCGCAGTTGTCCGGGTCGTTCGCCAAGTCGGCGCACGAATCCGTCTCCTCACAGTAGACGAGATCGTTCGAGCAGGTCGCCGTGCACACGCCGTTGTCGCAAACGTCGCCCCCCTCGCATGACTGCCCGACGTCTTCGCCTTCGCAGGTGTCGGACGCGCCGCAAAACCTGCCGTCGGTTCGTGGATCTATGCAATCTCCACCACAGTCGATAAACCGTTCCGGGCACAAGAGGTCGCATTCGCCATCCTCGCAGATCTCCCCCGGGTCACACCCGTGATTGCAGGCGCCACAGTGTTCGCGATGGGTGCTGACGTCGACGCACGTCGGGCCCCCACAGTCGCTGTGCTCGGGGTTCTCGCACACCGTGATGTCGCCGGTTTCGTCACCGGTCGAGCCCGTCTCCCCCGACCCACCGTCGCCCGAGGACCCACGGTCGCCCGAGGAGGAGGACGTAGCGTCCTCTTCGACGCCCGAAGAGCCGGTGACGTCCGCGTCGACGAGGTCCAAGGTCGAGTCCGTGGTCACGATGGAGCTCGTGGAGGGGTCGCTCGTGGACGGGTCGCCCGTGGACGTGCCGAAACCCGAGGTCGAGGTGCCTTCCGATGATGTGCCGACCGTCGTGCTCGTGGGTGCTCCAGTGGCCGTGTCGACGTGATTGTCGACCTCCTCGAAGCAACCGCCAAGCAGCAGAGAGAGGGTGAGGAACGTTCGTGGTTGAACCATGGCTCGTGAGCGACGACCGGGACAGTATCACGACACTACGTGCATCATAGCGCGGTATCGCGCAGTATTGCACGGCGTTCATTTCGCCAGCCGACGCCGTCGACGGGATCGAAACGAGCCGGCAGCGCTCGATGAAATCGAGTGAAATGGCAGTCACGAGGCAAGGTTCATCGCCCCGGTGGACCGCCCTCGCGGCCTCCCTTCCGTCGAAACGCGTACCCTTCGCGCCCTGCGACGAGGACCTCGGCACCCTCCGCGGGGTCGCAATCACCGAGCCGCGCGGAGGAAGCTGCCCCGAGGTCGCGTGGACTGGGCTCGAGACGAGCTCGGCGAGCAGCTGCGCGACCGACAAATTTCATGGATCAGGAACGTGTACGAAACACGGGTTCGTGTTGCACATGAGCACCTTGGGTAGCCCGATACGGATCCGTTCGACCACGCAGCGTGAACAAAACACTCCGCCGCACTTGCGGCAATGATGTTTGCGCACGGTGAAGCTGAAGGCCGTGGCGCATACAGGGTTTTCGCATTGAGCGACGGTGTGATCCGGTTTCCACAGTGGCTTGTTCGGCACGTTCAGGTTATGACGGGTGGTCAGCTGGTCAATCACAATCTGCGGAACGTTACCAGTCACATGATTGCCTTGGAACACGAAGTTGTTCCTGACCGTGACGTACAAGCGGCGAGTGCTGTCGTCGTGATACTTTTCCAGCGCGTCCTTGGATCCGTTTTTTCCGTTCTCGTAATACTGCGGTTGGTACTGCTTCGACTCACACCAAGGGTCGCCGTTGATCGCCATCTCTCCTGGGAGTTTGTCGCCATGCTGGGCATCGTCGTACCAAGCTCGGGAGTCACCCATGAGCCGGACATCGGCCCGAGGGGTTGCCACGGTGGAAAAGATCATGGCGTCCGTCGGTGTGAGGGACCATCGTTCTCTGGGGTCCGCGAACGTGAGCGGCTCGACGATGTGCACCAGGTCCGGCGACGCAAGGGCCGCAGCCTTGATCACCTCCTTTGCTTTGAGCGTCGTCTCCGAATGCAGATCCTGGATGCCACGGAACCGCAGCAAGACCGCACATTGAATCACCATCTTTCGAACTTGGGACACCTCACGTGCGTCGCCGCCGTCGACGGCCACGAAGCGCGTCGTCCCGGCCTGCGCCGCGCCCGCGAAGTTCTGGGCGATCAGCTGCTGAATCAAGGCCGTCGAGGCTCGCGTTTTTCCCGAGCTCGACGGTCCCGAGACGATGAGGTGCTGTTGCTGCTGCTGCACGTGGTGCGGCGCGATCGTCCAGTAGCGACCGGCGAACTCTCTCAGGCCCTGGAGGACCACGGCCCACCGATATTCCCGACTCTGGTTCTCTTCCACGATCGCCTCTTTGTACAACGTGACGAGCGAGCGGCGACCAAGAAGCTGCGCCAACGTGAGGGGTGCGCTCCAGTTGCCGTTCAGGCGCGGGCCGACGATGACGTCATTCGCCGGCGCGGTAGCGATTCGCACCGCGAGGGCAACGAAAAATTGCTCTCGCTTGGAGATCTGATTGTTCACCGCATTGGCGAAGAGCGCAGTCTGTCCGGCAGGCGTAAACAGGGCGTGATGAGCGAGCAGATGTTTGGGTAGCTGGGCGACGCCATGCAGGTAGTCGTTGATGTGGGGTACGGCGGCCCAGACGTTCTGAGCGATGGTCGTGACGATCTGAGGGACCCCATTGACGCGCGCCGGGAGCGTGTTCCAGGCTCGAGTTTGTTGGTGGCAACTGACGCAGTTCGGCCGCTGTGCGCCCGCAACGACCTTCCGACCCACTCTCGCGCAGCCCAGGTTCGCACAATAGAAGTCCATCGAACCTCCCGTGCCGGTCGTAACACGAAGTATCGCCTGTAGGACCTGCTTCCAGCGCTCGCTTGCCGATTCATACGGGGCGTTGTCGCCCATCCAGGGTCACGGGCGTCCGAATCGTGGCCGCCCTTCGACACCTGTGCAGGCCTGCTCCGCGTTCCGAGCGTCGCGTCGATGGTCGTGGACGACGACTACGGGTGCGAGTCCGGGACGACGCGTTCGGGGATCCTGGGCGCCAGAGCGGACGCAGCGTCGTACCTCCGCGCTGGCGTGTCTCCGACGAAATAGCTGACGCTGACAGTCGCTCGCTGGGGGTCGCTCGGGTAGAGGCGATGAGACCCTGCGTCCAGAGTGAGGCCCGCTTCCGCAGCGGCATCGAGGAAGTGCTGGACCGGAACCGTGAACTGGTTGGAGAAGCCGTGCGTCATGATGTAGTTGGTCAGCGTCCGTCCGACATCTACGGTCTCCGGATCGTGGAGCTCGATGACGAGGAAACCGTGACGCCCGATGACTTCACCCCACGCACGCATGAACTCGACGAGGTTCTGTTGCAGTTCGGCGTTGGAGACGAGGTCATCGCGCCAGACGTACGCTCCGGGCGAAGCGGCGCGGCGGCGGCTGACCGCGAATCGATCGCTGGGTGGCTGGTAGGGCCGATTGTGGATCAGAAAGGAGTTTCCGTGCATCAGATCGCGGATGTCGATCCCGCGACGCTCGAGATCCGCGGCGAGACGATGCGGGTCGTTGATGTCCCCGGGCAAGAGCAGGTGGGGGATGTTTGCGCGAGAGAGGCGTTCTCGGGCCGTCTGCAGCGCCTCACGACTGAAGTCCGCGCCGACGAGGAGCGGACGGTAGGTGGGATCGTCGGGGTACGCCCGCATCAATCGGCCGCGCTCGGTCCCGGTGGAGATCACGTGCCAGATGTGCTCGAGCCAGGCACCGTCGCCCGAACCCATGTCGCAAAAACCGAGGGGTTGCGCTTCGAAGGGGCGATCGAACGCGGCGCGGATGATCTCGTCCGCAGCACGGAAGTACTTGTGGTGCGTGGCGCCGCTGCTCGTGACGTTCAATACACGGTCCACCAGATGTTCGGCTTCGTCGGGGGTGCTGCGCCACACACTGCGCGGTTCACCGAACATGAGCTCGTCCACGCGCTCGAACAGCGCGAGGTACGAGACAGGAACACCGAAACTCGACGCGCGGGCGTACGCGTGCTCCCCGTAGTCGGTGAGGCGATGCCCCTCCCCGCAGCGCTCCAGCCAACCGCTCCGGGTCAACATCTCGAAGACGGCTCGCCATCGCGAGCTTGGACCTTTGGTGGGATCCGGCGGCGCAACGGTCCTACCTTCGAAGACGGCGCCAAAGTGCTGCTTGAGCGCGACCGCGACGGGCCCCAGCAAGTTTCCATCCAGCGCCCGAGTCAGGCGCACCGCGGCCTCGGACTCGACCTCCGCGAGCCGCCACCCGGAGCCACTGAGCTCGACCATCGCTTCGAGCGTCGCGTCGTTGCGTGCTTCGAACGCCCCGTCCAGGTGTTCTCTCATACGGCGCGCGACGGGCACGAAGTGCCCGATGCGCTCGAACACCGTGCGGTCCTCGATCACGCGGTCGAGCGCACGGCCGAGCGGCGCGAGTCGAACGCGGGTCTGCTCGGGTCGCGGGCTGAGCTCTCGTTCCACCCAGCCTTGCGCATCGAGCACACGCAACGCCACGTTCAGATAGCCGAGGTTCGCACCGACATCGGCCGACAAGACCCCAATCGGTAGCGGTGCCTTCGCCTCTGCGAGCCGCCGCCACACCCCGCGTTGCCATAGCGACGCCATCAGCTGAACCCAGCCGATGCCGTCCGTGTGGTGCGCGAGCTCGCGAAGGAACCTACTGCTGATGTCTGCGTGTCCCATGGTTTTCTCCTTGAGAGGCGACCCGTTCGAGTCGTTCACGACGGCGGAAGCTCGACCTGCTCGACGACGAGCTCCGGACTTTCGGCGATGCTTTCCGCCTCGAACCGTACCGGGCGCCAGACCTTGTCCACGAAGCTCGACGCCTGATCCCAGAAATGCGGTGACGCGGGGTCGCTCGACTGACCGTAAAAGAGGATCGCCTCGGCCTTGGGTCCGTCCGTCGTGAAGCTGACGGTCATGGAGAAGCTACTGCCGCCGTTGGTGGGATAGCCGTCAGTGGTGAGCCCTGTCTCGGGGTTGAGGAGCGCGCCTCTTGGAGCGTTGGGGGTCAACGTGGAGTTCAGGTCGTAGTAGCCGACGAGGTTGAGGACTCCCTCGCGATCGAGCCCACCGTGCACGGGGAGTTGGAGCCCATACGCGTTGACGAACTGCGCTTCTCGGATCGTCGTGCTCGGTTCGAGGCCAGCCGCCGCGAGGCGACCGGAGGCCGCAGCGAGCGCCAGCAACACCGGGTCGGCGTTGGGATCGTCGGTCGGAGGGACGAGACCGCGTGGGAACGTCACCGCGTCGAGACCATCTTCTCGATCGCTGGCGACAAAGGGCTCCGCAAACAACACGCCGGCGTCCACCGTGTCTTGGAACGTGAAGCTTCCGAGAAACTCGCGCCATACCAGGGCCCCTTCGCTGTCCAGGTCGACGCTCCCGTCCCAGGCCGCCAATGCGCTGCACGAGGGCCCGAGATCGATTTCTTCGCCTTCGACCGTCACCGATGACTGGGCTTCACACCGCGCGACGACCTCGTCCCGCAGGAGCGTCGCGACGATGCCCGTGTTGTCGAGGATCGCCGCCTGCACCTCCGCGAGGTCGAATCGGCCGTCCTCGCCGCTCCACGAAGCATCCTCACCAAGGAGGATGGCGGCGGTCGTTCGATCTCGGGGACCACGCGGACCCGCTTGCGCGCCATAGAGCGGCGAGTACCCGACGATCGGTTCGCGCGGGTTCGCGAACCATGGCGATCCATTGGCGTTGAACACGAAGTCACGACGCTCGAGCGACGGAGCTTGGGCGAAGGGGATGAGCCCGGGCTTTCGCGCCGACGGGTCTTCGGTCCACTCGAACGCGGAGGTGTTGCCGGGGAGGAGCACGAACCCGTTGGCAGCGACCGCAGCGGTCACGAAATCGGTCTGGAGTCGTTCTTGCCACGCGGCGAGGGCCGTCGGACTCACGTTCGGCATGGCGCTCGCGTCGGCGTACCACGCGACGCCCTCGCGACTCACTGCGATGGTATTCACCCACGGCACCCCAGAGACCTCGGCGTGCGTGTCTTTGAACTCCTCTAGACTGGAGGCGAGGTTCATCCCGAGGTACTGCGCGATGACGGCGGTGTTGTCATCGTTGGCATCGCGCACCGCGAACGCCGTGACGTCGGACCACCCGAGGCTCGGCAGCGCGACCATCGGTCCAAAGTGCGTGCGATAGAGCGTGCGTTCGACGGTCGTCACCGTCTCGTCCTCTGAGAGGACCTCGATCTCGTAGGTCTGGGCTTCGATCGCGCGGGTTTCTCCGTCGTAGACGTACGAGAACGGATCTCCGGGGACGAGCTCCAGCTGATAGAAGGTGAATCGTTGTCCCGTAGCCACCGTGTGCGTCCAGGCCACGTCTTCGTTGAAACCGATGAGGACTCCAGCCACGCCGAGCAGCGACGCGCCGTAGACGTTCAGAGAACCTGGAACCTGGAGGTGCGCCTCGAATAGCTTGAGTTCACCCTCCCACGGGAAATGGGGATTCGCGACGAGTAGTCCCTTGCCGTTGGCCGTCAGATCCGCTCCCAGAGCCCAACCGTTGCTCCCGGGTCGATGGGATCGAAGGGCCGAAAAACTGCTCTCGGGTTCTGCCGGAGCGAAACCGGTGACCGGTGGCTGTGCCGCGAGGATGAACGGGGCGAGCCCTTGGCCGCTCGTCACCAACGCCAGATCCGTATAGTAGGCGAACAGATCGATCTCCGAGATCGGCTGCAACCACGGTGGAACCCCTTCCCCATCTTCCGTACCCGCACACCGCAACTCGTTGCCCCTTTGGGCAAGGAACTCATTGTATCCCATCGCATAGGCGCGAACCGCGGCCTGGACCTCAGCGTCTTGCGTCGCAAATCCTCTTTGAGCATTGGCGTAGACGCCGAGATGGAGATAGAGCGCGTCGCTTTCCACATTCTCGGCATATTCTCCGGCGCCGAAATAAAGCGCGCGTTCCGAGCGAACCTTGACGATTTGGTCGGCCAGCACGCATCCGTTGAGGCTGGCAAAGGCGTAGCCCTGCCCGAACATCACGTCTTCGAGGCGATCACCCGTGATGTGCGGCACACCACCTTCGGTCCATTGGATGGTGGCGGAATACAGGGGCGTCTCGGGTCCTGATTCCTCCGATTCCGAACCGACGTCCCCCTCACCCTCCCCTGAACCTGCGTCACACGCAGAAATTCCGGTGAAGAGAGCCAACCCGAGCAACCCTCCTCGATGAGCCGTTCGAACGCGCTGCGCACTCGCTTGGAGTACGACCATGCCCTCCCCAAGGGCAGTTCGAACGGCAGAATGCAAAGCTTCATTCAACCTGCCGGATGTCGACATGACATCGCAATACCAGCACGACAACGACTCGTCAAACCAAACATCAACCAAGACTATTAATTGATCGTTCACGAAGAGCGCATGCGCGGTCTGCCGACGGCAACGCTGACGTGCGGCCCGGTCACGAATCAAAGGAACACCGTTCTCAGGCACTTCGCTCGGCCCCCGTGACACAAAATCCATGCGGATGAAGAAATCGACGACCTGAGCGGGCGGCCGCGGGGAAAAACCGGAGGTCGCGACCTCACGCAACGACGATGACGCGTCCCAAGAACTCGCCAGCTGAGTTTCAGGCTCGGACACATTACCGATACCCAACCAAGAATCTCGAGAGCGTCATCGTTCAAGAACAGTGCATTAATACGATTGCAATCGTCCCACCCGTCGCTACCATCACCTCGGCCCTCGCGAGGTCCAGAAGCGATCTTTGGAACAGGAGAGTGCGATGAAAAAGACGAGCACACTGGTCGAACTTCTCAGAGAACGCAAAGAGCGTCACGGAGATGCGCTCCTCTACCGGTTCCTCAAGAGTGGGGACGTGGATGGAGATCGCGACGAGTGGTCGTTCTCGGCATTGGACGCTCGTGCAAGGGGAATTTCGCGACGGCTCCAACAATCATTACAGCCGGGTGACCGAGCGCTGCTTCTTTTCCCGCCCGGTCTCGACTTCATCGCGGCTTTTTTTGGGTGCCTATACGCACGCGTAATCGCCGTTCCAGCCTACCCGCCCGATCTCGCTCGCATGGAGCGGACCTTGCCACGGCTGCGGGGCATCATCGATGATTCGCAGTCACGGGTGGCCCTCACGATCGAGGGGTTGGCCGGGATGGCGGCACAGCTGACCGCGGGAGTGCCGTTTCTACGGAAGATCGAGTGGATTGCGACGGATCGCCTGTTCGCCGGCGATGAGGAGCGTAACGACGCTCTCGATGTCGGCGCCGCGGACATCGCCTTCCTTCAATATACCTCCGGTTCCACGTCCGATCCGAAGGGCGTTTCCATTTCTCACGCCAATATCATTGCTTGTGAGTCACAGATTGCAGAGGTGTTCCAATGCCACGAGAACGACACTGGCGTTGGTTGGTTGCCTCTCTACCATGACATGGGGCTGATCGGGAACGTGCTCCAGCCGCTCTATTCGGGCTTCCCGATGACCTTGTTCTCCCCGCTCGACTTTTTGGCACGGCCAACCCGCTGGATTTCGGCGGTTTCCCACTATCAGGCCACGATCAGCGGTGGGCCGGACTTCGCCTACTATCTGTGCAGTCGTCGAATTGCGGATGCCGAACTCTCGACCCTGAAACTTGGGAACTGGAGGGTCGCGTTCAACGGAGCAGAGCCCATCAATGCGGCGACCCTAGAAGCGTTCGCTCGCAGAATGGCGCCCGCGGGGTTCCGTCGCAGCGCATTCGTCCCCTGCTACGGGCTCGCAGAAGCGACCCTGCTCGTGACCGGAGCTCCGCCCCGCGATCAACCGCTCGTCCGCGAGGTGCCGCGCGCAGACCTTGGTCAAGGCACCGAGGACGGCGTGGCGACCCTCGTCTCCTCGGGGCGGACACCTGCCGGCTTGCACGTGCGGATCGTGGATCCCGTGCAACGAACCCCTTGCGAAGAGGGTGCGGTGGGTGAGGTTTGGGTTCGGGGTCCCAATGTTTCGTCGGGATATTGGGGCCAGTCCGAGACCTTGAATCGAGAAACCTTTCGAGCGCGCCTGGCGGAAGACGACGGTGCGTCCGACCCAATGACGTATTTGCGCACGGGCGACCTCGGCGTCCAGTGGGACGGGGAGCTGTTCGTCACGGGCCGCGCCAAGGACCTCATCATCGTTCGAGGGCGCAACTTCTACCCGCAAGACGTGGAGCGCTGCGCGGAGCGTGCCGTGGCGGAGCTCCGACCGGGCTGCTCCGCAGCCTTCGGAGGGCCTGACGGGACATCGACCATCGTGGCCGAGGTACGCCCGAACACGAGCGACGAACGGTTCGAACTGGCGGCACGGGAGCTACGAGACGCGGTCGCGGACGACCTCGGCCTGATGCTGTCGCAGGTGGTGTTCGTTCGAGCGCGCGCAGTTCCCAAGACATCGAGCGGAAAGATCCAACGTCGGAAGTGTGCGGCCATGCTCGCGTCCGGCGAGCTCCCCGTGGTCGCCACCGTCCAACTGTCACCGGTGGAGGTTCACGGTGACGCCCAACGGGCTCCGAACGCGAAAGCTTGCCCTGAAGCCGAGCCCTCGCCCCCGGTGGCGCTCGCGGGACTCGTGGACCGCGTGCGGGGCGTCATCGCGGCAACGACGGGGATCGACACGCAGCGCATTCCCCCGGGCGCGAGCGCATCGAGCCTCGGTCTCGATTCGGTCATGATGATGAACGTCCAGGCGGCGATCGAAGCCGACATGGGCGTCAAGCTTCCCGACTTCTCGGTTTGGTACGACACGACGCCGGTCCAACTCGCGTCCCTCGTCGAGTCCGCACAGCCCGCGCAGCGCACACCGGCACGGCGTAGACCTCGGCTAGGGCGAAACGAACCTCGGCCGCTCTCGCCCGGTCAGAAGCGACTGTGGGTGTTGGATCGGATCGCGCCCGGAACCTCCCTCTACAACCTCGCGTTCGGCTGGCGCATCCGTGGCGAGTTCGATCCGAGCGCGATGAACGACGCGCTCCGAGCTTTGGAGCGGCGCCATCCGATCCTTGCCCTGCGCCTTGGCTCGAGCGGCGGTGAACCGTTTGCATTCATCGGCGACGGAATCGCCGACATGGAAATCGTGTTGGCCGACCAAGAGCCTGTCGAATCCGTGATCACGCGCTGGGCGGAGCAGCCGTTCGTCCTCGAAGGCGGACCGCTTTCGAGGGCCGCGTGGGTGCGGTGCACGGACGACGAGGGGATCTTCGTCATCGCACAACACCACGCGATTGGGGACGGTTGGTCGACGCAACGCCTCGCCGCCGATCTTCTGGCCGCCTACGAGGGTACCGCGCTTCCGAACGAGGAGACGACCTCGTTCGAGGACTATGTCGCCGCACTTGCGCAGGAGGACGCCGCACGCGTCTCGGCCCGCCAATACTGGACGAATCAGTTGACGGGGATGTCCGAGCTCGAGCTCCCGACCAAGAGCCCGGGTGCCGTCACGGCCTGGCAAGGGCGCACCCTTGCGTTCGACGTTCCGGCCGCGGTTTGGACTGGCCTACGAGAGCGGACCGGGTTGACGCCGTTCGTGGCGATCGTCGCCGCCTTTGCCCTCGTCCTCCATCGCTATGGAGGCAGTCGCGACTTCGGCGTGGGAACGGTGCTCGCCAACCGAGGGAACCCAGAACACCGCGATGTCGTGGGATTTCTGGCCAACACGGTCGTGCTCCGGTGCAAGCCCGATCCGACGCAGTCCATCGCCTCGTGGCTGCGCGCGATCGAGGGCACCGTGACGGCCGCGACGCGACATGGCCAGCTCCCCTTCTCCGAGCTCCTGGCCACCGTCGCGCGGACGGTCGGCGGGGATCAGAACCCACTGTTTCGCGCGGCGGTGATCCACGAGGGCTTCGCCGCACCGGTCCAGCACCGCCGTGGAGCGTCCTTCGAACCCTATCTGCTCGCCCCCGATGGGTCCGTACCCGGGACCGCGAAGTTCGATGTCTCCGTGCTCGCTTGCACCCAAGTCGACGGAGGCGTTCGCCTGGGGATCGAGTACCGCACGGCCCTGTTCGAAGACGCATTCATCGCGCGCATGCGTGAACACCTCGAGCAGGCGCTGTTGGCATTCGCAGGAGACACGGCGCGGACGCTCGCCGAGGTCCCACTCCTCACCGCCCAGGAGACGCGCGTGCTCGAGCAGTGGGAACGCGGAGGTGAGCGGCCCTTCCCCATGGACGTCACCGTGCACGACCTCGTCGAAGCCCAGACCGTGCGTTCGCCCGAGGACGTCGCGGTCGTCTTCGAGGACGAGTCCCTGACGTATGCGGAGCTCGACAGCTGGGCCCAGAAGATCGCGGGTGCCCTCGTCGCGCGAGGGGTTGGCCCTGGCGACCGAGTCGCCCTGTGCGTTCGGCGATCGATGGCCCTCGTCCCCGCCATGCTCGGAATCCTCAAGGCGGGCGCGGCGTACGTTCCCATCGACCCAGAGTACCCGAGCGAGCGTCGACGCTACGTCCTCGACGACTGTGGTGCCGTAGCGATCGTCGGTGACGGCAGCACCCTCGGCGCGCTGCGCCAGGAGAGCCTACCCAAGGTCGACGCAGCGCGAGTCCGCGAGTCCGCGACGATGGCAGCGTCCCCAAGCGACGCGGTCCGCGAGGGGCTCATGTACATGATCTACACGTCCGGATCGACGGGGAAGCCCAAGGGCGTCCGCGTGCCGCACCGGTGCGTCGTTGGCTTCCTCGACGCGATGGACGAACGCCTCGGCGTCCCCAAAGAACCGTCGAAGAGCGCGTGGCTCGCGATCAGCAGCGTGTCGTTCGACATCTCCGTCTTGGAGATCTTCTGGCCGCTCGTCCACGGCATGACCGTGGTGATTCAGGGCGAGCTCGGCTTCGGTCGCTCGCAGAGTCCGCCGGTGCGCGCCAACCCCGAGCTCCCCGCACCGGACTTTGGGCTGTTCTACTTCGCCGCCGAAGAGGACGACCGACCCGGGCCCGAGCGCTATCGGTTGCTGCTCGAGGGAGCCAAGTTCGGAGACCGCAATGGGTTCTCTTCGGTGTGGATGCCCGAACGACACTTCCACGCGTTCGGCGGGCTCTACCCCAACCCTTCGGTGACGGCGGCCGCGGTCGCTGCGGTGACCGAGCGGATCGCACTGCGGGCAGGGAGCGTCGTGCTTCCGCTGCACCACCCGGTGCGGGTCGCCGAGGAGTGGTCCGTCGTCGACAATCTCTCCGGTGGGCGCGTGGGGCTTTCGATCGCCTCGGGGTGGCACGCCAACGATTTCGTGTTCGCACCGGAGCGCTACGAGCAACGCCGGGAGGTGCTCTCGTCTTCGCTCGATCTCTTGCTGCGCCTTTGGCGAGGCGAGGAGGTCTCGTTCCCGAACGGACGCGGAGAACCGACCCCCGTGCGCCTCCGACCTCGTCCCGTTCAGGCCGAGCTGCCGATCTGGTTCACCGCCGCGGGTACGCCCCAGACGTTCGAGGCCGCCGGGACCATGGGCGCGGGACTCCTGACGCACCTGCTCGGACAGACGTGGGAACAGCTCGGTGAGAACCTGCGCCGCTTCCGGGAGGCGCGTGCCGCCGCGGGTCACGTGGGACCGGGTCGTGTGGTGCTCATGCTGCACACGTTCGTGGCGGAGGACGAAGACTTCGTGCGGGCCGAGATCGCGGCGCCGTTCCGGAGCTATCTCAAGAGCTCCTCGGATCTCTTGCGAGGACTCGCGACCAGCCTCGGCCTCGGCGGCGCCGGAGCCCTGCGTCCCGAGGACCTCGACGTGCTCGTCGAACACGCGTTCAAGCGCTACGTCGAGACCGCAGGGTTGTTCGGTACGCCGGCGAGCTGCCGCGATCGGATCCACGAGCTTTCCGAGCTCGGAGTCTCCGAGATCGGATGCCTCATCGACTTTGGGATCGCATCGCCCACGGTGCTCGAGAACCTCGGTGCGTTGGCCGACTTGCGTCGAAAGTGCGCGACACGCCTGACGTTCAGCATCCCCGAGCAAGTCACGCGTCGCCGGATCACCCACCTGCAATGCACACCTTCGCTCGCCCAGATGCTGGCATTCGACGACGAGGCGCTCGATGCCCTCGCGAACGTGGAGCACGTGCTCCTCGGAGGCGAGGCCATGCCCACCTCGCTGGCGTCGCGGATCTTGGCGCGGAGATCCGAGCTCGGGGTGGACGGCGCGCTCGTCAACATGTACGGCCCCACCGAGACGACGATTTGGTCGACGACCCATCGCGTCGACACGGTGGAAGGTTCGATTCCGATTGGGCGCCCGATCGTGAACACGCGCACCTATGTCCTCGACGAACGGCGCGGGCGTTGCCCCGTGGGCGTGCCGGGTGAGCTCTTCATCGCGGGCGCGGGCGTGGTCGAGGGGTACCACCACCGTGCCGAACTCGACGCGGAGCGGTTCCTCCCCGATCCATTTCATCCCAGCGATCGGATGTACCGCACCGGAGATCGCGTCGTTTGGCGTGAAGACGGCACCCTCGGCTATCTCGGGCGTACCGACTTCCAGGTGAAGCTACGCGGGCACCGCATCGAGCTCGGTGAGATCGAGGCCGCGCTCGAAGGCCTTCCTACCGTGGAGCGCGCGGTGGCCCGCGTCTGCGGTCTCGCAGAAGAGCAACGGCTCGTCGCGTACGTGGTGCTCGAGCCCGGTCTCGAGCGCGGCACGGAAGGCGTGGAGGCCGACCTCCGCGCATCCCTGGAGAGCACGCTCCCGCCCGCGCTGATCCCGAGCGCGTTCGTGTTCCTTCCGGAGTTGCCGCGGACACCCAATGGCAAGGTCGATCGACGCGCGCTGCCCGAGCCTGGTCAGCCGCGGGAGCCCACCTCCGCCGTCGCGCTCACCCCTCCTCGCAACGACCTCGAGCGGCGCGTGGCCAGCATTTGGGGCGACGTCTTGGGAAAGAGCGAGGTGGGTCGGGATCAAAGCTTCTTCGACCTCGGAGGACATTCCCTCCTCATGGCCCGTGTCCACGCACGACTCAAGTCCGAGCTCGATGTGGACCTTCCACTGGTTCGACTGTTCCAGTATCCGACGATTGCGACCTTGGTCGCGCACCTGGAGCAGAGCTCCGGCGCGGTCGGTACGACGGCCACGATCGCGCGCGGTGCGAATCGTGAACGCGAAGCGCTCCGGCGCATGGGGCAGCGCAGCAGGACGACCACCGTCTGACATCCGTGAGCACATCGATGACCGCAACGAACGACAACATTGAACCCGAAGGTGACCTCGACGTGGCGATCGTGGGGATCGCCTGCCGATTCCCCGGCGCTCCAGACCTCGCCGCGTTCTGGGAGCTCCTGCGAGCGGGCAAGGAGGGCATCGCGTTCTTCACGGACGAGGAGCTCGCCGCTCGTGGTGTGCCACCCTCGCGCAGGCGCACGGAGGGCTTCGTTCCGGCGGCCCCCGTCATCGAGGACTTCGATTGCTTCGATGCCGAGTTCTTCGGGTATTCACCCGCCGACGCGGCGCTCCTCGACCCGCAGCACCGCCTGTTCCTCCAGTGCGCATGGCATGCGCTCGAGAACGCCGGCCATGGCGGAGGTCACGGGGTCGGTCGCGTCGGGGTGTTCGCCGGAACGAGTCTCTCGACGTACCTGCTGTTCAATCTGATCACTCGGCCCGAGATCGCGGCGGCGGACGACACCTTCCCCGCGATGGTCGCGAACGACAAGGATTTCCTGTCGACGCGGCTCTCGTATCACCTCGGTCTGCAAGGTCCGAGTCTCGACATCCAGACGGGGTGCTCGACCTCGCTCGTCGCCACGCACATCGCACGTCAAAGTCTGCTGACCTACCAGTGCGATCTGGCGTTGGCCGGCGGGGTGTCCATTCACATGCCGCAGCGCACGGGCTATGTCCACACCCCGGGTGGAATCGGCTCCGTCGATGGCCATTGCAGGGCGTACGACGCCGCTGGCTCCGGTACCGTGTTCGGCAGTGGGGTCGGCGTGGTGGCCCTTCGTCGCCTGTCCGACGCCCTCGCCGATGGGGATCCCATCTTCGCGATCCTCCGGGGGTCGGCGATCAACAACGACGGACATCGCAAGGTCGGGTTTACGGCGCCGAGCATCGACGGCCAGGTCGAAGTGATTCGGCACGCGATGGCGGTCGCCGGCGTCGAGCCCGGGGACATCGGCTTCGTGGAAGGACATGGGACGGGCACCGAGCTCGGCGACCCCGTCGAGGTCGCTGCGCTCAATGATGCCTTCGGTCGCGGGCGTGGACCGGGCACATGCGCGCTCGGGTCCGTGAAGTCGAACCTCGGTCATCTCGATGCGGCCGCTGGGATCGCGGGACTCATCAAGGCGTCGCTGGCCGTCGCTTACGGCGTCATCCCACCCACGCTACATTTCGAGCGCCCCAATCCGAAGATTCCGTGGTCGGACGGTCCGTTCCACGTCAACGCCCAGGCCATCGCCTGGCCCACCGACGTACCGCGCATCGCGGGCGTGAGCGCGTTCGGGATCGGTGGGACGAATGCCCACGCGATCGTCGAAGGCCCCACCGAACGCCCGGTCGACGCGACCGCCTCGGACGCGCCCGTCCTGCTGCTCGTGTCGGCGAAGGACGAGGAGGTTCTGCGCGAGAACGCCGAACGCCTCGCGACCCACCTGGAGACCCACCCCGGCCTCCGCCTGCAAGATGTGGCCTGGACGCTCCAATCCGGGCGGGTGCCGATGCGTCATCGGCAGATCGTCGTGGCCGAGCAGGTCGCTTCGGCAGCGGTTCGCCTTCGCGGGGAGGACCGAGCGGGGAGTCGACCCAAAGTCGCGGTGGGAGAGTGCGGCGCGTCGCCTCCAACCGGCGTCGTGTTCATGTTCCCTGGAGGCGGTGCGCAATACGTCGGGATGGGCAAGGGGTTGCTCGAGCGTGAGCCAGTCTTCGCCCAGGCGTTTGCTCGTTGTGCAGACTGGCTCACCGCCCACCGTGGCATCGACCTTCTGGAGGAGACGTTTCCCCAAGGTGGGGACCGCGAGCTCACGCGACCCTCCGTGGCGCTCCCTGCATTGTTTGCGATCGAGTACAGCCTCGCCCAGCTGCTCATCGCCAAGGGCCTGCGTCCCGTGGCGATGGCCGGTCACAGCATGGGTGAATACGTCGCCGCATGCCTCGCTGGCGTGTTCTCTCTGGAAGATGCGATGGCGCTCGTATGCGAGCGCGGCCGCTTGTTCGAGACGCTCGAGAACGGCGGCATGCTGAGCCTGCCGCTGCCGGAGACCGACGCCCAGCGTTATGTCTCCTCCGAGGTCTCGATCGCGGCGATCAACGGCCCGCGGAGTTGTGTCCTCGCGGGCTCCAAGGTGGCGATCGATCGCCTGTCGGCCCGGCTCGAATCGGAAGAGGTGGAATTCCGCCGCATCCCCATCGACGTGGCTGCGCATTCCCCGATGGTGGAACCGATTCTGCCGGCGTTCCGGACGTTCGTCCGCAAGCTGTCGTTCGAGGCACCCGAGCATCCGTTCGTGTCGGGCGTGAGTGGGACCTGGGCCACCGCGGATCAAGTCACAGACCCCGAATATTGGGTCCGACATCTGCGACACACGGTTCGATTCCACGATGTCCTCTCGACCTTGCTCGAGGATCGCTCGACGGTGTTGCTGGAGGTCGGCCCCGGGCGCACGCTGTCCTCGGCAGCGATCCCCTGTGTCGAATCGGCGGAGCGCGGACGCATCGCCTCCACCATGAGATCGCGCCGGGACGACGGCGACGACGTGTCCGAGCTGCTCATGGGCGTCGGTCGCTTGTGGCTCGCGGGTCTGGCCCTCGATTGGTCGCAGTTCCACGCCGACGGACACCGCCGACGGGTCGCCCTCCCCGGATATGCGTTTCGCCGAGAGCGTCATTTCGTGGACGCCGAGGCGACCGCGATGGGACCCGGTCGCGCCAAGATCCCCGATCCCACCGCTTGGCGATACGCCCCGTCGTGGAGGCGCAGCGATCGGACTTCGACCGCCAGCGTCCTCACCGAGGGCGACCTCGTCGTCTTCTCGGACGGAGACCCAGCTGGGATCGGCGAACACCTGATCGCTCGCGCGCTCGAGCGCGGGGTCGCCGTGCATCGCGTCGAACCCGGCAGGCAGTTCGCGATCTCACAGCAAGGGTTTTCGCTGCCTCCGGGTGACCGTGCGGCGTACGACCACCTGCTGGACGCGCTCGGTACGAGGCCGCGGTCCGTCGTGTATGCATGGACCGCCGGCGCGCGCGAGCCCCTCACCACGAACGACGCGTTCTTCGGTCCGCTCTATCTCGCGCAAGCGCTCGAGGAGCGCGGCGATACACCCGTGTCGCTGCTCGTCGTCACACGCGGTTTGGCGAACGTGCTCGGCACCGAACCCATCGACCCACGCCGCGCGCTCGCGCTCGGTCCGGTCCGCGGGGTCGCGCTCGAGAGCGAGCGGATCGTTCCCGCCTTGGTCGACCTCTTCGACGACCACGGCGACCCGATCTTGCTCGCGGAGCGCGTGCTCGGGGAGGTCGACGTCGAGCATCCCGGCAGCATCGTCGCACTGCGTGGCAGACACCGGTTCGTCGAGACCTTCGATCGACGCCCCCCCGTCGCAGAGACCGAACGCGGGTGGATCGTAGACGGGAGCATCGTGCTCATCACCGGAGGGCTGGGAGACCTCGGGCTCGTCATCGCCCACGATCTCGCGGAGCGTCACCGCGTACGCGTGGCGCTCGTGGGACGCAGCGCAATGCCGCCACGCCCGGAATGGGCGAACTTCTGCGAGGAACACGACGAAGACGATCTCATCGTTCGAAAGATCCGAGCCATCGAGGCCATCGAAGCCGCGGGCGGGCAAGTGATGACGCTGAGTGCCGACGTGCGCGAAGCGGGCGCGATGGCGCGGGTCGTGTCA
>Ga0315910_10000139_pt1 | contig 91053 bp, 80 predicted proteins | sample EdamamesoilMG_FD_204470 | JGI IMG/M metagenome (GOLD analysis project Ga0315910, IMG submission 204470) | Garden soil microbial communities collected in Santa Monica, California, United States - Edamame soil | ecosystem: Environmental > Terrestrial > Soil > Garden | place: USA: California...
CCGGGCCACCTTCACCAACGGAATTTGGCCAGCTTCCATACTTTGATTCATCGCCTGCTGCGTAGGCAATGATGTTGAATTGTGTATTATAAATTTTTCCATTTTGTGTACCGCCCCCCACACGAATCCCGACATCAAACGCATGGCCTGCCATGTAATCGATGTAATGGTTGTCGCTGGGGTACGTAAACAAATCAACGCCTTTGCTCACGGCTCGCATACCAATGTTGATCATATAGGTGTTACTTCCGGTTGCCTGAATACAGTAGGGATACTTGGCAATGCCAGGCAGTTGTGTTATCAACTGTTCCGGATAGTTGAATACAACTCCTCGAATTCCGCTGTTGGCCGATAACTTCAAAAAAGGTTCTCCATCCGGATTGTTTCGATCAGCATACACCTCCAACGTACTTCCTGGTCCTGTTGGCGTTGTACTGACATCGACAGAACCCTTTAATTCAACATTGGAAGGAATAACCAGGTTCCCTGTTACTTTATACTTTCCAGGCGGAAGAAATACAATACCCCCACCCTCCTCAGCAGCCTGATCGAGTGCTGACTGAATGGCTACGGTATTGTCCGTTGTTCCGTTCGCCACAGCATTAAAGGGCGGACTTGTGGCCACATACAAAACAAGTCGCGAAGGCTTATGAGATTCGGGTGCAATTGCTTCGATCTCCGGTAACTGCTTCATACCTACCGGAGAGTGATCAATATTATTTTTGAAAATGGAAGTTTCCACAAGTTGTACAGGCTGCGCAAACCGATTTCCGGTTATGATGGCGCGTGCCCCTTTCAGTATGCTGATTTGAGGAGCCGGATTATTAAAATCACAGTCGGTTGCTGTAAACGTACCACCGCTTACATTCACAGCACCTTTTTTAATTTCCGATTGTACCATCATCAGTCGGGTGCTGGCGGATTCTTCGACTGCAATGGCATCCTTGGTTGCATCCAGCGAGCACGTATGCAGTTGTACCACCCCGGCAGCGGAGCTTCGAACAGCAATACCGGTCTCACACTTCTCTGTTTTGATTCCAGTACACATCAATCCCACAGCATTTGCTGCGCTGATGTCAAGTCCTGTTTTACAGTTCAAAAAGGTCATGGCATAATTGTGTCCGTTGGGATGGGCGCCCGGACTGGTAATCGACTCAACGGCGTGAAACCCTTTGTTGTATCCATCGATCGTTACAAAGCTTGCATAGGACCAATCATTTCTTCGCATCACAATACCTGTGGCATTTTCATAAATCCACGCTTTGTGATCGCCATCCACTGCTGGTGAATTGGGTAATCCTGATCCTGCCCAAAACGCGGGAGAAAAATCAATCCACTCAATGCGGCCAACATCCACGATATTATCGATTTCTATACCTCGTGATAACGGCGACCCATATACGCCATTTATCGTGGGGCATGTTCCTCCATTCTTTCTGGAGAAGACAATGCCGGCATACGAATTTACCAGCGTGATATTTTTAGCATTACAGTTTTCATTTCCGAAATAATTTGGTTTACCCATCTCCACCGAAGGCGGATAAGGTGTTATGGATGAAGCAATTTGTTCAGGATACCAGATAGTAAGATCCATTACGGCTGATGATGGCTCCATCGTGATAAACGGGGTAGCCTCTTCATTGCCTCTTCCGGCATAGGCCATTAGAATCGTACCCACCACCGGTTGTCCTTTTTCAGGTTTCCGCCACTCACCGCGCAAGGTGATTCCTTTCGGAAGCAGCAGATTGCCACGGATTACATACAATCCCTCCGGAACAAACAATGTGCCTCCCCCTTGTACGCCCAACTGGTTAAGGAGATTCTGAAACTGCTGCGTAACGTCTGTTGTGCCATCGCCTGTAATTCCAAAATCTGCCACTGAGTAATTGACGACAACGTTATCGATCGTTGGGTACGCGGTATCTACCAATCGCCAATTCTGCGCAGACACCATCGTGACGCCAAGCAAGAATACAGTCGAAAGAAAAGTTTTGAATAATTGTATGCCGTTAAATTGTATCGTCTTCATGTCCCGTTCATGCGTTTGCGTAAATAGTCGTGCTACTTCAGTAAGCCAGACTGAAAAAGGTAACGTATCCGATTATCGCTGTCAGCGGTCTGCAACAAAAAAATGGTTGTTCATCAACACGTGACGAACAACCAATCACACTACCCAATTCTATAACTGTTCAAGTTTAATCGAGGATGGTCTCACATTTTGTTCGGTACCGGTGAAGCTTACCACGAAACCTGCCGATACGGTTGCCGGAGCTGCCAATGTAAATTCAATACTGGTGGCCGCATCGTTCTGAAGGCCGGCAAAATTTGTTGAGGCCAGTGCTGTGCCCAGGTCTGCGATATCCGGCAGTGTTTCGCCAACGGCCGCAGCCAGGTACCGTGGATCATTTCCATTGTTACTGATAATAGGATTGTCACCCGCTAGACTCAAGGTAATCTTATACGTACCGGCAGGAAGATCGAATGTCTGATAAAGTTTGCCATTGACGATTTCTGTTTCACCTGCACCCCAGCGTTCGAATCCAAGACTTTGTTTGTCATTGGCTGGTCCTTCCCAACCTCCATCGTATCCGCCACGTCCATCCCGGGTACGCATTGCTGGGTTGGTCGTCCAGCCTTGCAGATTGCCCCAGCGGTTTCCATCCCAATCAGCTTTTGCAAATGGCCATTGCCCGTTGCTGAAATCTTCTACGCCACCGGGTTCATTCACGGCATCGGCAGGTATTTCAATTTTAACAATCTCGGAGTAATTATATTTTCTGTTTGCATCGTTCACGTTAGCCCCTACCCGAACATAGTAGATGTAACCAGCCTTCACTGGCAGCGGGCCAATGGTAAACACTTCGCTCGTCTCAACATCGCCATACTTTGCCAACCACGATTGGTTGATCTGCTTGCGTGCATTATTATACTCCGGGATATCAATAAAATTTGAGGCACCACAAAACGGGTTCGTGCTCACAAATGGTTTTACCTCAACAAGATTCGGAAGTCCATCGCGAATGGGCGCTTTCAGTCTGCACTTCAAGGTAAGTTTCAAACCGTTTCTAATCACTTCAAAGCCCTCCATGATCAAATACGGAGTAACGGTGAAATCCTGTTCGGTCGATCCTTTAAATTTCACATCCTGAACGGTGTCCACCGGCCAGAAGGCTCCACCATACGGCAGCATATCGTACGTGCCTGCAAACAGTTTACTGTTGTTATAAGACCCATCCTGTTTTACAGAAAGTGATTGCGAAGTAGGCTCAGACTTCGTCCAGCTTCTTTCCCAGATGCGAATTCCCCAATCACCTTGCGATGTAAGTAAGTTTTCGCCCGTATAGCTATCAATGATGCGGCCGTGAACCCGTGCATTTGGTTCTGCCCAATTGTCGACTTCCAGGCAGGAAGTAACTGACACCAACAGAACGGCCAGTATGCTATAGATTATATTTTTCATTGTATTCATCTCGTTAAGTGACAATTAGTAAAGCGGATTTTGTGGAAGCAGGTTGTTGTTCTTGCCGATCTCTCCCCACGGAATAGGTTCGTAGTAGCATTGCTTGGAGGCTGTCCAGTTTCTGTTCCAGCGATTAATTTCATCCAGGTAGATGTACTTGCCTTCATCCGCCACAAAGTAACAGCTCAGCACACGGTGCCGGAATTGATTCAACACCTGATCGGCTGTTCTCCACCTGCGAAGATCCCACCACCAGTGGTTCTCACCGTACAGTTCGCGTTCACGCTCATCACGAATGAACTGCAAGGAATTCTCGATGGCATACGGATAGTTGGCATTGTTGATGGTGCCGATATTGGATGCCGTCATGTCTATCGCGGGGCGCGTAACAGCAGAACCTGCACGAACACGAATCTTTTCGACATAATCAAACGCTTCATCGCGCTCCCCCAATTCATAAAGGGCTTCAGCGGTGTTCAGGTAGATTTCACCAAGACGAAATACTACCCAATGCTGACCACTGCGATACTCGCGAACATCGCTGGTGACCATAGCCGGGTTTACATACTTGCGAATAAAAGCCGACCCCCAGCAATTGTTTTCACCACCCTGATCTTCATAGTGACCATGCGCTCCGGTGATCGTGTAGGTCACACCATTAATTTCGGTTGTCCAGCCACGACCGCCTAAGATGCGGTTGTTTGGATTGTTGACCGGGGCATTGCTGCTGCCGAAATCGGCATCGGAAGCAAGTCCGTCAAACGTTTTGTAAATACCACGCTGAATGCTGAAGGTCTTGCCGCGAAGTTCATCGCTGTCGAAAAACATGGTACCGCGCATGCGGGGTTCCATGCCATTGCGGATATCTCCCCGATTATCAAAACGAACGGGTGTTCCATCCGGATTAACAACGGCAGGCATATCGTACAATTCCATAAAATCAAGCGGAGGATAGCTTTCGGCTCCAACGAAAGAAGACATGTCCGGGCTGGGTGACATCAATGCATCGTACGAATGACGGAGCCGTGTATTATGGGGAACAGTCATGTCGTAATCTTTGATGAAAATATTTTCTGATGATGTTGCGTCCAGAAAAAGGTCCGCAAAATTTTGTGCCTTATCCGGATAGCCTTTGGTGTACAACGCGTACGGGCCCTGCTCCACCAGCTTGCCAGCATCCACCGCGTATTGAAAAAACTCATCTGCCTGCGCTGGACTCATGCCGGCCAACCCGGCAGCCGTTGCTGCTTCTGCATCAAACCCCAGGTATTGGCTGTACCGGGCAATTGATCCGGCATAGAGCATGGTGCGCGACATCAACGCGGCTGCTACATATTTGTTCGCACGGCCCGATTCACTCGTAGCCTTCATGTTCGCTACTGCGAATGCGAGGTCATCGTAAATAAATTTCCAGGATTCATACTCCGTATTTCGGGGCACTTCCAATACCTCTGGTCCATCCAAGGGACTTTGAACTTCATCGATCAGCGGCACACCCCCGTAGCGTTTCACCAAGCCGAAGTAATAAAACGCGCGTAGGAAATGCGCTTCACCCAGCAGGCTATTGTAGTCCGTCTCTGTGTAATTTGCCTTGTAGTTTGGAAAATTCTGAATGAACGTGTTTACATCGCGAATACGATCATACGGCCAATAGGCAAATCCATCGTTGTCCACACCAACCCACGAATTGAAAAATTCGCCACTCATATTTCCAAGGCTGTTTTTGCCTTGTTCCCAATAATTATCCGGACGATAAGCCGTGCCTGAATTTGTTCCGTAGTAAAGAAAATCCTCTATCGGCAAGCTGTTATAAATAGCTGCAAAGTATTTCTTCACGCCATAATCATTACCAAAGAGTTCAGCTTCTCCCAACATACCTTTGGGTTCGAGGTTTAAGTCCACACAGGACAGCACTCCGAAGGCAATTGTGATATAGATTAAAAGTTGTTTTTTCATAGCTTCTGTTCCTTTTAGAATTTAACTGTAGCTCCGATGGTGTAGGTTCTGTTTACCGGATAGTTGTAAAAATCGATGTTTGTGGAGGAGGCGCCACCTGCTGCCCCCGGACGTTCCGGATCTACATTCTCAAGCCCGGTAAATGTTAGCAGGTTGTATCCACTTAGGTAAACTCTCAGATTGCGCATGTTAATTTTGGATATCCATTTATTGGGCAGCGTATAGCCAAGTTGTGCAGTCTTCAGACGCATGTACGAAGCGTTCTGAATACCGTTCGTGCCGGTTCGCATACCATCACGACCGGTAACCGGATAGTATCCAGAAATCCATTCTGTATTAGGATTAAAGTAATCGGCATTGGGATCGGCCGGACGCCAGCGATCCATAAACCAGGTAAGCGTGTTCTGTCCTCCAAACGGCAACGCCTCGGTAAGCACTTCAGCATACTGTACATAGACACCCCACGCCCCTTGAAAATCCAGGGCGAGATCGAGGCCTTTCCAGGTACCTCCCAGTGAAATGCCGTAATTGAAAACAGGAAGACCGAGCGAGGCTATGGGATGGGTATCGTTACCATCGATGACTCCATCTTCATTCCAATCGTTAAGGGCCCAATCGCCAGGCAACGTACTTTGCCCTACCGGCATTCCGTAGTTCTGAATATCTTCATAGCTGGTGAACATGTGCTCGGACTCATTGCCCCACCAGATGTTATTGTAACGGCCGCTGTACCGGTTTCGCCAATGGTCGTATGAGTTTCCAGCGGGTGTTTCCAGCGTAGAGGTCTGTTTACTTTTGGTAGCCGAAAGTTGTCCACCAATGTAATAGTTAACATCCCTGAACGTGCTCGTGTACTTTAAGGAAACTTCATACCCAAAGACCCTGTCGCTGTTCAGGTTTTTCTGCGGCAAATTGGCTCCCACAGTTCCGGGAATAACAACACCCTCATCCGCAAGCAAGCCAGAGCGATCGCGCTTGAATACATCCAGCGTACCACTTAGTTTATTACTCAACACCGTAAAATCAAGACCAAGGTTATACGCTTTTGTCTTCAGCCATGTTAAGTCAGGGTTTGGTACACTTGTAGGCGATACACCACCGGTTAACGTGCCGCCATAGAACCATCCATATTCGTTACCATTCAGGTTATACCCTACGTAGATGGGAGGATAATTTCCAGCAATACCCTCGTCACCCATTTCTCCATAGGAACCGCGCAGTTTTAAATTATCAAGAAAGGCAATATTATCTTTTATGAAACCTTCTTCACTCAGACGCCATCCAACCGAGATTGATGGGAAGAGGTCAAAACGTTTTCCATCCGGCCATCGGGATGATCCATCGTAACGAAAACGGAAATCAACCAGGTACTTACCCATGAAGTCATAATTCACCTGGCCGATCAAAGCCTTCTTCGCTACATCGGCAATTTCTCCTTGTGTTGCCTGCTGATTTTCCGTTTCCCCGGCAAACAAATACTCCGAATCAACCATCAACTGACGATAGGCGCTGTAGCTATCCCACGTGTTGTATCGTTCTTCGTAAATTAAAAAGCTGTTAACATTGTGTTCACCAAATGAATGTGTGTAGTGCAATCCCAACTGCATGTTAGTACCGTAGGAAAGGCCAAAATTTCGGGTGATATCAGAGGGTGTATTTCGTGCTATGGTTGCGTATGTATCATCGTCTGGATTGTAGCGATACAACGAGTAAGCACGTTTATAGGAAGTGTTATCTACCAGGTTTGGTGAATAGTCGTACACCGCCTTGGCCGACAATCCTTCCACACCGGGAATATCAAACTTGAGTGTACCGGTTCCATTAAACCTGCGATCGTTGGAAATATTGTATCCCACATAATTAGCATCGGTTTGTACAATCATGTTGGCGCCTTCGTTCAAATAATTCGCGTCACCATTGGGATAGTCGGGATTGTCGTTCGCGTAGAACGCGGCATCAGGGCGCGTTAACCAGGTGAGTTTATAGGTTGTCCACCCCGTTCCATTAGGCTGATGGGTGTTAACCATTATGCTACCCAGGGAAATGGTGGCGCTCAGGCGCTTGGTGATCTGCGCATCAACCGTGGTACGCATATTCCAGCGTGATGAGTAGTAGTCGTCACTTTTATAGGCACCCATCTGCTTGTTGTAGCCGAGGTTAAAGTAATACCTAATTTTTTCGCTGCCCCCATTTACACTCAGGTTGGTTTCGAATTGCGGAGTGGATTTATTAAATACCTGATCGAACCAGTTATATGATTTCTTTGTACCGTCTCGATAAGGTTCGAAAGCTTCCTCAGCGAATATCGGATTTGTGCGGACGAGGTAATTTTTTCCGAAGTCCTGCCAGTTCTGTTCATTACGCAAGGTCATGTAATCAATAGCCCCGACACTTTGTGGCACATACAGAAACTGCTGCATAGACGCGCTCGTGTTAAGAATGATATCCACTTTTCCGTCTTGCGAAGTACCGCGCTTTGTTGTGACCAACACCACACCATTGGCGGCACCCAAGCCATAGATGGCTGCCGCGCCATCCTTCAGGATGGATACACTTTCAATTTCTTCTGAACTCATGCGGGCGAAGTATTCTTTGTCGCGCACAATACCATCCACGACAAACAAAGGATTGCCCATGCCGCGGATATCGATTTGTGTGTCATACGCTCCGGGTGCAGCACTTTTCTGTACAACACGAACACCCGGCAACTTTCCTGTAAGCGAGTTGAGTACGTTTTCGTTTTTGGTGCGAACAATATCCTTGTTATCGATAGCCGCTACTGCCCCGGTGAGTGTTGCTTTTTTCTGTGTCGAATAACCGGTTACGACGACTTCATCCAGACTGGTTACGTCAATTTCCATCGAAACATCAATGACCGCCCGGGCACCCGCTGTTACTTTCTGGGTAACATAACCGATGAAACTGAATACCAGCACGGCATTGTCATCTGGAATCGTAATGGTATATTTTCCGTCTGCATCTGTTACCGTACCTAAGCTGGTTCCTTCTACCAAAACACTTACACCAGGAAGTCCCATGCCTGTTTCTTCCGAAACCCTACCCGTAATTTCCCTGCTCGGCTGAACCCGTGAGGCGGGCAGGCTGGAAACACTTCTCATCGATGCGACAGGCGTTTGCTGCCACAAAAGATTTTTACTCCCTGACGGGGAGGCTTCCCGGATTTCCTTGACTGACGCTGTTTGCGCCAGGGCCAGGGAACTCCAGCCCAGGAAAAGAAGCAAAAACACGTAGATTTTACCCATAGGATTGAACATTTTAAGGTTAGATTGTTTGAATTCGTTACCGTTTGCGATCTGCTTTCAATCGTTAGCGGTGAATCAAACATAGGCGGAGTCGATTAATTTTCTCTTAAATCCCTATTAATGCGATATTTTTCTAAAAAAAATTCAACGCGGGCTGACATGGGTGAAAAAGTTGAGTGTACCTCTGTAGCGGGGGAGCCGTGAAAGTCGAAAACTGTTTTCCAAAGCTGGTACTGCATGATTCCGCTCAACACGAGGTGTGAAATCTTGCCTGTGCTGCCATACTACCCGAAATTAAAAAGGACTTAATATCAACTTAAAAGAAAAAAAATTTCGGTGTTGTCAAAAACACATTTGTTTCGCTTACTCATATTTTTGAATTGTCATTTTTACACTATCAACTTTTTCATTTAACACCCTGAATTGCTTTGCCTGAACATACAAAGTCATCGAGCGATCTGCCAACCGTTCTTTATGCGAAAGGCAAGCGCACAGGATAAACTCCACAAACTGGCTAATAGACGCTAAGCGGCAACCCCAACACACTGGTCTGCCAACTTGAACTTGGAACCACGAACCCTAACGCTGAACTTGAAACCCATATGAAAAACAAAAAGACTTCCCTTTCTGATATTGCCAAAAAACTTAGGGTTTCACCCACTACGGTGTCTTTTGTGTTGAATGGAAAATCCAAAGAGCAAAGAGTAAGCGAGGCCGTTGTCGACAAAATCAAAAAATATGTAGAGAAGGTTGGCTATAAGCCCAATACGTTTGCCCGTGGGCTCCGCACCGGTCAATCCAAGATCATCGGTCTGATGATTGAGGATATCTCGAATCCCTTCTTCGCCAGCGTGGCCAAACTCATTGAAGACCGGGCATATGAAGATGGCTACAAGATCATGTACTGCAGTACTCACAACGACCAGGCAAAAGCTCGCGCGCTGCTCAGGATGTTTAAAGACTGCCGTGTAGATGGCTACATCATTGCCCCCGTTGATGGTATGGAGGACGAGATAAAAAAACTCCTGAAGCAAAAAGAAAAAGTAGTACTGTTTGATCGGTATTTCAAAGACATTCCGGCAGATTACATTGTGGTAGACAATGAAAAAAGCAGCGATCAAGCCACAACGCATTTTATTGCGAATGGTTTTAAGAACATTGCCTTCATAACCACGGTGTCCAACCAATCACAAATGACCGACCGCCTTGCTGGCTACACCAAGGCTGTGAAGCGAAACAAACTCAAACCTCTTGTCAGGAAAATACGGTACACCGAAGATCATGACATCCTAGATCGGGAGATTGAGAAATTTCTACTCGATCATCCGCAAATCGATGCCATCCTTTTTTCCACCAACTACCTTGCTATTAATGGTCTGGAGATGATTCGTAAACTGGGATACTCCATCCCGAACGATATAGCCGTTATCGCGTTCGATGACCATATTCTTTTTCAACTATACAATCCTCCCATTACATCTATCAGCCAACCGGTACAGCAACTGTCAGCATGCATTATCGATACGATGCTTGGTATGCTTACCAACCCGAAATTCCGTCAACAACAGATCGAGGTACCGACCACACTTACACTCCGGGAATCATCGCAACGGAAATAATTAGGACTATGCTTTTTCGGAAAATGAATTTTTACCTTTTTTGCTAAAACGTTTTAGCAAAAGAACGTTGCTTGACAATTCATGAAGAATACCATGGTGCTCGGAGTCGATATTGGCGGCTCGCATATTACAGCTGGCTTACTGGACAGGGAGACGCGGGTGCTCCTGACGGACTCTATTATACGATGTAAGATTAATTCTGCCGATACAGCCCAGAACATTATTGAGGCCTGGGCTTCCGTACTAAAAGGATTCACCGAATCTTCAACCATGCGTATCGGCATAGCGATGCCTGGTCCCTTCGACTATGAGCAAGGTATCTCTTATATTAAAGGACTTGAAAAGTATGAATCGCTATACGGTAAAAAGGTAAAGCAACTGTTGGCCAATGCACTGGGAATTCCGGAAGACCACATCAGGCTAAAGAATGATGCCGGTTGTTTTTTGCAAGGTGAAATAGTGGCTGGTAGCGCGCAAGGCTACAGCCGGTCGATCGGATTGACCATTGGCACCGGCATTGGCACGGCCGCAGCAAAGCATGGTGTTGCGGAAGATGCTGATCTTTGGAAAACCCCGATGAAAGGCGACATCGCAGAAAATTTTCTATCGACACGCTGGTTTGTAAAGCGATACCACCAGCTTACCCGGAAAGAAATCCACGATGTGAAACACCTGTGCGACCTGCTTGAAAAAGATCCAGCCTTGCATACCATCTTTCATGAGTTTGCCGAAAACCTCGGTGACTTTCTTACCTACTTTATTCACCAGGAAAATCCGGAAGTAGTCGTTATCGGAGGAAATATTTCCAACGCATCCCATCACTTTCTTCCGGCCGTACAAGACAAACTTGCAAAGAATTCTATAACCCTACCGATCGTGAAATCAACCCTGGGCGAACATGCCGTACTGCACGGCAGCGCAGCACTTTGGAATGAACAACTACAACCCGCTAAATAAAAAGCATGAATACAAACGCTTCACTGACTGAAAAAAAGTACACCATCACCTTCATCTTTGTTACCTCGCTGTTCATGTTCTGGGGTATTGCCATTACCATGGCCGACTCCCTGAATAAACATTTTCAGTCGGTGATGAGTCTCACCAAAATGCAATCGGCCTTTGTTCAGTTTGCGATCTTCGGTGCCTACGGTGTAATGGGTATCCCGGCCGGGTTATTCATGAAACGGTTTGGCTATAAGAATGGAGTGCTCCTTGGTCTATCGCTTTTTGCAACGGGAGCTTTTCTTTTTGTGCCCGCCGCTAACACTTCATCGTTTACCTTCTTTGGAATGGCCCTGTTTATTCTGGGTTGCGGATTATCCACACTGGAAACTGTTGCCCATCCGTTTGTGGGTTCGCTTGGCGATCAGCGAACAAGTGATCAACGTATAAACTTTGCACAGTCTTTTAATGCAGTCGGAGCTATGATAGGACCTGCACTGGGTGGCTATTTCTTATTTGCTAACCATGTGGAAGGCAGCACTGATCTTACATCCGTTAAAATGCTTTATCTCGCCATCGGTATAGTGATCGCTGTAATTGCGGTGTCTTTTTCATTTGTAAAAGTACCGCCCATTGTATATTCCAATTCCCACTCACCTGATGATACCACATCAGTAAACATTGACCCGACCCCTGGTAAAAGTCTTTTTGGGCGTCCGCACTTTGTGTGGTCGGCTATTGCGCAGTTCTTTAACGTAGCCGCACAATCCGGCACGTGGGCATTCTTTATTAATTATGGACACGACATCATGAGCTTTACGGAATTGAAAGCAGCAAACTTCATGGTTCTTTTTATGGGTATGATGCTGGCCGGTCGTTTCATTGGCACATTCTTAATGCGTGTGATTGCCCCGAACAAACTGCTGGCAATCTTTGCTTTCGCGAATATCGCAATGTGTATTGTGGTGGCTCAACATCTTGGGTGGCCGTCATACATCGCGTTGTTGCTGATCAATTTCTTTTTCAGCATCATGTTTCCCACCATCTTCAGCCTGGGACTTAAAAACTTAGGACAACACACGCAACAAGCCGCATCTTTTATTTCGATGGGTGTTGTTGGCGGTGCATTTTTTCCTTTTCTAATGGGCTATGTGGCCGATCACTATGGAATCGCACAGGCGTACTACACTCCCATTATCTGTTACATCGTGATTTTTTTCTTCGGCTACCGCTTTTATAAAGTACGCACCCATTAAACTTCTTAACTATCCTGTTCAGCATCTATGATCATCGAACCAAAACTTCAGGGAGAAAAAAGTGAGCTACTTGAATCCGTTAAAAATCATCTCACTTCAGTAGGATTTACCATCGTTGCGCAAGACTTTACCAGACCATGGGGTGGATTTTTTGTTATTGATGAAACCCAGGCCGAAAAATTCGCAGCACATTATTTCCCAGGTATTGAGGTAAATTCGCTTCGCATCACCCGCGAGGGTAAGCTCAGTCCAAAAATATTAATGGTGGAGCCGGATAAAAAACTTTCGTGGCAATACCACAATCGCAGATCGGAAATCTGGAAGCTGGTAGCCGGTGAAGCCGGTGTTGTTCGCAGCAACACCGATGAGCCCGCTCCGATACACAAATTAAGAATCAATGAGATTGTACGTCTTGCACAGGGGGAACGCCATCGTCTGGTGGGCCTGAAAAATTGGGGAATGATTTCCGAGGTATGGCAACACACCGATGCCTTGCATCCTTCGGATGAAGACGACATCATCCGTGTACAGGATGACTTCGGAAGATAAAAAAGTGCCGGATCGCTCCGGCACGTTCGTTTTTCCAGTTAAAAGCTAATTAAATTACCGTACCGGCATTTGCACGGTTAATGGAATTTCTTTGCGGAGCATCTTCGCAGCCTGACCGGTTAAGAATAAGTAGTGATCGGATGGCATCCCGTCATTCCCCACAAAGCGCGTTGATGATCCGCCCGGTGGCGTATCGCTTACTTTAAAAATGGCAGTACCTTCATCGATCTCATCAAACATCGCCACATACAACATCTCCGCGCCTGCATTGATTGATCCGTGTACAAGATCCCAATAGAACTCGCCCTTCAATCTGGGTATAGCACCATATGAGGTATACTTGGCCAGTCCCGGATTTCCCAATGACAAATTGCGCCAACTAAATCCTGGATAAACAATTGGAACATAATCAACATGGTTCTCCTTCGCCCACGCCATGTCAGCCATAACGTGATCGCGATAATGATCGGATACGTTGTGGACGAGCGGCGTAAATCGTTGCACCATCCACGGAAGGACAATATCTGCCGCGCGAATGAGTTCATGCAAGTACGGGTCAGGCAAACAGTCTTTGTTCAGTTCACGGAAATAAGTAGGCACGCCCAGCATAATGGCACATCCTCCATACACCGGATCGTTCTTTAAAAAATCAATCAGTCTATTGATACCGATATCACGAATGTTATAGGGGCGATCCGGAAATCCTAATCCCCAAATGGCCACCAACGGCTTTCCATTATGAAAGAGGTAATTCTGCTTCGGACCGGCATTGGTAATTTTTAGTTTGTCTACCAGCATTTTCCAATCTTCAATAATAGAGGAACAATCCTCACCCCTGGCGCGTAATCCTGACAAATCGTACATCACGGCAATGGCGCGATCGTACTTAATGGCAGCTTGAAGTGCGTTTTGAAGGATAACATCCGGTGCCTTCGTTGACGTTTTGTACTCGCGTGTTACATCAAAAAAACGTTGCATGAACACCCCGTCAACACCATAGTGCTTCATCCATTTAAAATGCAAGTCGGTGGTACTCTTATCAATTGAGCTAAATACCTTTCCGGTTGATCCGTCCGCATGCTTAAACGATGTTTCATACGTTTTCTCGTACTCGGTTACATCAGGCCAGAAGTCAATCGTTGAATTTCCGTCTTCAAATTTTCCGTTGCGGCCGTAATGAACAAAGTTGTTTCCCGACCCGTCACCCGGTGCACGAAACCATCCCTGGTAGCCGGCCATCACCAGCCCTTTGTACGAAGCATACGTTCCCGCTTTTCCGTGATGAGGTTGTGCATCACTTCGATGGAACATGAGCAATAAAATCAGAATACCAAGTAATCGCGTGGTTGTAGTCATAAATAAAATAGTTAAAAGTTGGGTGTTACTCGCGCACGGGTTTTGTGCTGGTGTACGTTTCGCTGCCGTGAAACCAGTTGGCACCCTGGCCGATAAGCCAGAGGTAATAATCTGTTTCCAGATTTTTCTCAACGCCTACGAACTTCAAACCAGCGTTGCCATTAAGCGGTACATTATCTTCGTTGCATACTTTGTAGATGGCGGTACCTTCATCGATTTCATCAAACATTGCCACATAGAGTGATTGTGCTCCTACCGCTTTCGCTCCGGCAATCTGCTTCCAGAGAAAATCTCCTTCCAATCGTGGAATGGCATTGTAAATACCCGGGTTGTTGTGCATGTTAGCCCAACTAAAACCTGGAAACACCAGCGGCACATAATCAACACCATTGGCTTTGCACCAACTGATGTCTTCGGCTACATAATTTGGTTTGTACCCGTTGATGTTAAACCGGCCAACAGCCCACGGCATAATGATGTCAGCTTTCTTGATGAGCGCGTGTAGCAAATCGCTTTTCTGTGTGTCGTTGCCAAATGTTCTCCAGTAATAAGGAACACCCAGCATGATCGAAACTTTTTTAGTTGCCAGAAGTTTATCGACCAGTTTCGTAACATCCTCAATGGTGTACGCGCGTTTATCATTGAAGCCAACACCCCAGATTGTTACCAAGGGTTTTCCATTGTGTTGCAGGTAAGTAGGATTTACCTTACTATCGAGCAGATCAAACATTTCAACCAGTTCATTCCAGTCGGTTTCAAGGTAGGCTACATCGGCCGATGAGCAGCCGCTGAGGTCGTACATTACGCTGATGGCACGGCCATATTTTTTTGATGCTGTCAAGGCGTTTTCCAATACTTTATTAAAATGTCTTTTGCCTTTTGGATTCGATGTTTTGATCTCGCCTACAAAACGCTGCATGTGCACACCATCAAGGCCGTAATCGCGCATCCACTTGAAATGTAAGTCGACAGTGGATTCATCATACGGACTGTACACATAGGCACTGGATCCGTCAGGATATTTGAATGGGGTTTCATATTTAACCGTGTACTCTGCCATATCAGGCCACAAGTCTACATTTGTGCAACCTGGAAAAAATCCGCACCCACTTTTCTGATAATGATACCAGCCGCGATCGGATTCATCACCTTCTGCAGCATGCCATCCCTGGTAGCCTGCCATCACCAGCCCATTGTAGGAAGGATAAACCGCATTTGGGTCATCGGTGATTACTTCTGGCTTCGGGTGAGGCGTAACATCGCTGGGTTGCGCGCAGCACAACAGCACCAGCAGGAAAAGGGCATTTATCAATCGTAGTACATTCATGTCATTGTTGTTTACTTTTCAAATACAGGTAACCGCGAATACTCCAATCAAAAAAGAATGCCGCGCATTTGCTGCGCAGCATTCCACCAAACATTAACGAAACCCAAAATCATAACTCTCTACTGTTCGAGTATGCGATGACGCTGATAGAGAATAATATCTTTCATCTTGCGAATGCGCTTACGTGCCGAGCTCAACTTCTCACGCGTTTTTCGTAGCTCCATTCGCTTCTTCTCCAGGCTCCCCTGGCTCTCCATCAACAACTCCACCAACTCTGCCTTGTCGAATTTTGAAAAATCTCATCGCTCTTTGTACCCTTACCCTTTACTTACTCTTTACCGGATGGGCGCTCATCGTAAACTCGAGCATCCCGCCCGACATTATTTCCGTGTGCGTAATCAAGGGCTGCGGCAGCACCACACCATTCCATTTTACTTCAGTTACATATTTGTTTGCTGTACTGTTATTGATGGCCCGTATCGTAACGTTTCTTCCGCTCTCCAGATGAATGGTGGCTTCATCAAATAGCGGTCTTCCAAACGTGTACACAGGATTTCCCGGACTAACCTGATAAATTCCCAGGCTGCTAAGCACATACCAAGCCGACATCTGTCCACAGTCTTCATTGCCGGACAAACCATTTACATCATTGAAGTAAAGGGAGTGAAGAATTGAATCAACCAACTCTTGTGTCTTCCAGGGTTGACCTGCGAGCGTGTAGAGGTAGGTAATATGATGACTGGGTTCGTTGCCATGTGCATACTGACCTATCAAGCCGGAAATATCGGCTGATGAATTTTCTCCATCTACCGCTGAACTTACCTTAAAAAGACTGTCGAGTTTACACAGAAATTGCTCCCTTCCTCCATGGAGAGCTATCAATCCAGGAACATCATGCGGCACAAACCACGACCACTGCCAGGAATTTCCTTCTACGTACTCATCTTTACGGTGATTAGAGAAGCGAGGATTGAAAGGAGATTTCCAACTCCCATCAGCATTTACGCCCCGCATAAAACCAGTCTTCACATCGAAGTACCGCGCATACCGTTTTGATCGTTCGGAGAATTTCCTGTAGTCTGCCTCCTTACCAAGTGCTTTTGCCATTTGCGAAATACACCAATCGTTGTAAGCAAACTCGAGTGCTTTCGACACCGATTCGTTCTCTTTATCAGACGGAATAAATCCGAGTGTTTCATTATAATACTTTGCCCGCGGCATAATGCCATGCTTGACTTCATCGTCTGCAAAAGCAAGTGAAGAATCATACGTCGAAGCGTGCACCATTGCTTGATAAGCTTTCTCCACATCAAAATTCCGATAGCCTTTCATGTATGCATCCACTATTACCGGCACCGCATTGTAGCCGATCATCGTGCCCGTTTCGTTGGATGCGAGCTCCCACATCGGCAAGGCTCCACTCTCGTCATACTTTGTTACCATGGCGCGAATCCACGCCTCGTTCATAGAAGGATTGATGATCGTCATGAGTGGATGAAAGGCGCGAAAGGTATCCCACAGCGAGAACACGGTGTAGTTCGGTGACCCGTTTGCCTGATGCACTTTCTTATCCATTCCCCTGTATCGACCGTCTACATCGGTAAACACATTCGGGCTGATGGCCGTGTGATACAAGGCTGTATAAAATATTTTTTGCCGATCAGCGCTCCCACCGTTCAGATCAATCCGGTTGAGCCATGCACTCCACAACTTTGCAGCGTTGTCTTTTGTTTGTGCGAAATTCCAATCCGGTATTTCCTGCACGACATTGTTCTTTGCGCCTTCATAATCCACCGAAGATATTCCTACTTTCACCAATACTTCGTTGTCGGGCAGCTTATCAAATTGCAATAGCGCTTTTGCACCTACTTTGTTGACCTTCCGCGTTCCACGCTTCTCCATCGTTTCTCCGGTGGCGAGCCTGCACACAAAGGGCTTTGAAAATATCGCATGAAAATAAACCGGATGCTCGCGTGCCCATCCTTTGGTTACTTTGTAGCCGCGTATTTCATGATCATTAATGATTTCTATCTGATTCGCCTCATTCAGATGGCTTTGAAGCGTGTGGCCAACATCGATAATAACACCGGCAGTTTTTGATTGAGTCGGAAATGTATACTTATGAAAACCTGCATGTGCTGTAGCCGTTAGTTCAACGGTTACCTGGTAGTCTGCCAGTTTCACGCTATAATATCCAGGCGTGGCAACTTCTGACCCCGGAACCTTGGGTGAAGCATAACCCCCGTTGGGATTTTCGGATGTGCCCTGATTAAGCTGTTGTTTGCCGGTAGTGGGCATCAGTAATATGTCACCATAATCACCAATTCCCGTTCCACTTAAGTGCGTGTGCGAAAAACCAAGAATGGATTGATCGGAAGCATGATAACCGGAGCAGGCATCCCATCCATTTAAACGAGTATCCGGACTTAACTGAACCATACCATACGGAACTGTGGCACCCGGAAATGTATGACCATGACCACCCGTACCAATAAATGGATTTACTAAGTCGAGTTTGCTAACTTGAGCAGCAGTGTTAGTGAATTCTGTTAGCAACAGAATCACTACACAAAACAATTGTCGCATCTGAATTGTTGGTTTTGGTTGATGCGCGAAACTAGCGTGAGGTTCTTAAAAACGAATTAATATCCGCTTAACGGATAAATTCAAACGAATTATTAATTCAGGTTTTCATTTTTTTGATAATATTGATCAAAAAAGTGGCCCGGAGAGTTGCGAATCAGATATGCGGAGTGTTCTTTATTCAATAGTTTTTCTTTTCTCTCTAGGAGTACTACATGGCCAGTCGCCCGGAAGCAACCTAAATTACGGGCTGGCATTCGCTTCGCATGAAGTAAGCAAGGATCATCGCACGGCACTTGATCTTACTCCTGACAACGCGCACACTATTACTAAAGACTTCACCTTGGAGTTTGATCTGGCGCTTCACCGGCTTGTTAATGCCTACGGCTATGTCCTTCGGGTTATTGCTAATGATTCGCTTAACATCGATCTGATGTCAACACCGGAGCATGAAGTATTTCGCGACCTCACCCTTGTTATTAATAATAAACCCACCAGCATTCAGTTTGATTTTGCCGACATTGGGTTGCAGCCAAACACATGGACCAGCCTGCGCCTTTCTTTTTCCTTACGCAAAAACGAAATCACGTTAAGCTGGAATGGAAAAACAAAATCCTATCCTTACAATCTCGCTAACCTCAACCACTTCCGATTTTATTTCGGTGTAAACGATTTTGGAAAATTCAACACCACGGATGCACCTCCTATGGTGCTGCGTAATATCGCACTTTTTGAAAGTGGTGTGCTAACTCGAAAGTGGCCCCTGAAAAATCATCATTTCAACGAAGTTTACGACAGCCTCACCAAAGCAAAGGCTATTGTTAAAAACCCCTCCTGGCTGATTGACCGCCACACCCGCTGGACACCGCGGAAGAATTTTACTACCGCGCGATTTACATCGGTAGCATTTAACAGTGACTCTGCTCTATTATATGTTACCGATGAACACCACTTTTATATTTATGATCTTAAACGCGAACACATCAGCAGCAACGCGGTAAAAGGCAACCCGGTACATTCCGATGCCAACCAGTTGTTGTTCATTCCCGAAAAAAATCAGCTCATTAACTACGATGTAATTACCAATCAATACCTGCCGTTTGATTTCAACCAGGTAAGCTGGAAAAATTCAGATACCACCTATCGCGAACCCGACTATTGGCACAATAACAAGTTCTACAATCCAACGGATGATGCCGTTTACACTTTTGGCGGATATGGGCACTTTACGTACCACAACGATTTTCTTCGGCATGATTCTGCCAGCAACAGTTGGGTAAAAATAAAGACGAATGGACTGGTGCCACCCCGTTACCTGGCTGCCTCCGGAATTGAACACGCTAAAAACCAGGTATTGATTTTTGGCGGCTATGGCAGCATGAGTGGAAAGCAGGAGCTCTCTCCACAAAGTTTTTACGACTTGTACTCGTTTGATCTGGAAACGCATGAAGTAAAGAAAATACGCGACTACACCGCCTTGCACCAATCCGAAGATATTGCGTTCTCGAACTCTTTGATTGTGAACGAAAGTGAAGATTTTTTTTATGTGCTGGCGTATCCTAAAAACAAGTATGAAGGATCGATACGGCTTCGCAGGTTTGCGCTAGACAGCGATGAATCAACTATACTGGCTGATTCGTTCCCTTTTCATTTTCACGATGAAGATTCGTTCTGCGACTTGTACTACTCCAAAGCAACCGATGAGTTGATTGCTGTATCCGTGCATCAGGAAAAGCAAGGATACCAGGTACATATCCACTCGATCAACTATCCGCCACTTCGTGTACAAGACGTGCTGCAGGTTGCTCCACCAGAAAAGAAGAATGCAGCAACCATCATTGCCAGCGCTGCGTTTGTTGCGGGGGCCGGATTGCTTGTCTACTTCTTTTATCGCAGAAGAAAAAATAAGCAGCCTCCCGTTGCTTCACCTTTGCCGGTTACACGCGAGCCTGCCCATCCATTCATGCCACCACCTTTCCTTGCGGATGCTACGCAGTCCGGGGAGGTTCATAAACTTACTTCATCCATCCTGCTCTTTGGTGGATTCCAGATCTTTGATAAGCATGGAACGGATATATCATCCAAGTTTACCATGACGCTGAAAGAATTGTTTGTACTCATCGTTCTTCATTCCATAAAATTTGAAAAAGGTGTTTCAGCAACCGTCATCCAAGAGTATCTGTGGCCTGATAAAGATGAAATCAGCGCCCGCAACAATAGAAATGTTAATGTAAAAAAATTGCGTACCCTGCTGGAAGAGATCGGAGACACTTCGATTGAGAATAACAACGCTTACCTGAAACTAACCATGCATGGGAATATCTTTTGCGATTATCAGGTGGTGTCGAGGCTGCTCAACTGGGACAAGAAAAACACTCCCGTTGAAAACGAAATGATTAATGCCATCATCGCCAACGTCAAGCGCGGAAGTTTACTTCCCAACCTGCAAGCATCATGGCTCGATACATTTAAGTCGGATATCTCCAACCAGGTAATTGATACGCTTATTGAGTATTCTCAAACACTGGATACCGATAAGGATGATAAGCTGTTGCTCGAAATTGCCGATGCGGTATTCCTGTACGATTCGATCAACCAGGAAGCCCTCGTGATTAAATGCTCGGTATTGAATAAAAAGGGGAAGTATTCCCTTGCCCGCACCTGGTATGATCACTTCGCCAAGGAATACAAAAACCTGTATGCAGAAAACTATCCCCGCACATTTGAAGATGTAATCTCCTAGGCACCGTTGAGGTGGTCTTTTCGGCCGTCATTCATTTTATACGGCATGTAATCAGGAATTAATTCAATTTTAATTACGATTTAAGTCACGGTTGATAAGTTCGCCCGCAGACGCATTTGAAATACTACACACCAGATCTATGAAATCGCTCTTTACGGCATGGACCATTATTGTCTGTTTTGTTACTGGTAATAACCTTCAGGCACAGAATCATCTTACCCTTTGGTACAATCAACCGGCATCTACCTGGAACGAAGCGCTTCCCGTTGGTAACGGCAGGCTGGCTGCAATGGTCTTTAGTAATCCTCAGCAGGAACGCCTTCAATTAAATGAAGAAACCGTGTGGGCTGGTGAACCGGGTAACAACATTCCATCCGCCGGCTTTGCTGAAGCACTTCCTGAAATACGAAGCCTGATTTTTTCTGATCAATACCAGGCCGCCCATGATCTGGCGATGAAAAAGATTCCACGTCATCCGGGCGAAAGTAATAACTATGGCATGCCCTATCAGCCCGTGGGAAATTTGTTTATTAAGTTTCCTGCGCATCAATCTGTAACAGCCTACAAGCGCGAATTAAATATCGGCACGGCTGTTCAAACCACTACCTATCAGGCCAACAACGTTATGTACACGCGCGAAGTATTTACTTCCTTTACCGACCAGGTTATCGTGGTAAGGCTTACTGCTGATCAACCGCAGCGCATTACCTGTTCGATAACCATGGATAGCCCGCATACCCATCAACACATCGGCACTGAAGATAACCAACTGATACTATCCGGAACCTCAGGCGACAAAGACAACAAAAAGGGCAAGGTGCAATTTGTAACACGCGTTCAGCCGATTCTTGAAGAAGGAACATTTACCACATCGGATACTGCGCTTCACATTGATCGGGCTACTGCGGTTACATTGTTTATTTCCATCGGAACAAATTTCAAGACCTATAACGACCTGAGCGGAAATGCTTCCGGCAACGCCAAGCAGCATCTCAACACTACGGCACAGAAAGACTACACGACACTGAAGGCATCACACATTCAACAATATCAACACTACTTCAACCGCGTAACCTTCGATCTTGGAACTACATCAGCCGCAAACAACCCTACGGATGTCCGTCTTTCCGAATTCAGTAATGGAAATGATCCACAACTCGCTGCGCTTTATTTTCAGTTTGGGCGATACCTCCTCATCTCTTCGTCACAACCGGGTGCCCAGCCCGCTAACCTTCAAGGTAAATGGAATGATCGTATCGCGCCTCCGTGGGACAGCAAGTATACGGTGAACATCAACACCGAAATGAATTACTGGCCCGCGGAAGTTACCAGCCTGCCAGAGATGCACGAACCACTCTTTACCATGCTGCAGGAACTGGAAGTAACGGGAAGCGAAAGTGCCTCCACACTGTATCATGCCCGCGGGTGGAACCTTCATCACAACACTGATCTTTGGCGCATCACTGGCCCGGTGGATGGTGCGTTCTACGGGTTGTGGCCGATGGGCGGTGCGTGGTTATCACAACACATCTGGCAACATTATCTTTACGGGGGCGATTTAGAGTTTCTAAAGAAATACTATTCCATTCTGAAAGGTGCAGCGCTGTTTTATCATGATGTACTGCAGGAAGAACCCACCCATCATTGGCTGGTAGTAGTACCTTCGATGTCGCCAGAGAATCATCACCGCAGTGGCATTTCCATTGCTGCCGGAACAACCATGGACAATCAATTGGTGTTTGATGTGTTCTCGAATTTCATTGAAGCCTCCACCCTGCTCAAGCAAGACATCGCACTTCGCGACTCCATTAAATCGCAGCGCGAACAGTTACCACCGATGCAAATCGGAAAACATAATCAGCTACAAGAGTGGCTCACCGATTGGGATCGACCAGATGACAAGCATCGTCATGTGTCGCACCTGTATGGATTGTACCCCGGTAGCCAGATCTCACCGTATCATACGCCCGAACTATTTCAGGCTGCACGCAATTCGTTGGCGTATCGTGGCGATCAATCAACCGGCTGGTCAATGGGATGGAAAGTAAATCTCTGGGCACGCTTACTCGATGGCAACCGAGCTTATAAACTCATTCAGGATCAACTTACACCGGCATTGCAAAATGGAAATGGTGCGGGCGGCACCTACCCAAACTTGCTGGATGCGCATCCTCCCTTCCAGATTGATGGAAACTTCGGATGCACATCGGGCATTGCTGAAATGCTGATGCAAAGTCATGATGGTGCTGTGCACCTGCTGCCCGCACTCCCTGATCAATGGAAATCCGGAAGCATAACCGGCCTTCGAACACGCGGTGGTTTTACGGTTGATCTCTCCTGGAAAAATTCAAGGCTCACGTCATTGAAAGTCACATCAACGCTGGGGGGAAATTTTCGAATAAAAGCGTACACACCTTTAAAAAATAAACAGCTTAAAAAAGGGAATGGTCCGAATCTAAATTCCTTCTTTACCAATCCAGAAGTAAAGACTCCGCGGGTGTCTGCCAGCACCAACGTTCCATCAACACTTCCGTTAAAAAAAGTTTATGAATATGACCTGTCAACAAAAAAAGGAAGTACCTATACGTTAACTTTTGCAGAGTAATTTTTAACAAGACTACATCTTATCATCATGCGATTTCTCATCTTCATCTTTTGTATTGCGCTTCTCGTCACAGGTTGTTCAAAACGTTCGGGGAAACCGAAAGTATTAGTCTTCAGTAAAACAGCAGGGTATCATCACACCGCCATTCCCGATGGCATTGCTGCCATTCAGAAACTCGGTGTTCAACATAATTTTGATGTGGATACCACCACAAACTCCGAATTGTTTACAGAAGAAAATCTGAAACACTATGCTGCTGTGATCTTTCTCTCCACCACTGGCGATGTGTTGAATCACTACCAGGAAGCCGACTTCGAGCGTTACATTCAGGCGGGTGGCGGATATGTTGGCATTCATGCGGCTACTGACACCGAATACGACTGGGGTTGGTATGGCCGGTTGGTAGGAGGATATTTCGCAGACCATCCCAGCATACAGCAAGCCACGCTGCATGTAACCGAAAAGAATCACGCTTCCACCGATTCATTACCGGAAACATGGACACGCACCGATGAATGGTATAGTTTCAAAAAAATAAATCCACAAACGCAAGTATTGTTAACGATTGACGAGAACAGTTACACACCTAACACAACGATGGGCGATCATCCGATGGCGTGGTGTCACCGCTACGATGGCGGACGTGCGTTCTATACAGCCTTAGGGCATACGGCAGAATCCTACTCCGAGCCCCTTTTTCTAAAACACCTTTTAGGCGGAATTGAATACGCGATTGGCGACAACAGCCCGTTAAACTACAGTAAAGCAAAAACATTGCGTGTGCCCGAAGAAGATCGCTTCACCAAAACCCAATTGGTTGGCGGAGTCTTTTTTGAACCGACTGAAATGACCATCCTTCCCAACCTGGATATTCTCATCACGCAGCGCAGAGGTGAGATCATGCTTTACAAACATGGCGACTCAACCATAACGCAAGTTGGATTTCTCAACGCCTACATTAAAGCTACTAACAATCCCGATGTAAATGCCGAAGAAGGTGTGTTGGGCATCAAGGCCGACCCGAAATTTGAAAGCAATCACTACGTGTACATCTTTTACAGTCCTGCGGATACTTCAGTAAACCGACTGTCGCGTTTTAAATTCGAAAACGATGTGCTGGATATGAAATCAGAAACGATCATACTTCAGTTCTATTCGCAGCGTGATATCTGCTGTCACACGGGAGGTTCCGTTGCTTTTGACAAGGAAGGGTTGTTATATGTATCTACCGGTGACAACTCCACTCCGTTCAATGAACCCGATCAACGTTATGTCAATCACGGGTTTGCTCCGCTGGACGATCGTGCGGGTCATGAGCAATATGATGCCCGAAGATCATCCGGCAACGCGAACGACCTGCGCGGAAAGATTATTCGCATCCGCGTGAATGACGATGGAAGCTATTCTATCCCGAAAGGAAACCTTTATCCCGAAGGAACACCCGGCACCCGCCCAGAAATTTATGTTCAGGGAAATCGCAATCCTTATCGCATTTCGGTCGATCAGAAAAATGGATTTTTGTATTGGGGAGAAGTGGGCCCCGATGCCAACAACGACAGTCTCTCCTCCCGCGGCCCTCGCGGTTACGATGAAGTAAACCAGGCGCGCGAGGCGGGCTTCTTCGGATGGCCCCTCTTTGTTGGAAACAATTATGCATACCACAATTATGATTATACCACCGGAACATCCACCGGGGAATTTGATCCGGCAAAGCCCATCAACACTTCACGAAACAACACGGGCATAAAAGAGCTGCCACCTGCACAGCCGGCATTCATTTGGTATCCGTATGGTCCATCGCCTGACTTTCCGCAGGTACAAACCGGTGGACGCAACGCCATGGCTGGCCCCGTTTACTATACCGACATGTTTGACAAGTCCACCCGACTGCCGGACTACTACAACAACAAGCTTTTCATTTACGACTGGGTGCGTGGATGGATCAAAGTAGTTACCCTTCAACCCAATGGCGACTTTGATAAGATGGAACCTTTCCTGGCGCACACCAAACTCAATGCCCTCATCGATATGGAAGTTGGCCCTGATGGTAAACTTTACTTCCTCGAATATGGCAATGGATGGTTTCGAAAAAATACAGACTCCGGATTATCCCGTATTGATTTCACCGAAGGAAACGTTGCGCCAAAAATCAGCGAATTTCAGGTAAGCAAAAATTCCGGCATGCTGCCGCTGGCCTTTACAGCAACGGTGGTTGCCACCGATCTGGAAAAAGATAAGTTGACGTATCGCTGGAATTTTGGTGATGGTACCAGCAAAGAAACCAGCGAGCCAACCATCGACTACATCTTTACCAAAGCCGGAGAATACAATGTTCAGGTTCAGGTTGTGGACTCGCAGCAGGCTTCAGCGAAAAGTACACCCGCATTGATTTACGCAGGCAACGCGATGCCTTCGGTATCCATCCTGGTGAACGGCAATAAGACCTTCTACTTTCCTGGAAAAAAAGTAGCGTACTCCATACACGTTACTGATGCAGACGACCCAGCTGCGTCCACCAATCTCGCAGGACTTTTCGTATCAGCCGATTACACTGACAGTCGTGATCGCGCTTCGGTAACCCCGGGCCATCAACAGGTATCGGATGCTATCATCGGTAAGAACCTCACCCAATCACTAGATTGTAAAGCTTGTCATACGGAGAGAGAACGATCTATCGGACCATCGTATCAAGAGGTTGCGGTACGCTATCAAGAAGATCCGAATGCGGTTAGTCATCTCACCAGCAAGATTATTAAAGGCGGAAGCGGTGTATGGGGCGAGGCAAACATGCCGGCACATGGCAGTATGAAAGAAAGCGAAGCCCGACAAATTGTTACCTGGATACGCTCACTCGCAGAAACCCAGCGCGCCAAATCACTGCCACCCAACGGAACAATTAGTGCCAGCCTGGATAAACCTGTTGTTGAAACCGGCCGGTTAACGCTATCAGCAAGCTACACCGATAATGGCGGATCGATTGGCAAATCGCTTACTGCGCATGATGCTCTTACCTTGCGCCATAACAATATGAACTTCAATGGCACCACGGAAATAGAAAAGTTTAAAACCTTCAACGAGAAGCGTCAGCGCATCATGATGACACCAACAGGAACAGGTTCATTTAAGATGAGTAACATCGACCTGACGGATATTTCAAAAATCAGCCTAACAGCCTACTGGAAGAAAACTGTAGCCCACACGTACACCTATGCAATACACCTCGATACTCCCGATGGAATGCTGGTTGGCGAAGCAGTACTTAAACCGCAGACTAGAGCCGGAGAAGGATCTTTACCAATGTCGATTAAAAAAATTAGTGATGGCAAGTTTCACGATCTCTATCTGGTAAGTAAAACTGACAATAACGATGATACGGAAGTAGTGTACCTAAAGGCTATCCGGTTTAACTAGGGTACCAACTCCGCACGGATCACCTTGCTCACTTCCGTCTCACAACATCCGCGTTAGAATTTTGTCTCACCAAATCTGGCCGATCTTTTATGAATGATCAGAGTCCTGGAAGCCAGTGACTCGGATCGGGATGGCGCAACGTACTGTGCCGGCATTGTGAGCTGTTCACTTGTGCCTATTTGAACACCCACTGCCGCGACCAATGGCTTCATTAGCATCATTGCTTATAAACAAAAAAGCGTGAATGCTATTAGCATTCACGCTGGTGGAGGTCTCGAGCGGATTCGAACCGCTGTAGAAGCTTTTGCAGAGCTCTGCCTAGCCACTCGGCCACGAGACCTTATTACTTTTTGTTCCCGAACTGCCTTGAAGCTTTTGTCCCGATAACTATCGGGACTAGCCACTCGGCCACGAGACCTTAGATAGACTTTAGTCGTGAGACGTTAGTCTTGAGTTGTGTGAGATCGAGCGCGTGTGTGTGTTGTGTAAAACACAAAACTAAAAAAATCAATTGTGATTACAACGCAGTAAAAAAGAAAAGGTGACTGGCGGCAGTCACCTTTCTTTTACGTAAACAAAACTTATTCTGCTTTTGGCTCAGCGCCTCCAGACATTTTCTCTCTCAACGCGGCAAGCGCATCAAGATCTCCCAGCGTTGACTTCTCAGCCTGCTGGTTGATTGACTGGATTGATGCACCCTTAGCCGGAGCTTTTTTCTTAGCACCTGCAGCAGCCGTTGGCTTCTCTTCTTCAGCCGACCAGATAGCCTTGTGCGACAATACAATTCTTCTGTCATCTTTCGAGAACTCCAGCACTTTGAAATCAAGTGCCTCGCCTACTTCAGTCTTCGAGTTGTCTTCCTTAGCAAGGTTCTTTGCTGCACAGAAACCTTCGATACCGTATGGTAACTCAAGTACGGCACCTTTATCGTTCTTGCTGGTGATGGTACACTTATGAACAGACCCGATAGTGAACACGGTTTCGAATGTATCCCAAGGGTTTTCTTCCAGGTGTTTATGGCTCAACGCCAATCTGCGGTTAGCTGCATCCAGTTCAAGAACCTGAACTTCCATGGTCTCGCCTACCTTCACAAATTCTGAAGGGTGCTTGATCTTCTTCGTCCAGCTCAAATCTGATACGTGCACTAAACCATCGATACCTTCTTCCAACTCAATGAAGAGCCCGAAGTTGGTGAGGTTACGCACAATACCTTTATGCTTGGTTCCTACGGCATACTTCGTAAGCACATCTTGTCTTGTCCAAGGATCTTCGGTGAGTTGCTTGATGCCCAATGACATTTTGCGTTCATCGCGATCCAGTGTCAACACAACTGCTTCAACCTCATCGCTCACTTTCATGAAGTCTTGCGGGTTTCGCAGGTGTTGTGACCAGCTCATTTCACTTACGTGGATAAGTCCTTCAACACCTGGTTGAAGTTCCAGGAACGCACCGTAATCTGCTACGTTCACAATCTTACCTTTTACTTTCGAGCCAATTTGAATGTCGGCCGGAAGTGCATCCCAAGGATGAGGCGTAAGTTGCTTCATACCCAATGAAATTCGCTTCTTGTCGCCATCGAAATCCAACACAACAACCTTAACCGTTTGGTCAAGTTTGAGTACTTCTTCCGGATGGTTGATACGACCCCATGAAATGTCGGTGATGTGCAACAGACCATCTACACCACCCAGATCGATGAATACACCGAAGTTGGTCATGTTCTTGATTACACCTTCCAACACCTGACCTTTTTCGAGGTTGGTGAGGATTACTGCTTTCTGTTGTTCCAGATCTTTCTCGATCAATACTTTGTGAGAAACGACTACGTTGTCGTTGGTGTAGTTGATCTTCACAACTTTTACTTCGATCGACTTATTTACATAAACATCGAAGTCGCGGATTGGCTTAACATCAATTTGTGAACCTGGCAAGAACGCCTCGATTCCAAATACATCCACGATAAGACCACCTTTGGTTCTGCGCTTAACAAAACCTTCGATAACCTCATCTTTATCCAATGCTGTTTGAACGTACTCCCAACCCTTAACAAGCTTCGCTTTTCTGCGGCTTAGTACAAGTTGACCCATGGCGTCTTCGCGTTCTTCAATGAAGAGGTCAACGATATCGCCAATTTTCAGGTTAGTCATTTCCTTGAATTCAGCAAGCGGCACCAGGCCGTCTGACTTGAATCCAATGTTGAGGATAACATCGCGTTCGTTAATTCCTACTACTGTACCTTTAACTACTTCGCCACTGTTTACTGAAGTAACAGTGCCCGAGTAAAGCTTCTCCATTTCGGCACGCTTGTCTTTGGAATAACCCTCGCCAAAACCTTTGGTATCGAAGGCCTCAAAGTCGAACTCACCGGGGACTTGCTTTTCGTACTTTACTTTTTTCAATTCAGAAACCGGAATGGCTTCTGTATCGATTTCTTCTTTCTGGAGTGATTTGATCTCGGCTAACGGATCATCCTCATCAATATCCAGGCTGGTCTGTCCTGACTTCGCTTTTTTAGCAGCTTTTGCTTCTTCAGACTCTTCGGCAGCTTTTCTTGGTTTATCTGCCGGTTTTTGTGCTTTTGCCATAAAACGCCCTTTTTACATGCAGGAGACGGGCTTTCACCCTGCAATTTTGTTCATAATTACTCTTCTGAATCCAATCAAAAAAGCCCCGACACCTATCGGGGCTGCAAATTTAGAAAAAGTAATGAGAATACGGCTAGTTAGCGGTAAAGCTCTCCTCGCGAATTATACCCAGGGCATACTCCAAAAGCACCTTTTGGAAGAGCAGGGTTACTTCGGCCTGAGCTTTAGAAGATGCCGCCAATACAAACACCTGGTTTGACTGTGCTAACGCGGCCTGATCGGTAATGCCCAGCAAGTAACTTTCTTGCTGCGTTTGCAGTGCAAGTTCACCGGATTGGAACTGAATTAAACTGGAATTATAGCCTTCAATGGCATTAACATAATTGTTGTACGCCCGTTGTACATCCAGTTTCACAGTCTTCTCAATATTCTGATTGTTCAACACACTGTTCTCGTACAAAACCCGAGTCTGTGTTTTTTGAAACCTGTTTTGGAACTGGCTGAAAATCGGGATGGTGAAATTAACACCATAGGTTGTTGATGGGTTTCTTGTTCGCATCTGACTTTGAAAATCCCCATCAAGAAGGGAATAGTAGAACGAACCATAATTGGCAAACAGCGATACCGATGGCATAAATCGTCCGGTGGCGCTTCGCATGGAAAACTTATTGGCCTCCACCTGATATTGCATTTGTTGTAAGTCGGGCCGATTCTGTAAGGCAATCTGGATGAGGCTATCCAACGAAACATTTTTGTACTCCTCATAATGCTGCGTGAATGTTGGATAGACTGCTTCAAAAGACTGACTCGGGTCTAACTGCAGTATCTGGGCCAGAATTGATTTGTCATTCTCCAGCGTATTTTTGGCACGGATAGCGGTGACATCCAAGCCTCTTACAATCGCGTCTTGTGCGTAGACATCGGTAATCGCCCGGGCCCCTACTTCATACGAGGCTTTAATTTTTTCCAGCAAGGCATTTTGTGCATTGTAATTCTCAAGGGCAATACGAAGAAGTTCCTGGTCCAGCAGTACCTGCAGGTATTGGGTCGCTACGTTGAAGATAACGTCTTGCGAACTTCGCTTAACCTGATAGGTTTGTGCCGTAACCAACTTGTCGGCTGATCGCAAACTATTGTAGCGCGATAGCCCGTTAAAAATTGTGTAACTTCCATTGATCTGATATCCGGCATAATCAGTATCCAGGTCTTCCAACTCTCCGGTACCCTGGTTTTGCTGCTGACCGGATTGATGATTAAGATTACCGGTTACATTAAATCCAGGAAGATAGCTACCCACCGTACTAAGTTTCTGTGCCTGCGTAACCTCCAGTTGATTTTTTTGTGTATTTAAGGTTACGTTTTTTTCAAGCCCGATTTTTACGGCCTCTTCAAACGTGAGTTTAGTTGTTGCCTGTTCTTGTGCGAGTGCGCCAATTGTAAAACCACTGGCCAGTATTGAAAAAATAATTCCTCTCATGCTATCCATCGTCTGATTAAATCCTAAACATTAACGGTTACGGCTTCATCGGCCACCACGGCACCATCGCCCACACGGATAATGCGCTTTCCATAGCGCGCGTTTTCCTCCGAGTGCGTTACCTGGATGATGGTGATGCCTTCATCATTTAATTTTTTAAAAATCTCCATGATCTGTTTGCCTTGATCGGAATGTAAATTTCCGGTGGGCTCATCGGCCAGCAACAACTTAGGTTCGCCAACAATTGCGCGGGCAATACCCACCAACTGCTGCTGACCTCCGCTTAGCTGCTCGGGAAATAAATCCTTTTTGGCCACCATGTTGAAACGGTCCAGCATCTCAGCCACCATGCTTTTACGCTGCGCACCGTTTACGCCTTTATACAAAAGGGGTGTTTCAATATTTTCATACACGGTTAACTCATCAATGAGGTGGTAAGCCTGAAAGATGAAGCCAATGTAGTTCTTGTGCATCTCCGACTTGGCTTTCTCCTTCATTTTATGAACGGGCTCATCAAAGAAGTAGTACTCACCGGCTGATGGCTCATCGAGCATACCAATGATATTCATCAACGTAGATTTGCCAGCCCCGCTGGGCCCCATAATGGTGAGGAATTCGCCTTGTTGAACATCCAGGTTTACACCTTTCAAAATAAAGGTGCGTTGAAAACGTGAGTCCACGTACTTGTCGATATCGCGCAGTTTGATCATAGGTTGATGTTAAAGAGTTTACTTTCCGAAAGCTTATGTGGAAAGTACCCGATGCGCTTTGCCAACAATGATGCCAATGGAAATTACTGGTTAAGACGGGCAAAAACGTGAATTCGTTACAAATTATGCGTCCGCTTGTGCAAAATGGTGTCCGGAAACGCACGAGGGTATTAAGAGGTACGAGGGACGGGGTAAGCGGTACAAAGTAAGAAGTCAGGTCGCTTGGGGATGTTGATGCGCTCTGGCAAATCGTACCTCGTAATTCGTACCTCTAAAAAACGATTGGATAAAGGATAACATCCACCCTCCGGTTCATCCTCATGCCCGAGTAGTTGCTGTTCTGGTACACCGGGTTCTCCAGGCCCCAGTCTTTAATGGTGATCTTGCGCTCGGGGATTTGCTTTTGCAACAGCAGGTGCTGTACCGATTCACTGCGCATTTTCGAAAGCCACTCGTTGTAGGCTTTTCCGCCAATTGGATCGGTGTGACTGATCAGGTGGATGTCGTACTTTTCCAGCAGGTTCGGAACAGAATCCAGCCACTGGTATAGCGCATCAATCTGAAGTTCATCGATGGCGTAGCTGCCACCACCGAAGTAAATGCTTTTGCGCATTTCGTCCTGTTGCTGCTGGGCTATCAGCAGTTGAGGGATCAGAAAGAGTATCAAAAGAAGTACGCGACCCATGCCTAAAGTTACGCACTGGATATGGTTTAGTTACTTGTGCCTATTCTCGATTTCAGTCGGGATGGTACACCCGGTGCGTCTGCGGGTATCGGCCAAATAAATAATCTTCCAGCCGTCTTTGCCTTTATGGAATTCAAACGAGTCGACTCCGCAGTGGCTGAATTTATTCCCGATATAAAATGCATACTCACACCAGGCCTGCGCCAAATCACCATCAATTTTTACGGACAGATTCCATATTTCCTCATACCAGACTTCAGCGTGGGGAGTGCCCACCGCTTTTAAAAATTCATCGATGGAATTCTCAACCCGAATTTGAGGGGTATTGGCTTTATCGCGGTAAACGTTGGCCAGGGTTACTACCGGTGAAAACGCGCTGTGTACCATGGCGCTATCACCCTTTTCCATTCCTAAAAAAAGCCTATGCACCACTTCTTTTACGGCTGTCTCTTCCGCTACGGATTGGCTCCATCCATTGATCGTTATCAGGCCAACTGCTGCCAGCAGCATTAACTTCTTTTTCATACAGGTTTGATTATGATGCAAAGTGCTTAAACTCACCGGTTAGCCGAAGAACATTTACGCTAGCGGTTTCCTGAACCCCGCCTATTACTAGAAATAAAGGAGAATAGTTGCTACTTTTAGCAGTGCCTTTGATACCTACTATGATCAGAAAAATTTCTCCTGTCCTCGCGTTGTGTTTGTTAATGGCGGTTTCTGCCTTGGGACAACAAAAGAAAGACAGCCTTCTGGCCGTGCTGGATACAGCCAAAAATGAGTATAAAGTAAAGACACTGAACGAACTCTTCAGGGCTAACCTGGATGCCGAGCCGCTTAAGGCTGTGGGGTATGCCCGCGAAGCCCTGAACCTGGCTACCGAAGTGGGCGACAAAAAAGGGCAGGCTGCTTCGTATAACAACCTGGGTATTGCCTACCGAACACAGGGCGCACTGGACAAAGCGTTGGAATACTACATCACCGGCCTTGGCATTTACGAAACGCTCGGTAACAAGGAAGGTATTGCCACCACCAAGAACAATATTTCCACCATTTACTCCATCAAAAGAGATTACGGCCAGGCTATGAAATACCTGGAAGAATCCTACACGCTGCTGCTGGAAATAAAGGATGAAAACAAGCTGATTGGCTCAATGAACAACCTGGGAAATCTGCACACCGAGATTCAACTGTACGAGCAGGCCATGAAGTATTACACGCAGGCCTATCAACTCAGCGAACAAAAAGGAAGAAAATTTGCCGACCCGCTCAACAACATCGGTAACATTTACTTCCGCCAGGGAAATTATCAACGGGCGGTGGATAGCTATGAAAAAGCGTTGGTGATTGAACGTGAACAGAATAATAGAATCGGAGCCCTTAATGTGATTACCAACCTGGGCATTACTTACGCCAAAGCCAAACAACCCAAACCGGCTCAGGTCTACCTTGATGAAGCCCTTGCCCTTACCAACGAACTTCAAGCGTACGCTTTCCTGCCCGCTATTTACCGGGCCATTGCTGAAAACTATGGCACACAAAACAAGTGGAAGGAAGCCTTTGAGAACCAGTTAAAGTACGATACCGAGCGTGAAAAAATATTTGGCGAGGAAACCACCCGAAAAATTGCGCAGATGGAAATGGTGATGAGTTTCCAGGAGAAAGAACGCGAGTTCGACATGCTGAAGAAAGAAACAGAAATCAAAACGCTTGAATTACGAAACACCCGATTGTTTGTGATCCTGGTGGTGCTCGCTGTCTTCGCGGTACTGGGTGGACTTAACTTGTTTATGGGCAAGAAGTCAATCGTAAACCGAAAGAAGTAATTGGAGTATCCATAAAAATCGATTGCATTTACGCATTGATCGCTGATTGTATTCACTAATTTTTAACATGAAATCCTTTTGCAGTTGACCTGCTTCTGATACCTTTGTCGAGTAAAAATAACTACAACCATGTTTCATCAATTTATCGGAGACGGAGCTAACATTTTCATCGCGATTGTGGCTGTACTGGTAGGTTTCGCTACTGCACTGGGCTACATTGATTTTCTGAAGACAACCAAAAAGCAAGACAAAAAAGATTAATGCAATCTTTATCAATACCAACAAAAAAGCCCTGATGCCAGTAGCGTCAGGGCTTTTTTGTTGCGTTCCTATTTTAATAGGGCGACTTATAGTTCTTCTTAAATTCCTCCTGGCCCTCCTTGCCTTTCTTGTAATACTTATCGGCATAGAACTGAGCAATCATGTGAAAATCGGGGGCCTTGCGATAGCCAGGGTACGGGTGCGCCATATTCATTTCCACGTCCATAAATACTACGGTTGGATAACTTAATTGATTGTTTAACAATGCTGCAGCCAGTTGGTGGTAGCCGTTTCGGCCGCTGGGTATAAACTTGAACGTGGTGCCGCTGAATACCACATCAGCCTTTTGTTCGCCATCAAACTTAACGGGGTAAAACTTCTCGTTCAGAAGCTGTGCAACTTTTGGATCGCTGAACGTTTCCTTGTCCATTACCTTGCACCACCCGCACCAATCGGTGTACACATCAATGAAGAGAGGCCGGTTTTCAATTTTCGATTTCTCAACAGCTTGTTCAAAGGTCATCCATTGAACCAGACTCGCTATGTTTCGGGTATCGTGGTTCGGTGCTACGACCGCTGGCAATTGATCTGCCTCCCGCATGGAGGTCAACAGCCCCGAACCGAAAACAACAAGACCGATAACAAGTAATCGTTTCATAATCCGTAATTAGTTTATTCTGATCGCTACAAATGTAGGCAATGTGAGGCAACGCTTTGTACCGTAATCTCGTCCGGTCGACAGGCTGTAACCAATCTCGACCAGGGAGGTACTAATTGTACGAAAGTCATTCGGGCCTGTTCACAAGCGAACAACATTAAAAATTAAAGTTCAATAATCAGACCAGAAACACACTTTTAGGAAATGGCATAACGTTAGTAAAGCAATCCAGCAATGATCAAGAGGTTTACCTATAAAGAATTTATCCTGGCGCTCGGTGTAGCGGTGGCACTTCTTGTGGTCTTCATTCTCTGGTTCAATCAGCAGCCCATTGCAAAATCAAATCCGGTAGAAAATACCGATATACTGGCTCCATTACTTTCGATGTTCGATGAAAGTATCTGGAAAAAAGCTGTTGTTGAAGTTGTTAAATTCTTTTAGCGACTACTTTCTTTTCCGGGGAGCTTCCTGCAGGTTAAAGTAATCACGATTCAGATTAAAGACGAGCGAAAAACGGTTTCGGTAGATACTGGAAATACGATTCTCTTCATTTGACAACGGAATCTGATAGCCATAAAAAAGGTCTACAAATCCCAGGATACTAATGCCTGCCTTCGGGGTAAACACCACCGATTTCCGGTTGTTGCCTTCGCCATCATAATTATGATCGTAGAAGTAGGTAACATCTGCGGCCAATCCCAGCACACCGGCTGTAAATTCATAACCAAGTTTTGGTCCGATGAGAAAATTCTTATCATCAAGAAAAAAATCTACGGTGGCGTAAGGTCCCTTCGATGCAAGTGTAAGGGGGTGCCTGTAGATATTATGCCATTGAAATCCAATTTCGGTAAACACACGTTCCTGGGTACCCATCCCAATTTTGGGTACTAACCGGGGCTTCGTCCAGAAGCGATCGAAGGGCCGTGTTCGTACGGTGTCGTATTGTTCTGCTTCCTGCGCCCATACTACCTGGGCTGCCAACAGCGGCAAACAAAACAATCCTGTACGAATGATCTTAGCGATACGCATAGTAGTGCAATATAACTTCAATAGCCCGCTTTATGGCTTCGTTGATCGGGAAAAATTCTCGGGTGAGCTCGAAATCAATACCATGCAACTGCATGTAGTATTGGCTCATAATCGGAATATCCTCGCCTGCTTCAATCTTTGCCGTTGCCCTGGAATAATTTTCAGCCTGATCAGTCTTGATGATCTGGCAGGTTACCAGCTCGGGTTTACCATACTTTGTTGTTCTGGCCGAATACCCAAACAACCGGCAAATCAAACCACGATGTTTGTATTCAGAACATAACCCGGCACTGGTCTGTGTGGGGTTCAGAATGAGACAAATTGATGACGGTGACTGTTTCAGGCGCTCAAGCCATTCAAATGCTTTGTCGTGCTGATGGAGGTAGTAGGCAAAGGGAAGGAATTCTAAAATGGTGGCCTCAATATCGGGTTTGAAACAACACTTGCCACATCCCCAGCCGCAATGCAAACCCGACCAGGATTGAAATGCAGCAATCTCCTGATCAAGTTTTTCAAAAACCGCTTCAACGGCCTGCACCTTTTCTTCGACTGACATGCGGCAAAGGTAGCAAGCAAAATTAACAGTAAGCCGACTCGCCAAAAAAGCTGATTACTTTGTCATGAATTTTTTAAGGCTGTTGCTTGCCGTTTGCCTGATCTTGTTCTGAACGACTGGACTCCAGCCCAACACAACACCTGATACACCAAGCGCCTGGCGCGACCAACGCCAGAGGTTGAAGGAATCGTGATGACGAAAAATTTTTCCGTCTTTAAATTCAAATGATGCTTCAATAATATTATGAACCTTTCGGCCGGTTTTTGAAAATGTGTACCATGCCTCCCACGAAGCTTTACCCTGCCGATCATCGGCCTTAACATTTCGAAACGTAACGTTCAGATCTTGCGCTGAGGTTAGTAACATTTCCCACATGGCTTTTACCTCAGCGGCAGTGAGCTGTTGAAAAACCGGATCGCTGAATTGCGCTTCGGCATGATAGGCCCGCTGCATCTCGCCATAATTCTGGTTTTGAAACGCCCGGTAGAACTGGGTAATCAAATGCTCGTGCTGTGTCATTATCGTAGGGTTTACACTAAAGTAACCGATTATTCTGACAGCACCATTCTTAACCCTTACACAGCCCTGACGTAACGGAGCGATACCAGGCCCGAAGAGTAAGTCTTTACATCTTTTACCGTAAACTGCTTTCGCTCTGAAATATCCTGAAAAAGTAATTTGCCCGATCCCAACAACAACGGATGCACCGACAGCCAGAGTTCATCCACGAGATTGGCATTAAGCAAGGAGGTTGTCAGCATGGCTCCTCCAAAAAGCCAGATGTCACGGCCGGGTTCTTCTTTCATTCTTTGAACAGGCTGGATGACCTCGCCTTGAATAATCTCTGCATCTGCAAGTGGTTGCTTCCATGTGTTGGAGAACACGTATGCTTTCTTATTCGGAAAAATGTTGCCGCCAGCCATTTCATAGCTCTTGCGGCCATACAAGATCGCATCAATACCGCTCATGAATTCAGTCATTCCATAATCCTGATCGGTAAAACACCAGTCGTATTCTCCATTTGGTCCTTCAATGTATCCGTCAAGGCTTACAGCAACACCGAGTATTATCTTTCTCATTTGTATCTTCTGTTTGATTACTTACTCTTCCGGCTTTGTGTAGGTAACAATGTCAATACCTATTCCATTGGGATCAACAATTGCAAAATGTCGGTCGCCCCAGGGTTCGTTGCGCAATTCGATCGCTATGGGGATGTTCAATGATTTTATCCTCGCATACACATCATCCACTTGCGCTACTTCTATTGTAAGATAAACTCCCTGCTGTTGAAAAGACTTTTGAAAGAGGGGTTGTTGTGATGGATGATCTGGCAACAGAAAACTTAGTTCGGCACCCCCACCCGGGGTATGCAGTAACAAATAGAATTCATTCTCGAAGGTGACACCAAAGTTTAACACCTGTGTATAAAATTTCTTTGTCTCGGCCAGGTGTGGCGTTATAATACCGGCATTGAGTTTCATGTTTTGTTTGGGTTGAGCGGTTAATACGATGGAGGTCAATAAGCCAACTATTGTTACTAAGCTTTTCATACAAACTGTGGTTTAAGAAAAGGATCAAACCAAAAGCGAAGGCGCTCATCGTGTAGCACACCAACATGCTTGAACACCAGCTCGGCAACTTCAATCGTAGCGGTTCCTTTAGCCGTAATAATGCCGTTCGATAGTACAGCAGGCTCATCAACAAACCACTCTGCGCCATTGTAGTTACTGGCCGATTTTAATAAGTAGTACTCCAGGTTGTTGCTGGTGTGGCGAATGTTATCCAGGTAGCCGCGCTGCGCCATGAATAGTGTAGCGGTATCCAGCGCAGCTACTGTATTTTTGCGATTTAGTACAGCATCCACAAGCCAGTGAATTTCCTGGTTTAGTTCTGCATCCCAGGCGTGGCCACCCGGAAGCAATAATAAATCGACACGATTGATGTCGATATCATCCAACACCGAATCGGGCATAATCGCAGTATTACCCGCGGAACGAACAAGCTTTTTCTCCAAAGCAACAGTTCGCACATTGAAATCCGTAAACTGGTTAAGGCCAGCAACCGTTAACGACAGTTGCCAGTCGGCATAACCCTCGAATACAAACACATAACAATTTCTGATTTTCATGGTTCGGTAGGTTTGAATGTTCATGCGTAGTGGTGGTTAAGTATTCAGTAAACTTCTCAGGCAATACCCAGTTGAATTTCGGTAACATTGAAAGCCGGGGTATGAAAATCAGCATTCACATAGAGTTCGCGATTAAACGCAGTTGGCTGAAGGTGCTTCTCAAAAACGAAGTTCATCACTTTACCATAACTCTGCGGAAGGTCAAGCCAGGCACCTTCGTGTATCAGCGAAACACATTTAAAAGGTTCGGTGCGCTTAAAATGGAATTTACCATCGTATTCCTTGGGCACCTCACTAACCGGAAGTGCGATCTCCAGTGTGAAAGATTTTGTGATGTCGCCCGAGAAGCCGGTGTAATGCCAATGTATGGGGCCTGTTATCCAAAGGTCCTGTCGAACGGCTTCGGCAAAAAGTTCTTTCGCAACGGGCAACAGTTTTTCAAGTTCATCCACTTTCGTTTCGGTTCTGAAGAACAAAAAATTGATGGGGTTTATGGTCTTGATTTGCATGGGATTGAATTTTGATACGAATCAACCACCGCAGTATGACAGCCCTATGTCAGCAGGAAAAAGAATTACCAGAAAGTTTTGAAGGATGAAACGCCATAAAAAAAGCTGGAACATGCAATACACATTCCAGCCTTCACTTTAATCACTACTTTGATTTACAGACTTAGTGTTGATTTCCTGTTCCACAGGGGTTTATAGTAATCACGGTACGACCACGCCAGAAACAGGTGGATCAACACGATGACCACACCCATGGTGGCATCACCAGGCGTGAGAAACGCATGAAACAATAAAATATTAATGCTGATCGGCATCAATACTACCAGCACCAATGGCACAAACAATCCGATGAGTAACAAGGCGCCCAGCACTACTTCCAATCCTTTTAGCATCGGAAAGAAATAGCCGGATTGAAAGAGACCTCCGGTAAACGCATCGGCCACGCCACCACTCGAAGGCGGCATGGGGAGAAAGTGCAGGAAGAAATTAAGACCAAAGACAAAGTAAATGAGGCCGAGTACAATACGCGCACTCACTGCTGAAACGGATTTAATTTTAGTTGACATAGTATTTTACATTTAGTTTAGTTTTTTTGACACTTGATTACGCGCTAACCAGTTCGTCCTGAAAAACAGGATAATCGGTGTAGCCTTTTTCACCGGGCGTATATAGCGTGCTGGCATCCAGCTTAATGTTGAGCGGAAAGTTTCTGCGAAGGCGATCCACCAGATCCGGATTGGAAAGAAAAGGTTTACCGAACGCCACCAGATCAGCAAAGCCCGATGCCAGATCTTCTTCAGCCCGTTCAAGAATGTATCCACCCGAAAGGATTATAGTGTTGTTGAATTTTTCGCGGATTGCTTTTTTGATGGATAGCGGTACTTCAGGCGCACCGCTCGTACTGTGGTCTACAAGATGGATGTAGGCTATTCCGATCTTGTTCAACGCTTCTGCCAAGTGTGTATACGTTGCATCAATCTCAGGATAGTGCGGCATATCGTTGTAGACACCATACGGTGATAAGCGAATGCCAACTTTATCTTTTCCGATGGCGGCAGCCGTTTCGCGCGCCACTTCAACTACAAAGCGTACGCGATTTTCAACACTACCACCATACGCATCGGTGCGCAGATTACTGAAGGGTGATAAGAACTGCTCGAGTAAATAGCCGTTGGCCCCGTGAAGTTCAATACCATCAAAACCAGCGATCACCGCGTTACGTCCGGCTTGTACAAATTCATCCTTGGTGGCCAGCAGTTGCTCGGTAGTCATCGCCTGCGGCACCGGGTGGTCCTTCATTCCTTCCTGGTCGGTCCACATCTGCCCCGACAAGGCCACTGCCGATGGCGCAATAACGCGTCCGTCTGCCGGTAAATTCAAGGCATGACCCACACGCCCGGTGTGCATAATCTGCGCAAAGATTTTTCCACCTTCCTCATGCACAGCCTCTGTTACTTGCTTCCAGGCTTTCACCTGTGCGTCAGAAAATAATCCGGGCATGCGGGCATACCCCAATCCGTTTGGTGATGGTGATACGCCTTCGGTTATGATCAAGCCCGCAGCAGCGCGTTGCCCATAGTACGTTGCCATTAGCGCGTTGGGAATATTGTTGATTGCACGGCTGCGTGTCATCGGGGCCATAACCAGGCGATTGGCGAGCGTGGTGTTTCCAAGGTTGTAAGGTGTAAAGGCTGTTTTGGTACTCATTATTAGAATTGATTTAACTATATATTTAAATGTTTCGATGTATTAAGTCAAAAAAAACCAGACTATGGGCTTACAAGGAGATTGGCTTCAGAATAGTTCATTGATACATTTAAATTTTTCAATATATTTTAAAAAATAAAAAGCTGATCATTTCAATCAGCTGAATTTCAGGCTCGTAATACTATTGGTATACTCCTTTAAAAGTTTCTCGTTCAGGTTATACTTGTGGTTTCTCCCCTCCTTTTCCTGTTCGATCAGGCCTGCTTCCACCAGCACTTTAATGTGATGACTCACCGAAGGTTGTGCCAGCGTACTTTCCTCCTGGATGTCGGCACAATTTCCCCAGCCTCCCTTTTTTGAAATATGCTGCAGGATTTTCAGGCGATGGGCATCGCCCAGGGCTTTGGATATCTTTTCGATTTGTTTTGCGTTAAGCGCCATTACATTGAATCATGTAAATATATCAATACGCCAATAGTACGAAAAGAAAATCGAAAAGGTTCATCCCTATTGAGAACCTAATCCGGAAACCACATCTTTGTGGGAGCATTAACCACCCCGGCTATGGTACGTTATCGATACAGATTTCTGGTTACCCTGCTTGTACTAACTGGCGCTTGTCAAAAAAGTGATTCCAGCAGCCATTCGCTAACCCTTCAACAACGCATTTTCGATCGCGCTAACCTGCTGAATCCTGTTCAGGAAGATTCCATATTCCAACTAATCCAGACGCTTGATAGTGAAATCGGATCGCAGATTGCTATTTTAACAGTTGCTTCATTGGACGGAAAATCCATTGAAGAGTTCTCATTCTCACAGGCAAACACCATGGGCATCGGCCGTAAAGATTTTGACGATGGAATTCTGATAACCGTTGCTTTTAATAATCAGCAGATGCGTATTGAAGTCGGGTATGGTCTTGAACGAATTATAACCGATGAAATTGCAAGCCAGATAAACAGAGAAATTATAGCGCCCCATTTCCGGCAAGCTAATTTCAGTCGGGGCATTCGCGAAGCCGTGGAAGCTATTAAACAACGAATCGAAGTCAACCAAAGTCTGGTCGGCAAGCGACTTTAAAAAAAATATGCGTTATACTATCCTCCTTTCAGCCTTGCTCCTCTTCTCAACGCTTGCAGCGATAAGCCAAACACAACATGAAGAAATCCGATCCAGTTTATCTGGCATTAAAAATCAGAAACAGGCAGAAAAATTTATACACCAAAATCCTGATGTGAAAGGAACTGTTATTACAATCGATCCAAAAAAAGATTCCAGTGCACTTGCCATAGCCATTCTCTCCAAAGAGACAACCGGTGTTATCCAGCAGGATACTCCGACCAGCACAATTTTTCTAAAGATCTTCAAGACCGAAAAAGTTGTTGCTTACCGGGTGCAGTATATATTCTTTGACGGCAACAAACTCAGTTATTCAAAAATAAAAACGCAGCGCGATGCTGTACTGGCTCGTCTTAAAAACGGAGCCTCCTTTGATGCGTTGGCGCGTGAACATTCCATGGATGGAAATGCGCAAAACAACGGAGACCTTGGATGGTTTGAAGAAGGTATGACCGTTCCGGAATTTGAACAGGCTGTAAAAAACAACCCGATCGGAGAAATTTACACAGTGGATGTGCCTGAATCAAAGTGGTACTACATTGTAAAGAACACCCACGAACCGCGTGTCGATAAGGTAAGTACAGGAATTTTCGTGGAGATCAAGAAGTAAAAAAGCAGGCTCTCGAAAAACAAGAGCCTGCCAAAGCACTGGTTTTACTTTTCGTAAGCATCAATGGTTTCAATGGTTCCATCAGCACGGTGGTTCAAGGGGGTTACCTTCACACTGCGCAAGTGTGTTTTATCGCCCGAAAGAACACTATCGTGATAGAACAGGTACCACGTTCCGTTAATTTCAACAATAGAGTGATGATTTGTCCAGCCTACTACTGGGTTTAGAATTACGCCCTGATAGGTGAATGGTCCATACGGACTACTTCCAATCGCGTAAGCAATAAAATGTGTATCGCCTGTGGAGTACGAAAAGTAATACTTGCCGTTATACGTGTGCATCCACGAGGCTTCAAAGAATCTGCGATCGTGATCTCCGCCCAGTAATTCATTTCCGTCAGCATCCAGAATTTTTATCTCTTTAACCGGCCCCGAAAAACTGAGCATGTCTTTACTCATCAGGGCAACCCGCGGACGAATAGCCGGCAAACTATCCTGATGCAAATCGGTTTTTGAACCTGTACTATCATACTTATTATTATTCCATCGCTGCAACTGGCCACCCCATATTCCGCCAAAATACATATACGACTTGCCATCAGCATCGGTGAAAACAGCCGGATCAATACTATAGCTTCCCTTGATAAAGTTAGGTTCAGCGTTAAAGGGTCCTTCCGGTGAAGCGCTGGTGGCTACACCAATATGAAACACATCTTTCTTATCCTTAGCCGGAAAGTACAAATAGTATTTTCCATTGGCGAAAGCGGCATCGGGTGCCCACAACTGGCGGCCAGCCCACGGCACATCCTTGATATCCAGTGCTACCCCATGATCGATAACCTTACCTCCGATACTATCCATGGAAAGAATGTGATAATCCTTCATATCAAAGTGACCACCTTCATCATCCTGGGCAACATTCGATTCGATGTCGTGCGAAGGATAAATATAAATTCTTCCCTTAAACACATGAGCCGAAGGATCAGCCGTATAAATATGGGTTACTAATGGTTCGTCTATTGGTTTATGTTGAGGTTTGGCTACACTGTCTTGCGCAAGCGAATCGGCAGCCTGGCTATCGGTTTCACCTTTGTTCCCTCCACAACTAATCAGTGTTAAGGCAATAGCTGTTACTGCACCAATTGTTGAATTAACGCGAAATAATTTCATGGTTTAAACTTGTTTGGCCTGGTTGATTTTTAAAGGCCACTAATTTACTTATCTGTGGTCTAAAAAATTAAAAATGTTGTACTCATTTATAGCAAAGCAGTATCTTGTAAGGCAGTAACCGTTGTCATTATTTATGGAAAACGAAAAACTTGAGTTTTTTAAGCTGGATGAAATTGACCGCAAGGTCCTGTTGTGGCTTCTATCGCACGTACCCCAACGATCTGTATCCGCCTGGGTAGATTACATCGCCAGCGAATACAAATTTCGCAAGTCCATCAACATCGATATTGAAAAACTGCATTCTGAAATCAGGCAACAGGAACTGCGTTAACGCAAAGCAGATTGTCGTCAGCCTGACACAACGCTCATTTTACCGGATGTGAACTATATCGGCTTTCGTTTGTTACGTATATATTGAAGAAGAAAAAAATATATGTACCGACTGCTGCTCTTGATCGTACCCGTAATCGCCTGTCGACCCGATACTACCACACCTACTCCACAAACGGCCACCATTATTCAAACAGGTGTGGCTGCCGATACCACCGGAAAAATTAAAAGAACCGAGGCCGAATGGAAAGCCATTCTCACGCCTGAACAATATCATGTGTTGCGCGAAAAAGGAACTGATGCGCGTTTCACTGGCAAGTACACCTACACAAAAGATAAAGGCACCTACTCCTGTGCCGCCTGCGGCAATGCCTTGTTTACATCGGATATGAAATTTGATTCCGAATGCGGTTGGCCTAGTTTCGATAAGGAATTGGCTGGCGACCGCATTAAAACTGTTGAAGATCGAAGTTATGGAATGATTCGCACCGAAATACTTTGTGCGCGCTGCGGATCACATCTTGGTCATTTGTTTGATGATGGCCCCACCCTAACCGGCAAACGGTACTGCGTAAATTCCACTTCGCTTAATTTCAAAAAAGAAAATTAACATCGTCTACTACTGCCCGCTACTGGTAATTTGTTAAATTCGTATGCATTCCATCGCTCACCGGGAAACTCCATTCCCACTGATGAAATGCATCGATGTAAAATTAGTTAACAAAAAAACCTCTTTGCTATGGGCACTTTAAAAGTTATCGGAAAAATTGAATTGAAACAGTTCTGGCCAGACGGCCTATCGGATGCTGACACATCCAGCGTACTGATCGCTGTCGATCAGGATTCTTTTTATTTTCGTAAAAGCAACAGTTCACCGTATCGAAAAACAAAAGTATTTACGAATGCCTCGGTAGTGGGCAAGAGTAAAGCCAAACTGGTAAAAAACAATCACATTAAAGTACGGCTTCAGGGTATAGACGCCCCCGAACTCCATTACAAGGCACCACCGCTGATGGCATCGCCTTCCGTTACGGCCGACATCCGAAAAAATTACAATGCTAAAAATAAAGAGTTCAGACAAAACCTGAGCGAGTCGGCAACTTTTGCCTTGCGAAAATTGCTGAGAAGCATTGATAAAACCGAAGTTGAATGTGAAGTATTATCGCACAACGTGGATCACCCGCGCGAGGTCGTTGACACGTATGGAAGGTTTGTTGCTAACCTGGTGGTGAAAAAGAAAAACAAGAAGTACGATCTCAACCTGTGGCTGGCACGGGAAGGCTGGGTAGTACCTACCTTCTACTCGTCTATGAGCAACAGCGAAATTCAAGACCTGATTAAAGCCGCCAAAACCGGTAAGAAAAAAAAGAATCGAATCTGGAAATTCCTCAGCACCGATACCGGAAAATTCAAATACAGTTTGCAACTCCGAAAAAACGTAACCGACTTCACCAGTGGCGATGATAACGGTGCATTGATTATGCCGAAACTTTTTCGCAGACAAACCGGGTACGAAATGCAACGCAAAGTGAAACTCTTTGAGGGAACGTTTACCGATTTTCTGGCGAAGAGTAAGGATCCGTTCTTTAAAACTGCCGACTTTCTTCAGGAAGGCAATCAGGCAAAACGAAGCTACCTGGACGATCACATGAAAAATAAAAAGTTTTTGCTGGGCCCTGAAGACATGGTGTTTGAAGAAAAATACAGCAACGTGATTGATGCTAACGGTAATCCCGTTACCAATTGGTAAGCTAACAGAAGGGATTATGCTTATCTTTCTGAACTAAACCCTCAAGCCATGAAAAGAATTTACATTATCAGTATCGTAGTACTCGTGTCGCTTCACGTAAACGGTCAGGGCCTCTACTTAAAATTTGGCGGTGGCTATGCCGTGCCCATGGGCTCACAAAGTTTAATGGAGCCCACCGAGACAACACAGATTGCTGGAAACTCAACGGTTGTTACCACGGAAACAACTTCAGTAAAGGGAAGCTATGGAGCAGGTGTTGTTATCAATGGAGCTGTGGGCTTTAAGTTTTCTCCGTTTATTGGTCTTGACTTAAACCTTTTCTATCAGCTCGGTAAGGAATATAATGGTAAATCTTCCACCCAATCAGGAAGTGCTTCAGCTACCATTGATCAAACTAAAAAAAGTACAGGTTATTTTGCGGCCCCAACCATGATGTTCATGGCCGGCACTGAAAATGTAAGACCTTACGCAGTAGTCGGTGTCATCACCGGTTTTGTAAAACTCACTGATGAATCAAATCTGTTAATCACCGGCACCCGTGACATTCCGATTTCAGCTACGCTTGTGGAAGAAACCAAGGGTAATATGGCGTTTGGTTTCCGAGGTGGTATTGGCGTGGATGTAAATATTAACAGTACGTTGAGCTTATATGCTGAAGGAATTTTTAACTCCATAAGTTACTACCCGGAAGAATCAGAGATCGTTAAAGCCACTTCAGACGGTGACAATGTATTGGATGGCCTTACCGTAAGTGCTAAAAAAACAAAATATGTCGATGAGGTTTCTGTGATCACCATAGATGGATCTGAAACCTCCGATCCTGAAGAGCCTTCCGAAGAACTTCGTAAGCCACTCCCCCTCAGCAGCCTGAGCCTAAGCGTTGGACTAAAAATCAAACTCGGATCAGATTAAAAACTGATTTCAATCGAGGAAGGCATGACCAAAAAAATCCGTCATGCTTTCTTCCTTGAATTGATTACCTTTGTGCGTCACTCCTCCTTTTTACGTAAAAAATGCACTTTCTGTGCTCGTAGCGAACAAGAGGCGTCATTAACATTTTTAGAGCCTCCCGTACGGAGAACCAACATCATGTCATTCGAAAAACTAAACTTACTTGAGCCCATTCAGCGCGCGCTGAAAACAGAAGGGTATACAACCCCCACGCCCATCCAGGAAAAAGCCATACCGATAATTCTTGAACGTAAAGACTTACTTGGCTGTGCGCAAACCGGAACCGGCAAAACAGCAGCCTTTGCCATTCCCATCCTTCAACTCCTGCACCAGGACGAACTTTTTAAAAAAGGACCGGAAGGAATAAAAGCGCTTATCCTTACCCCCACGCGCGAACTCGCCATACAAATCGGAGAAAGTTTTACAGCCTATGGCAAACACCTCCGGTTAAAACACACGGTTATTTTCGGTGGTGTTAATCAGCGTTCACAAACCGATGCGCTGAAATGGGGTGTTGATATTTTAATTGCAACACCCGGTCGGTTGCTGGACCTTATGGATCAGCGCTTCGTCAAATTACAAAACCTGAAAATGCTGGTGCTCGATGAAGCGGACCGTATGCTCGACATGGGGTTCATTCATGATGTGCGCAAAATCATCAGTCGCATTCCGACCCAGCGCCAAACCATTCTTTTCTCGGCTACTATGCCGGCTGAAATTTCGAAGCTGGCAGAAGCTATTTTATCAGCGCCACAACGTGTGGAAGTAGCCCCTGTTTCTTCAACCGCCAATACGATTCAACAATCCGTTTTCTTTGTCGAGAAATCAGACAAACGAAAACTCCTTCACCACTTACTTCAGGATAAAACAATTCAGTCTGTGCTGGTTTTTACGCGCACCAAACATGGGGCGGATCGTGTAGCGAAAGACCTCAGCAAAAACGGAGTACGTGCCGAGGCCATCCATGGCGATAAAACACAGGGCGCACGTCAACGGGCGCTTAGCAATTTTAAATCGCGACAAACACGTGTACTGGTAGCTACCGACATTGCTGCACGCGGCATTGATGTGGAGGACTTAACACACGTTATTAATTTCGAATTGCCGAATGTTCCGGAAACCTATGTTCACCGTATTGGAAGAACCGGCCGTGCCGGTGCAAGCGGTATCTCGCTTTCCTTCTGCGATGAAGAAGAAAAAGAATACTTGCATGACATTGAAAAGCTGATCGGAAAAACAATACCCGTTATCGAAAACCATCCCTATGCCATGGTGCATGTGGGAATGCCCCGGCCTCAGCCCGCGCAACGGCAGCCCAAGGCAACCCAAAACGGAAACAAGCATGGGCATCGAAATACTTCGTCAAAGAAATTCTTTAACAAATCGGGTTCAAATACGGCTGGCAACCCGAACGCTCCTAAAAAATTTAAACCATCACCTGGTAAACCACAGGGACCACGCAAGCCTACCGAGGGTGGCGGAGATTTTATCAAGAACTACTAACTAGGCTTAACCGGAAGTCTTTAAGGAATCGGCAGGCATTAGTGATGCATAATGTATCACTAACTCCTCCACCAGTTCGCGCATGAGTGTTTTGGCTTCGTCTGGCGATTCAATCTCAACAGCGTTTCCACTCATTAGTAATCCGCGACAAAATGATTTCAGGTTGCCGGTCATGAACGACATGCGTACCGTATTACCCAGATCTTCTTCAGAAACAAACCCGTGATAGTAGCGTGAATTTTTAATGTAACCCTCCAGCGGTTTGTCGTACACCACCACAACCTGTTGCATGTCGTAGTTGGCCTGTTGCAAACTATGAAAGTACTCCTGAAGTGTGTAAAGGCTTCGCGCATCGAACGTGCGGTCAGTCATCACCATGTTTTTGATCCGATCGGTACGAAAGTCGCGGTAGCCGTTACGCAACCTGCACCAGGCTATCAGGTGCCAGGCAAAACTATAGTAGAACAATCCGATGGGTTCCACTTCGCGCACGGTAAGTTCGCCCTGGTGATTGCTGTGGTAATCCAGCTTTAAAACATTTTTGCTCACCACAGCCTTCTGTATACCTGTAAGAAAGTGATCAGGAAAATCAGTATGCTTGCCCGGAGGTGAGTTAAATACTTTGATGTATTCCTGCAGGTTTTCAAGATGATCTTTCTCGGCATCGCGCAGCACCGATTTGATTTTCAGCAAAGCCGACTCGTAGGTTTTTTGAATGGACTTATCCGTCATCTTTTCCACCAGCTTGGAGGCCATCACCATTGCGCTGGCTTCTTCCTGTGTAAACATGACGGGCGGAAGATGAAATCCATCAACAATAAAGTATCCTTTACCGGCTTCCGAACCAATGGGTACGCCAGCTTCCATCAGTGCTTTCACATCGCGGTATACGGTGCGCAGGCTGATTTCAAACCGATCTGAAATTTCTTCAGCCTTCACAATTCGTTTTGTCTGAAGGTGAATGAGTATTGCCGTGAGACGATCAATCCGATTCATTACTGCTGTTGGTTAAAAAACACCTGCCGATACCAGTACAACCAAAGTTCGCGTTTCATTGGCAAACATCAAGGTGTAAAGAATAAAAAAGGCATCGCTACTTTCATAACGATGCCTTTCAATAAACGTTTTATAAATTCTACCAGAAGATGGTGTAAAGTGCTACCAGGATGCCACAAATAATCAGGGCACCGGCCGCAAAGCCTTTGTTCATCTTAAACATGGAAGGATCAATTTCTAATCCCTTTGGAATTACACCTTTTCGGTTTTCAATGTTGGTGATGATCGACATACCGATCACACAAAGAATGAATACAAATCCCATTCTGTCAAGGAAAGGAATTTCATAAACGCCATCGCTGTTCATTTGCGAGAAGCCCATGCTCGCCAAAGACGACAGGTCAGCAAACTGCGGCAAGAGTTTGAAGAACACTGAGAACGCAAACCCTCCGATGGTTGCAAACAAGGCTGCATTGGAGGTGGTACGTTTCCAGAAGAAGCCAAGAATAAACATGGCAAAGATACCGGGCGACACAAAGCCTGTATACTCCTGAATGTATTGGAAGCCTTGCTTTCCTTCACCCATTAATTTTTCTCCTACTAACAGCGAAAGGATCACCGCCAGGATCATCGAAACAATTACGGATGCCTTTCCAATCCACACCAGTTTTTTTTCATCGGCATTCACATCGAATGCTTTCTTGTAGACATCCAGGGTAAAAATTGTTCCGATACTATTCGCTTTACCGGCAAGCGAAGCAACAATTGCTGCGGTTAGTGCCGCGAACGATAATCCTTTCAAGCCAACCGGTAACAAGTTCAACAGGTTTGGATAAGCTTTATTAACATCCACGATTCCTTTTGAATCCAGCATCTCGGTCTGGAACATTCCCTTCTGATACAACACATACGCGGCAATACCCGGAATAACCACAATTACCGGCATCAGCAATTTTAAAAATGCAGCAAAGAGAATTCCACTGCGGGCAGTTTTCAAATCAGCTCCCAGCGCACGTTGCGTGATGTATTGATTGCAACCCCAATAGTTGAGGTTAGTGATCCACATACCGCCAATCAAAACCGTTAACCCGGGAAGATCCATGTAGTTCGGATCGCCTTTCTTGAAGATCATGTGAAAGTGATCGTTCGCTTCGGTGCGCAACAAGGTTAAGCCGTTAAGCCAGCCTTCCTGACCAGATTTATCCGCCACCAGATTTAACGCCAGGTACGTTGCCACTAACCCACCGAGCACCAGGAAGAATACCTGGATAACATCGGTGTAGCCAATAACTTTCATTCCACCCAGCGTAATAACAATCGAGAAGATGGCAAGCAGGAAGATACATAAGTAAATATCCAATCCGGAAATACCATGAATTGCCAACGCGCCCAGGTACAAAATAGACATCAGGTTAACAACAATGTACAGTAACAACCAGAAGATGGCCATGATCATGGCCACGGTGCCGTTGTATCGCTGGTTGAGAAACTGCGGCATAGTGTAAATCTTGTTCTTCAGGTAAACCGGAATGAAGAAGATCGCTACGATCATCAGCGTGGCGGCAGCCATCCATTCGTAGGTGGCAATGGCAAGCCCCATCTTGAAGCCAGAGCCCGACATACCGATAAATTGTTCGGCAGAAATATTGGAAGCAATAAGCGAAGCACCAATGGCCCACCAGGTGAGCGAACCTTCGGCCAGGAAAAAATCTTTCGAGTCGGCAGTTGCTTTTTTCTTACGGTTGTAAATCCAGTAGCCGTAGCCGGCTACAATAACAAAGTAGATGAAGAATACGATGTAATCCGCGGTCTGTAGTTGCTGCATTGGTTTAAGGTTCTAATAGGCAAATGATTGTTAGGATAAAACTTCCTAACACGTTAGTTCAATCGATAAAAATGTGGTTCTTTTCTGAAACAGCAAAACATTCACACACTATTTACCAATCTATTTTCTGCAACAAACTTTGCAACAAAACAAAAAGCACCACGTGGGTGCTTCACTTTAGGGTTGACGTTCGAAGTCTGAGGTTGGTGTCAATCAAACACTTCAGCTATCAAACAGTTCCAGGTTCATGGTTCCATGTTGGAAACCTCAAACAATTCCTGCCAGAAACTTTGAACCTGGAACCTTGAACCACAAAACTTACTTTGTCGAGAAGCGGTAGATGGTTTGCGTTTTGTAAACTTCACCGGGATTCAACAGTGTAGTAGGGAAATCCGGTCTGTTGGGTGAATCCGGAAAGTGTTCTGTTTCAAGACATAAGCCGTAGCGATGTTTGTATACTACCCCGCCCTTTCCGGTTAGTGTACCATCCAGGAAATTACCGCAGTAAAATTGAATGGCGGGTTCGGACGTAAGTACTTCCACGAAACGGCCCGTAGTAGGTTCATAAATGGAGCCCGCAAATTTCAGGCTGTCGGCTGATGAAAGTACCCAGCAATGGTCGTAGCCCAAGCCGGCTTCAAGCTGAGCATCTTTATCGTTGATGCGTGCACCGATGGCGGTTGCTGTTCTGAAATCAAAGGGAGTTCCGGTTACATCTTTCAAGTCTTTCATCGGGATGAGTACTTTATCTACCGGAACAAATTTATCGGAAGCCAATACCAGTTGGTGTTCCAGAATATCGCGCTTGCAATTTCCGGTCAGGTTGAAGTAGGTGTGTTGGGTAAGATTAACAACGGTTTTCTTGTCGGTGGTGGCGTTGTAATCAATTCTCAACTCATTGTTGTCGGTTAGAATATAAAGTACTTTTGATTGCAGGTTTCCCGGATAGCCTTCTTCGCCATCCTTGCTGAGGTAGCTTAGCTTTAGTGCAGGGCCTTCGGTTGATGAATACTCTTCAATGTTCCAGAATACTTTATCAAAGCCTACTTCACCACCGTGCAGGTGCTGACCATTATTATTTTGAGCAAGCGTGTACGTAGAACCATCAATCGAAAATTTTCCGTTGGCGATGCGGTTTCCATAGCGGCCTACAATCGCACCGAAGTACGGTGTTGCTTTCAGGTATTGATCAAGTGAATCGTAACCGAGCACAATATCTTCGAATACACCGTTTTTATCGGGTGCCTTTAATGAAGTAATAATGGCTCCATAGTTGATGACTTGCATCTCGATTCCATTTTTATTTTTCAAGGTATAGAGACTCACTTCTTTTCCATCGGGTAGTTTTCCGAAGGGTACTTTAGTGATGGCGCTGACAGCCGAAGTTGAGTCCGCTGCTCTGGCGCTAGTCGAATCCGTATTGTTTTTACAGGCTTGTGTCATAATACTGATCAAGAGGGTGAAGACAATTAATTTTCGCATATACGTTCAAGGGTTGTGTTGTCGTGATAATTCATGTTGCTTGTAGTGTCGATCCGAAAGCGCCCGCAAGCGTGCTGCACTAAACTCGGGGGTAATGTCGCGCTGCGGATTGGCCAGCATTTCATATCCCACCATAAATTTTTTTACCGTAGCCGATCGAAGTAACGGTGGATAGAACACCATGTGCCAATGCCATTCGGGATGCGGTTGATCATCGCTGGGTGCCTGATGAAGGCCGGCTGAGTATGGAAACGAAACTTCAAAGAGATTATCGTAGCGCACAGCCATGCGTTTGTAAGCATCGGCAAAAGCATCACGCTCATCGCTGGTCATTTCAGTAATGCGCGCCATGGCTCGCTTCGGAATAATCATAGTCTCAAACGGCCACACCGCCCAGAAAGGAACAAGCACCAGGAAGTGATCATTGTCGAATACGATTCGTTCGTTACGTAAAAGCTCTACTTTAGTATAGTCTGAAAGTAATGTTGTCTTTTTATCCTGGTAGTACCTTAGTTGATGCTGCTGCTTTTTGGCGGGTTCTACCGGAATAGATTCCTGCGCCCAGATTTGCCCGTGCGGATGTGGATTGGAGCAGCCCATCACAGCGCCTTTGTTTTCAAAAATCTGAATGTACTGAATGGACTTGTTCCTGCTGATCTGCTGATACTCTTCTATCCATAAATCAACAACCTTTCGGATACCCTTCACGTCCATCTCGGCAATGGTGAGATCATGACGAGGCGAAAAACAAATTACACGACAAACCCCGGCCTCACTCTTTGCCCACAACAATTCACCCTGACGAAACTCTCCGGCTGGTACGTCTTCCACCAACGCAGCGAAGTCATTGGTAAATGCATACGTAGCGGGATAGGCCGGATTAACTTCACCATTCGCCCGCGTATTTCCTGGACATAAATAACAAGTCGGGTCGTAGGCCTGTAATTTATCTGGGCTTGATTTTTCTACCTGCCCTTGCCAGGGGCGTTTCGACCGATGCGGAGAAACCTGAATCCATTCTCCGGTAAGGGGATTGTATCTGCGGTGTGAATGATCGTTGTAATCGAAGGCCATCAGGCTGTAATTTTTTTCTCACGCATCAGGTTCTGCTGCCACTTCCAGGCCGAACGCATCATGTCGTCTACCGAGCGTTCAGCTTTCCAGTTCAGTTCCTGATTGGCCAGTGAAGTATCGGCATATATTTTTTCGATGTCGCCCGATCTGCGCGCCACTACTTTGTAATTAACCTTAATGCTGTTGGCGCGCTCAAAGGCCTGAATAATTTCCATAACGGATAATCCCTTGCCCGTGCCCAGGTTAAAAAATTCGTAATTCGACTTCTGACTTTTATGCTGAAGTCGCTTCAACGCTTTTACGTGCGCTTGCGCCAGGTCTGTAATGTGGATGTAATCACGAACAGCAAACCCATCGGGCGTATTGTAGTCGCTGCCAAATACCAACAACTCGTTGCGAATGCCAGCAGCTGTTTGTGTTACAAACGGAACCAGGTTATTGGGTACCCCTTGCGGAAGTTCTCCAATCAATCCAGATTCATGCGCCCCAACGGGATTAAAGTAGCGCAGCGCAATCGAATTGATTCGCGCATCCGTTTTACACGTATCGCGAAGTATTTCTTCGCCAATCTGCTTTGTGTTTCCGTAAGGCGATTCGGCCGGCTTGAACGGTGTAGATTCCGTAACCGGAAGTTTATCGGGCTGGCCATAAACGGTACACGAAGACGAAAATACAATATTGGGTACGCCAGCCTGTTGCATGGCTTCCAGCAGGCGGATTAATGATAACAGGTTATTGCGATAGTAAAGCAGCGGTTTTTCCACCGACTCGCCCACGGCTTTACTGGCAGCAAAGTGAATAACTGCTTTTATATCCGGATGATTTTTAAACAGCGCAGTAACGTTAGCTTCATCGCATAAATCAAACACCTCGAATACAGGGCGCTTGCCGGTAATTTTTTCAATACCGTCCACTACTGCTGCTCGTGAGTTGGTCAGATCGTCAACGATAACGACTTCATAGCCTTCGTTCAACAACTCAACAACGGTGTGCGAACCAATGTAGCCGGTTCCTCCGGTCACTAATATTTTATCCATAGTACCGCTAAAGTAATGGAATTTTGGCGATTGGTTTATGTATCACCGCAGTGCCATCGGTAATATTTACCACGTACGTTTCCAGGGCGATACCAAAGGCTCTCTGATACGCTTGCGCCATCTCAGCCTTGAATGTTTCCACCGCTGTTCGTTTCACCAGGTTTATGGTGCAGCCTCCAAATCCTCCGCCCATCATGCGGGCACCCAACACGGTTGAAAAGTCTTTTGCTTTTGCTACCAGAAAATCCAGCTCCTTGCAGCTTACTTCATAAAGCGTTGAAAGTCCTTCGTGGGTTTCATACATCTTCCTTCCGAACGCCTCCAGGTTATGCTGCTGCAAATCTTCGCTGGCGCGCTGTACTCTTGCAATCTCCTGCACCACATACAGGCACCTGTGGTATACTTTACCCATTAACTCGTCACGATGTGTTTCAATCATTTCTTCTGTTACATCGCGAAGGCTCGCGATCGCGGGATAATAGTGCTGAAGAACTTTAACGCCTTGCTCGCACTCCTTCCTGCGGGTGTTGTATTCTGAATCCACCAGCGCGTGCTTTACCTTAGTATCGCACAACACAATGGCCAGATCATGCAACGCCAGTGGTGAATACGTAAAAGCCATGGAGCGACAATCCAGTACCATTACTTTATTGGCTGCTCCCATCATGCTGGCAAACTGATCCATGATGCCGCACTTCACACCGGCAAAATTGTGCTCGGCCCACTGCGCCATAAAAATCATTTTCTCACGGGGAATCCCCAAGTCATTCAACGCATTGAGGGCAAATGCAAATCCGCACTCCAGGGCTGCTGATGACGACAAGCCTGCGCCCAGCGGAATATCGCCTCCAAAAACACAGCGGAAAGGTTTTATGCTATGCCCGTGATCAACAAACTGACGGAGCACGCCTAACAGATAATTAACCCAGGATGGAGCCTTAACCGGTTGAGGGTTTTGAATGTCAACGATAAAAGACTCGTTGTACTTTGTTGCATAAATTTCTGAAACACCATCCGGTGAAGTGGCAATTGCAAACACCGTTTCGCGATCGATGGCCGCAGGCATAACAAAGCCATCATTATAGTCGGTGTGTTCGCCAATCAGATTAATCCTTCCGGGCGACCGTACCACCAGGGGTTCTGATGCGTAGCGCGCGGTGAATGTTGAAACTATTTGCTGATACTTTAAGTCCACGTAATCAAAATTGTGAGATCAAAAATAGTTACCGGAACTCAAACGTCCTCCGAACTCCGGTAACCGTTTACCAATCAATTAACCCAAACTGTTAATGATGTGGCTAAGTACCTAAGAAACACCGACATCCGGTACACGCCAAGCGGGCAAGAACCAAAATAACGGTTCCGGAAACGTTATCAATGGCTGATATAACAGGACAGTTTCTTCAAAAACCATTCGTTCCTTTGGTTGTATTCTGAACCACAAGTTTAAATTTGTCCAAACAACTTTTCATCGTACGGTTGAGCTTTCATGAAGAACACCCAGGCCACCATTCGCGACCTTGCTCTCAAACTTAACATCTCGATCTCTACGGTTTCGCGAGCGTTGCGCAATGCCCCGGATGTGAACCCCGCTACAAAAAAAGCAGTGCTCGAACTGGCGCGTAAACTCAACTATGAACCCAACCGGGTGGCACAAAGTCTGCGAAGTAAAAAGACAAATACCATTGGTGTAGTGGTGCCGGAAATTGCCATGCACTTTTTTTCCTCCGTGATCAGCGGCATTCAGGAGTATGCAGCCCAGCACAACTACAGTATTATGATCTGCCAGTCGATGGAGTCAGTCAACATTGAACAATCAAACATTCATACCCTGGTGGCTAACCGGGTAGACGGATTGCTTATTTCGCTCTCGAGCCAAACAACGAATGTAGAGCACCTGCAACAAGTGCTCGATAAAAAAATTCCAATTGTGCTGTTCGATCGCGTTACCGATTTACTGAATGTTTCCAAAGTAGTGGTAGACGATCACGATGGAGCATTCAGCGCGGTTGACTACCTGATTAAAACTGGATGTAAACGAATTGCACACATTGCTGGTCCGGCTTCCTTATCCATCAGTGCCAGGCGCAGAAAAGGATACGAAGACGCATTGATCAACCATGGCATTCCTATTTGTGAGGAACTCATCATTCACGTTAACGATCTTGAAGCCGGTGCTGCAAACGCCACCAATCATCTGCTGGGATTACCCCAGCGCCCCGATGCCATTTTCTGCATGAACGATCCTGTGGCTATTCAAACCATGAAAGTATTGAAAGAAAAAAGCGTGCGCATCCCCGATGACATTTCTGTAATTGGATTTACAAACGAACCGGTTTCGCAGTTTATTGAGCCTTCACTAACAACGGTAGCGCAACCTGCACATGCCATGGGTCAGGTAGCCTCGAAACTTTTCATTCACGAACTTGAAAACCGCGACACGTACGAACCGGTGGTAAAAGTATTGCCTACTGAACTCATCATCCGCAACAGCACGCGGAAAGTCGGAAGCTAATTCCGCTCTATTTCGTAAGATCGCCTTGCTTAATTACGGAAACCATCACGGTGGCCTTGTCGTCTTGAGGGTGTGTCCACGCTACGCTTACAGTTCCTTTATGAACGGAAACACCACACCATAAATTTTGCAACTGACCATCGCTCACCGTAAACGATGAGGCTGTAATTTTCGTGATCGCAAATTTTCCACCACCATCAGCGGAGTGTGCCACGAACACGTCTGTTTCGTTTGTACTGATATTACGTGAGAGATAAACAATGTAAACAACACCCGTAGCCTTGTCGACAGCCAGTTGTGGTTTGAATTGCAATACTCCTATTTCATCCGAATTGATTCGCAGAGGCGATGTCCAGTTATCACCGAAATTAGAGGAACGCTTAAACCAAACATCCGCATCGTTACTGCCGGTTGCCTCATCGGACCAAACGAGGTATAAACTTCCGGAAAAAACTGATTTACTCAGATCGCCATCCATCATGGGCAGCCCATAGCAATTGTTACACTTTCCGGATAATTGTTCAATGGCCAGATCGTTTGAAAGCCACAAGGAGCCACCATCAAAAGAACGGTCCATAAAAATCTTATCCTGATTGCTCCAGAATGCAAACACCCTTCCGGCCAGGCTCACCACCGGCATGGCGCCACGCGCTGTGTTAGCATCATCCGCACAATTACCATGCGTCTGCGAAAGCTCTTTGGGCGTACTCCATTTCTTTCCACCGGATGACTTGCTGAACAGAATCGTTGACAAACAATTCGGGCTATCCTCTAAGTATTTATCAAACTGTGTCCAGGTGAGCAGAAGATTGTCTTTCGCATCCAGTGTTACGGAAGGATTCCAGTGATCTTTTTGTGGATTTCCATTCACCAGCGTTGAACTCCAGGTTTTACCACCATCGTCAGAAGCCTCACACACAATCTGACTTAAACACGCTGCATCGTTCACCCCTTTACCCGATGGGTCCACGCCATGCACGTTATAAAGATTCCCTTTATCCGTACTGATCAATGCAGGGCTTCCCAGAAATCCGGTTGTCGTATGTGTACTTTTTGTCCAGGTAACACCCTCATCAAATGATGTGAACAGGTTCTCTCCAAATGCTGCTACAATATTTTTAGTGTCGCGCTTATTGATGACGATACTTAACCCTTGTGATGTTTCTGGCGCATGACCGACCGTAACACTTTTAATCTGAGCTGAAGCCTGAATTATTGTGGCCAAAATCCCAACTGCAAAACCTATTCTTCTGATCATACGCAAAGATTCATTCTATTAATCCAAACGTTACTTTCCTAAAAAGGTAAAAGTAACGATTCAAAAAAAAATATCAATGCAGCCTTACCTCCGGTTGTCTACAAACCGGGACACTTTTCGATGCTGGCCAAGGCCTTGCAAGGCATCCATCTCGTTGCCGGAAACAACCACCAACTCCGGAATAATTTTTAGCGCAGACTGAAATGCTGTTCGAACCAGCGCCATGCTATCACTACTTACCTCATCACGAAACCGAATGTATACTTTCAGCTCATCCGTCTGAAGTTCTCCGGTAAAGATTTCTACCACGTAATCCTGAATCGCATCAACCTGATTTAGAATTTCAAACACCCCCGGTGGATAGAGTGTTGTGCCCCGCAGCTTAATCATTTGCTGCTTGCGTCCCTGCACCGGTCCGAGGCGAAGGGTAGTTCGCCCGCATGCACAAGGTGTTGTGTGCGCGGCTGCTATATCGCCTGTTTTATACCGAAGCAAAGGCATACCTTCAACACCCAGCGTTGTTATCGTTACTTCACCCGCATCGCCTTCTTTTACTGGCTTGTTGTTTTCGTCCAGCAATTCTACAATGATCAACTCAGGATGATGATGACCGCCCTTGCCGTGCGCGCATTCCGTAAAGGCAGTTTGCATTTCTGTGGATGCATACGTACTGTACAACTTCACATTCCAGTTGTCCTGTATTCGTCTTCCGATTGTATTTAATTCCAGCTCGCTGGTACGAATACTTTCACCAATACCAATGATTTTTTTTACGGATGTAGTACCCGGATCAATACCTTTCTGCCGGGCAAACTCGAGCAGCTTTACGATAAACGAAGGTACTGCCACCAGGGTAGTTGGCCGAAGGCGTTCGATCGTTTCCCATTGCATCGCGGGTAATCCCGGCCCGACACGTACCAGGCCTGCTCCCAATTTTCGGATTCCTTCGTAGTAGGCAATGCCCGCCATAAACTGCCGATCCAAGGTAAGCATCAGTTGATATACATCCGCAGCAGAACCATCTGCACAAGCAAAGGAAATACTTTCGTTGTAGGCGAGTCGTTGCAAATCGTTTTCAGTAAGCGCGATGGTTACCGGCTTACCCAGCGTACCGGAAGTGCTGGTGAACTCAACGATTTCACTTCGGGGCACGCAAAGAAAATCCCAGTTTGCCTGCTGAAGATCATCCTTGGTGGTTGGTGGAATTTTCTCCAGGTCTTCCAACTGTCGAATGCTCCTGCCATCAATCTTGTGCTGCTTAAAAAACTTCTGATAAAATGGAGAGCGGTCGCTCAGATAAGTCAGCAATTCAACAAGCTTTGCTTCCTGTAAAGATTTAATGTCACTCCTGGATTGATATTCGATTGCTGGTACTTTCATTACTTTTCAATAACAACCACGGCACAGCCCATTGCACGCACATGCGAAAGCGACACATGAATGGCTGTCCACTTATTTTTTAAAGACTCATTGCTGTAAGCATTATGCAAGGTAATTGCAGGCTTACCACTGGCATCGTTATGTATTTCAATATCACAGAGTGAGGTTCCGAGTAACAATCCGACACCGGCAGCCTTCAAAAATGCTTCCTTGCAGGCAAAGCGAGCCGCATAGTGTTGAGCCGGATCAGCCTGCTTATCGCAATACTCAATTTCATTTTTATGAAAGGTATTCTCCTTAAAGCCGGTATCGCGCCTCACCTTCGCTGCCATGCGCTCTACTTCAATCATATCGATACCCACACCAACAATCATTTCAATTTCTCTTTACACGTTGCCAAATTCTGTTGCATGTGTTCCCGTTCTGCTGCTGTTGCTACTTCCAACGCTAAACCTTGCTCATAAAATACACGCGCCCGTTCATAATCGTTCGTGTCCATACACGCATCACCGGCCAGCATAAACGCATGATACGATTTTGGATTCCATGCAACAATACTATCCGGTTGCAGCCCGGTGCGCGGTGCAAATGGAAACCTGAATTTACTGAACTTCAAATACGCTTTATAGTTTGTGGAATTCAGAAATGTATCGGCTTCAATCATGTTGTCAGCTTCATAAATTTCTTCGTTACGCATTAACGTCATGGTAAAGACCTTATTCAAATCGTAACAAACAAACTTGCCCAATTGCCACGCAGCGGTGGAAATCCAAACCAATCGCTTTTCCGGTTGAAAAATAATTCCATGATGCGCCACCAGTTGATTGATGGCTTTCTCGTTTCCCAAACCAATATCGGCATCATCCATGCCCTGTTGATTTCGAAGTATTGCTGCTGTTTTCGCTACGGAATTTTTACGGTTCCTATCCAACAGTTCATTCACACGATCAAAACGATAAGGTGAAGCACTTGTCCTCATGTGGTCTTTATTGAGTTGTGTGTTTCCCAGTGAATCACTTTGAAAATGATTGGTACAAACTATTCTCTCCTCCTGCTCATAAAAACCAATGCCATTGGGTGTCTTTTCGATCACAGCTGCCTTGTGATCGTTGGCTGATCCAATCAAAAAAGATTCCGCCACAAACATTTTACGTTTCGCAGCAATGGCGTACGCCTCATCAATGGTAGATGCATACTGCAACATTTCGCGCGCCACCAACGACACCGGAGTAGCGGAGGCCGAAGGAATTTCTGACTTGGCCGCGTTGATGGTAACCGTAAGCCCCGCTTCGTTCATCCCTGACAACACACCGATCATACCACCAAACGTTACCATCATAAACTTATATCCTTTATCCGGATTATAGAAGGCGATGATTTTATCCCGCGCAAAATCATCGCCTACATAAAAATCAAAATTACGCCCGATGATCAAGGTACTATCTTCCGATTGCGTGCCCCAGGTGGCAAACGAAGTACACCCCACTAACGACATATTTTGCAACGCATGACCAATATCATGGGCAGCATGGTAATTCATGATTCGCTGATAAGCCGGAGCAATGTTGTCGTAATCGTGCGAGGCCGCTTGTGATACTCCGTAAATTTCTTCCCGATACTCTATGGGAATATGTTCATCGAGGTCGCGATTAAACCAACCGATAAAATAGGTGAGCATGTTTCGATAGATTGAAGACGGCACAAGTTGTTCAATCTGCTTATTGAAAACCTCCTCCTGGTACTGCACCTGCTCGCGGGTCAGTTTTCCATTGATCAATCCCCGCTCATACGGAGTACCTTCCACGTACAATTCATACAAGCCACTTTCGCTTTTTCGAAACCAGCCGTTGTCAATCGCCATCAACCCGGTATCGCGCTCAACCAGCTCAGGATTAAACGCATCGCTAGCCGACACAACAGGCAGTTCCACACTGGCGACAAGGCGCACGTAAATCATCAATGCTGCTACCAGCATGATCACCAACCCGATCAGCCACGCTATACCTTTTAGTATTCGTCTAAGCATTTCTAATTTTCTCCAGCAGGTAGTCGATACCCAAAATTTCAGAACAGGTAAGCACCGCGCTAACCGTAACACCCAACACACCATGCAGGTTTAAATTCTGCCCGGTGAGAAGGAGATTTGGAATTTTAGTACGCGGTGAAATAAATGTTTTCATGGGCTCGCGGTAATCTTTTACATAGCCATACAGGGAGCCATCATCGGTGCCGATGTAATCGCGGAACGAAAGCGGTGTGGCTACGTAGTAGGACTCGATGGCATCTGTAAATCCAGGGAAGCGCTCTTCCACTAACGCAAAAAGTTTTTCTGCTTTTTCTTTCTTGAAAGCTTCATAATCGGCACCCCGATCTTCTTCTGCGGCTACTGTATTAAAGGTATGCTCCCACTTTTTCACATCTTCAAAGCGCATGTACGACATTACCGTAACACCATCGGCATACTCGGGGTCTTTTGAAGAAGCTGTATAAAACAGTGCGTAGCCTTTTGGCCAGGTGTTTTCATCATACTCCAGCACGCACCAGGCATCGGTTGCGCCAAAGTAGTAGTAGTTATGATTGATATACTTTAGCGCCCTTTTCTTCAACACTACATTGACGTAAAGTGTTGAAATGGATCCATTCAAACTTTTAAGACGTGTGCGGAACGCTTTTTTTATCATGTCGCTCTCGGTCATCTCCATTGTTTTGCCGGGATGAACGTTCGAGATGAACAACTTTCCATAGTATCGTGTACCCTCTTTGGTTTCGGCATACTGAAGTTTCCCATCTTCTTCCTTTAGCTTCACTACATTCTGATACTTCAGAATAACACCACCACGTGCATAGATTTCGCGCGATAAATATTTTCCAATCTGTGAGCCACCATCGACAAAGCGCCAGGAACTTTCAATGTAACTGTTAATTACCAGCGCATGTACATACAAGGGTGTCTTATCCGGCACACCGGCATACAACAGGTTAGTGCCTGCCAGTACATTCTGCAGCGTTACATTTGACGTTAGACTTTCGATGAACGCCTTTGTTTCAAGTTCCAGAATACTGACTTTATCAAAGTAGTCGCCCTGACGAAGGTTATACAACGGAAACTTGTCGCAGATATCCTGAATCACTTCACAGTACTTCCGGATACCGGCTTCCTCGCTTGGAAATTGTTTTACCAGGGTGGCAATAAACAAGTCGTAGCCCTGGGCATATTTATACACTACCGGATCGTCTTTAAACAAGATAGCATCATAGCCGTCTTCATCCATCTTGCGGATTTTCAACTTATCCATGATGCCCAGGTAATGAAACAGCCGATACAGGTTCTGTCCTTTATCCAGGCCGCCCACATAGTGCACACCCGAATCAAAAATTACGCGATCGCGTACAAACGTCTGCAGGTTGCCACCTATCTGTTTGTTCTTTTCCAGCACACAGACTTTGTAACCTTCCTTTGCCAGAATAGTACCGCAGGCCAAACCGCCTAATCCACTACCCACAATCACAACATCGTATTGTTCTTCCATTACTAAGACTACTTCTTTTCCATTACAAAAATAACATTAGAAGTATAGGTTGTATCATCCAGCACCGATACTTCCAGACCATGCGCTTGCGCCAGTGACTTCAACTGCCCGCCCGAAACAAAATTCAACGTGCTTGTAGCCTTGTTAAATCCGAGCAATCGCACTGAAAAAAACTCCGTGATCGCTGTGCCCCGGTGACGCTCTTTCAAATCGGCATTACCATCGCGAACAATTACTTTGCCTCCTGGATTTAACGCCCCGAAACATCTTACCAATAAACGCTCCTGCTGGTCGGCCGGGAGGTAATGCAACACATCGCTGATGATGATAACATCGTACTGCTGCAACGGGAAGGTAGTAACGTCTGCATGATGAAACTGCAAACGCTCCGAGCGAAGGTATCCATGCTGCGCCACGCCAATCTTTTCTTCATCGTAATCCACCCCGGTAATGGTTCTGTCCTTCGACAAGAACTGAAGCATGTAACACAGAAACCCATAACCACAGCCAAGGTCGAGCACCGCGGCAGAAGCCGGTACCAACCGATTAAAGGGTTCGTAATTTTTTTCCAGCTTTAACTTCACTTTCAGGTACCACTCCAGCACCGGCCCTTTGTACAAATAATTTCGAATAAGCTTGTAAGCAAAGTATGACGGCCCTCGCTCTTCTGTTGCCAACGTATTGAACTCGTCTTTAAAGTAACGGCTGATTTTTTTTGTGCGATCTGCATACGTATCACCAAAACGCTTATCGTCAGGTTCAATCTTAGGCAAAAACCTGAGCGTGATAAAACTATCGTTGAGGTACATGTCTCCTTTTTGAATGCCATCGTTGGCTCCGTGAATCAACAAGGGTTGGATGGGTACATTCAATTCCTGTGCAAGAAAAAACGCACCTTTATGAAAGCGCCTGATCACGCCATCCTCCGAACGCGTTCCTTCCGGGAATACAACAACAGAGTAACCTTCTTTAACACGATCGCGCAGCCGGTCAACACTTTCTTCAGCGCCCTCCATCACAGGATAGTAATCGGCCAGGCGCACCACACCACCAAACACGGGCGAATTCCAAACCCATTTATTGGTGAGTAGAATCAATTTAGGGTGCTGCATGGTAGTGAGCAAAATATCAAGGAACGAGGCGTGATTGCTGATGATGACTGATGGCTGATCAAAAATTTCAGGCGTACGGCCAAGTATTTTCTTTTTGAGGTTGAACGACAAGTAGATCAACGTTCGGGTAAATCCGCTGATCAATACGTGGTAGAAATACTTTACGCGTTTTTTTTCGAAAGGAATAAGCCACAAGATTAATCCCACGATTGTCATGAAGAATGAACCAAAAACAAAAAAACCGTACGTGAAAACAGTTTTGAAAATTCCGAAGAGGCTCATTGGCGGAAGTCCGCGGGCCGCCCGGTTGGTGATCATCAAGCGGAAGAAAAATGGTTCGATCGTTACCGCCATCACAAATACACATACAATACCAATGATCGAAATAGCTGCAATGGAACGTAAAGCCGGGTGCTGCGCAAAGATCAGTACGCCCAGCCCGCAACATGTAGTAAGCGCTGAAAGCATAATGGACACTCGAATGGACGAAAGCATTTTCTTGCCACGGCTGTATTCCTGTTGTAATCCATCCATCACAAAAATACTATAATCATCACCCAGCCCGAAGATGAATGTTGACACCATTACATTAACAATATTGAATTCGATGCCAACCAATGCCATGATGCCCAGAATCCAAATCCAGGTAAATAACATGGGCACAAAGGTGATAAGCGTAATTTCAATTCTGCCAAAAAGAATCAGCAGCATCACAAAAACAAGCCCTGAAGTAAAGGTGACAATGAAATTAAAATCGGCATGCACATATTCGACAAATGTGTTTGTCAACATTTGACGGTCGAATGCCTGTACCGGTGTTGCAGCCAGGTGCTTATATACTTCAGCCTTATCAACGGGTAATACATTTGCCAGCGAGATTACAGTAACGACTCCATTTTTGTCGATAACGAAATCATCAAAGAACAATTTCCGGATAAAGCCTGATGTCGAATCGGAAGTAACAGAATATGTTTTTGATACCAGGTTCTCAGCATTGACAAAAACTGTTTCCGAAAATTTGAGCTTCGCCCCGGCCGCGCGAATTTCACGCGTTACGTTCGCCTGGCGCTCTTCCGTCCAGAATGAATTCCATTTTGCAAGTCTAAGCCGTTGAAGCGAATCCGACACCAGGAATGATGAGACCGAAGCCACCTTGCTAATCTTACCGGCTTGCTTCAATTGATCCAACGACATCATCGCTTGCTCATTTTTTTCCAACGCCTCATCGAGTGTGGCGCTGGTGGATGTTATGTAAATTGAATTCAGTGTAGAGCGGTTGATCGTTTCAAGTCGTTGCTGTGATTCCCGAAGGTTGTCTGTCATGAAATTCAGCTTACTCATGTCGCTGTTGAACGTTACCTCGCTGGCAACGTACAGCAATACCGGAGTGAGAAACAGAATGGTATAGACAAGGTACTTTCGCGATTCAAATCCGGTTGATGCCACGCGCTCCAACCAGGTTGGTGTTGCCGAAGCCGTAAACACATTATTACCCACCACATGCGGAAGAAAAACCAACGTACATAGGGCGGCACCGATAAGACTAAAGCCGGCAAACAAACCAATATCGCGCAGCACGGCAGCGTTGGTAAACTGCAAGCTAAAAAATGCAAGCACGGTGGTAAGACTGCCGATTGTTAACGGCTTGACTAGATCTTTAATAACATGTCGGGCATCATTAACCTGCCTTAACGTAACAAGGTAGTGAATGGCGTAGTCCACCGCGATTCCTAAAATTACCGCACCCACCGCCAGCGCTAAAATCGAAACAGAACCTTGCAGCAAGTACACACAGCACAAGGCGAACAATCCGCCAAAAACTACCGGAAGTAAAATCAGGATAAATACACGCTTCCGTTTGAAGAATTCGATGAGAAACACCGAAAGTAATACCAGCATCAAACTCACCGTAAGAATGGTATCGCGTTGTAGTTGTTTTGCGTTTCCCACGGCCACCGCCAGCGCACCAAAATAAGAAGCCGAAACATCCGCATGATGCTGCTTCAGCGAAGCAATGGATTCATCGAGTGCGTTAAGAAATTTTGCATTCTGCTTTGTTTCATTTGGCGGAAATGCCGGATAGAGAAAGAAAAGAAGATGCCGATGATCTTTTGTTACGATATAGCCGTCATACAATTCAAAGTTGTCATCGTATTGAAGCTGCTGTAATTTCTTCAGCGCCAAAAATGAAATTCCTAACGGATCTTTCAGAATAACGTTCTTCACGGCCACACCCGAAGGTGAGATCAACTGATGAAAATTTCGTTCCATCGCTTCACGGATGGCGACCGGTTGTGTGAGCGAATCCAGTACTGTGTAATCGTGTTCTGATAAAAACACCGGCAAATGATTTTCCACCACATCAAGCACTTCCATTACACGGGCATCGTCTACTTCGCCCTCAATCCGGTTGAGGTACGGCTTAAGTTCTGTTTCAGCTTTCGCGATCCACGCATCAGCAAAAGCAACAAGGCTATCGGGTTGAGCCGCCACACTGCTATCGCTAACGGATACCATCATCACCAACCGTTCAACAAATTTTGAATGTTGAAAAACGTAGTTGACTTTCTCCATCCGTTCATCGTCAGGCAGAAACCTGGAAATATCTTCTTCCAGCTCGATGCGCGATGCCCCAATGCCCAACACCCCCAGGGTAGTACACAGCGTGAACCAGAAAGCCAATCTGCGCTGTTGAAAAAAAGTATAGAGCCGTATAAAAATAGTGTCCATCGTACTAGTGTGCCGGAACGTTTCGCTTAAAAATTTTCAACACCACAAACGCTACCAGCCCGCCAACAATACCTGTTACAATCGCCAGCGTAATGGCGCCCAGAAAATACTGCGTCATATCGTGTTGAAAAACCTTGAAGGTAAGCTCTCGACTAAACGAAATGTAGTGCGCCTTCTCGCCCATCCAATACGCACCGGTAAGGTGGCTGACAAACAAAATCACAGGAACCATCGGGGGGATACTAATATGTGCTGCAAGAATAACCAGTGCTTTGTTTAACCGGAAAAGCATGGCGAGTGAAATTCCTACGATCAATTGAAATCCCCAGATGGGAACAATGCCCATAAAAAATCCGAAGCCGATAGAGGCTGCTTTTACCCAATCCGCTTCAAGCGGGTTGATGATAAGCTCGCGCAAAACCTGACCGAAGTTTTTTTTTTAATGCTCCGGAAAAAATCGCGGGGTTTGATGTACAGAAAGGCGATCGTTACCAACACCGTGTTAAGCACACTGATGCGCGAGAAATCACGAAATGGTCTGAAGTGCGAAATTCGTTTTTCTCTCTCCGGATAAAAAACCCGGATAGGTACTTCCACCACCTCTACTCCATGCCACGCACCCCGAACCAACACTTCGATTTCAAATTCATACTTCCGGGTAACAAACGAAATCGATTTCAATACCTGCACCGGGTACAACCGAAATCCACTTTGTGTATCCTGCATAACGATGCCCGTTTCTACGTTAAACCAGAAGTTGGAAAACTTATTTCCAAAACTACTCTTGCCCGGCACCGAAGCCTGATCCATATTTCGTGCTCCGATAATGATAGCGGCAGGATGCTGCGTCAATTTTTCCAAAAACAACGGAAGGTCATCGGGGTAATGCTGACCATCCGAGTCGATTGTTATCGCATAGTCGTAGCCTAACGCAACGGCACGCTCAAACCCTTTACGCAACGCATACCCTTTTCCCTGATTTTCAGCATACGACACCAACTCCATTTCCGGAAATTGTTTTACGATCGCAGCTGAAGTATCAGTCGATCCGTCATTCACTACAATGATCTGGTGGGTATACTTCAGCACCCCGCGAATTACCGCATCAAGTGTACCCGCGTTGTTATAGGTAGGTATCAGCACGCACACCTTCTTTGCTTTAAAAACATCGTGGGTAGACAACTCCATCATCCGGCTGGCTTTAAGGTGGCGTTCAATTTAAAGAATGTAAGCTGTCCTGCAAAGATCGAAGCCTTAATTTGAAAAGAATCGTTGTGCTGTTCATACGTTATTGCAACCTCTACATCGGCATGTTGTGTTGGATCGAGTACCGATAAAAATTTCATGTTATCGGCCGAAGTAATCATAAGCCTGGAATTTGTCTGCGATTCTGTTACTTCTTTTACGATCTGCATCATGCAAACACCCGGCACTATGGGAACAGACGGAAAATGCCCGTTGAAAATCGAATGATCTTTTTGAATTCGAATGGCTGCATGGATTGATCCTGCTGTATGCTCAATGCTTGATACCGTATAAAAATTATTCAACAACATTATTCTTTCGGGATTCGCCTCAAGGTTAGTTGCATGTTAAATGTGTGGTGCTCGATCGTTAACAAGTCAGGGTTGGGATACGATCCCTCTATCTGTGCCGACACCATCCGCTTACTACCAGCACGCCACTCCAATCTGCGCAAAGAAGCACAATCTTTTGTGGTAATGAAATAGGCCGTCTCGTCTTTTTCAGTCGCACCAAAAAACAATTCGTCACCGTTCGTAAAAGGCCCAATACCGTGGATACGAAACGGTATTCCGAGAATCAACGCAAAATCCTTTTGGAGGGTAGCGATTACCTGCTTACGATTAAGCTGCTCGATTACCTGATGAACACGAAACGTATTATCGGCCCTGAATTCGAAATCAAAAAATTTCACACCCGCTTCGTTTGTAAAGACAACCCGAATGGAACTATCGGGCATATTCTTGATCAGCACCAATCCGCTCAGGTGCTTACCCATTACATCAACACCGGCATCGTACCAACCGGTTTTAAATTCCAGCGGAATGATTTTATCAACACAATCCACAGCTGACTGCGTTGGCTGCACCATCTTGTAATCCGATGCACATCCCAGTATCAGCAAGACAAGGATACTATGGATTAAACAATTGCTCCGGCACATTTCCATTCAGTACTTTATTATCAAAAGTAATGGTGGTCTTGTCACCACCCGGCTCGTTCATTTCAATTGAAACCACTGTGTAGTCGCTTTTCTCTACTACCAGCACAATAGTCTGGAAGAAATTTTTCAACGTTTTTGATACGGGGGTCATTTCCAGTAAATAACGTTTCTCATTTTCAAACGCCCGCGAAGTAAAATCAGCACTTTCGAAAATAGTGCCTTGCACACAATTGATCATGATTTTATTTATCTGCTGAAAAAGTTTGTTCGATTTCACATTCACCTGACTTTGCTTCTGATCGTCCCTGACGGTCAACTTATCTCCGTTGATCACCATCAGGTAACTAAACGGCCTCTGATACTCAATCCTTACCTTGTTGCTTCGCTTGTACCAGAACTTGCCATGCGATGTAATTTTTTCAGTGAGCGCCACCAGCATTTTTTCCTGCGTAAAGTCGCTGGCGATTGTCATTACTTTGGCGGATTCCTCCGCAAACTGATTTCTGAAGACCGGAAGATTGTCTACCGGTTTGTACCCAGCATATTGCCCGTAGCCTGTCATTACACCGTGCATCAGCAGTACCACGCCAACTATACGCTTGATAAAAATTCCTTTACACATAAGCTTTCTCCTTTAGCAATTCATCAACGCTTACAATTTTCAGCCCAAGTTTGACGGCATGGTTAAGAAAGGCCGGCAGTATTTCTGTTGTTTGTTCTGCATGATCATGAAACAACACGATATCACCATTCTTCAGGGATTTCGTAACACGCCTGAGCAATCGGTCAGGATTTTTAATCACCGTATCAAAAGACCTGACACGCCACCCGATAACGGTATAATTCTTTCGCACTACAGCCTTTGCTACCATCGGGTTGGTAACGCCATACGGTGGCCTGAAAAATTTCGGACGTTTTCCTACGGCATTAAAGATGGCAGTATCGGTATCGGCTAACTCTTTTATAATAGCGCCTGCGTATTGCAAGTCGAACGTAGCGCCATGCCAGTAACTGTGGTTACCCAACAGATGACCTTCGTCAAAAATTCGTTTGGCAATAGCTGGATTTTTATCAACACGATTACCGATGCAAAAAAAAGTAGCTGGCACCTTATGCTGGCGGAGAATATCCAGAATCTTTTCTGTTTTACCTTCCACGGGTCCGTCATCAAATGTTATAGCAATGGTGGGTTGCTTACTATCGCCTTTAAACTTCACCCGCACGAAATATTGCAGCGACAACACCATGGAGCCGAGCGTGGCCATCAATACGTAAAGTACTACCAGCGAAATGTACCATAGCAGCGGAACATCAACGATGCCATCCACCGACAACGAAACGATGAACACCACCAGGAAAACCGTACTGACTATAAAGTAGCGCGACATGATTGTAACAGTATCAGCGAATAGTAGGTACCAAAGTACTGATTAAGAATGAGAACATTTTTAACCGAACGACCAGTGTTACGAACAATCACGGCATCGGGAATGTGATGTTCATGCAGTATCCGGGCTGCGAGCCACAACGCAAACGAGGAGGCTGTTGGATACTCGCCACAAAGATGCTTGAAGTAACCGCTTGAACTGGACGCGAACATTTCTGCTGTCACATTCTGCAACACACCATCCGAACGCTCATCACCGCTTTTGCCGGAAAGTATAAAATCAACATCCGATGGATCGATGCCGCATTGCGTCAATGCCTCGGTAATTCCTTTTTGCAACGCAGCATCAGAAGGTTTATAGAACATCTGAACGGCTTCGATAGAAGCTATATCGTGCGCACCTGCTTCGCCAGAAAGTACCACGAACGATGCACCTTCACCGTTGATCGTTCCTTCCGGTGTGTTGAAAAGCTCAAGATTAGTATTCAGTTCTTTTTTAAAAAATCCAAAGCGTTTCTGAATGGCGTGACTGGCTTCTGTAATTTCATCGGCTCCACCGATCAAAAGTTTTTTCGTTGGATTTTCCCGGAGCTGAAGTACAGCATCCACCAGCGAACTCTCCACGGAGAATGCTCCCTGGGTGTATGTTTGATTGTAGTGCTGACACTGTAGCAACAATGCCAGTTGTCCTCCGATTGTATTGTGTGTTGATTGAATGAACGGTGTGGGGTTTAACGCCTGCTCTTCATTCAAAATCATTTTGGTTAGAAATATTCCGGTATCATCCAGGCAGCCATAGCCGGTTCCGGTAATGATACCATCCGGGTTGGTGATATCCGCTTCCTTCAACGCCATCAATCCGGCTGTAACACCGAGTTTGATGATGCGACTCATCCGCCTGAGATTTTTTGGATCGATCCACTGCTCATACTCCGGCTCGTAACACGTGAGGCGATCACCATTCGATTGCATGATCTGCGACAGCAAGGTTTCATCGCCCCAGGATTGCTGCGGTGAAATGGTGCCCATACCTTTAATATACATTGCCATCGTGTTACGCTTTCGAAAGAATAATCGAAGAACAATTTCCACCAAAGCCAAACGAGTTGCTCATCACATTCTTAACAGACATCTGCTCCACCGTTTTTTGCGGCACTATTCCTAACTCGGGCATTGCCTCGGCAAACCGGAGGTTCGGCCAAACACTTTGATGCATCAGGCTCATTACTGAAAACACAGCCTCAATACCTCCGCTTGCGCCCAGTGTGTGCCCCGTAAATGCTTTTGTAGAACTCAGTGCCGGAAGATGCTCGCCAAACAATCGCTTCACGGCTGTTCCTTCGGAGAGATCGTTATTCAAGGTGCCGGTTCCATGCAGATTGATGTAATGGATATCGGCAGTAGTAAGTCCGCTGGTTTTCAATGCTTGTTCCATTGCGCTGTAGGGTCCGCGTCCATCGGGGGAAGAAGCGGTTTGATGAAACGCATCGTTTGTGTTGGCAAACCCTGAAACCAGCGCCAGCGAATCGAGTGACTCCTGCTCATGAACCCGATCGGATACCAGTACCACAAAGCCGGCACCCTCGCCAAGATTTAATCCGTTGCGTGTGGCATCAAACGGACGACACGGTTCGCCATCCAGAATCATTAAACTGTTAAAACCATTGAGGGTGAATTTTGTCAGCGCATCACTTCCTCCGGCTACTACTACATCGAGCATGCCTTGTGTAATGAGTCTTGCCCCGAGCATGATGGCATTAACGGAGGATGAGCAGGCCGTATTAACGGTGGATAAAAAACCATGAATGCCCAGGTCATCGGCTATCAGCATGGTTGACTTACCACATTCATGATTGACTACATCGTGCAGGTTGCCGCGTTGCGTATCCTGAAGAAATTCGGAAAAGAAATTTTCAGTTTTGTCCATCCCGCCCACCGTAGTAGCTGAAATCAATCCGCTTCGCCAGTTGGAAATTTTTACGCGCGCATGCGCTACGGCTTGGCGCGCGGCATGAATGCCCAGCAATGCTGTTCGGGTAAGATTAGGTTTTACACCCAGCTTTTTTTCCAGTTGATCGTTCGAAAGTTTTACCTCGCCAACCGGCAGCGAATGCTGATGCGCGGTATTCAGAAAATTTATAGGACCGATTCCAGAACGGTAATGCTGAAAGGCCTGAAGTGTTTCGTTTACCGAGACACCAATAGCCGAGATCACGCCAACTCCGGCAACATGTACCCGGCTTTTCAAGGTATCAGGCCGGTTGGTTAGCACGAATAAATTCCGCCATTGTCTTTACCGACTTAAAAATGGTGGGACCATCCTGCGGATTGGCCAGTTTTACTTTGTACTTCTGCTGAAGTAAAACAATAAGCTCAAGGGCATCAATGGAATCGAGGCCGAGCCCCTCCACGAATAACGGCTGGTCATCACCTATGTCTTCCGGCTTTAAGTGCTTCAAATTCAAGGCTTCAATGATCTGTTTTTTCAGATCGGCCATCAACTGTTCCATAGTACTGCTGATATAAAGTAGTAAGTTCTTCGGGTTTATGGTCGAGGCTTAATCCTCGTTTTTCTTTTTCCACCAAATATAAGAAAACATCGTAGTGTCCGTGCAGCACATCAATCCAGCCGGCAATACAAGCCTGCGTCTGCGGCTTTTCCAAAACGGTATCCACGTAAAGTGACATCGTGTGCGGTTCGAACGCGGGGGTAACAAAAAAAGCATTCTCGCCCTTTATCCGGTTGCGTATACTGATTTCGCCTGCCACAATGTTGGGCAAGGTGTAAACAAACAAGGCGGGACTAGCTGCGGATTTCATTGACTCGTAAAACCGGAGATCGGTATCCAGACTGGCGTGCGCGTTGGCCAGCACCAGGGCAACAGACTCGTGAGAATACGACTGGATGATGTTCTCCCTTAACAATACTTCACTGGCCAGAAAGCCCAGTTGTGATGAGCGATCCATCTTGTAAAATTTCGGATAGTCAATCGCCAATGCCTGGTAAGTCGCCAGGAGAAAATCATCCAGCACCAGTTGTGTATCCCTGAATATTTCGTGGTGGTTTTGAAATACCCGCTGTTCGCGAATGGCCGATGATGCTGTTATAAAATTCATCGGGCTACGATAATGTCATCGCTTCTCGTTTGTCAATAAGCTTCACCAGGTGCTTTAGTGAAGTTTCATGATTGCGTACAAATGGATTGGAGTGATCCCACACATAACCTGCCAGTACCGAACATAGCTGACGCTTAATGATCGGATCAGGATTAGACACAAAGAAAATCTTTTCAAGTGTGCCATCATACCATCCCATCACATACGTGCGAAAAGTATCTACTCCTTGTTGGATAACGGCTGTGTACTCACGCTGCCAATCTACAACCTCGCCCTTTAGTTTTCGGATTACAAGCTTGCTGGCCAGGTGGCTGGACACGGTGGCAAACATCACCCCCGATGAAAAGACCGGATCAAGAAACTCCGTTACATTTCCGGTTAATACATATCCTTTTCCAAAAAAACTTTCGGTTGTGGCCGACCAGGCTTCCAGTTTCCGGGGATCGAAAACCAATGGCGCATTGCCGAATCTTTTCTTCAGGTAAGAATGGCTGTTAATGAGTTGCTCAAACTGCGCTGCGAGGTCACCGGGAACTGAATCAAAGAATTTAAAATCGCCCACAAAACCCACAGACGTAACACCCGATGAAAACGGTATGATCCATACCCATACACCCGGTGCATAAAGAACAATGGTAATCCGGTTTGGCTCGTCAACTTCGTTTCGGTGTATATCCTGCACGTGGGCAAATACTGCTTTTCGCGGATCGAGGTTGGATGGTTTCTCCAGGTTGAACAGCCGTGGTATCACGCGGCCATAGCCGCTGGCATCGATCACAAAACGCGCTTCGATCTTTTCAACGGAACCGTCTTTCAGTTGAACGGTGGTTATGCTATGCTCATCATTCAGAAATTCGATGGCTGTTACCGTTCTTTCAAATTCTACCAATACTCCTTTTCGCTGCACTTCCTCCACCAACGCCAGGTCAAATTCAGCGCGGGGTACTTGCCATGTCCAGTTCCATCCATCCGTAAACTGATCAGCAAAGTTAAAATCAGAAATATCCTCACCGCGTAAAAACTTAGCGCCAAATTTTTCCTGAAATCCCTTTGCCTTAACAGCTTCCAGTAAACCTGCCTCGTGCAACACCTCCATGCATCGCGGCAGCAGGCTTTCGCCAATAACAAATCGTGGAAATTTTTCTCGCTCTACCACCCGCACGGTAAGGCCGGCCTGGTGGATCATGGCCGCTGCAATACTTCCGGCAGGGCCGGCACCAATCACCAATACATCTACTTTCGAACGCATATCAAACTCGTCAACTATTTTTATGGCATGATTTCACACTTCAGCAGCGTGTGACTTACTCCGATCAGATCTTTTACTACGGTTACTTCAAAACCCACTTCTTTTATGTAGCCCACAAAATTATCAAACTCATACATCTGGCTGTTGCCATTGGCCATAGCCGTAAAGTAAAGGGAAGTCTGTTGAAGTACAAACGCTGAAGCTTCAAAGCGCTGCCGGTTCCAGAAGGGTTCAAGGATGTATACCTTACCGCCCGGATTCAAGGCTTTGCGGCACCTTCTTAAAATCGATTTGATTTGTTCGTCAGAAAAGCAATCCAGAAACTGACTCATCCAGATGGCATCAAAACCGTTGGGAAAGGGTTGCTGTTCATCGAGGATGTTGCACGCCACATAGTGTATGCGCTCAACCCCGTGGCCGGTAATATTTTTTCTGGCCATCTCCACCTGGCCGGGAAGATCCATGATGGTAACGTTGACGTTTGGATCGAAGGTGACACACTGCAAGGCCCACTTGCCGGTGTTGCCACCAATATCCAGCAACGTACCAGGCTTATCGGCAAAAACTTGTTTGATGGCTTCGGGGAAAGAATTGTCGGAGTAAAAATGATCGAACGCAAACCAACTCTTCTGCACCTGCGGTGGCAAGGAAGAGAGTGCTTCATAAATGGTTGGCCACGGTCCGAAGACTTTCAGCCCTTCGGGTTTTTCATGTTGGATACTTCCATCCAGATGAAACAATCCCTGATAGCAAACATCATGAACAAAATCCATATTGATGCGCGTAAGGTCATCGTGCAGTACAAAGGATGCCACTTTCGTAAGCTTATACTTACCGTCATTCAGAATAAGCAGGCCAATGCCCAATCCGGCTTCCATCAAAACACGAACACCATACGTTGGCAGGTTCAACCGGGCTACTACTTCTTGTTGTGTCAATCCATCGGTGTGCTGATCGAGCAAACTTAAAATACCGCTGTCGCGCAGTACTTTGGTGGCCTGAAAAACACTGGGTGCAAAGGCTATCCATTGTGCTTTTTCCTTGGCCTGTAGGGCGGAGAGGTTGTCTGTCTCGAAAAAATTCATAGGGTCATTTTTCTTTTTTTATAATAAGGGCCGCATTACAACCTCCGAAGCCCGAACCGGTCTTCAGCGCGGTGTGTAAAGATCGGGTTTCCAGTTGCTGGCTGATGGCCAGCGGCTGCGACACACCCTGTGTTTTAAATCCACGGGTGGGTATCAATTCATTTTTCTGAAGCTCGTGGATGGATACTACTGTTTCCAGAACTCCGGCCGCACCAAGTGTATGACCATAGTAACCTTTCAATCCAACCAAGGGCGCATTGCTTAATCCGGCTAGCGCAAATGCCTTGGCCTCCATCTCGTCATTATACACCGTTGCAGTGCCATGGGCCGATAGCAGGTCAATGTCTTTTGCCTGGCAATCGCTCGTGATCATGGCTTGTTGAACAGCCTGTGCAAGTTCGCTGCCGGTGCGCGAAGGACCAGATATGTGGTTTGCATCGTTACTCAATCCTTCACCGGCCAGGCGGATGCCCGGCTTACCGCCACACCGTTCCGGCATAGTAGAAAGTACCATCACGGAAGCTGCTTCACCAAGATTAATTCCGGATCGGTCGGCATCGAAGGGTTTACAAGGTTCTGTGCTCAAGGCATGCAAACTTTGAAATCCTGAAAGGATAAACTGACTGAGTACATCGGCTCCTACTACAACAGCATGATCATACCGATCATGTTCTAAAAAACGCTTCGCTACAATCAACGCCAGCACGCCCGATATGCAGGCATTCGACACCACCGTGTGATGTTTAAAACCAAAACGTGCAGCCAGAAATTTTGCGGTTGCCGGAAGATGAATTCGGGGATGATCGGCCTGATTTTTTTCAAGCCTGTCGATGTTTCCCTTTGTTGATGAGAGTATGAACAATGTTCGATCGGAAGGTAACGCTAACCCTGTAAGCGCCTGATCAAGTGCCGTAATGCAGAGGCGTTCAAAACGAGTCACCGCTTTTTCATCGTTCATTTCAGGCATAAACGCGGCATACACCGGAGCCTGATTGAATGCCGTAATCTTCGACACGCCCGATACCCCTTTGCGAAGATTAGAATAATTTTCTTCGCTGGTTAACCCCAGGGGTGAAACAATACTATCGGCAACAGACCACACCGTTCTCATACTACCTTCCACTGGTTTTTCCAGGCTTCAAAGAAAGACGGCACCGTAAGCTGAAGTTCAAATGTTTTGCTGTCCACAAAAACCTGAACGGATGACCCCACCGCTACAAGCGCCATACTTTGTGCTTCGAGAATCCGGTAATTGAATTTCAGCTTGGCTGCGGGGGTTGGCAGAAAAGTAGTTTCTACAATTACCGAATCGCCATACCGTAATGGTTTTTTATAATCGCAGTTCACCGATACTATCGGAACAACAATGCCGGCACGAAAAAAATCGAGGTACGAAACACCGTACTTCTTTCCGAAAGCTTCGCGTCCATCTTCAAAATATCGGAGATAGTGCCCATGCCAGACAATGCCAAGCGGATCGGCCTCATTGAAACGAACGATAACTTCAGTCTGGTGGGTTAGCACAATTGAGTTGTTGTTAGCACTAAGGTCTATAATATTTCTTCTTCCACATTTCAAACTCCTTCTTCTTCATATTCTGCAACACGGTGGCGATTGAACCGGCCCAGTAATTTCGCATGCCAAAGCCACCGGGTGGGGCGGTAAGGCGCTCGGTAAACAATACTTCTTTAGTATCCATCGAAACAAAGGTGATCCACATGGCTGCTTCTACGTGAAGCTTGCTGAAACTTTCGATGTTGAACATCAGGCCCACACCACTCAGTCCTTTGAAATCATACTCGGCCACAATCTCGCTTACGCGATCGCGGCTCAGGTGCAAGTATTCTTTTTCAGCATCGGTGTACATGGGCAAAACATCCAGTTCAACGTTGTGTTCCGTTGTTACGTCAGTGGCGTATTCTACTTTGGCGCGTTGGGTGGCCGTTGCAATGTTGTATTTGTCTTTCTCCGTTATGATTAATGTATTCCAGGCTTCAATCAAGCGTCTGAAATCCGATTCTGATCCGTAGCGCTCGCGATCACCGATAAACTTGGCATCTGTGAAGTCCAGGCCAAGCCAGGTGATTTTAATGGAAGGATCGAACACATCGCTTTTAGTCTGAGCGGTAGATACCTGGGCAACAAGCATCAGGAGGAAAAGGGCTTTTACGAGTTTCATGTTAATAGTAATAGTTAAGATTGCTGAACAAATATTTTCATCTCACAGAAAGCTATCATCGTACCGTTTTGTTTTACTTCACCCTGTATGATGGTTACGTTCATCACATGGTTGACAATGCGAATGTGTGTTTCAATAACCGAGTTAAGTTGGGGCAATTTAAAAATCACCAGATCTTTAACCGCAGCAATGTAACCGATGGGCACCGGAACATTTCTTACCTGACATTGATACCCCACATGAGCCGCAGCCGTTTGGGCCATGTTTTCTAGTAGTCCGGGTTCGGCAAGAACACCCTCAGTAACAAACAATGTATTGGCTTCGATCAGAAATTGTGTGGTAGCAAAATCATCCCCTGTTTCCACCAGGTTGTGAATCATTACGATTGGATCGCGCTGCGGAATGTAACGGACTATAGTATCGCGGGTGGCCAACATGATGATGTGGATCTTTTATTTTTCCCAAAAGTTATAATAATTAAACCACTGAAGCGGATACCTTCTGATCTTTTGTTCTACCTCCGAAACAAACGTGTATTTCAATCGATTAACAAACTCAGTTTTCGTTTCGTCCTCCAATCGCTCAATGGGTGTGCTTCCAAAAAAATGGTAGTGCGTATTCGTTTCTTTAAAAGCAAACGCCATCGACACGGGTACACGGAAACCGGCTGCCAGCAAAAACGGACCTTCCGGAAACAATGCTGTTTCGCCCAGAAAAGCTAACGCGCTTGTTTTATTTCCTTCCAGGAAACGATCGGCATGCAAGCATACCAGTTCATTCTTTTGCAGTGCTTCGCTGATGGCATACACATGCGACATGTCTTCGCGGATAACAATAACTTTAAAGTTATGGCCGCCCGTTACTTCATCGAGGTATTGCTTGATGCGCTGGTGCTCGCCATCAAACATCACCACATTGATGCTGGTGTTGAGGTGCTCCAGCAAATGCCCGGCCGCTTCCCAATTGCCCATGTGGGCGCTCAGTAAAATACCACCCCGGCCACCAGTAACAATAGCATCCAGGTTATGCCGGCCATCAAAATGAAAAGTGAATTTGTTACGGATGCCAGCCATAACCACAATTTTATCCAGCAAGGTTTGACCGAAAACATAGTAATTCCGGTAAACGCTCCAAACGGATTTGAAAAAGCTGTACTGCAGTCGCTTGCTAAAGAAATTGAAACTGTGCCGCGATGATGACCAGGAGAACAGAAAGAAATAGGCCGCAACAAAATGAAGCAGGATGTAGGCCGGTTGGATACCAAGTTTACTAACCACGAATACGAAGATGCCATATCCGAGTTTGTTACCTCGCGACTTACCTTGCCATTGCGGCATGGTTAGGATGCTACTTTCTCGCCTACACGGGCGTACACGTATTCGTAAAAGTTCTGGAAGGTTACGATAGACACAAAATCTTCAGGCTTTACTTTAAAGCCAAAATTGCTTTCAATAATCACGACCAGATCAATGTAATCCAGGCTGTCCAACTCAAGAGTTTCCCGCAGGTTAGCTTCCGGAACAATCTTGTCCGCATCCACTTCGAATTCTTCTACCAGAAAACTGTTGATCTTTTCTATAATCGATTCCTTGTCCATTACGCTTACTTCCACTTTTTAACAATTAAAGTCGAATTTGTTCCTCCAAATCCGAAAGAATTTGACAAAAATACGTCAATATTTTTATTCTGCGTTTTGCTAACAATATTTAAGCGGGCGGAATCTTCGTCTGGGGTCTCAAAATTAATATTTGGGGCAATAAAAGAGTGCTCCATCATCAACATGGAGTACACTATTTCGCTGGCTCCGGCCATCCAGCACTCGTGGCCTGTCATCCCTTTTGTTGAGCTAACAGGCGTGTTGCAGTCCTTAAAAACATCAAAAATAGCCCTGGCTTCGCTGGCATCGCCTGCTACTGTGGAGGTGGCATGTGCATTTATGTAGTCTATTGTTGCCGGACTTAAGCCCGAATTTTTCATGGCCATGCGCAAGGAACGGGCCGGCCCTTGCACAGTAGGGTTAGAAATATGTTCACCATTCGATGAAAATCCATAGCCGATCACTTCACCCAAAATTGTTGCACCCCTGCGCTGGGCTGATTCCAGGCTTTCTAAAATGACTGTTGCTGCGCCTCCGCTGGGCACTAAACCATCGCGATGCTTATCAAATGGACGGGAAGCTGCCGCAGGATTGTCTTCGCGAATCGAAAATGCACCCAACGCATCAAAATTACCCATCGAGTAAATGTTTGTTTCCTGTGCGCCACCACACACCACACACTCCTGCATGCCGTTGCGAATAAGCAGTGCTGCCAGGCCGATAGCATGCGAACCACTGGCACAGGCCGCACTCACGGTGAAATTCACACCCTTTAACCGGTAGATGGTGGCCAGGTTCATGTTCACTGTTGAATTCAAAACCTGAAACACAGAGCCAGAACCCACCAGCATCGTATCTTTTTTTTCACGGATGATGTCAATTGCTTCAATTACCGGCTGAGCCGAGCTATCGTTTCCGTAAATAATGCCTACTTCATTCTTGTCAATGTAATCCTGATCGATTCCTGCATGCTGGAGTGCTTCGGTAGTAGCCATGTAGGCATACTCACCCTGTTCGGGTAACATGATGCGCGCGCGCCTGTCGAGCACACCTTTAAGAACTGGCCGCTCTACAAAACCGGTCAGGCCCGACCGGTATCCCATTTCTTTGCGTTTGGCATCCAGAATAATTCCTGATTTACCTTCATACAGCGATTGCCTCACAGCCTCCAGATTTTTGCCTATGCAGGAATAAATACCCAACCCGGTGATTACTACTCTGTTCATTGGAGCGATTGCTTACTTGGCGCCTACTGCATTCAATTTTTGAATGCTACAATTCAGCAAAAATAGATTTTTATATCAACTGACCGAACAACTCTGGCACATAAAACTTGCCAACCCTTTATGAATACAATCCACCATTGATTGAAAGTATCTCTCCGGTTATGTAAGAAGCCTTTTTGGAAGCCAGAAAAACAACGGCATCGGCTACTTCTTCGGGTTCACCAAAACGCTGCATGGGTACCAGGCCTTTTAATTCTTTTTCATTTAAATCTTTCGTCATGTCGGTGCGGATAAATCCGGGCGCCACGGCATTAACCGTTACATTTCTTCGGGCAACTTCCTGCGCCAGCGCTTTGGTAGCGCCAATCACACCGGCCTTGGCTGCCGAATAATTTGTTTGGCCTGGCATACCTTTTAATCCGGAGAGGGAAACGATGTTCACAATTCTGCCATAGCGCTGCGTAAGCATTCCTGTAATGATCAACCGCGTTACGTAATAAAATCCATCGAGGCTGGAGCCGAGTACGCCCTTCCACTGCTCATCAGTCATCCACATCATCAAGGCATCCTGGCGAACACCGGCATTGTTCACCAATACCTCGATTACATCTTCTTTATGATTTTCAATCCACGTACCCAGCACCTGATCTACTGCTTCTTTATTGGCAACATCAAAGCACAACAATTCTCCATCCTGATTCTTCTCGCGAACAAGCTCCAGCGTTTTCTGTGCTTCCACGTCATTACTTTTGTAATTAATCAGCAGGTTATAACCTTGCTCTGCCAGCTTCACACAAACGGACCGGCCAATGCCGCGCGATCCTCCTGTAACCAGGGCGTATTTCATAGTAAGTTTGATTTGCGATCAGCACCTGGATTGGTATTTCAGACCTGAACAAATCAAAATGCTGAAATCACCAATTAACACCACCAATCAGTTTGTTCACAAGTTAACCTCAGAACCCAGACGGGTCAAATACTTTCGCACCGCCTGCATGTCTTTATACCGTGGTTTATCTTCCACAATGGGTTCGGCAAGTGCGCGAATCGCCTGATAGACATTCAACGTGTGCGATGACAACCGCGAATGACATTGCAACTGATCGATCGCCTGCATCAACGCCATCGCCTGAATAGCCAAAACATCAAAACAGTTATCGATTACTTTGCGGGTGATTAACGCAGCGTTACAGCCCATGCTTACAATATCCTGGTTGTCGTTGTTGTTGGAAATGCTGTGCAGGTACATGGGGAATGACAGCGTTTGATTTTCAGCCGTTGTACTGGTAGCGGTGAACTGCATACCTTGCAAGCCAAAATTCAAGCCGAGTTTGCCGAGGTTTATAAAAGGCGAAAGCTTCTGATTCAGTCTGCTGTTCAGCAAATAATTCAGTTGCCGTTCGGATAACATCGCCAGTTTCGTCATTACAATTTTAAGTTTGTCCATGGCAAGAGCCACATAGTCACCGTGAAAATTTCCACCGTGGTAAACGTTCTCGCGCTCGTGATCAATCACCGGGTTGTCGTTAACCGAGTTTACTTCATCTTCCAGTACTTTCTGCACTTCCATAAGCGTATCGAACACCGGCCCAAGAATTTGTGGCACACAACGCAGCGAGTAGTACTCCTGCACTTTGTCGGTGAATACGGCTTCTTCAATTTTACGATGGTAAAGATGGTCCGGACGCTTTCGTATCAGCTTACTATCCCCGAGCCAGGTACGGATAATGCCGGCAACACGCGATTGCCCGGGGTGATGTTTTACATGATTCAACTCAAGCGAGAAATGATCATCGAACGATTTCATTAACTCGTTGGTAATGGCCGAAAGTACGATGGAACATCCCAATAACTGGCGCGCATAAATGATGTTAACCATGCCTATGCCGGTCATGGCAGAAGTACCATTCATCAGGGCCAATCCTTCGCGAAGGTGTACTTGAATGGCCTGTACATCATTTTTTGTAAACACATCCTGGGCCGGCTGCCATTGTCCTTCAAACAATACTTCGCCTTCGCCAATCAAATTCAACGCCAGGTGGGCCAACTGCACCAGGTCACCGCTGGCGCCTACTCCGCCCCGTTCCAGAATGCAGGCGCTTATGTTCTTATTGAGCAATTCACAAAGTAAATCCACCACCGAAGGATGAACGCCACTGGCCCCTTGCATAAGGCTGTTCAGCCGTGCCAGCATGGTGGCACGCGCCAGATCTTCCGCTAACGGTTGCCCGGCACCGGAAGAGTGGCTGCGAATAAGGTTATACTGAAGCTGGCGCTGATCCTCCTCATTAATTTTATACTGAGCCATCGGCCCCAGGCCGGTATTAATACCGTAAATGATTTTGCGCTGCGCATACTGTTGAAGAAAATCAAAATTGACTTTTACTTTCTGGCGTGCCGTTTCACTTAGTTCAACCTGATCACCCTTATACAGGATGCGCTCGAAATCTGTAACAGACAGTCTTGTGGTGCCGACTGTAATCATAAGTACTTAACCGTTTGAAGAGTAACCAAACAAGCGCGCAAAATAGCAAAGTGTAGAGAATAAATACAGGGTAGGCTAAAACATTACCAACCGGATTGGTCAATTCCAAAAATAATGAATCGCTTTCAACGTTAACCCACTAACATAATAAGCGGATATCGGGTAACCGTAACAAGTTTTCAGTTACTTTGACGTATCAAAATCCGATCGAGATTTTTCCATGCGAAGACACCTGGCACTTTTTTTCTTTCTGTTGATCTCACCGGTACTGTTTGGCCAGCCTGCTGAAACGCCACCCAAGATTGGTCTGACCTTGAGCGGTGGTGGCGCCAAAGGACTCGCCCACATTGGTATCCTTAAAGCCATTGATAGTGCCGGCTTGAAAATTGACTACATCAGCGGCACCAGCATGGGTAGTATTGTGGGATCGCTGTATGCGGTGGGCTATTCTGGAAAAGAAATTGAAAAAATTGTCCGCACGCTGGATTGGAGCGTGATGTTTTCAGGAAAACCATCGCTGCGAAATGTTAACATCGATGAAAAAGATGAAGTTGATAACTATGCAATTGAAGTGCCCTTTCAGGATGGAAAGTTTAAGATCCTTTCCGGATTTATTGAAGGCCAGGAGATCTGGCTGAAGTTTCAGGAATTATTTCTGCCTGTTTATGATATAAAAGATTTCTCAAAGCTCAACATTCCGTTCAAATGCGTGGCCACCAACCTGAGCACGGGTAAACCGGTCGTGCTTGATTCGGGTGAACTGGTAACCGCCATTCGGTCGAGCATGGCTATTCCTTCGGTGTTTACACCCATCGACTATAAAGACACACGTCTTATTGATGGTGGTGTGGTTCAGAATTTTCCGGTAAAGGAAGTTAAAGCCATGGGCGCTGATTATGTTATTGGTGTGAGCGTTTCGCAGGGGCTGTTACCCTCCAAAGAACTTCATTCTATCATCGATATTTTATACCAGATCGGATTTTACAAAGATGCCGATGACTTTGTGGAAGAACGTAAACTCTGCGATCTTTTCATTCAACCCAAATTGAAAGGAATTTCGGCCGCCAGTTTCAATAGTACCGACAGCATCATGAGCATTGGCACGCTGACCGGAGAACAATACTACCCCCTGTTTAAAAAACTGGCCGATTCATTGCGCAACCACTACCCCGATTATAAGGTAGAAACCAACCGCCTGCCCCAGCGAAAAAAAATTACGGTTGATAATATTCGGGTACACGGCAGGCAACATACTTCGCGCACCTCATTTTTAAACCGGCTTAACCTCGAAAAAGGAAAAAGTTATGATGGCGCTGAGATTGCTACGGCCATTAGGCGTGTTTATGGTTCGCAGAATTATAAACGCATAACCTACCGATGGGAGCCCACCACACCGGAACATGCCAACCTGGTATTTGATATCGTGGAGAACCCACTCACCTACTTCAAAGCCGGTATTCATTATCACAGCTTTAGCAATGCGGCATTGATCGCATCGGTCACTTCAAAAAATCTCCTGTACGACCGCTCGAAGACGACCCTGAAAATTAACATCAGCGAGAACTTCCGGTTTTTACTTGAGCAACATTCTTCGTTTGGTAAAGCGGATAACAATAATCTTATCGTTTCGGCTTATCATGAACGTTTTGAATTTCCGGTGTATGTGGATTTCAGGCAACGGTATATTTATAAGAGTCGCTTTTCAACATTCGACACAAAACTGCAGCGTGTCTTCGGGTTTAACCAGGCCATCGGGGTTGGAGTTTCTGTGGATAACCTGCGGTTAAAACCAAAAGTAACAGACAACATTCAACTCAATGCGGGTAACACCTACATGAATTCTTTTCTGTACTACAAGCTCAACACCATCAACAGAAGAAATTTTACCACACAAGGCTGGGGCATTCACGCCAAGGCCGGCATCGTGTTTAATCAACAACCTCAGGATTACTACTACACCACCGATACCGTAACCATTAGAGCGGACACCATAGACTTCAAAAATTATCAACTTGCCCAACTCAACATTCAAAACTATAAAGCGCTATCAAGCCGGCTTACACTCCAAACACAATGGAACACGGCTGTCTACTTTAACTATCAGGATGCGTATCTTAATTTTTTGAATGTGGGGGGACTGATTGATTTTCTTCGTAATCAAATTCCTTTTGCCGGGCTGAATGAATACGAAATCAACACCAACAGTGTGAGTGTTGTTGCCTTGGGCTTTCAATATCAGTTACTCAAAAACCTGTATGCCACCATTCGGTTTAATGGGGCTGTGTACGATTTTGTTGACCGAAGAGATGAGGTTTCCATTCCGAAGTACCTCACGGGAACGGCACTCAGCATTGGATACGATACCGGCATTGGCCCGATATCCATCTCAGGCATGTACGCAAATGAATCGCGAGCGCTGGCGGGTTATGTGAATATTGGATTCAACTTCTGATCAGCCTGTTACTTTGTAATTACCACCGCTTCGTTCAAAATGAAATTGACATGGTCCATATTGTCGGTGTTGAGTTTCAGTTTTCCTTTTACGGTAACCAGATCATCCACATGAAACTTGGGAAGCCCCTTGGCAAAGTTTACTTCGGCAATTGACTCTGGCCCGCCACCACCACAAAAGAAGCACTGGCTCATCGGGAATTTTGAAAGGATGATGTAGGTACCTTCCTCGGGAGCAAACGGAACATAATAGCCGGTTATCATAATCTCTTTTCCTTCCAATGCTTTCAGGTCTGTAGGAAACGTGGGATGAAACAAGTACTCACCCAGTTTCTCATTGAACTTCGGTTCGAATTTGGTTTTTGCAAATATCTCCCAGCTATCGGGTTTGGTTTGAGCAACCAGTTGCGCGCTGCCAACCAGCATGAATACCAACATCATCAAAACGCTACGCTTCATATTTTTCATTTTCACGCTACAATTATTACTACTTCTTGTAATCTAGTTCCCAGCCAAAATTTTTGAAATGTCGGTTCGATAAGCCTGCACTGCGGGAATAAGCGAACATACTTTACCGAGAAACAAACTTCCTACCAAAATAATCCACTCCTCCGGATAGAAAACAAGGCCCGTGATGCCGGCACGTTTTGTTTCCTCCACCAGTGTGGCCAAGAGCATCAGAAATCCGTGGCCGATCAGTAGCCCCACCACACTTCCGATAAAGGTTAACAATCCGCCCTCCATCACGATAGAAATGAAGAGTCGTGTGCGTGAGGCACCCATCGATCGCATAATGGCCAGGTCATACCTTCGCTCTTTAAGTGAATTATACAAGGCGATAAAAATACTCAGACCAGAAATTACAATCAGCACGTAAGCAAAGCCCATCAGGATATCAACACCAACACCCATAATGGAAAACAATCGCGCAGTTTCAAAGGCCGGTGAAGCGGCCTGCATACTACTTTGCGCATTGACAAACCGTGGCAATTGTATGGCGCCCATAGGCGATCGGTATTGAATCAACATCGAGGTAATTTCTTTTGTTGAATCGCCAGCCGGGATGGAAGGTATCAGCGGTGAAGGAAGTATTGTTGAGTCAATCGCGTGATCGTGATGACCTTCTTCGTCATGTGCTTCGCCTTCTTCGTGCATTTCCCAAACGCTTACTACGTTGGTGAGAATCAGATTATCCAGCACCGTGTTCGAACGTTTCAAAATACCTTTCACCACATACTGATGTTCATTGTGTGCATGGCCGCCATCCAGCAGGCCGTGCGCGCTGGCAAACGTATCGTTCAACTTGAGTTGCGCGATCTCGGCAACATTCGCACCGATTGTTACATCAAGGTCACTACTCCACCAATCACCCGAGGCTAATTCAGCTTTGTACAAGTCGGCATACAGCCGGCTTGTACCGATGATGCGATACGCTTTATAACTATCGCCCAGAGCCAACGGAATAGCTTTCTTCACCATTCTGTTTTTGGCAATCTTCTCGGCTTCAGCCAGGTTTATGTTTCCGGTTGGATAATCAATATGAAAAATGTTGCAGAGGATGAGTTGCAGCGGGCTGCCTTTCGCGCCTACTACCAGGTCTATTCCTCGTGCATTCTCCGTAATCTTTTGTTCGAGCTGCTTATTGAAAAGCAGCAGAATAGTTATTACTGCAATGCCCAGCGAAAGTAAGGCAATATTAATCGCAGTGTTAAGCGGTCGTGCTTTCAGGTAATTCCAAACCAACGTAATCAAACTCATTTGCTCACCTCGTTTAACCGTATCTGCTTCGCGATTTTATCTTTCAACCGTTGATCGTGCGTGGCCACTACCAGGCTGGCACCGTTCTTACGCGCCACCTCCATCAACAAGGTAATAACACGATCGCAATTCTTATCGTCCAGGGCTGATGTAGGCTCGTCTGCAAAAATGATCGATGGCTTGTTCAACACTGCGCGCGCAATCGCCACGCGTTGGGCTTGCCCCTGACTCAACTGGGTTACATAACTCTTTCGTTTTTCGGCCAAGCCTAATCCCGAAAGCGTTTCGTCAATTCTTGATGAATCAATCGGCAACCCGGCCAGGTAGGGCGACAGTGCTAAATTTTTTTCAACCGATAACGCAGTGATCAGGTGGTTCTTCTGAAACACAAAGCCGATATGCTGACCTCTGAACTGATCGAGCTTTATTTCTGACAACGTGGATAATTCGGTACCATCAAGCGTGATGGAGCCGTTGTACTTTCGAAGTAAGCCACCCATCAGATGCAATAAAGTGGTTTTACCACTGCCCGATTCGCCCAGCAGCAAACACGACTCCCCTTTCGCAACAGTAAAGTCAGGAAAGCGAATACTTACCTGGGGTGTATATTGAAAAGAAAGATTGGAAACTGTAATCATACTTTATAACACAAGTTGCAAATTTAAAAACGTGCGTGTCATCCATAGATTAATTACATCAACGGTCGGATTCCTTTCTTCGGGTTCCTTCATACAATTCATACTCCAGCAACCGGCAATCGATTTTAGCATTGAAAAATTCAATGCGTCTGCTGGCTTTCAGGCCGATCTTCTTGGCCAGATCAAGATTACCGGTAAAAATATAACCGGTATAGCCCTTGCATTTTTTCTTCATGAAATCACCCATGCGCGCATACGTTTCTTCCAGTTTCACTAGGTCGCCCAGCCGAGTTCCATACTCCGGGTTAAAGTACACGGTACCGTTTACCCCCTCGGGAATAATCGTCTTTTCAAAATCGCAAACCCCAAACTTGACAAGCTTATCCACGCCAGCCATCCGTGCATTTACTTTCGAAATCTTAACAGCATCTTCGCTGATGTCGGTACCTACTATTGTCAATCCCGGCACTTCCGTGATCAAATCCTGAATGGCGCGATGCTCGCGATCGTACACATTTTCATCGTAGCCAATAAAATGCATGAAGGAATAATTTTCGCGTAGCAACCCGGGCCTGCGGTTAGTAGCGATCAGCGCAGCCTCAATGGCCACCGTACCCGAGCCACACATCGGATTGATGAACGGGGATTGCCGATCCCACTTCGAGGCCAGGATAGTAGCCGATGCCAACGCCTCCAGCATGGGCGCCTTGCCCGGAATTTTCCGGTACCCGTGCTTGGCCAACGATTGCCCTGAGGTATCGATGAATACTTCGGCTTCTTCTTCGTTCCAGTATAGGTAGATCACGGCACCATCGGCTGCCGACCCTGAATCAGGACGCTGGCCACTTTCCCTGCGAAAACGATCAACGATAGCATCCTTCACCCGCACATTCACAAACATTTCGTTGTTGATGCTGGGGTGATTAACATTGCTGGTAACGGAGAAGTAACCATCGGGCCGCAGCAACTTTTCCCATTCAATTTTCAACAGCTTGTTATAAACATCATCGGCATTCTTCACCTTAAACTCTTTCAATGAATAATGCACCTGACTGGCACACCTGAGATTAAGATTGAGTTTGATGCAGTCGTTTACAGTGCCTTCAATTTCGACACCGGTAAGAAACGTGCGCTTCACGGTAAACCCCAGGGCGGCTACTTCCATTTCGAGGTAAGGCGCGAGCTTGCGGCTGCAGGTAACAATAATTCGCCTGATGTCGGTAAAAATATTCATAGCGCAAAGATGGAATAAAATGACAACAGTGCACGGTCCATGGCGCGCAGTACCCTTTTAACCACTACTCCAGAAATTGAATTTCCTTACTGCCAAACGCGCGCACTTCGCCACCAATCTTTACCAGTAATCGCCCTACCGCGTCTATTCCGGTAATGGTACCCAATACTTTGTTTCCCTCTGTTTCAAAAGTATGCGTCTCACCAAGCCAGTAAAGTTCAGCCAGGTACGCTTGCTTTAGCTCCTCAAGCTTGCCATGCTTCAATTGCAGATACCTTGCTTCCACATAGTGAAGAAGTTTTTCAAACTCGGTTTGAAGGTTGTATTGCTTACCCGTTAGCAGCGAAAGGGAGGTAGCTGTGGGCGAAGTAAATTGCTGTTGATTGATATTCAATCCAATACCCATTACTACTGATGCAAACCGATTTCCATGAAGTTGGTTTTCAATCAAAATGCCACAGATTTTTTTTCCGTCCACCAGCATATCGTTGGGCCACTTAACTGCTGGCTTCGATTGCAAACGAGTTTTTAGGTAATCCCAAACCGCCAATGACGTTATCATGTTAAAATAGAACTGGTCTGACACGGCCAGAAATCCGGGCTTAATAATAATGGAGAGTGTTAAGTTCAACCCCGGCTGTGCCTCCCACGAATTGCCCCGCTGCCCGCGACCAGCGGTTTGATTTTCCGTAATTACCACGGTGCCTTCGGGTACTTCGGCCTGCTGACAGTGTTGAAGGGCGAGACTATTAGTAGAGTGGCATTCGGGCACAAAAACAAGGTTATGGCCAAGGAAAAGCGTTGCGACTGGGGCTTTATACAAGGTATTTTGATTAGTTTTGTGGGTTAAATCAAAAACGAAGATAGTTTAATGGCTAAAAAAAGGAAGGGTG
>Ga0315910_10000140_pt1 | contig 90511 bp, 63 predicted proteins | sample EdamamesoilMG_FD_204470 | JGI IMG/M metagenome (GOLD analysis project Ga0315910, IMG submission 204470) | Garden soil microbial communities collected in Santa Monica, California, United States - Edamame soil | ecosystem: Environmental > Terrestrial > Soil > Garden | place: USA: California...
CGTCGCCTCGTCCGGCACCTTCCACAAGGACGTGATCACGCTGCGCGCGCCGGCCATGTGCAGCGCCTTCTGCAAGCTCGCGACACCCTGTCCCGCGCGGCGTTCGCCGACGTTCGTGTCGCAGGCCGAGAGCACGGCCAGCTCGCAGTGCGACAGGTCCCAGCCCGAGATCTCCTCGGCGGTGACGAGCCCCGGGTGGCGGCCCGAGGCGTCGGGCGGGAGGTTCGCGCCCGCGAGCGCGAGTCCGCACAGCAGCATCGGGCTCGCACCCTTGACGCGCTCCTCCGCGCTCAGGCGCGCGAGCGCGCCGCGCTCGACGCCCTCGACGCCCTCGGCGCCCTCGGCGCCCTCGGCATCGGCAGGCTCCGGATCGCTCCAGCTCGCGATCGACTCCGGCGCGAACCAGCCGTGCGTCGCCAGGTGCAGGAAGCGCGCGTCGGGTGCGAGCGCCTCGATCGATGCGCGCGAAGCCCGCTCGTGCTCCAGCCGGACGACCGCGCGCGCATCGCCGAGGCGTCGGGCCAGCGTCTCCAGGCCCTGCGCCTCCGCGGCCGTGCCGGGGAGCGGCAGGAAGCCCTGCTCCCAAGCCCCGCCGCGCAGCAGGCTGACCGAGGCCGCGGGCTCCGGCTCGCTCGTCTGTGCCGTCGCGGGCGCGCTCCGCCGCGCCGGATCGTCGGCGTGGAGCGCGGGCGTCGCGAGGTAGTCGGCGCCCCCGAGCAGCAGCACGCGCCCCGGCCCGGCCGGCCGCTGCGCGGGAGCCGACAGCTCCTGCGTCGTCGCGAGCAGCTCGATCGCGTAGCGCTCACCGAGCAACTCCGCGTCCGCCGCCGGCCCGGCGAGGGAGGCGCTCGCAGGGGCCGGCAACGCGTCGATCGGCACCGCCTGCAGCACGTCGTCGAGCACCAGCACCAGCCGGCGCGCGCCGCGCAGGCTCGGCGCCAGCGGGTCGAAGATCAGCTCGCGGATGCGCTCGGCGTCCGTTCCCCCGTCGCCGCTCGCGCTCGACGGCGCGCCGAGGCCGAGCCCGCGGCCGGCCGCGATCCCGAGCGACTCGCGCCAGCCCTGCACGGCCTCCTCGATCGGCTCGATCGCGCCGAGCTCGACCAGCCTCAGCTCGGCGCCGCGCCGCAGCACGAAGGCGCACAGGTTCTCGCTCGCGCGCGCGCGGACCTCCCAGTGCGTGTAGCGCCGGTAGGCCACGAGCGCCACGTCCTCGGCCAGGCCCGCGGACAGCGCCTCGGGATCGGGCTCGGTCAGCAGTCCCGGCGCAGCCCCGGCCCGCAGGGCGAGCTGCGTCAGCTCGCGCTGCGCGCGATCGCGCCGGGCGACCGCGGCGTCGTAGACCTCGCGCGTGACCCCCGGCCGGGCCAGCCGCGCGAGCTCCTCGCCGGCGACGCGCAGCTCGTCGCGCAGCCCGGTGTAGCCCCCGTCCGCGCGCGCCGCCAGCGCGAGCCGCGCCGCGGCCAGCCCGCTCGCGCGCGTCGTCTCCGAGAGCACGAAGGCGTCGCGGACGAGGGCCGGGTCGGGTTCGAAGACGCCGAAGCCCTGCGCGAAGGAGAGCGTGAGCGAGAGCCGGCGCCACAGGTTCGCGCAGCGCTCCTCGGCCTCGCGGCTCGAGGAACTCGACGTCGCGCCGCGCGCGGCCCTGGCGGAGGACGCGGCCAGTTCGTGGACCAGGCTCGCACACCTCGCCCGGCCTTCGGCCTGCAGCCGGCGCCGATCGGGATCCTCCCCCGCCGCGTCGGCGACCCGCGTGGCGAGCGTCACGACCAGGTTGTTGCGCGCCCGATCCAGGTCGGGGTGGTCCGGGGGATGCGTGCGCGTGCGGACCTCGAGCACCTGTTCCTCGAGCGCCAGCGCGCCCTCGAGGTCGCCGAGCTTGCGCAGCGTCCCCGCCAGCTGCGCCCGGGCCTTCTGGATGTCGGGGTGGTCCGCGGGCAGCGTGCGCTCGCGCGCCTCGAGGGCCTGCTGTTCGAGCACGCGCGCGTCATCGTGCTCGCCGAGATCCCCGAGCGTCACCGCCAGGTTGAGCTTCGTCGTCAGCAAGGCGGGGTGGTCCGCGGGCAGCGTGCGCTCGCGCACCTCCAGCACCTGCTCGAAGCTCGCCCGTGCGCCCGAGACGTCGCCCAGCGCGTGCCTCGTCACGGCCAGGCTGTGCCGCGACTCGGCGAGGTCGGGGTGGTCCGCGGGCAGCGTGCGGGTGCGCACCTCCAGCACGTGTTCCTGGAGCGCGAGCGCGCCTTGGAAGTCGTTGAGCCGGTAGAGCGTCCCCGCCAGGCTCGCGCGCAGGCGGGCCAGATCGGGGTGATCCGCGGGGAGCGTGCGCGCGCGGGTCTCGAGCACCTGCTCGAAGCGCGCCCGCGCGCCCTGGAGGTCGCCGAGCTCCAGCTGCGTGCCCGCCAGGTTTCCCAGCGCCGTCAGCCGGAGGGGGTGGCCCTCGGGGAGCGTGCGCGAGAGGACTTCGAGCGCGCTCTCCTCGAGCGCCTGTGCGGCACGCAGCTCGCCGAGCGCTTTGATCGTCGCCGCCAGGTTCAGGCGCGTGATCTGCAGGTCGAGGTGGTCCGCGGGCAGCGTGCGTGTCCTGACCTCGAGCACCTGCTCTTGGAGCGCCCGTGCGCCCTGCAGGTCGCCGAGCGCCTTGATCGTCCCCGCCAGGTTGAGCCGCGCCGCCTGCAGGGCGCGGTGGTCCGCGGGCAGCGTGCGCGTGCGGACCTCGACCACGGCCTCCTCGAGCGCGCGCGCCCCCTGGAGGTCGCCGAGCTCCTCGAGCGTCGCCGCCAGGTTCAACCGCGCGCTCTGCAGGTCGGGGTGATCTGCCGGCAGCGTGCGCGTGTAGACCTCGACCACCTGCTCCTCGAGCGCCCGCGCGCCCTGGAGGTCGCCGAGGTCCCCGAGCGTCCCCGCCAGGTTCAGCCGCGCGGCTTGCACGTCAGGGTGATCCGCGGGCAGCGTGCGGATGTAGACTTCGAGCACGCGCTCCTGGATCGCCCGCGCGGCCCGGTGTTCACCGAGTTCGGACATCGTCGTCGCCAGCTGCAGCTGGGCTCCGATCCGGTCGGGGTGCTCCGCGGGCAGCGTGCGCGCGTAGACCTCGACCGCCTGCTCGAACAGCGCCCGCGCCCCGCGCAGCTCGCGCGCCCGGGCGAGCGTCGCGCCCAGGTTCAGGCGCGCCCGCTGCAGGTCGGGATGGTCGGCGGGCAGCGTCCGTGCGCGCGACTCCAGCACCTGCTCGAGGAGCACGCGCACGCCCTGGTGCTCGCCCAGCTCGTCCAGCGCCGCCGCCAGGTTCGACCTGGCCGTGTTCAGGTCGCGGTGGTCCGCAGGCAACGTGCGCGTGCGGATCTCGAGCACCTGCTCGAACTGGACGCGGGCGCCCTGGAAGTCGCCCAGGGCGTACAGGCTCGACGCCAGGCTCTGCCGCACGCCGGCCAGGGAGGGATGGTCCGCGGGCAGGGTGCGGGCACTGGCCGCGAGCACCTGTTCGTAGAGCTCGCGGGCGCCCTGGTGATCGCCGAGCGCGCTGCGCAACCCGGCCAGGCCCTGCCAGGCCTTGCGCAGATCGGGGTGATCCGCGGGCAGCGTGCGCGTGAAGACCTCGAGCGCCCGCTCGAAGAGCGCGCGCGCGGCCTCGAGCTCGCCCGCGCTTTTTAGCGTGACCGCCAGGTTCAGCCGCGCGGCCTGCAGGTCGGGGTGTTCCTCGGGGAGCGTGCGCGCGCGGACCTCGAGCACCTGTTCCTGCAGCACCCGGGCGCGCTGGACCTCGCCCAGCGCCTTGAGCGTGATCGCCAGGTTCTGCCGCGCCATCTGCAGATCGGGATGGTCCGCCGGCAGCGCCCGCGCGCGGAGCTCCAGCACCTGCTCCTCGAGCGCGCGCGCACCCTGGCGATCGCCGAGCTCCCGCAGCGTCACGGCCAGGTTCCCGCGCGCCATCACCACGTCGGGGTGATCCTCGGGCAGCTGGCTGGCGAGGACCTCGAGCGCGCGCTCTTCGAGCTCGCGCGTCGCGGCGAAGTCGCCGAGGTCCTTGATCGCCGCCGCCAGGCCCAGGCGTGCCTTGGCCAGGTCGACGTGGTCCGCAGGCAGCGTGCGCAACCGGACCTCGAGCACCTGCTCCCGGAGCGCCCGCGCACCCTGCAGGTCGCCGAGCGAGTAGACCGCCGCCGCCAGGTTCTGCCGCGCCGCCTGCACGTCGGGGTGGTCGGCGGGGAGGCTGCGCAAGCGCACCTCGAGCACCCGTCGCAGGGCGCGCTCCGCGGCCTGCGGGTCGCCCGTGGCGTAGGCGCAGAGCCCGAGCTCGGTCAACAGCGCGATCCGCGCCGCAGCGTCCGCGCCACCCTCCTTGGCGAGCAGGGCCTCGATCGCCTCCGCGGCCTGCGCGCGCGCAGCGGGGAGCTCGCTGCGCTCTTGCGCCGCGCGCGCGGCGGCGAGCTGCGCCCGCGCGCGCGCGAGCACCTCGTCCGCGGCGTCCGCATCGGGAGAGCGGTTCTCGGCTGCCGCGTCCGCGGGAGCGGGAGCGGGCACGGCGCGGGGCGACGCGCACGCGCCGAGCACGGCGACGATCGACGCGGCAGGGAAGGACGCGAGCGCGAGGGACTTCATCGTCGACGCCTAGGGGATGTGCGACGCGATCCGCACGGCTGGCGCGCAGCTCTGCGCAGGGCCGGCGGTCGAGGGAAGGGCGCCCAGATTAGCGCGGATCACCGGTCAGGACCCACGCCGCCCAATCGCGCGTCGTGTAGCGGGGCTGGCCGCGCTCGTCCTGGGCCTCGCGCAGGCGCTTCTTCGCGTTCCACAGCGCCTGCGCCTTGGGCTCCTTCGCGACCCAGATGCGCCGGTAGAAGTAGAGCATCAGCTCCTTCGTCGCCTCGTCCGGCACCCTCCACAAGGACGTGATCACGCTGCGCGCGCCGGCGTGCTGCAGCGCCTTCTGCAGGCTCGCCAGGCCCGGCCGCCGTTCGAAGGTCACGCGAGTGGCGGCCCGGGGTGCGAGGCGCGGGCCGGCACGGGGCAGTGTAGCGGCTGGGCCGGACGCGGGGGTGGCCGCCTCCGAGGACGTGGTGCTCCCGCGCCGACCGCCGCCCGGGGCCCGCCAGGGGGCCCGACCGTCCGCGCGGTCGGAGGACGGCGCTGCCGGCCCCTCCATATCGTTACACCTGCTGCCCCCCTAGGTAGCTCGGGCCGGCTCCGCGGGCGCGCGATCGACTCTCGCCCGAGCTGCCAATCCCAGGCTGCGTGCGCGTTGACCCTCGCACAGGGCCTGGGTATCCTCCCCGCCCGCTCTGCTTCGGCCTGGACCTCGCCCGAAGCTCTCGTGTCCGTCCGCGAACGACCGTGCTCCGCGCGAGCCGGTCGCCGCACTGCCCGCGCGGCAGCCGGCTTCGAGAGCGATCGAACGACCCAGACGACCCGTTCGATCTCTCGCTCCGACGCCGCACCGCGACAGACACACCGACGGAGGAACTTCCTCCGGATGTGTGCCTGCTCCGCGCCGCGGCCCGGACATCGCACATCACGATCCCCATCCCCCTGGCTGCGACGCATCGGCCCCCCCCGCTGACGCGACGTCCCCTGCTCCTGTGGAGACGCCGCCCGTTCGACGGTGGGTTCGGTGCGCAACCGGCAGTGCTCCTGCTGCCGTCCTCGCGGTCGTCTCTCGACAAGGTCCATCCCTCCCATGCAGATGAGGTTCATCCTCGTGCCGCTCCTGGCGGCGCTGTACTGCTCCTGCGCGTCGAACGGATCCGAAGGCGACGCGCCGCGCGACGAGACGACCCCCGCCGAAGCCCCGGTCGAACCGGCCGGGGACGGGGCGGCTGGCGAGGCGGCCCAGGAACCCGGGGCCGAGGCCCAGCTGCCGCCCGGCGAACAGCTGGCCCAGGACGCCTCCGAGGCCGCGATCAAGGCCCAGCGCGCGCGCTTCCTGGCGACCGAGTCGGTCAAGATGGGCGACCGCCTGCGCGACGTCGGCGACCTCGACGGCGCGCTGCGCGAGTACTCCAACGCGCTCGAGGTCGACCCCTCGAACCAGGCGGCGCGCGCGGGCCTGCGGGCCGTGCAGGCCGTGATGGGCGACCGCTACGCCGAGGCGGCGATCACCTTCGACGACATGGTGCAGCGCGAGATCGTGCGCCGCGCCCAGGCGCGCATGGCGGCCGAGGACGCGGCCCTGCAGGGCGACCTGGCCTTCCGCGCCGGTGACATGGACCGCGCCATCGAGCGCTACCGCCAAGCGCAGATGATCCTGCGCTACAACCCGCTGATCGCCACGCAGTCCTTCGACGAGGCGCTGGTCTCGGCCAAGCTGGCCGACGCCGTGCAGCGCCAGCAGGAAGCCGCCGACACGGCCGCGCGCCGCGCCGAGGAAGAGGCCAACATGGCCAAGGCGCTGCGCGAGGCGGACGAGAAGCGCATCCGCGAGAACAAGCTGATGACGCTGTACGTGCAGGCCAACCAGGCCTTCGGCAACGAGAAGTTCGCCCAGGCCGAGGCCTTCGCCCAGCAGATCCTCAACGAGGACCCGGGCAACGAGGCCGCCAAGCAGCTGGTCGCGATCGCACGCGAGGCGCGCCACCAGAAGGCCGAGGAGAAGACGCGCTCGGACTACCGCGAGCAGTGGCAGCGCACCTTCCTGGAGCTCGAGACGTCCAACGTCTTGCAGCTCGACACGCTGGTCTTCAACGATCCCAAGCGCTGGGCCGAGGTCTATGCGCGCAAGCCGCTCGAGTTCGGCCAGACCGACCCGGTCGCCGCCGGCGACAAGGCCGTGATCCTGGAGCGCCTGGAGCTGACGCGCTGCGCGGCGCGCTTCAGCGGCCCCGAGGGCAACGGCTCGGCGCTCAGCGACGTGGCCAACTACCTGCAGCAGGCGACGGGCGTCAACTTCGTGATCACCTCCAAGGTCGCGACCGAGCTCGACGACGAGCAGCGCACGATCAAGCTCGACATCGCCAACGAGCACTCGGTGCGCAAGGTGCTCGACCTGATCAACGAGGTCAGCGAGAACATCCGCTGGAAGATCGAGGACGGCGTGGTCAAGTTCGCCCACAAGGACGAGCTCAAGGGCGGCCAGGTGCTGCGCTTCTACGAAGTGCGCGACCTGATCCACCCGGTGCCCGACTTCCCGGCGCGCGAGATGAACGTCTCGCCCTCGGGCGGCGTGCAGCTGGCCGACGAGGAGCTGACCGAGCGCGAGTCGAACGTGGTCACCTCCGAGGCGCTCGACCAGCTGATCCGCAACAACGTCGCGCCCGGTTCGTGGGAAGCCGATCCGCAGAACAGCCTGCGCATCACCGAGCACGGCACGATGGTCGTGCACCAGACGCCCGAGGTGCAGGAGCAGATCCAGCGCCTGCTCGACGACCTGCGCGAGGCGACCGGCATCATGGTCGACATCCAGGCGCGCTTCCTGAACGTCGAGGACAACTTCCTCGAGGACATCGGCGTCGACTTCCGCGGCCTCGGCCAGCCGGGCCTGGGCACCAACGAGACCTTCAACGACTTCGGCGACCCCTCGACGCAGATCGACCTGGGCCGCGAGATCGGCACCTCGACCGACCTGGGCGCCTTCTACAACCGCGGCTTCAGCGGCGACATGCGCGCCCGCGTCGAGGAGCTCTACGACATCGCGCTGGGCGACGAGGAGATCATCCAGGGCTCGGGCGGCCTGTCGTTCCAGTGGACCTACCTGAACGACCTGCAGCTCCAGCTGATCCTGCGCGCGGTCTCGAAGTCCGAACGCGTCGAGCTGGTCACCAGCCCGCGCATCACGGTCTACAACACGGCGCGCGGCAACCTGTCGGTGCTCAACCAGGTCGCCTACGTCCAGGACTTCAACGTCGAGATCGCGCAGGCGGCCTCGATCGCCGACCCGATCGTCAACATCGTCCAGGACGGCGTGACGCTCGACGTGCGCCCGGTGGTCTCGGCCGACCGGCGCTTCATCACGCTCGAGCTGCGCCCGACGATCGCCGTCCTGCAGCGTCCGATCCGCGAGGTGGTGACCACGCTCGGTTCGCAGAACTCGGTAACGATCCAGCTGCCCGAGGTCGACTACCAGCGCGTGCGCACCTCGATCCCGATGCCGGACGGCGGCACGGTGCTGCTCGGCGGCCAGAAGATCAGCGACCGCCAGGACCAACGCTCGGGTGTGCCGCTGTTGAACAAGATCCCGCTGGTCTCGTTCTTCTTCGACCGCAAGGGCAACTACATCTCCAACCGCAAGCTCCTGATCCTGCTCAAGGCCACGATCGTCATCCCGCAGGAGCACGAACCGACGCCGGCCCAAGTGGCGCCGGCCAGCCGGGCCAGCCGGCTGTGAGCCGGCCGCTTCCTCGTCACGTCGCGACCCGAATCCACCGACCCCCCACCCGAGCTCCTGACATGCGGAAGTCCCTCTTGGCCCTGTCCCTGATCGCGCTCGCGAGCGGTTGCGCCTCCAACGGCGCCGCGGACGATGCCGGCACCGCGCCCGCGGACGCCAACCAGCCCGCGGCGGGCGAAGACCAGGCCGGCGAGGCCGGCGCCGCCGGGGCCGCCGCGCAGGACCAGCTGGCGCGCGACGCCCAGGTCCTGTCGCTGGAGGACCAGCGCAAGGTGTTCCTCAGCGAGCAGCACCTGTCGCAGGCCCAGCGCCTCAAGACCGACCAGCGCTACGAGGACGCGCTGCGCGAGGTCGAGGCGGCGCTGATGCTGATCCCCGAGAACGTGCGCGCCAAGGAACTGCGCAACGAGATCCGCGCGCTGCGCGGCGATCCCGTGGCCAGCGACCAGACCATCGCGCAGACGCTCGCGGCCGAGCACCAGCTGCAGGTCCAGCGCCTCAAGGCCGACGGCGCCGATGCGCTGCGCAAGGCCAAGCTGATGATCGCGCGCACCGAGTACGGCCAGGCGATCGGCGAGCTCGAGCTGCTCAACAACCTGATCCGCTTCGCGCCCTACTCGATCGACTGGGAGGGCATCGACGTCGAAGCGCGCGCGCTGCTCGAGTCGACGCGCGCCACGCAGCGCCAGGCCGAGGATGCCAAGCGCCTGCAGCAGGAGCGCGAGGCCACCGAGCGCCTGCAGGCCGAAGCCCAGGCCCAGCGCGCCCGCCGCGAGAGCGAGGTCGCCAACACGCTCGACCGCGCGATCTCCGAGTTCGAGGCCGCCAACTACGAGGAAGCCCACGAGCTGGCCGCGCGCGCCGTCGAACAGGACCCGCGCAACGACCAGGCGCGCGAGGTCAAGGACGCCTCGTTCCGCGCCTGGAAGACCCAGGTGCGCAGCGACTACGTCGAGCGCAAGAACGAACAGTTCCGCCGCTGGCAGGAACACATGCGCGAGTTGCTCGTGCCGCACGTCGAGGTCATCACCGAGCCCGACGCCGAGCACTGGGCCAACATCACCGACAAGCGCTCCAAGCGCCGCGGCCTGGACCTGAGCGCCAAGCAGAGCGAGGGCGAGCGCGAGCTGCGCGACGCGCTGCGCACCACCACCCTGGCGCTGCCGGGCATCCAGGAGCAGGAGGCGCTCTCCGAGGTGGTCAAGGTGATCACCACCGTCACCGGCATGCCGATCGTGGTCGACCCGGCCGCCGACAACGCCGCGCGCGACGCGGGCAAGGTCTTCACGCTCAACCTCGAGCACCGCGTGTCGGTCGAGCAGGCGCTCAACCTGGTCTGCAACATGACCGACGGCGCCGTGACCTGGACCGTCAAGCACGACGTCGTGCTGGTGACGACCAAGGAGAAGGCGCGCGGCAAGCCGACGCCCGTCAACCACGACGTGCAGGACCTGATCTTCTCGCTGACCGACTTCAGCGGCCCGCGCATCGACCGCATCCGGTTGATCGACCAGATGACCGACGACGACGGCGGCGGGCCCTTCGGCTCGGTGGGCGAGAAGCCCAAGCTGATCGAGCCGGCCGACCTGGCCACGCTGATCCAGGAGAACGTGGCGGTCGGCACCTGGCAGGACGAGGGCGTCTCGATCGAGGCCGCCGAGGGCTACATCCTGATCAACCACACGCCCGAGGTGCAGTCCGAGGTGCGCGCGTTCCTGAACGACCTGCGGCGCTTCAACAGCTCGCTGGTGACGATCGAGTCCAAGTTCATGACGGTCAGCAAGAACTGGCTGCAGGAGATCGGCGTCGACTTCCGCGGTCTCGACAGCGAGCTGGTCAACGACGTCACGAACGGTCTCGAGGACATGGCCTCGCGCGGCCTGGACAACGGCGGCACGGGCACGGCGGGCCAGAACGCGGCCGGTCACCCCTCGGCCGGCGTGTTCTACAACGACGGCCAGGACGGCGACATGCGCGCCACGACCCAGAACTTCTTCGAGAGTTCGCTGGGCTCGGCGATCACCAACATCGGCGGCATGACCTACCAGCTGCACTACCTCGACGACCTCGAGCTGTCGGCCATCCTGCGCGCGGTCGAGAAGAGCACGCACTTCGAGCTGGTCAACGACCAGGTGCTCTCGGTGCACAACACCCAGCGCGCCTACGTCACGGTCCTCAACCAGCGCGCCTACATCCAGGACTTCGACGTCGAGGTGGCCCAGTTCCAGGCCGTCGCCGACCCGCAGGTCAACGTGCTGCACGAGGGCGTGGTGCTCGACGTGCGCCCGACGATCCACTCCGACCGCAAGTACCTGACGCTGGAGATCCAGCCGACGGTCGCCAACCTCGTCGCGCTGCGCAACTTCAGCTCGACCCTGGGCGGCAACACCTCGCCGGTCGAGTTCCAGCTGCCCGAGATCGAGGTGCAGAGCGTGTTCACCACCGCGATCATCCCCGACGGCGGCTCGATCATGCTCGGCGGCCTGTCGAGCGTGCGCAACATCGAGCGCCGCGCCGAGGTGCCCTGGCTGGCGAAGATCCCGATCGTCGGCTTCATGTTCAAGCAAGAGGGCTACGACGACGAGAACAAGTCGCTGATGATCCTGATCCGCGCGCGGATCACGGACGTCTACGACGAGATCAAGAAGCTCGAGCGCGGCAACTGATCCACGGCACCTGAGTCGGTCACGAGGCCCGGCCCTGCCGGGCCTCGTTCTTTTGGGCCTCGTCCACTTGGGTCAGGCCGCGCGGAAAGCCGGGCCGCGGCTTCCGGGCCTGGAGGCGTCCCCCTACAATCGCTTCGGTTTCACCGGCTCGGTGTCCGATCGTAGGATGTCTCATATCCGATCGGCGAGCCGATCGGTCATCGTGGAGGGTCGGATGTCGTTGGGAAGCCTCGTGCTGGGGACGGCTGGCGTCGTGGCCACGCCGATCTCGATCGCACCGCCTGCGCTGCAGGAGGTCGAGCGCAGCGTGCTGCACGTCGACCCTTCGAGCGGCACGCGCGTCGAGCACGAGCGCCTCTGGCTGCCCCCCACCGCGACCGCGCTCCCCGCGGGCGGCGGCTCCGGCCCGCAGGCGATCATGCAGCTGCCCGCCGGCCAGCTCTGGTCGCGCTCGAGCCCCAACTGGGTCGGCCGCGTCATCTCGCTCGGCGACCGCGGCACGCAGGTCTTCACCGAGCTCGACTCGGGCCTCGACCACGCCGAGCTGCTCTCGGGCTTCGACGAGTCCCCCGCCGCGCCGATCTGGCAGAGCGCGAACAGCCTCGACCTGGCGCAGGCCGTGTGCGCCTCGGCGCACGACACGGACATCCACGTCACGCTGCACCAGGTGGTGACGAACAACGACCAGCAGCACCGCCAGCCGCGGGTGCAGAAGTACACCTCGACCTCGCTGACGCCCGACTGGACCTACAGCTTCCCCTTCCAGGTCGGCGGCGTGTCGCGCCTGTCGATCTCGCGCAACGGGCAGGTGATCGCCGCGGCGATCCAGAACCAGTTCACCTCGCGCGCCGAGGTGGTCTTCCTCGCGCCGGGCTCGCCGGTGCCGACCGGCACGCTCTCGCTGTCCAACTTCATCCAGCTGCGCGGCTTCGAGCTCTCGGCCGACGGCTCGACGCTGTACATCAGCTCGAGCACGGGCGCCTACCTCTACGACGTCGCCACGCGCACGCTGCGCGGCCAGGTCTCGCTGCCCTCGGCGCTCGACTGCCACGCGCTCTCGGGCGACGGCTCGGTCTTCGCCTACGGGACCTTCGGCACGCTGGTGCTCTGGCAGCGCCAGGCGGGCGGCAACTACGCCTGGCTGCGCACGCACGCCGTCCCGGGCGTCAACGTGTGCAGCGAGATCGACATCTCCGACGACAACTCGACCGTCGCGGTCGGCTGGAGCTTCTGGGACACCAACCTGCACGTGCTGGTCCAGGCGCTCGACGTCGCCAGCGGCGCCCTGCGGATGGAGGAGCACGCCTACGGCACGGGCACGCTGCAGAACATCGTCTCCGACATCTCGCTCTCGGCCGACGGCTCGCGCTTCGCGGTCGGCCTGTGGGGCGACGAGGGCGGGGTCTGCCCGGAAGTGCGGATCTACAACCGCGACTCGAACACGCCGCTCAAGCTCTACGACCTGCCCGGCTCGGTCTTCGACGTCGACCTGTCGGCGGACGGCCAGCGCCTGGCGGTGGCGAGCAAGGCCGTGCACGCCAACACCTTCGCCTCGGGCGGCACGCTCGCGCTCTACGCCGTGACGCGCGAGGACCTGCGCGTCAGCGGCATCCCGCGCCTCGGCAGCCAGGTGCTGTTCACGCTGCGCGGCAACCCCGGGCAGGCGGCGTCGCTCCTATGGACGCTGCAGCCGGCGCTCAACCCGACCACCTTCGGCAGCATGGGCACGCTGCAGCTGCACCGGCCGACGCTGCAGTCGATCCCGCTCGGGATCGCCGACGCCCAGGGCGAGGTCGAGTACGCCTTCACGCTGCCCTCGGGCGCCGCCGACATCGGCCGCACGCTGTGGTTCCAGGGCTTCTCGACCGCCCCGCGGCGGCTGAGCGCGGACTATGTCAATGTGACGATCGTGCCGTAGGCCCAGGGGACTCAGGTCGATCGTGGAACAGGCACGCATCGGCTCGCGGTCGCTCTCGCCACACCCGGCGGCCCCACGCGGCCTTGTACATCCACGCCAAACCGGAAGCGGAGCGATGCGCCGCTCCTGCTGGAAGCTCCGCAATCCGGTTTCGAGTCTCCGTCCGTCAAGGACCCCCAGTGTGTCGAAGTGGTGATTGGCCGCCAGGGGTAACGAAGCGGACCCCAATGAAAGACCGCAGTGTCCCCGGCATCGTCGGGCGACACACTTCGGACAAGCCCCACCTCTGACTCTCCGCACTCGATGTCTCGGACTACGTTCGCCGACGTGTGAGTCTTACACGCCTCCACTGGACGTTGAACCTGCAAGGTGTAGGGTGCCACTCCGATCGCCTGCTCGCTGACGACTCACAATACAGTGCGTTGCCAAGGTCCCGAGCGTTGTTGGCAAGGAGAGGTACGGACATGTCGAGGAGAACCGTTGCATACGCCGTTGCAATCGCCGTCATCGTGATGCTGTCCGGGGCAGCGAATGCGCAGGTTGTCAGGACAGTGGGAGGAGGTGGGCCGCCCAACTATCCGACGATCCAAGCGGCGATCAACGCCTCTGCGAGTGGGGACATCGTCCAAGTGACAGCAGGCACGTACAACGAGAACATCGACTACTCGGGTAAGCTGATCACCGTTGAGAGCTTGAGTGGTCCAGCATCGACAATCATCGATGGATCTCCAAGTGGTGGAGGGCCCGGTGGGTCAGTCGTGACCATGGCGAACGGGGAGTCTAACTCCGCGGTCTTGCGGGGTTTCACGATCACCGGTGGCCGCAACAGCCAAGGCGGCGCAGGCATCCGGATCACTAATGGCGCAGCACCCTCCATCGAAGGCAACGTTATCACAGCAAACGGTGACCCGTCTGCACTTGGCCCTGGGGGTGGTGTCTTCTCGGCCCCGCTGACCGGACCGGTGTCCACAACTACCGCCAAGTTCCTCGGCAATACGATCAGTAACAACCTCGCGACCGTCGGAGGAGGCATCTACTTTGAATTCAACACCCCGTATGTCGTTGGCACCAGTGCATTGTGGAACACCATCACAGCCAACACCGCAACCCTGCACGCCGGCGGCATCTTCTTGAAGAACTGCGGCACGACCGAACTCCAGTACTGCGCTGTGACGGCCAACGTGACAGGCCCGTTCTCACCCGGTGGCGGAATCTACGCTGAGGGACTGCGCCTCAGACTGATTGACTCGAAGGTCAATGACAACATTGCGCAAACTGACGGTGGCGGTGTCTGTCTCGTCGCAGATGCTGGTGGTTCAGCAATCATGACAACCGAGTTCATTGGCAATAAGGCCGAGACCGGAAGCGGAGGCGCGATCGAGTGTCAGGATTCATCACCCTATATCTTTGCCAACACCATGAAGCTCAACTTCGCCGACCATTTCGGCGGCGCGATCGACTTGAACGGCAATTGCAATGCTGACATCGAGTACAATGGAATCACCCGCAGCAACCGTGCGCTCTTGCGGGGGGGAGGAATCGCCATACGGGCAGCCAGCAATGCTGCCTATGTCGCATCGTCCCGACTCTTCAGCAACACGATCAACTTCTCGCACGCCGGCTTGGAGGGTGGCGGAATCTACTGCGCGTTTGTCGCTCCGACAATCGAGGACAACGGATTACGCCGCAATGGCCTTCCAAGCCCGGTTGCAGGGACCACGATCAGTTCCACTGACAGCGGCGGTGGAATCTTCGTCCTCCAAGACGCGAGTGGAGGTGCGAGGCCGATCATCAGGCATAACCTCCTAGAGGATGGGTTCGCTGAGGTTCGGGGCGCCGGCATTTTCTTGAACGGGACGTCAGCCCAAGTCACGGGCAACAGAATCAATTTGAATGGGGAAAGGGTGGATGCCTTCGGAGCATCTATCCTTACCCTGGAAGGCGGAGGACTTTATACTGCAAATGGAGCTCCCGAGATCGATGGCAATACCATCCTCAGGAACCAAGTGGGCGACGGCGGCTTCGGCGCTGGCGTCTTCATCGGGAACCCGCTGCCTGGGATTACCTTCACTGACAACGTCGTCGCGAAGAACTGGCTACACTACGGACCGCTATCCATTTCTGGGGCCGGCGGTGGCTTGTATGTCATTGCTCCTTCGAGTGCGCGTACCATCACCTTCGGGCACAACACGTTTGCCGACAACCTGGTCGCGGATTCTGACCTGACGCCCACGGTTTTCGGTCCTGGGCATGCAATCTACGTGGACATTAATATCAGCGCATTCGTGCACAACTCGATTGTCCGGGGGCCAACCGGCGTTCCCAGCCCGGCTGGACTACCACTGCAGTGGTCGATCTCTGGAACGCCCCCTATCGTGTCATACACGGACATCGGGCCAACGGAGCCTGTTCCGCCTTGGTCTGCGGGAGGTGGAAACATCAACGCGCCGCCAGGATTCGTCAATCCTGCGGGCGACGATTACCACATTCTCACGACTTCCGTGTGTCGAGACATCGGCAATCGGACCCTGCGTGGTGCAACGGAGGACTTCGATGTCGATGGCGACGCCCGTCCTCCCACCGCGGGCGGCGCGCAGGATGACATGGGCGCGGACGAGATTCCGTAACCCGGTGCAAGCAGTCGCCTTGTCAGGGCGGACATGAAGTGGCCCGGCCAGTCCACACCGGCCACGTCACTCACGCTTGCGGCGGGGCGGTCTCTCGCCAGCGAGCTCGCGATCCTGCTCCCGGTAAGAGGGATGCCGAGGTCGGGCTCGAGATCGGTGCTCCGTGCCGTCCCGAGGGGTCACCAGACCCAAATTGTGGCGAACCCATTCGTGTCGCCGCTCCTCGGCTGCCCTTGGGGCTCCCCCTGTGCGCGTCCCCTGCAAACGTGTGCGAACTCGCACGCCCAGCCCTCTTGTGCAGCCCTTTCGAGAGTCGGCGGCCAGGGTGGGCCGGCAGGTCCGTCGCTTGCTCAGTGCCGAGGGAGCCCTGCCTGGCGGCGAACCCTCCGGTGGCTGGGGTCTCCACCGAGCCCTATCACGGCGACTAGGGTATGGTGCAGGGGATCGGTTCGCCCCCCATCCGTGCCTGCAGGCAACCCCTCCCGCGCCCCCAACCCACTGTATGCAAGAATCGGCGAGCACGCCCACACGGTGGCTAGTGACGGTGAGGTCGGTAGTCGCTGTCCTCGGCATTTCGCCCGGCGCGACACCGCAGTCGCCTCCGGGTGGCGTACCCTCGGGGTCACCACCCATCGGCCAGAGCCTCTCTCCTTCTCAGCTGTCGACAACTGGATCTGACTCCTGCGCGACGCCAGAGGTGATCCTTGGGGCGGGAGTGTTCACGTTCGACAACTCGAACGCGACGACGGGGCCGGAAGGACAAGCATTCGGCCCATGCAGCGAGCGCGGTTCAACGGGTATCGCTCAGGACGTCTGGTTCGCCTGGACGGCGCCAACGGCCGGAGAGGTGTTGCTCTCGACTTGCATGCTCACCAACTTCGACACGAAGGTCGGCGTGTGGGACGCGTCGCTCCTGTCTGGTCAGACCTGCCCAGGAGTCCAGGCGACTGGCTTGATGGGCTGCAGCGACGATCTGAGTCCGCCGATCCCCCAGTCGAAGTTCCCGTTCCAGGCAACGGCGGGAGTGCAGTACCTGTTTCAGATCGGCTGCTTCCCCGGAAACCAGTTCAGCCCGCCAGCTCCGGGAGGTCAGGGTGCGTTCTCCGTCGAGTATCTGCCCATACCTGATCCGACGCCATGCAGCTACGACGATGGCGAAGCGGACTTCGTCTGGCGGATCCACAACTCTGGCTCCGGTACCTGCATGTTGACTCGGTTCGGCAGCTTGGGGACCGAGACACGCGTATCCGGGATCGAGGTGGTATGGGGTGGTAGCCTGAATGCCGCCAACAGCACTTTGGTGGACGGATCTCCCGCGCGCGTTGCGCTGTGGGAGGATCCGACCGACGACGGCGATCCACACGATTGTGTGCTCCTCGAAGTGGTCGCCACCACAATTCAGAACCACGACACGGACATCTTCAACCACGTGCCGTTGTCGACGGCCTTCCACGTGTCCGGCTACTACTACGTCGGTGCCCTCTATGACAATCCTGCGCTGACACCACCCAATCACAGTGTCTACGCTTTGGATTGGGACAGTCAGGAAGTCTATCCGGCCGGCCCGAACACCTCCGCCCAGAAGTTCACGACCTGGGGAGGGGTTCGGATCGGCGCCTCATTCGATCCTTCCGACCTGAGCATGTTCGGTCCCAACAACGTTAATCAGGTTGTGCTTTGGGTCTTCCAGCAAGGAGTCGTGGTCAATGCCCGCAACAACGTCCAACTCATCCGACCGTCCTGCGCGGTCCTGCCGCCCGAGGTCGGCGCGGCCATGTGTAGCGACGATTCGCTCGGCATCGACCACACGACCCCCTGCCCGTGCGGCAACTCCGGCCAGCCTGGCCGCGGCTGCGCGCACTCGATGAACTCCGACGGCGCGGAGTTGGTGGCCCACGGCCGGACGAGCGACGACAACGTTTCCGCGCCGGGGCCGGAGCCCGTCACCCTCGCGTGCGTCGGGTTGCCGGCGACGTCCTTCACCATGTTCTTGCAGCACGATTCGCCCGGCGACGGCGTGTTCCACGACGGTGTGCTGTGTGCGGGCGGCACCCTCGTGCGGCTGCGCGGGCGCAATGCGGGAGCAGGGCAGGGGCAGGCACCAGGCGTCGCAGTCTTTCCGAACAGCGCCTTCGCCGCGGACGCGAGCATGACGCTGTCCTCGCGGGGCGGCGTCGTGCCGGGCAGCGGCGCGGTGCGGTACTACTGCGCGTGGTTCCGGAATGCGGCGTCGAGCTACTGTCCGCCCGCGACCGCCAATGTGTCGAACGGCTGGTTGATCGGCTGGTGACGCGATGGGTGTCGCGGGGCGGGGTGTGGCGTCCGCGGCTCGCCGGATGCGTAGGTGGCGTGCTGCGGCCAACTCTGGCTGACCTCGCGAGCAAGAACTGCGGCCCGTCGGCGGTCGCACCCTGGACTGCATGCGGGCCGATCCCGCAGAATCCCCGACGTGGCGCGGCTCGAGGCGATCCTCTTCGACATCGACGACACGCTGTTCTCGACCACCGAGTTCGCGCGTCGGGCGCGCGGCAACGCCGTGCGGGCGATGATCCAGGCCGGGCTCGACCTGCCCGAGGAGACCGTGCTGCGCGAGCTCGACGAGGTGCTGGCCGAGTTCTCGTCCAACTACGAGCACCACTTCGACAAGCTGCTGCAGCGCCTGCGGCCGGCCTGCCTGGAGCGCGTCAACTCGGCGCTGATCGTCGCGGCCGGCGTGGCGGCCTACCACGACACGAAGTTCCGCGAGCTGGCGCCCTTCGACGACGTCTACCCGCTCTTCAGCGACCTGCGCCGCATCGGCATGCGCCTGGGCATCATCACCCACGGCTGGACGGTCAAGCAGGCCGAGAAGCTCGTGCGCCTGGGCCTGGTGCCCTACCTCGACCCGCGCGCGATCTTCATCTCCGACCAGATCGGGATCTCGAAGCCCAACCCCAAGCTCTACCTGCGCGCCGCGCGCGACCTGCAGCTCGAGCCTTCCTCGATCATGTACGTCGGCGACTCGCCGCTGCACGACATCGGCCCGCCGCGCTCGATCGGGATGGTCACGGTCTGGGCGCGCCGCGCCGCCAAGCACGAGCTGACGCCCGACGGCCCGCGCCCCCACCACGTGATCGCCAGCTTCGACGAGCTGCGGCGCATCCTGCGCGATCAGTACGAGCTGCCGTTGCCGTAGGGCGGCGAACGCCGGGCGCGCGCCGGAACGCGTCGCCCGGCGCTCTCAATCCGGCTCGCCGGTCAGCACCCACGCCGCCCAGTCGCGCAGCGCGTACTTCGAACGGCCCGCAGCGTCCCGGGCGTCGCGCAACAGGCGCTTGGCCTCCCACAGCGCCTGCCACGCCGGCTGCCGCTCGATCCACAGCCGCCGGTAGAACTCGGACATCAACTCGCGCGTGGCGTCGTCCGGCACGCGCCACAGGCTGGTGAGCACGCTGCGCGCGCCCGCCTGGTGCAGCGCGAACTGCAGCGAGGCCACGCCCTGGCCGGCCCGGCGCACGCCGGCGTTCGTGTCGCAGGCCGAGAGCACCGCCAGCCGGCAGCTGGAGAGTTCGAGCGTCGCGAGCTCCTCGGCCGTGAGCAGCCCGGGCGCGCGTCCCAGCGCGTCCGCGGGCAGGTTCGCGCCGGCGAAGGCCAGGCCGCAGAGCAGCATCGGGCTCGAGCCCTCGAGCTGCTGCCCGCCGTCCGGTCGCAGGGCCAGGCCGGAGCGCGCGTCGAGCGGCTCCGGATCGGCCCAACCGCGCATCGAGTCGCTGGCGAACCAGCCGTGCGTCGCCACGTGCAGCCAGCTCGCCCGCGGTGCCAGGTTCCTCAGCGCCTCGCGCGACGCGTGGCGTCCGGTCAGCAGCCTGCGCTCCTGGTCAGGACCGAAGCGCTGCGCGTGCAGCTCCTCGATCGCGTGCGCCTCGCGCTGCGCGCCGGGCAGCGGCTGGAACGCAGCCGGCCACGCGCCGCCCTGCGGCCGAGGCCCGTGCGCCGCCTCCGCGCCGGCCGGGGTCCGTGCCTCACCCGCGGCGTCCGCTCCGCCCGGCACGTCCAGCGGCGCGCTGTCGAAGTCCGCTCCCCCCAGTGCCAGCAGCAGGCCGGGTCCGGCGGGAACGGGCGGCGGAGTCCCGCGTTCGAGGAGGCTCGGGCGCAGCTCGATCCGGTAGCGATCGCCGACCAGCGATTCGGGCGATCCCACGCCGGGTTCGCCGTCGGACAGCGGCAGGGCATCGAGCGCCACCAGGTGGAGCACGTCGTCGAGGACCAGCACGAGGTGCCGCACTTCCCCGGCCCGGGCCAGCACGGGGTCGAGCACCAGACGCCGCAGGTCCGCACCGCGCGCGGACGGGGATGCGCTGCCCGCGGCGGAGACTCCGAGCCCGCGTCCCTGCGCCAGCCCCAGAGCTTCGCGCCAGGCCGTCACCGCGCGCTCGATCGGCTCGATGGGTCCCAGGTCGACGCGTCCGAGGCGGAAGCCGGGGCTCGCGCCGGCCGCCGCGGGTCTCAGCACGAACGCGCACAGGTGCTCGGCGGCGCGCACGGAGGGCGCCGAGCCGGGCGCGGATCCGTGCGCAGCCTCGAGCCAGGACCGCCGGTAGCGGCGGAAGCCGACCGCGGCCGCGTCGGGCGGGAGGCGCGCGGCCAGCGCCGCCGGTTCGAACGCGACGCGCGGCGCCGTTCCCGCCGTGCCGGCGCCCGCCAGCTCCGCGAGCTCGCGTTGGAGCGCGTCGCGCCGCGCCACGGCCTGCCGGTACGCCTCGCTGTCCGTGCCCCGGCGCACCAGGCGCGCGAGCTCCTGCGCCGCGCGATCCAGCTCTGCGCGCAGCTCGGCGGCGCGCGCCGAGCCGGCGCCACCGCCCGCGTGGTCCGCCGCACCCAGGGAAGCAGCACGCGTCGCCTCGGCGAGCACGAAGGCGGCCTCGTCGAGCTCGGGCCGCGGTCCGAACAAGCCGTACCCCGCGCCGAAGGAGAGCACCTCGCCGAGACCCGCGGCCAGGCTCTCGCAGCGCGAGCGCCGCTCGCGCACCGAGCCCGAGTTCCGCATCTCGCCCGCGGCACGGACCTGGAGGCGGCAGAGCTCGAGCACGAGCTCGTCGCAGCGCCTGGCGGCCTCGCTGCGGAGCTCTTCGCGCGCGCCAGACGGCGCCGCCTCCAGTTCCGTCCAGGCCTGCCGGACGAGCGTGACCGCCACGTCCTGCAGCGCCATCAGCCGCAAGGGATGATCCTCCGCGACGGTGCGCCCGAAGGCCTCCAGCGCCTGCTCCTGCAGCTCTCTCGCGCCCGCCAGATCGCCGCGCCGCGCCAGTATCCGGGCGCAGCTCCCGCGCGCGTGCTGCAGCCGCGGGTCGTCGTCGGCCAGGTTGGCCTGGCACCACGCGAGGTTCCCCAGCAGGAGCTCGCCCGCGCGTTCGGACTCGCCCAGCGCCAGCAGCGTGCTCGCCAGGTTGCCGCGTGCCGTCTCGAGCAGCGGATCACCGGGCGGGCGCGTGCGCGCCGCGACTTCGTGCACGAGCTCCTCGAGCGCCAGCGCGCCGCGTGCGTCGCCGAGGTACTTGAGCGTGCGCGCCAGGTTGCCCCGCGCGGCCTGCAGGTCGCGGCTCTCCTCGGGCAGCGTGCGCGAGAACACCGCCAGGACCTCTTCCTGGAGCACGCGCGCTCCGGGCAGGTCGCCGAGCGCGAACAGCGTGTTCGCCAGGTCGCCCCGCGCCCACTGCACCTGCGGGTGCTGGTCGGGGAGCGCGCGCGCAGCGACTGCGAGCACCCGTTCCTGCAGCGCACGCGCCCCAGGCAGATCGCCGCTGATGGACAGCGTCACCGCCAGGTTCTGCCGGGCCCCCTGCAGCGCCGGGTCCTCGTCCGCGCAGATTCGCGTCATGGCCAGGAGCACTTGTTCCTCGAGGGCCCGTGCTGCAGCGAGCTGGCCCTCGCCGCGCAACCGAGCGGCCACCGAGCCGCGCACGGACTGGAGGTCGATGTCGTCCTCCGAGAGCGTGCGCTCGTAGACCTCCAGGACCTGCTCGAAGAGACGGCGCGACTCAGCCTCCTCCCCCAGCACGGAGAGGGTCGTCGCCAGGGCGTGGCGCGCCCGCTGCAAGTCCAAATGGTCCGGGTGCAGCGTGCGGGACCGCTCCTGCACGAGCGCTTCGAAGTGCCTGCGCGCGCCGGACAGGTCGCCGCGCCAATAGAGCGTGGTCGCCAGCCGCTCGCGCGCCGCCTGCAGCGCGGGGTGATCGGCGGGCAGCTGCGCCCGGCAGATGTCGAAGGTGCGCTGCCGCGCCGCCTCCGCAGCGGCGAGCTCGCCCGTGGTCTGCGCGATCCCACCGAGCTCGTCCAGCAGGTCGAGCGACGGCCAATCGAGCGACGGACCGAGAACGGCCAAGGCCCGCGTGATCGCCGCCGCCACGCGTGCGCGCGCCGCCTCCTGGTCTCCGGCCCCCAGCGCCGCGCGGACCTCGGCCAGCAGGCCCTGGAGCTCGGCCAGCGCCGGATCGACGGCTTCGGCGCGCGCCGCGGGCGAGCCAGGATCCGCCGCTGTGGATCTCTGCTCGGGAGACGGCGGCCCCTGCGGGGAGGAGCAGCCCTGCACACAGACGCCCGAGAGGAGCGCGAGTCCGATCAGAACCAGGGTCAGTGCTGATGACAGGCGAGCTTGCATCGGATCCGGCATGCTAAGTGGCGGGTGCCGGTGGCGATGACAGCAGGAATCCGTCAGTTCGGCTCTCCCGTCAAGACCCACGCCGCCCAATCCCGCAACGTGTACTTCGGACGGCCCGAGTCGTCCTTGGCCTCGCGCAGCGTCTGCTTCGCTTCCCACAGCGCCTGCCACTTGGGCTTCTTGTCGACCCACACGCGCCGGTAGAAGTCGAGCATCAGGTCCTTGGTCGCCTCGTCCGGCACCTTCCACAGCGACGTGATCACGCTGCGCGCACCGGCGACCTGCAAGGCCTTCTGCAAGGAGGCCACGCCCTGCCCCGCGCGTCGACGCTCTCCACGCGCCGTGTCGCACGCCGACAGGACCGCCAGCTCGCAATTCGAGAGATCGAGCGTCGAGAGCTCGTCCGCCGTCATCAATCCCGGCGCGCGCCCGAGCGCGTCGTTTGGCAGGTTCGCGCCCGCGAACGCCAGGCCGCAGAGCAGCATCGGGCTCATCCCGCGCACGCGCTCCTCGCCCGACATCCGCAGCGCGAGACCCGATCTGGCGTCGAGCGGCTCGGGATCGTCCCACGACTTGTACTGCTCATTGACCCACCCGTGCGTCGCGATGTGCAGCCAACGCGCGCGCGCGGTCAACGCGAGCAGCGCGTCCCGCGAAGCATCGGCTCCCCTGAGCAGCGCAAGCGCCGAGCCGGGGTCATGCGTGGCCTTGAACGTTGCCTCGAGGCCCCCGACCTCGCTGAGCGTGCCAGGCAGCGCCACGAACCTGTCCTCGATGGCTGCCGACCCAGCGCTTCCGTAGTCGACGCCACCGACCGCGAGGATCCCGTCAGGTCCGCTCAAAGGCAGCCTCTCGTCGAGCAACTCGCCCAGAGTCAAGCGCGTCTCGATCCGCATCGTCTCGCCGAGCAGCCTGGTCCCTGCCTCGTCCGCCGGCAGCGTGTCGAAAGGGACGAGGTGCAATACGTCGTCTGGCACGATCACGACCCGCGTTGGTGAACCGAACGACGCGTAGAGCGGATCGATGACGAGCCGCCGCACCGCCATCCCCTTGGCCAGCAGATCCGCAGCCGCGGACCCGGGCGCGACCGGCTCGCCGCGACCTTGAGAGACGCCCAGCGCAGCGCGCCATCCCGCGACGGCAGTCCGGATCGGCTCGATGGGTCCGCAATCGAGCCACAGGACGTTGCTCGGTGCGCCCATGCGTACGCCCTCCTGGGCACCTTGTCGCAAGGGTCTCTCGGCGCGAGATTCCACGTCGCTCGGACGCACGAGGAACACGCCGAGGTGGGCGGCGACCAACTGGGAGGCTGTCGGCGGATCCGCCGTCCTGGAGCCCCGAGTCCACGTCACTTGCTCCCGCTTGAACTCCCGGAACGCCAACGCGACCTCGCCGGGCTTCAGCGCCGCGCCCAGGCTTGCCGCATCGAGTTCGGCACTCGTTGCCCTTCCGCCCGAGATCGTGCGCCCAAGCTCGAGCAGAGCTCGCTCCGTGTTGTCGCGCTCGGCGCGCGCGCGTTCGAAATCTGCCGCGCCTGTGCCGACCTGTGCGACCCGGGCCAGTTCCTCGCTGGCCCTACGCAGCTGCGCACGCATCTCTGCGTACTCCGGCGTGGCCGACCCCATGCGTGCGAGCACGCTCGAGGACACGGAGGCATTGCGCGTCGACTCCGCGTAGGCGAAGGCATCGGGCACGAGTTCGACGAGCGGCACGAGGCCTCCGTACCCGAGTACCACGGAGAGCGTGAAGTCAAGTTGGTCCGTAAGGCTCGCAGCTCTGGCCTCGGCCTCGCGCCCAGGTGCAATGAGCCGGACGACCCTTGCCACCCTGGCCTGAGCCCTGCTCCGGGAACCTAGCAGGTCAGCCGCCCTCCCCGCTGCGGCTTCCATTGCGCTCGTCCCGCCAGCAGCACCACCGAGCTCTCGCAAGGAGCGGGAGGAGAGACCAAGGATGGTCCAGCACAGATTCAGCCGCGCACTCTGAACCGCTGGGTGATCCTCGCTCAGCGTCCGCGTGCGTACATCGAGCACCCGTTCTTCGAGTAGGAGCGCGTGCTCGAAGTCGCCAAGGGCAGACAGCGTCACTGCCAGGTTCTGCCGGGCAACCTGGAGGTCTGGGTGCTCTTCGGGCAGCGTGCGCGAGAAGACCTCGAGTACTCGCTCGAACTGTGAGCGCGCGCCCTGAGCGTCGCCGAGGGCCAGGAGCGTGACGGCCATGTTCTGCCGCGCGCGCTGGAAGTCTGGGTGCTCGACGGGCAGGGTGCGCGAGAAGACCTCCAGTACCCGTTCGAAGAGTTCGCGAGCTCCCTGAGGGTCGCCGAGGACACCAATCGTCATGGCCAAGTTCTGGCGCGCTCGCTGCAGATCCGGATGCTCTTCGGGCAGCGTGCGTGAACAGACCTCGAGCACCCGCTCGAACAAGGCGCGCGCGCCCTGCAGGTCGCCGAGGGAGTAGATCGTCCCGGCAAGGTTGAGCCGCGCGCGCTGGAGGTGCAGATGATCCTCGGGGAGATTGCGCCCGAGGACGTCGAGCACCCGCTCCTCGAGGACGCGCGCGCCATGGAGGTCGCCGAGATCCTTGAGCGTCACGGCCAAGTTCTGCCGCGCACGCTCGATATCCGGGTGCTCAGGAGGCAGCGTGCGCGAGAAGACCTCGAGCACCCGCTCGAACACCGGGCGGGCGCCCTCTGAATTCCCCAGTTCAGAGTCGGTCACCGCCAGATTCAGACGTGCCCTTTGGAGGTCTGGATGCTCCTCGGGCAGCGTACGCGAGCGCACATCGAGCACTCGCTGGTACAAGGCACGCGCGCCCCTGAGGTCGCCGAGAGCGAGAAGGGTGCCGGCCAGGTCCTGCGACGCCGACAGGAGGGCTGGGTGTTCGTCGGGCAGCGTGCGCGAGCGGACCCCGAGCACTTGTTCCTGGAGAGAGCGCGCGCCGTGCAGATCACCCAGCGCCCCGATCGTTGCAGCCAGATTCGAGCGCGCCACCTGGATGTCGGGGTGCCCCGCGGGCAGCGTGCGAATGAAGACCTCGAGGGCCTCCTCCTCCAGTACCCGCGCGCCGTTCAAGTCGCCGAGGGCCTTGAGCGTCTCGGCCAAGCTCAGCCGGGCGATCTGGAGTTCGAGGTGCTCCTTGGGGAGCGTACGCGAGCGGACCTCGACAACACGCTGCTGAAGGGAGCGGGCACCCCGGAGGTCGCCCAGCGAGCTGAGCGTCCCGGCCAAGTTCAACCGCGCCCGCTGTACGTCCGCGTGCTCCTCCGGCAGGGTGCGCGAGCGTGCTTCGAGCACCCGCTCTTCGAGCACGCGCGCTCCGGGGAGATCGCCGAGGGCCTTCAGCGTGAGCGCCAGATTCTGACGGGCCAACTGAAGGTCGGGGTGCTCCTCGGGCAGGCTGCTTGTACGGACCTCATGCACCCGTTCGAAAAGCGCTCGCGCGCCTTCGAGATCGCCGAGGGCCGCGAGCGTCGCGCCCAGGCCCAGCCGTGCCCCCTGCGTGTTCGGATGCTCTTCGGGAAGGGTGCGCGAGAACACCTCGAGCACCTGCTCGAACAGGGCGCGCGCGCCCTGGAAGTCGCCTTCGAAGTAGCGGGTCCCAGCCAGACCCAGCCGCGCCGCCTGAAAGTCGGGATGTTCCTCGGGTAGCGTGCGCGAGAAGACATCGAGTACCTTCTCCTCGAGCGCGCGCGCCCTCTGGAGTTCGCCGAGGGCCTTGAGGGTCGCGGCGAGGTTCCCTCGCGCCCGCTGGAGATCGGGGTGTTCCTCGGGCAGCGTGCGCGAGAACACCTCGAGTGCCCGCTCTCCGAGGGATCGCGCGCCCTGCAAGTCTCCGAGTGCCCCCATCGTCGAGGCCAGGTTCAGCCGCGCTGCCTGGAGGTCGGGATCCTCCTCGGACAGCGTGCGCGCGCGGGCGGCGAGCACTCGCTCTTCGAGCGCGCGAGCACCCCGGAGATCGCCGAGGGCCGCCAGAGTGAGAGCCAGACCCTGCTGCGCCGCTTGGATGTCGGGGTGCTCGTCGGGCAGCGTGCCTGAACGGGCCGCGAGTACCCGTGCGTACAAGGCGCGCGCGCCCTGCAAGTCGCCGAGGACGGCGATCGTTCCAGCCAAGCCCATCCGCGCCGCCTGGAGATCCGGGTGCTCCTCATCCAGGGTACGCAAGCGGACCTCGAGGACTCGCCGCATCGCTCGCTCCGCAGTACGCAACTCGCCGACATGGTGGGCCTGAATCCCGATCTCCACCAGGAGCGCCACGGCGGCTGGATCCTCACGCTTGCCGAGCACCTGCAGTGCCTCGTCGACGAGTTCGACGCTGAGCGCGCGGGCCCGGACGTGGTCCATGGACTCCCGCGCCTCGTTCGCCTCGGCCAGACGCGCGCGCAGTCGGTCGAGTTCGGTGTCCTGCTCCGGCGTCGAGCCCGCGCCCGCCGGGGGCGACACGATCTCGACGGCCGGCGCTGGCTCCGCAGTCGCAGACTTCGCGGCGCAGGCACCGAACAGCGGAACCGCGAACGCCAGGGCGGCGTGCACCAGGAAGGCATCGGATCGTCGAGCTCGCATGTCTCGCTCCAACTGACCGAAACGCTCGATCAGCACCGCGGCGGTGAATGCCGCGGCAGCGGGAAGAGGGGCAGTCTAGCGCCCGATCTCAGGCGGGCATCGTCTCCAATCGGCCTGCCGCGCGCGCCGACGCGCTGCGGGCCGAGTCAGGCCCCGGACAGCTCCGCTCCGGACGCAAGCAGCGCCTGCGTGACGGCGTGCTTCGGGCGAGCGAGCACCTCCTCCGGGGTCCCGCTCTCGACCAGTGCGCCGCGCTCGAGCACGAGGACGCGCGTCGCCAACCGTCGCGCGAGCGTCAGGTCGTGCGTCACGCACAGCCAGCCCAGCCCGGACTGCGCGTGACGTTCCTCCAGGAGCGCGACCAGCTCGGCCACCAGGCGCGCGTCGAGCGACGAGCAGGCTTCGTCGAGCACCAGGAAGCGCGGGTCGGCCGAGAGCGCCCGGGCCCAGGCCAGGCGTGCGCGCTCGCCGCCCGAGAGCTGGTGCGGCAGGCGCTGCGCGTGCTCGGGGCGCAGACCGAGGCGCTCGAGCAGGCCGGCGACGCGCGCGTCGAGGGCGGCGCCCGTCGCCAGGCCGTGGACGCGCGGTGCTTCGCCGACGATGCGGCCGGCGCGCCAGCGCGGGTCGAGGCTGGCGGCGGGGTCCTGCAGCACCAGGCCGAGCTCGCGGCCGATGCGCGCGCGCTCGGACGGACGGCGCGCGCCGAGGGCGAGCGCGGCGCCGTCGCGGGTGTGCCAGAGGGCCCGGCCGCGGGCGGGCGCGAGCAGGCCCGCGGCGATGCGGGCCAGCGTCGACTTGCCGCTGCCCGAGGCGCCGAGCAGGGCCGCGCGCGCGCCGCTCGCGAGCTCGAGGTCGAGCGCGGAGAGGCCGTGGACCTCGGCCGTGCGCAGCAGCCCGCGACGCACGCGCCAGGAGTGGCCGACGCCGTGCAGCTCGAGCAGCGGGCCGGCCGCGACGCCGGCGGGCGCTGGCGCGGGGCGTTGCTCGAGCGCCCGCCGCGCCGCGATCAGGCTGCGCGTCACCGCGCTCGCCGGCGCGGCGAGCACGCGCTCGGCCGGGCCGTGCTCGACCAGGCGGCCCTGTTCGAGCACCGCGAGCGTGCGCGCGCGCCGGCGCGCGAGCGCGAGGTCGTGCGTGACCAGCAGCACGGCTGCGCCCGCGGACGCGGCCTCCTGCTCGAGCAGCTCGAGCACCTGCGCGCCGAGGGCCGGGTCGAGCGAGCTGGTCGGCTCGTCGGCCAGGATCAGGCGCGGCCGGTGCGCCAGGGCGAGCGTGACGAGGACGCGCTGGCGCATGCCGCCCGACAGCTGGTGCGGGTAGCTCGCCAGCACGCGCTCGACCTCGTCGAGGCCGGCGCGCTGGACCAGCTCGCGCGCGCGCTCGAGCGCCGCGGAACCCGTGACGCCGTGCACGGCCAGCGCCTCGGCCAGCTGCGCGCCGACGCGCTGCAGCGGGTCGAGCGCGGCCTGCGGGTCTTGGAACACGGCGCCGATCGTGCGGCCGAGCAGCTGCCGCCTCTCGCGCGCCGCCAGCGCGCCGAGCTCGCGGCCTTCGAAGGCGAGCGAGCCCGAGAGCTCCGCCCCCGCCGGGAGCAGGCCCAGGATCGCCTGCACCAGCGTCGACTTGCCGCTGCCGGACGGGCCGAGCAGCACCAGCCGGCCGCCGACCTCGAGCTCGAGCGCCTCGACCTCGAGCACCGCGCGGCTGCCGTAGGCGACGCGCAGGTTGCGCAGCGCGAGCAGCGGGGCCTCAGCCACGGCCGACCTCCGCGCGCGGGTCGAGCGCGTCGCGCAGCGCCTCGCCGAGGACGTTCGCGCACAGCGCGGTGGCGAAGATGCAGGCGCCCGGGAAGACCAGCGCCCACCACAGGGCCGGGTTGCGCGTCTCCGAGGCCAGGGCGCCCCACGAGGGCACCGGCACCTCGACGCCCAGGCCGAGGAACGAGAGCGCCGACTCGATCAGGATCGCGCTGCCGACCGCGAAGGACAGCGCCACCAGCGCCGGCGCCAGCGCGTTGGGCAGGATGTGCGTGAACACGATGCGCGCGCTCGAGAAGCCCTGCGCGCGCGCCACCAGGACGAAGTCGAGCTCGCGCACGCGCAGGCACTCGGCGCGCACCAGCCGCGCGACGCCGGTCCAGCCGACGAAGGCGATCACCAGCGCGACGAAGAGCGCCGGCGGCAGCACGCGCGCGTCGGTCAGCGACGCGCAGGCGAGCACCAGGAAGAAGGCCGGGAAGCACAGCACCACCTCGATCAGGCGCGAGATCGCGAGGTCGACCAGGCCGCCGAGCGCGCCCGCGAGCGCGCCGAGCAGCGTGCCCAGCGTCGCGAGCAAGAGCGCCGCGCCGATCCCGACCGCCAGGCTGGTGCGCGCGCCGTGCGCCAGCCGCGCCGCGAGATCGCGGCCGAGCCCGTCGGTGCCCAGCGGATGGCGCAGCGCCGCGTCGCCCGCGGGCTCGCCGTAGCGCACGAGGACCGCCGCGTCCGAGTCCAGCCAGGTCGGCGGCCGCCAGGCTTCGCTGGAGTTCGTCTCGGCGTAGTGGAAGGGCAGCGGCGCGAAGTGCGCGCGCTCGACGCGCACGCCCGGCTCGGCGAGCCGGCGTTTCCAGGCCGCGGGATCGAGTTCGTCGCCCGCCGGCCGGACGAGCCCCCACGCCAGCGCCAGCAGCACCGCGCCGGCGAGGCCGGCCCACAGCGTGCGGGCCCGCGGCGCGCGCCGCGGCCGCCGCACGGGCAGCAGCACCGCCGCCGCCGCCCACGCGCCGAGCGCGAGCACGCTCAGCGGCTCGAGCGCCGCGAAGAGCGGCCACTCGCTGCGCGCCAGGAACTCCTCGTCGCGCAGCTCGGCGACGGACGCCGCCAGGCCGCGCAACTGTCTGTCGAGGCCGGCGACCTCGTCCAGCGCCGAGCGCGCCGCGGCCAGCTCCGGCTGCAGCGCGGCGGGCAGCTGCGGCGCCAGCCGCTCCAACTCGTGCGCGAGGTAGGCGCGCTCGCGCTCGAGCGCCGCCTCCCGCGTCCACGTCGAGCCCGCCAGGCGCTGGGCCAGGAACTCGGCATCGCTCTGGGCCGCGAGGCGCGCGAGCGTCGCCCCGCTGGCGACCAGCGCCTCGGCGCCGCGCCGCAGCGCCGCGGGCTCGGCCGCGCGCACGCAGTACGGCCGCGCGTCGCACACGAAGGGCGCCAGCACGGCCAGCCCCGCCAGCGCCCACAGCGTCCAGGCCGCGAGCCGCACGCCCCTGCGCGCGAACCAGCGCGCGTGCAGGCCCTCGAAGCGTGCCACGGGGACGGCTTCAACCATGGCGGATGCGCGGGTCGATCCAGGCGCAGGCGAGGTCGGCGACCAGGATGGCGCACAGCGTGATCACGGCGCTGACCGTGGTCACGCCCAGGATCGCGCCGTAGTCGCGCGCCAGCATCGCGTCGAGGGCGTACTGGCCGAGCCCGGGGATGCCGAAGATCGTCTCGACGATCACCGAGCCGCCGAGCAGCGCGGGCAGCAGCGTGCCGGTCAACGTCACGCAGGGCACGAGGACGTTGCGCAGCACGTGGCGCGCGAGCACCGTGCGTTCGGGGAGCCCGCGCGCGCGCGCCGCGCGCACGAAGTCCTGCTCGAGCACCTCGAGCACCGCCGAGCGCGTCTGGCGCGCGACGTAGGCCAGTCCCGGCAGCACCAGCGTCGCCAGCGGCAGGACCAGGTGCTGCAGGCGGTCGAAGAGCCGCGCCGCGGGCCCGAACTCGGCCGCGCGCAGGTCGGCCAGCCCGTAGACCGGCAGCCAGGCGAGCCCCGTCGCGCCGCAGCCGAGCACGAACAGGAGCCCGAGCCAGAAGCCGGGCAGCGAGTGCAGCGCCATCAACACCGCGCGCAGCGAGCGGTCGCTCCACGCGCCGCGGCGCAGGGCGCTCCACACGCCGAGCGGGACGCCGAGGACCATCATCAGCACCAGCGCCGCCAGCCCGAGCGGCGCGGTGATCGCCAGGCACTCCGCGATCGAGTCCGCGACCGCGACGCCCGGCCGCCGGAACTCCTGCCCGAGGTCGCCGGCCAGGAGCCCGTGCCAGGGCTCGCTGCCGTCGCCGCCGAACCAGGCGCAGCCGCGCGGCGACAGATCGAAGGGCCCGAGGAAGTGCAGGTACTGCTTCCACAGCGGCTCGTCGAGCAGGTGCTCGGCGCGCGCCAGCGTGCGCGGATCGGCGGCACCCGACTGCTCGCCGCTGTGCTCGGCGTCGGCCGCCAGCGGATCGCCGGGCGAGAGCTGCACCGCCAGGAAGGTCACCAGCGTGATCCCCAGCAGCGTCGGGACCATCCAGGCCAGGCGGCGGGCCAGGTAGTTCAGCACGGGCCGCGCACCCCGGCGCTCACCGCCCTCCGCCCGCAGCAGGGCGCTCGCGCGTCGCGCGCGTGCCGGCCGTGCCGGCCGGGTAGTACCAGCGGCGCAGCACGTAGTTGGGGTCCATGGCGACCAGCTGCACGCCGCGCAGCGCCCGGTTGAGGCCGAACTTGCGCGGCGGCGCGTAGCAGAAGAGATAGGGTTGCAGCTCGTAGATCCGCGCGTGCAGCGCGCGCCAGATCGCCGCGCGCTTGGGCGTGTCGAGCTCGCGCTGGCCGCGCTCGATCAGCTCGTCGCAGCGCGCGTCGGCGAAGCCGATGTAGTTGGCACCGCGCGCGCCCGGCTGGCCGCTCCTCGAATGCCAGATCTGCTCCGGGTCGGTCTCCCAGGTCAGCGCCCAGGCCGAGGGCAGCGCGTCGAAGTCGCGCTGGTTGCGCCGCTCGGTGATCGCCGCGGCGTCGAGCGACTTGACCTCCAACTGCACGCCGACCGCCGCCAGATCCTGCTGCATCTGCGCCGCGAAGGCCTTGTTGACCGCGTTGCCCCCGTCGAGCAGGAACTCGATCTTCAGCGGGACGCCGTCCTTCTCGACCACGCCGTCGCGGTCGCGGTCGAGCCAGCCGGCCTCGGCCAACTGCGTGCGCGCCAGCGCCGGGTCGTGCGCCAGCGGCGCGATCGCGCGGTCGTACTCGGGCTTCGACAGCATCCACGGCCCGGTGACCAGGTCGGCGACGCCCTTGTAGAAGGAGCGCTTGAAGGCCTCGAGGTCGATCGCGTGCGCCAGCGCGCGGCGCACGCGCACGTCGGCCAGCGCGGGCCGCGTCAGGTTCCAGGCCACGTACCAGTAGTTGCCGCTGTAGAAGTGGCCCTTGTAGTTGCGCTGCGTGAAGCTCGCGGCCTCGGTCGCGGGCCCGAAGTAGTCCTCCGAGCTCATGCGCGCGAAGAGGTCGAGCTCGCCGTTGACCAAGGCCTGGAAGGCGACGGCGTCGTCCTTGACGTAGCGCCAGACCAGCGTGTCGAGGTAGCCCGAGTTCGCGGGATCGAAGTAGCCGTCGAAGCGCTCGGCCTGCACCAGCTCGGCGTCGAAGCGCGTCACGCGGTAGGGCCCCAGGCCGATCCACTCGCGGTTGTGCGGGTTCTTGTGCAGCGCCTCGGCGCGCTCGGCGTCGCTCGGCACCCAGCCCGGCTCGCGCGCGCGCCGCTCGCGGCCCGCGGCGTGGTCGGGATCGGCGAGGTCGTAGAGGTGCGCGGGCAGCAGCGTCAGCTCGATCCCCAGGCTGTCGAGCGCGAAGTAGTACTGGCGGTCGAACCACACGCGCACCGTGCGCGCGTCGGGCGTCTCGACCGCCAGGATCTTCTCGTACTGCTGGCGGCGCTGGCCGCAGTCGACCAGCGGGTTCTGGTACAGCTCGAGGCTGTAGCGCACGTCGCCGGCGTCGAACTCGTGGCCGTCGTGCCAGCGCACGCCGGCGCGCAGCGTGAAGGTGATGCAGGTGCCGCGCTCGACGCGCTCGACATCGGCGCGCGCGAGCTCACGCACACCAATCGCGGTGGGGTAGGGACGCTCGACGAGCAGCCTGTCCCCCTCCTCGACCACGCGGCCGCGCACCAGGTCGGTCTCGGGCAGCGCTAGATCGACCAATCCGGGCTGGAGCTTGCCCTTGCGCACGTGCACGACGTCCTCGACCGTCCAGGCGCTCGCCAGGTTGCCGCGCAACTCCAGCGTGTCCCAGTCGCGCAAGAGCAGCGTCTCGTGGATCTCGCCGTGCATGCGCCGCACGACGCCCAGGTTCTCGAGCACGTTGTTCAAGGAGCGCGGCAGGCGCTCGAGGTGCACGACCGCGCGCCCGCCGAAGGCCGGCTGCGGCAGCGGCGGCCGCTTCCCGTCGGGCCCGGGCTGGTGGTCGGGGTGGAACAGGTCGGCCTCGACGCGCGCCGCCGGCTTGCCTGCCGCCTGGCCCGCGGGAGCGGCCGCGCCCGCGGCGTCCGACGGCTCCGCGACCAGCGCCTCGATGCGCAGCGGTTCGAGCGCCTCCAGGGCCGTCAGACGCCCGACCACGTACCAGGCCAGCAGGCCGATCACGCAGACGGCGGCGACGGTTCCGGCACGCATGGGGGGACGCTCGAGGGCGCGCACGGTCTAGTCGGCCCGCGCGGCGCGGCAACCGCCGGGGACCGGGGGGCTTGGGACGGGACCGGCCTCGAACGGCGTGAAGCTAGAAGGGTGCGCGCGGAGGGTCAAGGCGCGCGCTGGCCCCGCTCTCCCCCAGCGCTATTCTGCGCGGCGATGCCGGGCCGATCGACGAGACGCGCAGCGAGCCCGTGGACGGTGTGCGCCGCGCTGGCGCTGGCCCTCGCGGCCGGCTGGTCGCTGCTGCCCGCGCGCGAGCCGTCCCGCGAATCGGCCCGCGCCGACTTCACCTTCGTCAACGAGGGCGAGCCGAGCACGCTCGACCCGCAGCAGACCAGCGGCGTGCCCGAGGGCCGGCTGCTGCGCTTCCTGTACGAAGGCCTGGTCGTGCGCCATCCCGAGACGCTGGCGCCGCTGCCGGGTGCCGCCGCGCGCTGGGAGACCAGCGCCGACGGCCTGACCTGGACCTTCCAGCTGCAGCCCGCGGGCCGCTGGTCGGACGGCACGCCGGTCGAAGCCGAGGACTTCGTCTTCGCCTGGCGGCGCCTCCGCGATCCGGCGACGGCGGCGCCCTACGCGGGCTTCCTCGACGCGGTGCGCGCGCTGCACGCGCGCGACGCGCGCACCTTGGTCGTCGAGCTCGAGCGGCCGGTCGAGTTCTTCCTCGAGCTGTGCGCGCACTACGCGCTGGCGCCGCTGCCGCGCGCGCAGCTCGCCGCGCTCGTCGCGCGCGAGGGCGCGGGCTGGGAGCGCGCCTGGGGCCGGCCCGAGAACCTGGTGGTCAACGGCCCCTACCGCCTGGTCGAGCGCCGCATCCGCGACCGGCTGGTGTTCGAGCGCAACGAGCACTATTGGGATGCGGCCCAGGTCGCCTTGCCGCGCGTCGAAGCGCTGACCGTCGAGCACGTCGGCACGATGCTCAACCTGTACCTGACCGGCCGCGCGCACTGGACCGGCAACTTCCCGCTGCTCCTGGCGCCCGAGCTGCTGGCGCGGCCCGACTTCCGGCCCGGCGCGCAGCTCGGCACGGCGTTCTACCGCTTCAACACCACGCGCCCGCCGCTCGACGACGCGCGCGTGCGCCGCGCGCTGTCCTTGTGCATCGATCGCCGGGCGCTGGTGGCGCGCGTGACGCAGGCCGGCGAGCGGCCGCAGTGGAGCTTCGTGCCCGACTGCGCGCCGGGCTACGCGCCCGTGGCCGCCGCGCACGGGGCCGACTTCGCGGCCGACGCGGCGGCGGCGCGCGCGCTCCTGGCCGAGGCGGGCTACGGGCCCGGCGTGCGCGCGTTGCCGCCGATCGAGCTGCACTTCAACACGCAGGCCAACAACAAGGATCTGGCGGAGGTGATCGCCGACGGCTGGCGGCGCGAGCTGGGCCTCGAGGCGCGGCTGGTCAACCGCGAGTGGAAGACCTTCCTCGACGCGCAGAAGCGCCTGGACTACGACGTCTCGCGCAGCTCGTGGGTCGCCGACCACCCCGACGCGATCGGGATGCTCGAGATCTTCCGCGCCGCGGGCCCCAACAACCGCACCGGCTGGGCCGACGCGCAGTACGACGCGCTGCTCGACCAGGCCGAGCTGGCGCGCGGCGCCGAGCGCGCGGAGCTGCTGCGCCGCGCCGAGGCGCGCCTGATCGAAGCGGCGCCGATCGCGCCGCTCTACGGCTACGTGACGAAGAACCTGGTCGACCCGCGCCTCGCGGGCTTCCACGAGAACGCGCTCGACGAGCACCCGCCCAAGTTCTGGCGCTGGAAGAGCGCGCCCCCGGCGGGCGCCGCGCTCGGCCGGGAGCCGCGCTGAGATGACGCGCTTCGTGCTGCGGCGCCTGGCCTGGCTGGTGGTCACCGCCTGGGTGGTCGTCACGCTCTCCTTCTTTCTGATGCGCGCGGTGCGCGGCGGGCCCTTCGACGGCGAGCGCGCGCTGACGCCCGCGGTCGAGGCCGGCGTGCGCGCGCGCTACCACCTCGACTGGCCGTTGTGGAAGCAGTACCTGGCCTACCTCGGGCCCTTCAACCTCGACGAGCGGGCGCCGGCCTTCCTCGGCGGCGACGGGGCGCGGCCGTGGGGCGGCGTGCTGGCGGGCGATCTCGGCCCGTCGTTCCAGTACCGCGACCTGTCGGTCAACGACATCCTGGCGCAGTCGCTGCCGATCTCGCTCGAGCTCGGCGCGTGGGCCTTGCTGGTCGCGCTGGCGGTCGGCTTGCCGGCCGGCGTGCTGGCGGGGCTGCGCCACGGCACGCGCACCGACCTCGCGCTGCGCCTGGCGGCGACTGCGGGCAGCGCGCTGCCGAACTTCGTGCTCGCGGGGCTCGGCATCCTGATGTTCGGCTTCGTCTGGCCGCTCCTGCCCGTCGCCGGCTGGGGCGGCGCGCGCGAGCTGGTCTTGCCGGCGCTGGTGCTCGGCCTGCCCTTCGCGGCCTACGTCGCGCGCCTGACGCGCACCGGTGTCCTCGAGACGCTGCAGCGCGACTTCGTGCGCACCGCGCGCGCCAAGGGCCTGCCCGAGCGCACCTTGATCCTGCGCCACGTGCTGCCCGTGGCGCTCTTGCCCGTGATCTCGTTCCTCGGGCCGGCGGCGGCGGGGATCCTTACCGGCAGCCTGGTCGTCGAGCGCCTGTTTGCGATCCCCGGCACGGGCTCGCACTTCGTCAACGGCGCGCTCAACCGCGACTACACGCTCGCCATGGGCGTGACGCTGGTCTACACGCTGCTCGTGTCGGCGCTCGGCCTGGCGGTCGACCTGCTCTACGGCTGGATCGATCCCCGCTTGCGCGCGGAGGGCCGATGAGCGGGCGTTCCAGCTGGAGCGCGCTCTGGAGCACGCGCGCCGCGCGCGCCGCGGGCTGGGTGCTGGGCCTGGCGGCGCTCGTCGCCCTGCTCGCGCCGCTGTGGCCGCTGCCCTCGCCGGCGCGCATCGACCTGTCGCGCGCGCTGCGCGGCCCCGAGGCGCCCTGGACGCGCGGTTTCGTCACCGCGCCGGCCGACGCGACGCTCGAACTGGGCGCCGTCGACCAGGCGCTCGACGCGGCGCGCCGGGCGCTGTTCGGCGCGCGCGAGAGCGCCGCCTGGCTCGGCACCGACTCCAAGGGCCGCGACGTGCTCGCGCGCATCGTGTGGGGCAGCCGCGTGTCCTTCCTGGTCGCGCTGTGCGCCGGTCTGACCAGCCTGGTGATCGGCGTCGCCTTCGGCGCCGTCTCGGGCTACGCCGGCGGGCGCGTCGACGAGTTCCTGATGCGCGTCGTCGACGCGCTGCAGTCGCTGCCCTTCGTGTTCGTGGTGATCTTCGTGATCACGCTGGCGGGCGCCTGGAAGCAGGAGCTGCTCGCGCTCGGGGTCTCGCGCGAGGTGCTGCTCTACGTCCTCGTCGGCGCGGTCTCGTGGCTGACGATGGCGCGCATCGTGCGCGGCCAGGTGCTGGCGCTGCGCTCGGCCGAGTTCGTGCTCGCGGCGCGCGCGCTGGGCGCCTCGCACCTGCGCATCCTGTGGGTGCACGTCCTGCCGAGCATCCTGCCGGTGGTGATCGTCTACCTGACGCTCTCGGTGCCCTCGATCCTGCTGATGGAGTCGTTCCTGTCCTTCCTCGGCCTGGGCATCGAGCCGCCGCGCGTCAGCTGGGGCCTCCTGGCGGCCGACGGCGCCGACGCGCTCAACCCGCTGCGCATCCCCTGGTGGCTGGTGGTGTTCCCCGCCGCGGCGATGGGTGCGGTGCTCCTGGCGCTCAACGTGCTCGGCGACGAGCTGCGCGACGCGCTCGATCCGCGCCAGGCGCGGGAGCGCTCCGCGTGACCAGCCTGCTCTCGGTCGCCGGCCTGACGGTCGAGTTCGAGCGCGGCGCGACACCGCTGCGGGCCGTCGCCGAGCTCGACCTCGAGCTGGCGCCGGGCGAGATCCTGGCGGTGGTCGGCGAGTCGGGCTCGGGCAAGAGCGTCAGCGCGCTGGCGCTCTTCGATCTCTTGCCGCCGGGAGCGCGCGTGCGCTCGCGCCGGATGCAGTTCGCCGGCCGCGAACTGAGCGCGCTGGCCCCGCGCGCGCGCCGCGCGCTGTGCGGGCGCGAGATGGCGCTGGTGTTCCAGGATCCGCAGAGCGCGCTGCACCCCTGCCTGACGGTCGGCAGGCAGCTGGGCGAGGTGCTCGAGCAGCACGAACGCCTCTCGCGCGCGGCCGCACGCGCGCGGGCGCAGGCGGCGCTCGAGTCGGTCGGCATCGCCGAGCCCGCGCGGCGGCTCGACGCCTTCCCCCACGAGCTCTCGGGCGGCATGCGCCAGCGCGTCCTGATCGCGATGGCGCTGATCGCCGCGCCGCGCCTGATCGTCGCCGACGAGCCGACCACGGCGCTCGACGTCACGCTGCAGGCCCAGGTGCTGGAACTCCTGCGCGCGCGCGTGCGCGAGCAGCAGGCCGCGCTGATCCTGATCACGCACTCGCCGGGCGTCGTCGCCAGCGTCGCCGAGCGCGTGCTGGTGATGTACGCCGGCCGCGCGGTCGAGGAGGGCCGCGTCGAGGACGTGCTGCTGCGGCCGCGCCATCCCTACACGCGCGCGTTGCTCGAGTGCGTGCCGCGCCTCGACCGGCCCGTCGACGCCGCCCTGCGGCCGATCCCCGGCGCGGGGGGCGACGCCGGGCGCGAGCGCGCAGGTTGCGCCTTCGCGCCGCGCTGCGCGCTGCGCATCGAGCGCTGCGAGCGCGAGCGGCCGGAGCTCGAAGGGCAGGCGGGAGGCGGGCGCGCGGCGTGTTTCCGCGCGGGCGACTTGGAGGCGCTGCGGTGAGCGCGCTGCTCTCGATCCGCGGCCTGACCGTGCGCTTCCCCGTGCGCGGCCGGCGCGAGCAGGTCCAGGCGCTCTCCGACGTCGGGCTCGAGATCGCGCGCGGCGAGGCGCTCGGGCTGGTCGGCGAGTCGGGCTCGGGCAAGTCGACCGTCGCGCGCGCGCTGCTCGGCCTGGTGCGGCCGTCGGCCGGCACGCTGCAGCTCGAGGGCCAGGAGCTCGCCGGCTTGCGCGGCCGCGCGCGCCGCGCGGCGCTGCGGCGCATCGGTGCGGTGTTCCAGGACCCCTTCGCCTCGCTCGACCCGCGCTTGCGCGTCGAGGCCATCGTCGGCGAGCCGCTGGCGGTGCACGCGCTCGGCACGCGGCGCGAGCGGGCGGCGCGCGTGGCGGAGCTGCTCGAGCAGGTCGGCCTGTCCGCCGCCGACGCCGCGCGCTTCCCGCACGAGTTCTCCGGCGGCCAGCGCCAGCGCATCGCGATCGCGCGCGCGCTCGCCGCCCGGCCCGAGCTGCTGGTGTGCGACGAGCCGACCAGCGCGCTCGACGTCTCGGTGCAGGCGCAGATCGTCGAGCTCTTCGCCGAGTTGCAGCGCCGCCACGGGTTGGCCTTCCTGTTCATCTCGCACGACCTGGCGGTGGTGCGCCGGCTGTGCGCGCGCGTCGCGGTGCTGTACCTCGGGCGCGTGGTCGAGTGCGCGCCGCGCGCGGAGCTGTTCGAGCGGCCGCGGCATCCGTACACGCGGGCGCTGCTCGACGCCGTGCCGAGCCCGGTGCCGGAGGCCGCGCGCCGGGTGCGCGTCCTCGGCGGCGAGGTGCCTTCGCCCCTGTCACCGCCGAGCGGCTGCGCCTTCCACCCGCGCTGCCCCGAGGTCGCGCGCGTGGGGCAGGAGCGCTGCCGGCACGAACGGCCGGGACTCGAGGAAATGGCCGGCGGGACGGGCTTTTTCGTCGCCTGCCACCTGCATGGCTCTCGTGCCCGGCAGGTCGGGGACGGGCATTAGTCGACGCAGGGGCTATCGCCAGGACGGGGGGCGCTGCCTAGACTCACGACCCATGACGAACGGCACCCCCCTCCAGCCGCACCGCGGCACGCTGATCCTGATCCTCGGCATCGCCAGCTTCTTCTGCTGCCCGCTCATCGGGATCGCCGCCTGGGTCATGGGCAACTCCGACCTCAAGGCGATGGCCGAGGGTCGCATGGACCCCGCCGGAGAGGGTTTGACCAAGGCCGGCAAGATCATCGGCATCGTCACGCTCGCGCTCGGCGTGCTCGCCGCGATCGGCTACGGCATCCTGATCGCGATGGGCGTGGCCGCCGGCTTGGCTTCGCAGTGACCAGGCAGCGGGTCCGCTGGCGTTCCAACCCTGCGGAGCCGTCCGACCTCACGGTGCCTCGTCGAGCCTCGCTCGACCTGAACCCCTCATGGACATCAGCAGCGAGGACTTCCAGACGCCGCACCGCGGATCGCTGATCCTCGGGCTCGGGCTGAGCAGCGTGATCAGCGCCGTGGTGCTGTGCATGTGCTGTTCGGCGCTCGGTGTCGTAAGCCTGGGCCTGGGTATCGCGGCCTGGGTGATGGGTGCGCGCGACCTCAAGGCGATGGCGAGCGGCGCGATGGACCCGCGCGGGCATAGCTCGACGCAGGGCGGCATGGTCTGCGGGATCATCGGGGCGATCCTCGGCTTCCTCGGGCTGCTGATGACGCTCGTGATGGTGCTGTTCTACGCGGGCGCGGCGGCGGGGCCATGGTGGGAGCAACTCAACCGCTGAGCGGGCGGCGCGCGCGAGCCCGATGATCCACGTCGATGCCGTCACCCGCCGCTTCGGGACCACGCTGGCGGTCGACGGCGTGTCGTTTTCGATCGGCGCGGGTGAGGTGGTCGGTTTCCTGGGTGAGAACGGCGCGGGGAAGTCGACGGTGCTGCGCATGCTGGCGACGTACCTGGTGCCGGATGCGGGGACGATCAGGATCGCGGGTTTCGACACGCGGAGAGAGAGCCTCGCGGCGCGCGCGCATCTGGGGTATCTGCCGGAGCACAACCCGCTGTTCGATGGGATGCGGGTCGATCGGTTCCTGGCTTTTGCAGGTGGAGCGCACGGGCTGACGGGTGCGGAGCTCGAGGGGCGCGCGCGCTGGGTGATCGAGCGCTGTTCGCTGGGCGAGGTGCTCACGCAGCCGATCCGTGCTTGCTCCAAGGGGTTTCGGCAGCGCATCGGTCTGGCGGCGGCTCTGATCCACGATCCGCCGGTGCTGCTGCTCGACGAACCGACGCACGGGCTCGATCCGTTGCAGGTCGCGGCGTTCCGCAAGTTCGTGCGCGAGCTCGCGCGCGACCGGGCGATCTTGTTCTCGAGTCACATCCTGGCCGAGGTGACGACGATCTCGGACCGCATCCTGCTGATCTCGAAGGGCAGGTTGGTGCTGGATCGACGGGTCGCGGAGCTCGAGGGCGAGTGCCGGGTTGCGGGGGCGACGCTCGAGGAGCACATCTTGAGCGCGGTGCGCGCGGCGACGGGGGCGGGCGCGGGGAGGTGACGGGTGCGGCGGTGGGGTGCGCGGCGAGGGGTCGGGTTGGCGGGGAGAAGGGCCAGGTGTCCCGAATCAAAGTGGGCGCGACCTCTGGTGATCGACGGAGGGGAACCGTCAGGCAGGTGGGAAGCGGGAGGGTGAAGGGCAGCAACGGCATTCGGCGCGTGCTTCGCAGCGCGTACCCCGCGCTCGGGCTGGGCCGAGGACGGCCCAGCCCGAACGCGGGGTCTTGAAGGGCGGAAGCGGAGGGGGAGCGGCGGGGTCGCTCGCGGAAGGCGCTTCGGGCTCTCGGGCGGAGGAGCACGGAACGGCTGGCGAACATGCCGTGCAGGCCGGCGGACTTGAAAGGGCCGACTTTCGCGGAGTGCGTGCAGGGTGCACGTGGGGTGCGTGCGGGGTGCCGCGCGTGGGTGGCGGCTCGTCCGGCCGGCGGGAGTCGAGTTCCGTGCACTCGAACTCGGCCCAATCAACTTCGGGAGGCGCGTGAGAGTGCGGACGCGGGCCGGCGTGTGGCGCGGGTGCGGTCCGGCGATGGGCCTCGCTCCTGCCTTGGAGCATCGATCGGCTCGACCGAGCGGAACGGACTCCAATTTGATTCGGGACAGCTGGGCCTCGACCAGACTCCACCTGCACCACGCGCGCGCGGGCGTGCCGGGGCCGATGCGACCCAGCTCGGCGGCTAGCCCTCTCGGCGCGAGCGGGGTGCTGGGCCAGCCTCGATGTCGGCGGACGGGTCGCCAGCAGCGGGAGTCCCCGCCCTGCGCGTGCTTGATCGTGCACGCGCGCGGGGCGAGCATGGCTGGGTGAGCGCCACGAGTCCCGCTGCCGTCGCGAGGTCCGCCGTGCGCGGGCGGCGGCCGTCGACGGTCGGCGCCGTGCGCGTGGTGCTGGTGCGCGAGCTCGGCGCGTGGTTCGACGCGCCTGTGGCTTGGGTGGCGCTCGCGGCGGCGCTGTTCGTGTCGAGCGGCTGGTTCATGAACGAGTTCTTCCTGGCCGGCCGGCTCGACCTGACGCCGTTCTTCGATCGGCTGCCGCTGGTGTATGTGCTCTTGGTGCCGGCGTTGACGCTGCGCACCTGGTCCGAGGATCTGCGGGCCCGGTGTTTCGAGCTCTGGATGACGCTGCCGCTGCGGCCCTCGGAGGTCGTGGTCGGCAAGTACCTCGCGGGCCTGGTCGTGTTGGGGCTGTTCCTGGTCGGCAGCCTGCCGCTGGTCGCGATGCTCGCGGCGCTCGGGGAGCCCGACCTCTTGCGCATCGGTAGCGGGTACCTCGGCGCGTTCCTGCTCGGGGCGCAGCTCTTCGCGGCCGGGCAGCTGGTCTCGGCGCTGACCGGCGAGGCGGTGCTCGCCTTCCTCGGTGCGGCGCTCGCGGCGTGCCTGCTGGTCGCCAGCGGCGCCGAGCGCGTCGTCGCGGTGCTCGACGGGCTCGTTCCCGGGCTCGGCCGCGGGCTGGCGGACGGTTTCTCGGCCCTGCCGCACTACGAGGAGCTCGTGGCGGGCCGCTTGGGCCTCGCCACGCTGCTCTACTACCTCGCCAGCTGCGCCGTGCTCCTGGCGCTCAACGTGCTGGTCGCCCGCACGGTGCGCGCGTGAACGCCGCGCTGCGCTGGGCCCTGGCCGGCACGGCGCTGTGCGCGCTGGCGGCGGTGCTGTGCTTCGTGGCGCTCGTGCCGCGCGAGCTGGCGCTCGACACGCGCGCGGGGGCCGCGCTCTCTCCAAGGCTCGAGCGCGCGCTCGCAGCGCTGCCCGCGCCGCCCGAGCTGGTCTGGTTCGGCCAGCGCGCCGACGAGCTGCCCGCCGCGTGGCGCGCGCTGCCGGGCGAGGTGCGCCGCCTGTTCGCCGCGCTCGAGCGCCGCGGCGCGCGCACGCGCGTCTTCCTGCCCGAAGAGGACGAGGGCGCGCGCGACTTCGCCGTGCGCATCGGACTGACGCCGCTGACCGCGCGCACGGTCTCGGCCGACGGCTGGACCGACCAACCGCTGTGGTCCGCGCTGCGCCTGACCTCGGGCCCGAGCCGGCCGCTGACCGTCCCCGCGCTGACGCCCGAGCTCGCCACCGAGCTCGACGCGCTCGTCGCCGCGCACCTCGAGGCGCTCGTCGCCCCGCGCCGCGCGCGCGTCGCCGTCAACGCCTCCGACCAGTTCCTGCGCCTGCGCACGCTGCTCGGCACCGGCGCCGACGTCTTCGACGACGACTTCGAGCGCACCGCGCGCATCGCGCCCGAGACCGACCTCGTGCTCTGGCTCGAGCCGCGCGCACTGCGCGCCGAGCACCTCGCCGCGCTCGACCGCCACCTCGCCAGCGGCGGCAGCGCCTGGATCGCCGCCCCGCCCTCGGAGGCCGAGATCCAGATCGCCGACGGCCAGCCGCGCCTGCGGACTCGCCCGCCCGACGCGACCTGGTCGAACCTGGTCGGGCACTTCGGCCTGCGCGCGCTCGAGGGCCTGCTGCTCGACCCGCGCTCGCGCAGCGCGCGGGCCGCCCCCACCTTGGGCGGCCACACGCTGCGCGTCGCCTCGATCGGCGAGGACCAGGACTTCCGCGCGCTGAGCGGCGAGCCCAACGGCACGCTCTTCTTCGACACGCCGCGCCCGGTCGAGCCCGTGCTCGAGCGCCTGGCGGAACTCGGCCTCGCGCCGCGCGTGCTCGCCAGCTCCGGCTCCGCGAGCCGCCTGCTGAACCCCGGCACGGAGGCGCTCTCCGGCGCCGAGGCCGAGCGCGCGCTCGCCCGCGCACGCCAGGGCGCCCTGCCGCTCCTGGTCGAGCTCTCGCCCGACGATCCCTGGCGCGGTGCGCTGCTGGTCTCGGCCTCGTCGAGCGTCTTCACCGACCGCGCGCTCGAGGACCGCGGGGGTCCGCACGCCGCCCTCGCGCAGGTGCTGGCGCGCGAGCTGGCCTCGAGCGAGCGCGCGCTGCGCCACGCGCTGGCGCGCGAGCAGCGTGCGCCGCTGGTCGAGCTCCCGGACGCCGCGCGCTCCGCCTGGCGCGCGGGGGTCGTGCTCGCGCCCGCGCTGGCGCTCCTCGCGCTGGGTGTGTGGAGCGCGCGACGCCGTACAGCGAGCTGGGGTACACCGAGCTGGGGCGTGCCGCGCGCGAGCTGGATCCTGCTGCTCGCGGTGCCGAGCCTGTGCGCCGCCGGCCTCTTGTCGCGCTCCGTCGGCCCGGCGGCCGTCGACCTGAGCGCCGGAGCGCTGCACACGCTGCCCGAGATCCTGGTCGAGCGCGCCCGCGCGGCGCAGGCGCAGTCCCCCGGCGCCGCGCTCGAACTCGAGTGCGCCTTCTCGCCCGAGGCCGAGCTGCCGCCCGAGCTCGTCCCGCTCGCCCGCCACGCGCGCGCGCGCGCCGAGGCCCTCGCGCGCCGCGTGCCCGGCCTGCGCGTGACGCACAGCGCGCCGGAGGGACCCGTCGATCCCGCGCAGGACGCCCTCGCGCTGCGCATCACGAGCGTGCAGGCCGAGCGCACCCGCGTGAAGCACGTCCACGCCTCGCTGCTCCTGCGCGGCGCGGGCCGCGGCGAGCGCATCGACCTCGACCGCCCCGAGCTCGAGCACGAGCTCGACTTCCGCCTGGCCTTCGCCTTCGAGCGCCTCGCCCGGCAGCACGCCGTGCGCCTGGCCTTCGCCGCCGGCGAGGAGCGCCTCTCCCCCGCCGAGGCGCTGCTCGAGTACGAGCGCCAGGGCCGTTTCGCGCCGCGCCCCGGCACGCGCTTCGGCCGCGCGCGCGCGACGCTGGCGGCCGCGGGCTACGAGCTGGTCGACGTCGACCCCGAGTCGCCCGTGCTGCCCGCCGACTGCCGTGGCCTGGTCTGGCTCGCGCCGCGCCGCGAGGTCGGGCCGCTGGGCGTGCTGCTCGCCGACCACCTCGCGGCCGGCGGCCGGGCCTTCGTCGCGCTGCAGCAGCTGCGCGCGCGGCCCGAACGCCGCGCGGAGAGCGGCGCGGCGCTGACCTTCTGGCCCGAGCCGCAGTTCCCCGACCTCGACGCGCAGTGGCTGCCGCGCCTGGGGATCGCGCTGCCGCGCGAGCTCTTCGCCGACCCGCGTTCGGCGCGCGCGCCCTTCCAGGTCAAGCACGAGCAGGCCGGCCGGCGCAGCCGCTTCGCGCGCGAGGAGCTCGGCGGGCCGTTGGTCGTGCGCGCGGCGGCCGTCGTCCGTGCGGCGGGGATCGTCCGCGCAACCGCTGCGCGCGAGGACCTCGTCCTGCCGCTGCCGACGCGCATCGAGGCCGACCGCGCGCGGCTCGCGCAGCACGGGTTGAGCGTCGAGACGTTGGTGCAGGCCTCGGCCGCGGCCACGAGCCGCGCCTGGAGCGGCGGCGCGCTGACGCCCGCGGAACTCGAACGGCCCTTCGCCGACGCGCGGCCGAACGCGGCGCTGTGCGTGCTGCTGCGCGGCCGCTTCCCCGGCGCGGCGCTCGAACCGGCGTGGGGCGCCGACGCGCAGGCACCCGCGGCGACCGACGGCGCGCTGCTCTTGTGCGGCTCGTCCGAGGCCTTCACCGACGAGCTCCTGGCGGCGCACCCGGCCAACGAGCGCTTCCTGCTGCAGCAGGTCGCCGCGCTGACCTTGTCGCCCGAACTCGCAGCGCTGGCGGGCCGCGCGCCGACGTCGGCGGGGCTCGATCCCCTGCCCGGCGCGACGCGCGCCTTCTGGCGCACGCTGCTGACCGTCCTCGTGCCGCTGGCGCTCTTGCTCGCCGGCCTGGCCTGCACCTGGCGCCTGCGCACCGCGCCGGCGCGCTTCCGCGAGGTCGCGCGGTGAGGCGCGCGCTGTTCGCGGCCCTCGCGGCCCTGGCCCTCGGCCTGGTGTGCGCCGCGCTGCTGAGCCGGCGCACGGACGGCGCCGCGCGGCAGCTGGCGCTCGAGGGCCTGGTGCCGCGCGCCGCGCTCGAGGGCCGCACCGTCGCCGCGCTCTCGATCGCGCTGCCCGGCCGCGAGCTGAGCTGGTTGCACGTGCGCAGCAAGGGCCGCTGGCGCTCGCGCGAGGCCTTCGGCGCGAGCTCCGACGCCGCGGCGCTCGAGACCTTGCTCGAGGAGCTGCTCGACGCGCGCGGCCTGGTGCTCGACGCCGGCGCGGACGTGGCGCGCGCCTTCGCGAGTCCCGAGCTCGTGCGCCTGGCCCTGCACGGCCCGCAGGTGCTCGACGCGCCCGGGCGCGACACGCTGGTCGAGCTCGAGTTCGCGCCGCTGGTCGGCGGCCGCGCGCTGGCGCGCCGCGCCGGCGAGACGCGGATCTTCGACCTCGACCGCGACCTGGTCGGCCAGCTCGGCCGGCTCGACGACCCCGCGCTGCCGCCGCTGGTCGACCTGCACTTCAGCGCCGCCAGCCTCGAGCCGGGCGCGCTGGGCTTCACGCGCATGACCATCGCGCGCCGCGCCGCCGAGCCGCTGCACATCGAGCGCGGCGCGCCCGCGCCGGGTGCGAGCGACGCGAGCTGGACGCTGACGCAGGCGACGACGCGGAGCGAATGCCCGCCCTGGCGCGCCGGCGGCTTCATGGGCCTCTTGCTGCGCGGCACGGGCAGCGGCTTCGCCTCGCCGGCGCGCGCCGCCGAGCTCGGCCTCGAGGCACCCTTCGCCACGCTGACGCTCGAACCGGAGCACGGCCCGACGCTCGAGTGGCGCCTCTCGCCGCTGCAGCCCGGCGGCGACGCGTGGCTCTGGAACCGCGCCACGAACGTGATCCTGCGCGTCGACGCCGCGACCCACGCCCTGCTCGCGCCCGACGCGGCGCAGTTCCTCGACACGGCGCGCCCCAACCCCTGGGAACGCTGGCTGGCGAACTACGGGCCGGCGCAGCGCAACTGAGCGGCGCTGGCCCGCTGTGGACGCACGGCCTAGCATCTTCGGAACGACCCGCAGCCAACGCGTTCCCGATGAGGTGGTCCGCCGACGCTACCAACGCGGGATCGCCAACTTCTTCAGGCTCTACAAGCCCTTGGCCGATCGTTGGGCGGTGTACGATAATTCGCGCACGGCTCCGCCACGGATCGTCGCATCCGGAAGCCGATCGAGCTCCGAGCAGATCTTCGATGAGTCAACCTGGAGAACGATCCGCGCCCAAGCGCATTGAACCGAAGCCCGATGTCGACGCTCTGCTTCGGGACCACCGGGTCGTCGAAGCCGCCATGGGGCGTGCCGTCCGTCGGGCACTCTGGGTTCACAAGCAGCTCGGCCAGTCGATCGCCGTGTGGCGCGACGGCCGCGTGGTGGTGCTGTCGCCCGAGGAGATCCCGGTCGACGACGAAGGGTGAGAACTCGCTCTGCGCGGCGCAGAGCTTTCAGCGCTCGAACAGGTACCAGCGCTTCTTCGGTTGCGCATAGCGCAGGCCGAACTGCTTGGTCGCGTTCTCCTGGATCACGCGCATCGCCTCGTCGGGCGAGTCGGTGAACACCACGCGTGCCAGGTCGTGCTGCTCGATCGTGCCGGCGGCGACCATCTGCTCCATCAGCTCGCGCAGGTCCTTCCAGAAGGCCGAGCCCATCAGGATCAGCGGGAAGTTCTGGATCTTGCCGGTCTGGATCAGCGTCGCGGTCTCGAACACCTCGTCCATCGTGCCGAAGCCGCCGGGCAGCACGACGAAGGCGTAGGAGTACTTGACCAGCATCACCTTGCGGACGTGGAAGTGCTCGAAGGTCACCCAGCGGTCGAGGTAGGGATTGGGGGCCTGCTCCTGCGGCAACACGATGTTGCAGCCGACCGAGCGCCCGCCGACCTCGCGCGCGCCGCGGTTGGCAGCCTCCATGATCCCCGGGCCGCCGCCGGTCATCACCGTGAAGCCGGCGTGCGCGATGCGCCGGCCCATCTCGCGCGCCAGCTCGTAGTTGGGGTGGCCCTCGGGGAAGCGCGCCGAACCGAAGACCGTGACGCACGGGCCGGCGAAGTGGAAGGCGCGCATGCCGCGCAGCATCTCGAGGAACACGCGCAAGGCACCGCTGAGCTCGAAGCGTCGCGACTGGGGCCCTTCGAGGAAGCGGATCTCGCGCGCGCTCGCGCCCGGGCGTCCCCGGGCCGCGGGAAGTCCGGGCGGGAGCGGCTCGGAAGGCTGCGACATGCGCGCGACCTTAGGCCCTGCCCCGCGCCGACGCCAGCCGCTAGACTGCTCGCCCTTTCGCCATGCTGATCCAGAAGTTCGGCGGCACCTCGGTCGGCGGCGCGGAGCAGATCCGGCGCCTCGGCGCCATCGTCAGCGCGGCGCGCGAACGCCGTCCGATCGTGGTCGTCTCGGCCGTCGGCGGGGTCACGAACCAGCTCTTCCAGCTGGCGGAAGCGGCGCGCGGCAAGGCCGACTGGCGCACGCCGCACGCCGCCCTCGCCGCGCGCCACCTGGCGCTGGCGCGCGAGCTGGGCCTCGACGCCGCGCTGCTCGACGGCCTGCTCGGCGAGCTCGACGGCCTGCTGCGCGGCATCGAGCTGATCGGCGAGACCACGCCGCGCACGCTCGATCTCGTCGCCAGCTTCGGCGAGCGGCTCTCGGCGCGCCTCGTCGCCGCCCACCTGCGCTCGATCGGGCTCGACGCGACGGCCTGCGACGCCGGCCGGGCCGGGCTGGTCACCGACGCGCGCTTCGGCGCCGCGCGGCCGCTGCCCGAATCCGCCGAGCGCCTGCGCGCGAGCTTCGCCGAGCGGCGCGGCGTGCCGGTGGTCACCGGCTACATCGGCCAGGATCTCGAGGGCCGTATCACCACGCTCGGCCGCGGCGGCAGCGACTACTCGGCGGCGCTGATCGGCGCGGCGCTGGGCGTCGAGGAGATCCAGATCTGGACCGACGTCGACGGCGTGATGAGCGCCGACCCGCGCCTGGTGCCGGGCGCGCGCCACCAGGCGCGCTTGTCCTACGCGGAGGCGGCCGAGCTGGCCTTCTTCGGCGCCAAGGTGCTGCACCCGGCGACGATGACGCCGGCGGTCGAGCGCGGCATCCCGATCCGTGTGCTCAACAGCTTCCGCCCCGAGTTCGCGGGCACCACGGTCGTGCCCGAGCTGGCGCCGTCCGAGCGCGGCGTGAAATCGATCGCCAGCAAGTCGCACATCGCGGTGGTCAACGTGGTCGCCGCGCCGATGCTCGACCAGTACGGCTTCCTCGAGCGCGTCTCGGACGTCTTCAAGCGCCACGAGGTGGTGGTCGACGTGATCGCGACCAGCGAGGTCTCGCTGGCGCTGACCACCGACGCCCACGCGCGCCTGGAGCCCGTGGCGCGCGAGCTGGCGGCCTTCAGCGCGGTCGAGGTGGTGCGCGACATGGCGCTGGTCAGCGTCGTCGGCCAGGAACTCTCCGAATCGCCGCGCGTGCCGAGCGCGGTGCTGGCGACCCTGTGCGAGCTCGACATCGCGCCCGAGATGCTGTCCTACGGCGCGACGCGCAACAACCTGTCGATCGTGCTGCGCGCGGCCGACCTCAAGCGCGCCGTGCTGGCGCTGCACGCGCGCTTGTTCGAGCGGCGCTGAAGCCCCGGCTACCAGACGACGCGCACGCCGTTGGTCACGTTGGCGCTGGCGGGCGGACAGAAGCTCAGCGCGGCGTTGCGGTACAGGGCCGAGTAGTAGCGCACGAGCCCGCCGCCCGGGACGACGCCCCCGCGCTGCGACAGCGTGACCGTCGCATCTTCCGCGTGCACGGGATCCGGGAACGACGTCTCGCCGCCCGCCGCGCTCCGCCCGCGCAGCCGCACCAGCGCGCCGGAGGCACACACCACGCCATCGTGGAACACCGAGTCGCCGCCCCCGTCGTGCTGCAGGAACAGCGTGAAAGCCGTCAGCGGCGTGTCGACGGCGTGCAGCACCAGCTGGTCGAAGACCGCCGAACCCTCGCCCGACAAGCCCGCGCCGCGCGGATCCTTGCTGTGCGCGCACCCGCGGCCCGCGAGCGTCGCGTCGTTGCCGCACGGACAGGGCGTCGTGTGGTCGACCAGGCTGCCGTCGCCGGCGCAGAACGACGCGGGACACTCGGTCAGCCCGCAGGGGCTCTCCAGCAGGGCGGTCCAGCCTCCGCTCGCCGGGCCCCCGGTGATCCTGGTGTAGCGACCGCCCGGAGGCGGCGGCGGGGGCGGGCAGGCACCCGGTCCCCAAGCCACGATCTGCCCATCGCTGCGCACGGCCATCAGCACCGCGCCGGGCTGTCCGTCGCTGTCGGCGAGCCTGACGTAGGTCATCCCGGTCGGCAGCGCGGGCACGTTGGTCTGACCCGCGCCGTTGTATCCCCAGACGACGATCGAGCCATCGCTGCGCAGCGCGATGGAGTTGCCATCGAAGGCGGCGACCTGGACGTAGCTCAGCCCCGCGGGCAGCGGCGGCGTGTTGCACTGCCCGAAGTCATTGAGGCCCCAGGCCTTGACCGTCCCGTCGTCCGCGCGAGCGAGGCCGTGGCGCGGGCTCAGCGCCACTTCCACGAACCGTGCGCCAGGGGGCGGCACCGGCAGTGGATAGTTCCAGAAGACGACGGAAGAACCGATCAAAGAGAGCAAGCCGTCGCTGCGCACGGCCACACCACCCGAGTTGCACGCCTGGACGTCGACCCAGGTCACGCCCGGAGGAAGCGGCGGTGGCGTGCAGGGTTCATTCCACGCGGGGCTACAGCCCCAGCCGATCATCGCTCCATCGCTGCGCAGAGCGAGGAAGTGATCCCACCAGTAAGAGATGTCGATCCAACGCTGGCCCTGAGCGAGCTGGGGAAGCATCCAAGGCCCGGGGTCCGAGAGGTTGGTCAGGAAGCGCATGCTCCCGTCGTCCAGCAGCGCGAGACCCCTGTGCGGCAGGTCGTTGATCGGCACGACCTTCGAGTACGTGCGCCCGGCAGGGAGCGGCCGCACGACCCCGTACGGGTAGAGGTCCTGCTGCAGGTCGACGATCCTTCCGTCGCTGTGCAGGGCCGCGCGCAGACCAAGTTGCGCACCGTACTCGCGGATCGTCACCCCGGGCGGCAGCGTGGGCTGGATGAAACGCGGCGGGGTCGCCGGGATGACGATCACGCCGTCGCTGCGCAGGAGCTGGTCCTGCAGCACGTCCACGTAGCTCGTCCCCGCCAGCGGCGGCGGGACGGCGGACGGCGTGGGCCAGCTGACGACCGCCCCGTCGCTGCGCAGCGCCGTCAGGTTGGCCGAGTAGGCGCTGACCGCCGTGTAGACCGTGCCGGCCGGCAGCGGCGGGACGACGTGTTGTCCCGCTGCGTTCGTCCCCCACACGACGACGGCACCGTCGCTGCGCAGCGCTGCGCTCAGGTTCGTGCCCGTGCAGATCCGGACGTAGCTCGTCCCGACCGGCAACGCAGGCGCGTTGAGCTCACCGAGCCCGTTGCTGCCGCTGCCGACGACGGTGCCGTCGCTGCGCAGGTACAGAGCGTGATCGGCGAAGGCATCGGTCGCGACCGCCGTGTACTGCGTGTTCGGCGGCAGCGGCGGAACCACGGTGAGCGGCGGACCGGCGGGCCACGCGACCACGTTGCCGTCGTCGAGCAGCGCCAGCGCGCGCCGGCCGCTCTTCGCGAGTTGCACGCAGCGTCGACCGCTCGGGAGGACCGGCGTCGGCGTCAGCTCGCACGCCGAAGTGCCGTAGGCGTACAGCTGGCCGTCGATGGCCGCCGCGACGAAGTCGGTGGCGTCGCCCGCGAAGTGTTCGTACGGCATCGTCGCGTGCAGCGAGCCGAACTCGCTGGAGACGAGGTGCGTCTGAGCGCGAGCCTCCCTGCCGGTCGCGACCATCAGGGCCACCAGAGCCCAGATCCCGAGCGATCCCGCGCGCTGTCCGTGCGCCTGTGCGGCCGTGATGGGAGCTGCGAGACGCGCAGGACCCCGATCCTGAGCCTTCGCCGTCGGTTGGGTCAGCATGGGGAGCCACGGCCGCAAGCCGCATGCCCCCCCGACGTGCCGTGCACCTGCCCGAAGGGGAGCCTGATGCCGTCGAAGCAGGGGCGTCGGCGAGATCCTTGGGACTCAGGCCACGATCGCCGGATCCAAGCACGCGGTGCACGCGCGGTGGCTCGAGCGGAGCTGGGCTCAAGGCCCTGCGACATCCGACCAGCCGGCCTCCTCGCAGGCGCGCTCGAACGTCTCTCGGAGCTGCAGCTCGTCGGCCCAGCGCCGCATGTAGTCGACGTCCAGGCGTCCGCGAAGCGCCTTGAGCACCGACTGCACATCGCGCCACTGCAGCTCCGACACCCCGCCGCCGGAGCGGTGCCAGCGCAGCTTCTGGAGCACCACGTTCTCGGGTGAGGACATGAAGACCCGCGCATCAGGCCTGCGGACCAGCACATGTCGTGCGTGCTCGAACTGCGCTCCGTCGAAGCCCTCGGCGGCCCGGACGAAGACGTCGATCCGCACACCGGCGGCAAGGTCCTCCAGCTGGAACTGCCCACGGCCTCGGATCGCCCGGCGGACGAACTCCTCGTCGAAGCGGAATCCCGCGCGCAACCTCTCGAGCAGTCTGTCGGTGAGCGCGACCGGGATCGAAGCCACGAGGTCGGCGTCCTGGGTCGTGCGCGGGTCGCCGTAGTAGGTGCTCGCCAGCGACCCGCCGATGAAGTAGCGGATGCCGAGGCTTTCGAAGCCCTCGGCCAGCGTCAGGGCCGCGCCAAGCGTGTCCGGTGCAGGCCTCATGGCCGCAGCCAGCGCGCTCCGGGGTGCATCCGGCGCACGTACTCGTCGCCGTAGCAGCGCCGCAGCACCTCGGTCCGGATCTCCTCCTCGCCGGCCTCGGGCCACTGGGCCCGCACGCCCTCCTCGCACAGCTCGCGCGCCGCGATCGAGTTGCGCACGGCGAGGTCGAGCTTGTCGACCGGATCCATGTCGCGCCACTTCTGGAACCAGGCGCGTTCGGTTGCCGCGTCGACGTCCAGCGACTGCGTGCGGTAGCGCCCGCCCCCCGGTTCGGCTGCACGCGCTGCGGCGGGATCCGGCTGGGCACTCATCGCAGGCTCGCGAACTCGCGAGCGGATAGCCTAGTCGGCGTGATCCCTGACTCCAACCGGGCCGCATGACGTCCGCGGTGCCCCCATGCTCCTGCTGCTCGACAACTACGACTCCTTCACCTGGAACGTCTGCCAGGCCCTCGCCGGCCTGGGTGCCGAGGTGCGCGTCGAGCGCAACGACGCGCTGACGGTCGACGAGCTGCTCGCGCTGCGGCCCGCCGCCGTCGTGCTCTCGCCCGGGCCGGGGCGGCCGAGCGGCGCCGGCATCCAGCCCGAGCTCCTGCGCCGCGCGCCGGACGGGCTGCCGATCCTCGGCATCTGCCTCGGCCACCAGGGTCTCGTCGAATGCCACGGCGGCGCGCTCGAGCGCGATCCGGTGCCGCGCCACGGGGTCAGCTCGCCGGTGCAGCACGACGGCGCCGGGCTCTTCGCCGGCCTGCCCAACCCCTTCGAGGCCGGCCGCTACCACTCGCTGCGCGCGCGGAGCGACGCCTTGCCGCCCGAGCTGGTACGCACGGCCTGGACCGCCGACGGGTTGGTGATGGCCGTGCGCCACGCGACGCTGCCGCGCTGGGGCCTGCAATTCCACCCCGAATCGATCCTGACGCCCGAGGGCCCGCGCATCCTCGAGCGCTTCCTGGAGCTGTGCCGCGCGCGCTGAGCGTGGATCCGGGCGCCCCGGAGCGGCAGACTCCCCGGGCAAGCCCCGCCATGGCCAGCACCGTCGAACTCCCGCGCGTCAAGGTCTGCGGCGTGCGCGCCGCCGCCGAGATCGCGCTCGCGCTGCGCGAGGGCCTGGGCGCGGTCGGCTTCGTCGACCACGAGGACTCCGTGCGCCACGTCGACAGCGCCACGGCGCGCGGCGTGATCGCCGAGCTGCCGCGCCACGTGCTCAGCGTGATCGTGATGGTCGATGCCACGCGCCGCCACGCCGACTCGATGCTCTTCGCCACCGGCGCGCGCGCGGTGCAGCTGTGCGGCGCGGCGCGCGCGATCGACTGGCGCGGCTTCGAGTTCCCGATCCTGCGGCGCATCCCGGTCGGCGCGGGCGCGGAGCAGGAGATCGAGGCCTGGCGCGACATCGCCGCCGGCTTCGTGCTCGACCATCCCTACGCGCCGGGCGGCGCGGGCTGGGGCGTCGACCTCGAGCGCGCGCGCGAGCTGGCGCGCCTGGCGCCCTGCCTGTTGGCGGGCGGCCTCGACGCGACCAACGTCGAGCACGCGGTCTCGGTCGTGCGCCCCTGGGGCGTCGACGCCAGCGCGCGCCTGGAGGCGGTGCGCGGCCACAAGGACCCCGAGAAGGTGCTGGCCTTCGTGCGCGCCGCCGCGCGCGCGCTGGCGGCCGTGCACGGCAGGAGCCGATGAGGCCTGGGAGGAGCGAACGATGACGCAGACCCTGGAGCGCGGAGCGCGAGCGTGAGCGCCGGCCCGACGAACGCGGCCGACAAGCTCGAGGCGCGCCTGCGCGCGCTGCGCGCCACCGGACGCAAGGGCATCGTGCCGCACCTGACCGCCGGCGACGGCGGCAGCGAGGTGACGCTGGCGGTGCTGCGCGAGCTGGCCGAGCGCGACGTGCCGTGCGTGGCCCTGGGCCTGCCCTTCAGCGACCCGATCGCCGACGGGCCCGAGCTGCAGGCCGCGCACGCGCGCGCCCTGACCGGCGGGACGACCTTCGAGGAGGTGCTCGAGATCCTGCAGCGCTTCCGGCGCGGCGGCCGCGGCGTGCTGGGCCAGGACCTGCCGATCGTGATCACCAGCTACGCCAACCCGCTGGTCAAGCGCGGCTGGAGCCCGGCGCTGAACGCGCTGGCGCGCGCGGGTGCCGACGCGCTGCTCGTCGCCGACCTGTCGATCGAGGACGCGGCGCCGATGAGCGCGGCGGCGCGCCAGGCCGGGCTCGCGCCGGTGTTCTTCGTCGCTCCGACGACGGCGGAGGCGCGCCTGCACTCGGCGATCCAGCTCAGCCGCGGCTTCGTCTACGCGATCGGCAAGCTGGGCGTCACCAGCGCGCGCACCGAGCTCGACGCCGAGGCCCAGGCCTTCCTGGAGCGCGTGCGCACGGCCGCGGGCGGGCTGTCGGTGGCGGTCGGCTTCGGCATCGCCGGCGCCGACGACGTGCGCGCGGCGCTGCAGCACGCCGACCTCGCGCTGGTCGGCAGCGCCTTCGTCGAGCACCTGCACCAGGCCGTCGCGCGCGCCTCGCCCCAGCGGCGCTCGGACGCCGCCCGCGTCGCGGCACGCGAGTTCCTGCAGATCCTGGCCGGCGGGGTGCCGACCTGAGGCCGCGGGCTGCCGCGGCTCAGTCCCGCTGCGCGATCGAGAACTGCTCGCACCAGCGCGCCAGGTCGCCCGCGTCGCGCACGTCCTCCAGCGCGACCAGCGCGCCGCGCAGGCGTTCGACGGCGCCGGCGGCTTCCGCGCGCACCTCGGCCATCGCCCCCGTGTCCGCGGCGCTGGCCTCTTCCTGGCTCAGCGCCAGGCGCGTCTGGGTGCGGTGCCGGCTGATCGACTCGATCAGCAGGCGTTGTTCGGTCTCGCGCATCAGCGACGCCCAGTCGCCGGACGACGCGCCGGAGCGAACTCCAGCTCCCGCCGCTGCGGCAGCGCTGCCGGCCTCGAGGACCGGGGCCCGGCCGCCGGACGCCGCCCCGCTCTCGATCAGGCGGCGCAGCGCCGCCACGTCCGCGCGCAGCGCGCGCAGCTCCTGCAGCAGCTCGGGCGGCAGGTCGGATGCGCCGAGCGAATCGGGCGAGCCGGGAGCCGCTTCCGCCGCCGCCGGATCGGCCGCGTCGTAGCGCACGGGATCGGGCTGGTCGGTGCCGAGGATCGCGCTGGTGATCCCCGCGATGGCGACGAAGGCCAGGAGCGGCAGGACGAGGGTGAGGGGCTTCATGACGAGCGGACACCTTGGCCCGCACGGGGCCGGCAGGAGGAGCGGGACGGAACGGGCCCCGTGCGGACCCGTTCCGATTTCAGTGGGGACCGCGCGGTCCTCGGCGCCCGCCGTCGGGCGGGCCGAGGGCCGCGCGTGGCGTTCGTCGGAGACCTACTGCTGCACGAACCCGGTCAGGTTGGTCGTGCCGGGGATGCCGATCGGCGTCGCCCGCAGGAAGGCCGTGGCCGTCCCGACGGTCGTCGGACCGGTGCCGGTCAGCGTGTAGAGCAGCACGTCGCGGCTGCTGCCCGTCACGCCCGGCACCGAGAAGGCGCCGACCGTGGAGACGTACACCTGGCCGCCCGGGGCGAGGAACACGGCGTCGACGTCTTCGCCGGCGTTCGTGCCCAGGCCGACGTCCGAGCCGTCGAAGTAGAAGTTGAAGCTCCCCGTCGTCGCCGCACCCAGGGTGGTGGCGTTGAAGTGGATCAGGTCTTCGTCCTGCAGACCGACGACGCCCGGCGCGGTGCCGATGTCGGCGATCGAGATCACCAGGTCACCGTTGGCGTCGAGACCGATGCCGTCGATGTTCTCGCCGACCGTGCTCAGACCGACGTCCGAACCGTCGAAGTAGAAGGTGAAGCTGCCGGCCGTGTTGGCACCCAGGCTCGTGGGCTGGAAGCGCACGATGTCGGAGGGCGTGACGCTCGTGCTGCCGCCGGGGCCGCCGATCAGACCGGGGATGGTGCGCCCGGCCAGGAAGCTGAGCAGCAGGCTGCCGTCGGGCATCACGGCGAAGGCGTCGAGGGTCGCGGTGGCGAGACCGACGTCGGAGCCGTCGAAGTAGCGGGTGTACGTCGCCGTGCTCGGGTCGTAGCTGACGATGTCCTCGTCCGGCACGCTGCCGAGCACCGGCAGCGTCGTACCGGGCGCGAAGGACATCAGCATCTGTCCGCTCACGGCGTCGAAGTGGTCGAGACCCTGGCTGCCTTCCACGCTGGAGACGTCCAGGAAGTTCGGCAGCGGCGTGGCGCGGCCGGCCGCGCCCACGGCCAGCACGCGGCGGAAGCGCGCGTCGGCGATCAGCGCCGCGCGGCCCGTGGTGTTGTCCGGGGCCGCGCCGTCGATCGGGACGATGATCTCCGGGTGGTCGAACGGCGCGCGCTCGAACTTCACGCGCTCGTCCGTCAGGGCGAGCAGGAAGTCGACCAGCGCGACCTTGTCGGCCTCGGTGAACAGCGCGCCGAAGTCGACGTGCAGGTCGGTGATCAGCGGATCGCGCTCCTCGTTGTTGGTGATCGGGAAGTCGCCGCCGCGCGAGTAGAAGTCGACGATCTGGCGCAGGGTCGACATCCCGCCGTTGTGGAAGTAGGGCCCGGTCAGCTCGATGTTCTTGAGCTGCGGGACCTTGAAGGCGCCCTGCCGCACGATGCGGTTGGGGTTGGGGAAGGTGCCCGAGGGCAGCACCACCACGTCGACCGTGGGCGAGATCGTGTCCGGCAGGAACAGCGTCTGCTCGATGTTCGGGAAGGCCAACCCGAGCGGGAAGGGGTTCACGTACGGCTTGAGGTACGCCGGCAGCGCCGGCACGGGCGGAGCGAGGTTCGAGAAGGTCCCGACCGGGAAACCGCCGTCGCGCAGCGCCAGCGCCGCGAGCGACATCGGGAAGCCGAAGGCGTCCGTGCCGCCGCGGCCGATGTCCTCGAGGATCGGGCGCACGCCGATGTTGTAGATGCCCTTGTCGACCAGTGCGGCACCGGTGGCGGCCGCGCTGCCGTCGAGCGCCTGCGCGACGCCGTCCATCTCCATCGAGACCACGGCGTTGTTCCGCAGGCGGCGCTCGAGCAGGAAGCCCGAGAGCACCTTGTCGGCGCCGGTCACCAGGTCAGGCGGCATCGTGTCGTAGATCGAGCGCATCGAGTGCTCGGTCAGCTCCTGCGCGAAGTGGCAGATGTTGCAGCTGCCCGTGCGGAAGAGCGGGTTGAGGCGCGAGAGGTTCGAGCCCTGGAACAGGTCGTAGCCGAACAGCTGGCGGGTGGTCAGGCCGACCACCTGCACGCCCGGCGCGACCGGATCGATGTCCTCGACCAGACCCAGGAACTCGTCCGGGTTGGCGTCGTGGAACTGGTCGAAGGGCGAGTCGTTGGGCAGCAGGATCTGCGTGTAGGCCTGGGTCGAGAGGCCGAAGAACAGGCTGAAGTTGGCTTCCTTCTGCGTGTACTCGCTGGTGCTCGCGCCGTTGGCCGGGTTGGGCAGGATCGACAGCGAGAAGCCGTCGAAGCCGTCCGCCGCGTCGACGGCGTGGGTCAGGTGCTGGCTGACGTTCGACCAGTACTCGGGGCCGAAGGCCATCTCGATCAGCTGACCGTAGCTGATGCTCAAGCCGGGCTTGCCGGGCGTGGCGATCTGGTTGGAGTACGGCCCGAGCACGCTGTCGGTCGGGTCGACCAGCTGGTTGGCCAGCGGCGTGACGCCGGGTTGCAGGAGCTTCTTGCCGATCTTGGCCCAGAAGCGCTTGTCGAAGGACATCTCGAAATTGCTCAACGCCGGCCCGGTGGCCAGCGAGGCGAAGCTCGAGAAGCGGATCAGCTGGCGCGTGGCCTGCAGGTTGCCCGCCTCGTTGACGAAGACGTGCGAGGCCGGGTCCGAGGCGCCGAAGGGGCTGCCGCCGTTGAAGTCGTGGCGCGCGCGGCCGTCCCAGAAGTTGTCGAAGTTGTTGGCCGCCGAGAAGAAGGTCGGCGTGTTGCGCGGCTCGACGCGGCGCACGCCCTGGAAGGCCGCGCCGACCGGATCAGGCAGCACCAGGCCGACGTCGGGCTTGAGCACCGGCGGGTTCGTGCCGGGGATGAACGCACCCGGGCCGGGCGCGGGGATGTCGACGAACTGGCGGAAGACCACGCCCATCGAGGACATCACGTCGTTCGAATCGCGCAGCACGTTGCCCGGGTTGAGCAGCGGCTCGCCCTGGGTGTTGGGGTTGCGCAGCTTGTGGAACGGGAAGTCGCTGGCGACCACGTCCAGGTTCTTGCCGCGCACCTGGAGCGTGTTGTCCCCCGCGTTCGTGCCGGGGTTGAGCGCGTTCTTGGTGCGGTTGTCGGCACCGGCGTGGAAGTGGCACGACGCGCAGGCCTGGACGCCGTCGCTGCCGACCTGCATGTCCCAGAACAAGGCCTTGCCCAGGCGCACCGCGGCCACGCGGTCGACGATGAAGTCCGTCTCGTTGAGCGGCACGTCCATCGGCCGGTTCGGCACGGGGCCGGCGTTGAAGGGGAACGAACCCGTGGCCGGGATGTCGAAGGAGATGCCGTAGGGCGGCGAGTCCAGCAGCAAGGGCTGCGCCGTGAACGTGTTCACCGTCAACGGGTGGACGTCGAGCGGCGGCAGGAGCGGCAGGCCCGGGAACAGCTCACGATCCGTGGGCACGGCCGTCGGATCGTTGAGCAGGTCGATCAGGTCCTGGTTGGTGGGGACGGACTTCAGCGACTGCGCGTAGAGCGGGGAGCCGGCGAGGAAACAACCGAGCGCGAGGGCGAGCCTCAGACCCTGTTGGCTCCGCGGCGTGCGGGACGGTGACGAACTCATGGTGTGCAACCTCCGAACGTGGGCAAGGGGAACGGTGCCCGTGCCCGTTGGGCACCGGCACCGGAGCGGGGGGCGTGGCGCGTCGCAGGACGCGCGCTCGGCGGCGAAGTCGGACGTCGAGAGGCTGCGTCGCGGGCGGCCAGCGGGCCCGGACGGGCGGCGCGCGGCGGCGCGCACGACAGCAGCGAGGTCTGCGAAGACTCGGAACTCGGGAGTGGGCGCGGGCGGGCGCCCCACGGCGGAGTGGAGCGCGCGCGCGCGCACGACTCGACACGGACCTTCAAGGCAACCCCCTCGACGGCGACGATCGATCAGGACGGAACGCCCGCGCATCGTACGGGCCCTCCCCCATTTTGGGCACTCCTGAAACATCACGTTGATTCGTGATTCTTCAGCACCTCATTGGCCCTACGCGCTGCCGGGCGACCGGCGCGAACTCGGGGGTGACGCGAACGGGAGAGTTGGCGGCGTCGCGGCCTGGGGGTCCAGGGCCCCGGCCGGCCCCGTCGATGAGGCCTGCGGAGGCCCCCGGGCCCATGCTCGTACGCCACTACATGACCTCGCCGGTCAAGACCGTGCGCGAGGACACCCCCTGCCGCGAAGCGCTGGAACTCTTCCGGCGTGAGCGCATCCGTCGCGCCCCGGTGCTGCGCGGCGAGCGGCTGGTCGGCATGGTCAGCGAGCGCGACCTCCTGCGCGTCCTGCCCGGCGCCGTCGGCGACCTGGAGAGCGCGGCGGGCCTGATCTCCGAGCTGGCGCTGATCGGCCAGGTGCTGACGCGCGATCCCTGCACGACGACCCCGGACGCGCACCTCGAGGACGTCGCGCGCCGGCTGCTCGAGCGCCGCATCGGGGGCCTGCCGGTGCTCGACGGCGGGCGCCTGGTCGGGATCCTGACCGAATCGGACCTGCTGCGCGCGCTGGTCGAGCTGGCCTCGGCTCCGGGCAGCGCGCGGCTGACCTTGATCCCGCCGCGCCCCGCGTTCGTGCCGGTCGAGGCGCTGCCCGAGACCTGCCTGCGCCTCGGCCTGCGGCTGGTGACGCTGCTGCACCACGCCAGCGCCGGCGGCGAACCGCTGGTGCTCTTGCGCGTCGCGGGAGCGCGCTGGCGCGAGCTGCCCGAGGCGCTGGCCGACCAGGGCTACCGCGTGATCGAGCTCGTGCCGCCGACGGCGCGGGCCGCCTGAGCCGCGGGACGGCTCAGCGGCTGATCAGGAAGTGCGCGACGTCGCCCGCGCGCATCACGTAGTCGCGGCCCTCGACGCGCAGCTTGCCGGCGGCCTTGATCGCCGCCTCGGACTTGTACTGCACCAGGTCGTCGACCGAGTAGACCTCGGCGCGCACGTAGCCCTTCTCGAAGTCGGTGTGGATCTTGCCCGCCGCCACCGGTCCCGTGTCGCCCTTGTGGATGGTCCAGGCGCGGATCTCGATCTTGCCGGCGGTGTAGAAGGTCTGCAGCCCGAGCAGGTGGTAGGCCTCGCGGATCAGCTTGGCCAGGCCCGCCTCGCGCAGGCCGAAATCCGACAGGAATCCGGCGCGTTCCTCGGGCGGCAGCTTCATCAGCTCGCCCTCGATGTCGCCGCACAGCGGCACGAAATCGGCCCCGGTCGCCGCGGCGTACTCGCGCACGATCGTCGCCAGCGGCCCCGCGCCCTCCAGGTCGTCGTCGCCGACGTTGGCCACGTACAGCACGGGCTTGATCGTGATCAGGAACAGCGGGTCGAGCACCTCGCGCTCCTGCTTGGTCCAGGTGACCGAGCGCAGCGACTGGCCGCGCTCGAGCAGCGCGTTGGCCTTCTCCAGCACGACCTTCTGAGCCAGCGCGTCCTTCTCCTGCGCGCGCGCTTTCTTGCCCACGCGCTCCAGCGCGCGCGCGACCGTGTCGAGGTCGGCCAGGGCCAGCTCGAGCTCGATGATCTCGATGTCGCGCTTGGGATCGACGCCGCCGTGCACGTGGATCACGTCGCCCTTGGCGAAGCAGCGCACGACGTGAAGGATGGCGTCGCACTCCTTGATGTTGCCCAGGAACTTGTTGCCCAGGCCCTCGCCCTTCGAGGCGCCCTGCACCAGGCCGGCGATGTCGACCACCTTGAGCGAGGCCGGCACGATCCGGTCGGTCTCGATGAACTTGTGGATCACCTCCAGGCGCTCGTCCGGCACGTCGACCACGCCGACGTTGGGGTCGATCGTGCAGAAGGGGTAGTTCGCGCTCTCCGCGCCGGCGGCGGTGATCGCGTTGAAGATGGTGGACTTGCCGACGTTGGGCAGTCCGACGATGCCGCAGGCGACGCTCATGGAGGGGATCGGGCCGGGGGGTGCGCTCGGGAACGAAGGGCGAAGATCCTAGCGCCGCGCGGCGTCGCGGTCGCGCGCGCTCCCGGAAACGGCCGGCGGCGGGCTCAGGAACCGCGCTGCGCCGGCCCCAGGCGCACGTGGCCGAGCAGGAAGCGCGCGGTGCTCTGCGTGTCGCGCGTCAGGCTCGAGAGCTCGCGCGTCAGGGACGCCTCGGGCGCGAAGCCGCGCGTCCAGGTCGCCGGGTTGACCGCCGCGCGCGCGCGCTGGGGCGCTCCGTCGAGCGCCGGCGTGTGCTCTTCGACCACCGCGGGCGCCCCGCCCGTCGCCCCGCCCGCATCGGGGCGCGCGCGGAACCACAGTCCCCCCGCCACCAGCGCCAGCAGCACGGCGGCCGCCAGGCTCCACCACGGCCAGGCGCGCGCGGCGGGTGCCGCCGGCTCGGCGTCCAGCGCGGCGGCGACGCGCGCGGCGAGGCGCGGCGTGTGCTGCGCGCGTTCCTCCGCGGCCGCGCGGCGCAGCGCGGTGCTCAGCGGGTCCGCAGGGTCGAGCTCGTGGTCAGCGTGGGTGTCGGTCATGACAGGGCCTCCAGCGCGCGCCAGCGATCGCCGGCCGGGCCGGCCCCGGCCGCGGACGCGGCGCGCGCGCCGCCCGGCGGGCGTGTCTCCAAGTGCTGTTGCAGGTTCTCGCGCGCGCGGAAGAGCAGCACGCGCACGGCGACGGCGCGCTTGTCGAGCACGGCGCCGATCTCCTCGGCCGACAGGTCCTCGGCGTAGCGCAGCCACAGCGCCTGGCGCTGCTCGGCGGTCAGCACGCGGTCGGCCAGCGCCCACAGGCTCTCGCCCGCTTCGCGGCGCGCCGCCTGCACGGCGGGATCGCATTCGACGGCGACGGCGGCCAGCGCCGCCTCGCCCTGCACGCCGTGCGCCCCCTGGACGTCGGGACGGCGCACGCGCAGGCGCGAGATCGCCAGATTGCGCGCCAGGGTGAAGAACCAAGCCGAGAAGCGCTGCGCCGGGTCGTAGTGCTCGAGCTTGCGCCAGGCGCGCACGAAGGCCTCCTGCGCCAGCTCCTCGCAGTCCTCGGCGCTGGGCGCGAAGGGCCGCAGGAAGCGCAGCAAGGAGGCCTCGTGGCGCTCGACGAGCGCACCGAAAGCCTCCTTGGAGCCTGCGCGCGCGCGGCGCGCGAGCTCCTCGGAGCTGGGCTCGGGGGCTGCCCCGTCCATGGGCTCCCTGCGCGGCGCGTCAGCGCGGCGCGGGGTCCTTGCTGCCCGGCTTGCCGGAGCCGGTTGCGGGCGGCGCGAGCTCTTCCCCGCCGCGCAGCACGGTCAGCGCCTCGAGCAGGAGCCGCACCGGGATGTCGAAGTCGACGCGCAGGAGCTTGCCCTGCGTCGTGAAGCGGAACGAGCTGGTGAACTCGCGCAGCGCGCGCGCCTCGTCCGAGGCCGGATCGGCGGGCTGCATCAGCGCCAGCATCGCCAGGGCGCCCTGCATCACCGCCTGCAGCTGCTGTGCCTCCTCCTCGGTCTTGGTGCCGAGGAACAGGTCGGCGTACAGCGCCTCGCGCGCCTCGCCGAGGTCGAAGACCACGCTCTGCGCCAGGCGCACGATCGCCGAGGCTTCCTCGAGCTGGTCGAGGCCCGGCAGCTCGGTGGTGGTCGCGATGAACAGGATCGAGCCGACCGAGGGGCTGTGCGCGATCGCGGGCTTCTCGGCGGCCGCCAGGTTGGGCGCCTTCCCTTCGATCACCGCCAGCGCGAGCGCCAGCTGCGCGCGCGAGCTCGACTGGACGACCAGACGACCTTCCGAGCCGCTGGGGCCATTGGGGCCGACCCAGGCGTAGAAGGCCTCGTCGCCGTCGACCCAGGCGTGCACGCTGCGGCCTTCGAGCGTCTCGAGCCGGTGCTCGGGCCGCGCGGCGAGCTTGGCGATCGCGCCGTCGAGCTTGGCCGTGCCGGAGAGCAGGATCACCGGCTCGGCCTCGGGCGCGCCGAAGCTGAGCACGGTCGCCGAGCGCAGGTCGCGCTGGAAGTCGAGGCCGAGCTCGGTCAGCTCCTCGACCTCGGCCAGCGGGTCGACGTCTTGTTCGCGCAGCACCTGCGCCAGCGTCGAGCGGCCGAGGGATTCGATGTCGAGGTGCGCGAACCAGCGCACCTCGGCCGGCAGGCGGCGCTTGTCGAGCGCGTCGGCGCGGGCCAGGGCCGGCGTCAGCGCCACGAGGAGCAGGGACAGGTTGAGCTTGTGCATGGGGATCCTCGAGCGACCGCGGGCGTCCGCCGCAGGCCTGCTCGCTCGATCCTACGCGGGGGGGATGGCCCTGCGTAACGCGCCCTTGGGGGAAGCCCGCCCTTGCGCCGCCGGCGGGTCCAGGGCACAAGGGCGCCCCATGTCGCTCCTGGCCCTGGACGGCGTCACGCAGCGCCTGCGCGACCGCGTGCTGCTCGACGGGATCGAGCTGCGGCTCGAGGCCGGGACGCGCCTGGGCCTGATCGGGGCCAACGGCTCGGGCAAGACGACCCTGCTGCGCATCCTGACCGGCGAGCTGACGCCCGACGAAGGCCAGCGCGCGGCGCGGCGCGGGTTGCGCATCGGCGTCCTCGAACAGTCGCCGCGCCTGGCGCCGGCGGCGACGCTGCGCGCCAGCCTGCGCGCGGGCCTCGACCTCGAGCTGCCCGACCACGCGGTCGACCACGAGCTCGGCCGCTTCGGCCTCGACGATCCCGAGCGCGCGCCGGGTTCGCTCTCGGAGGGCGAGCTGCGGCGCGCGGCGCTGGCGCGGCTGTTCCTGGCGCGGCCGGAGCTGCTGCTGCTCGACGAGCCGACCAACCAGCTCGACCTCTTCGCGGCGCGCGTCCTGGAGGAGCGGCTGGAGCAGTGCGACCTGCCCTTCGTGCTGGTGACGCACGACCGCTGGTTCCTGGAGCGCGTCGTCGGTGCGATCGTCGAGCTCGAGCGCGGCCAGCTCTTCGTCTACCCCGGCAGCTACGGCGACTACCTCGAGGCGCGCTCGGAGCGGCTGGTGGTCGAGGAGCGCGCGGCCTCGGAGCGCGCGGCGCTGTTCCTGCGCGAGACCGAGTGGATGCGCCGCGGTGCGCCGGCGCGCACGACCAAGGCCAAGGCGCGCATCACGCGCTACGAGGGCTTGTCGTCGCAGATGACCACCGCGCGCGCGCGCACGCTGGCCTTCGAGCTCCCCAGCGGCCCGCGCCTGGGCGCGCGCGTGCTGCGCCTGAGCGGCGTCGAGCTGGCGAGCGGAGGGACGAGCTACGTGCGCGGCCTGGACTTCGAGCTGGCGCCCGGCGAGCGCGTGGCGCTGGTCGGGCCGAACGGCGCGGGCAAGAGCCTGTTCCTGGCGGCCTGCGCCGGGCGCGTGGCGCCGGCGCGCGGCACGCTCGAGTTGGGCGAGACGGTGCGCCTGGCGACGCTCGACGCGCAGCGGCCGGGCCTCGACCCGGAGCAGAGCGTGGCGCGCGAGCTGGCCGGCTCGAGCGACCAGGTGCTGGTCGGCGGCAACGTGGTGCGCGTCGAGAGCTACCTCGACCGCTTCCTGTTCCACGGCGTCGCGCAGCAGGCGCTGACCAAGAGCCTCTCGGGCGGCGAGCGCGTGCGCCTGTTGCTCGCCAAGCTGGTGCTGGCGGGCGGCAACGTGCTGCTGCTCGACGAGCCGACGCAGGACCTCGACCTGGCGACGCTGCGGACGCTCGAGGAGGCGATCCTGGCCTTCCCCGGGAGTGTCCTGGTCGCCAGCCACGACCGCTGGTTCCTCGACCGCGTCGCGACGCGCGTGCTGTACCTCGACGGCCGCGGCGGCGCGCGCCAGGCGCACGGCGACGTGTCGCTGCTGCTCGAGACGCTGGAACGCGAGCGCCGCGAGCGCGAGGCCGCGAGCCCCGCCGAGCGCGGCAGCGAGCGCACGCGCCGCGACGACACCCCGCGCAAGGCCAAGGGCCTGGCGCCCTGGGAACAGCGCGAGCTCGACGAGCTGCTGGCGCGCATCCCGAAGGAAGAAGCCGCGCTCACCGCGCTCGACGCCGACCTCGCCAGCCCCGAGCTCTACACCCAACGCCGCGCCGAACTCCCCGCGCTCCAACGCCGCCGCACCGACCTCGGCGCGCAGCTCGAGCAACTCTACGCCCGCTGGCAGGAGCTCGAAGAGAAGCGCGGCTGAGGACGCGCTCTCGGGCCGCGGCCGGGTCGTTTCAGCCCCCGAAGGGCCACCAGCGCCGCTTGGGCCGGCGCAGATCGACGCGCATCACGAACTGTTCGGGATCCAGGGGCGAGGGCACGACGGTCACCGGGCACTTCTCCGCCGCCGTGCGCCCGATCGTCTCGCCCTCCGGGATGTTCCGTCCGCGCGAGACGACATAGTGGAGCACGTCGAAGGTCGCGGTCACGACCTCCGTGGCCGACGCCGGCGAGCCGATCATCAACAGGTCGCGCAATTCGAGCTGAGGCATCCCGATCGACAGGCACTCGACGCGGTCCTCCGCCTGCACCAGGCTCACGCCGATCCAGAGCATCAGCGGCAGCTCCTCGCCTGCAGCCATGTCCGCGTAGAACCCGGGGGCATGCGTCGCCTGAGCGTTGCCCTCGTAGACGCCGACGGCGCCGGCGGCTCTGGCCAGGGCAGCGACGGTGCGCGTGTGTGCCCACAGGCGGTCGGGGTTCAAGGCCAGTGCCGACTGGCTGACCACGACGAGCTGCGCGACGTGCGGCGCCGGATCGAACCCATCGTTCAGCATCGCGCTCAAGCTGTGGGCCGCGCTCTGTTCGGCCTCGCGATCCGGCACGGGGTGCGGCAGCAGCGTGATCAGCGTGTTGACCCCGTCGATCGCAACACTGGCGGAGTCCGCGCCCCAGGCCTCCACCACCGGCTGCGCACGCGCTGCGAACACGCCACCCCAGGCTGAGCGGAAGGCCTCCTCGGTCGGCATGTGCACGGCCGGCAGGAGCACGAAGGTGAGCGAGTGGTTCGGCAAGACGCGAGGAGGATACGGACCTCGCCAGGCCACGCCCAGCCCCACACTCACCGCGGCGGGACGTACTCCACGTCCGTGAACGGGTCCCAGAACGGCGTGCGCGGGCCGTCGTCGCGGCCTTCGAGGGCGGAGCGCAGGCGGCGGGCGAACCAGGGTGTGAAGCGCTCGCGCTTGGCTTCGACGGACAGGTGTTCGGCGGTGTCGCCGAAGTGTTCGTTGGCGCCGACCAGGACGCTGTGCCACAGGAGGCGGAAGCGGCCGTTCGAGGACGATTTGCGCGCCAGCCAGTCGAGCTGGTCGCGCAGGTAGTCCTGGTTCAGGTCGACCTTCGGCGCGCGCGTCGGGCCCATCGCGAACCAGACCGGGATGTCGTGCGCGTGGGCCAGCTCGAGCGCGCGCTCGAACCACTCCTCGACGTGGCCGTCGAGGCGGAAGGCGCCCAGCGACTTGGCCGGCACCGTGTCCCACGGCCGCGTGCGGCCGGGCGGCACGAAGTCGAACTCGTCGAGTCGCGCGCGCACGTCGGCGGTGCGCGCCAGCTCGCGCTCGAGCCGCGAGCGGTCGAACTCGATGCCGTAGCGCGAGGCGAAGGACATCAGTTTCCACGAGTCGGTCTGCTCGACCAGCTCGAGCGTGCCCGCCGCGTCGCGCGCCAGCGTCTCGAGGCCCGCCTGGCCCGTCGCGCGCTGCAGCAACTGGTAGCCGTTGCTCGAGAAGGGCCGGTCCCAGAGCGTGTTGACGTGGAACAGCACCACCAGGCGCGGCTTCCTGCCGGCGCGCAGCGCGTGCTCGAGCAGCACCGCGTCCCCCACCGTGGTGAAGGTCCCGACCAGCGCGGCGTTGACCACCGGCAGGCCGAGCTCGCTGCTCGCGAGGCGCGCGTCGACGTCGTAGCCGAGCGCCGAATCGCCCAGCAGCAGCACCGCGCCCTCGGGCAGCGCCGCGAGCTTGGCCGCCTGGCGCTCGATCAGCACCTCCTCGTCGCTGACGTGGTGCTCCGTCGGCCAGCGCCGCGCGGCGAGCTCCGCCGCGCCGAGCGTGACGCAGGCGGCGACCGCCGTGGTCAGCAGCGCGCGCAGGTCGCGGGTCTTGGGCGGGATGGCTTTCACGGCTCAGAACTGGAAGTAGAGGAAGGGGGTGCGCGCGCCGAGCGAGCCGAACAGGATCGTCGCCGCGGCCAGGATCCCGCAGCAGGCGCCGAGCGCCACCGGGTGCAGCCCGAGGTCCTCGATCTGCTCGCCGCGGCGGTCGGCGCGGCGCTGCAGCGCGTGCGCGGCGAAGATCACCGCCGCCGCGGCCAGCAGCGACCAGCCCATCGAGGCGGCCTGCGGCCAGTAGCGCTCGACGTCGACCGCGCCCGGCAGCGGCCCGAGGTGGAAGAGTGCGGCGGTGTACGGCCCGATCTGCGCGTCGTGGTTGATGCGGAAGAGCATCCAGCCGTAGGTGACCAGCACGAAGGTGCCGAGCACCTTGGCGACGAACACGAGCTTGTTCGGCGCCGTCTCGATGTCGACCGCCGCGCGGCGCTTGTCCCCCACCGCCAGGCGATGGAGCAGCAGCAGGGCGCCGTGCCAGGCGCCCCACAGCACGAAGGTCCACTTCGCGCCATGCCACAGGCCGCAGAGCAGCATCGTGATCGCCAGGTTGCGCACCGTCGCCAGCTGGCCGCCGCGGTTGCCGCCCAGCGGGATGTAGAGGTAGTCGCGGAACCAGCTCGAGAGCGAGACGTGCCAGCGGCGCCAGAAGTCGGCGATGTTGGCGGCGAAGTAGGGCGCCTCGAAGTTCTCGACCAGCTCGACGCCCAGGCAGCGCGAGCTGCCGCGCGCCACGTCGCAGTAGCCCGAGAAGTCAGCGTAGATCTGCAGGCCGAAGGCCGCGGTCGCGATCCACAGGTGGAGGCCGCCCTTGGGGTCCTGGAAAATGTCGTCGACGAGGTAGGCGCCCAGCAGGTCGGCGACCAGCGCCTTCTTGACGCAGCCCCACAGGATCAGGAGCAGCCCCGAGAGCAGGTTGGGCAGCCGCACGCGCAACACGCCGGCGAGCTGCGGCATCAGGTGCGGCGCGCGCTCGATCGGGCCCGCGACGAGCTGCGGGAAGTACATCACGAACTGCGCGAACTCGAACAGGCTCTTCGTGGCCTTCATCCGGCCGCGGTAGACGTCGATGACGTAGCTCATCGACTGGAACACGTAGAACGAGATCCCGACCGGCAGCGTGACGCGCAACAACCACGGGTCGTACTCGATCCCGAAGCCGGCGAGCATGCGCGCCGCGCTGTCCTGGAAGAAGTCGAAGTACTTGAACAGGCCGAGCAGCGCCAGGTTGACGACGATGCTGACCGCCAGCACGAGCTTCCTGCGCCGCGCCGTCAGCTGCCGCTCGGTCAGCAGCGCCACGGCGAAGTCCATCACCGTCGTCAGCCAGATCAGGCCCAGGAAGCGCCAGTCCCAGTAGCCGTAGAAGACGTTGCTCGCCGCGAGCAACAGGATGCGCTGCACGCTCCCGACGCGCTCGGTCGCGCGCATCAGCACGAGCACGACCAGCAGGAACAGGAAGTACGGGTAGGTGCAGAAGAGCATCGGGGTGCGCGCGGGCCGAGCTCGTCAGGGGTCCTTGCACTCGTCGTGGGCCGACGTGCTGCTGCCGTCGCCGTAGCCGACGTCGACCTGGGCCCTCACCTCGCCGGCGGTCAGCTTGACGGTCACCGATCTCGGACGCCGCGCCCAGGCCGCGCGATGGCTATCGACGAGCTCGGCGCGCAGCGTCGCGCTCCGCGCCGCTTGCGCGCCGGAGAGGTCCTGGAGCTCGCGCGGGTCGACCGACAGGTCGAAGAGCTCGGTGTGCCGCGCGCCGCCGGCGATCAGCTTCAGCGCGCCCTGGTAGCGCGCCTTGAACTCGCGCTCGCTCCAGAGCATGAACTCGGCCCGCGCGTCGCGGGGCGCGCGCGCCGCGGGCTCGGCCAGCCAGGGCAGCAGGCTCTGGGCGTCGAGACCGGCCGGCACCGGCTGGCCGCACAGCTCGAGGATCGTCGGGAAGAGATCGTAGGCGCGCACGCGCTCCCGGACGCGCGCGGGCGCCAGGCGGCCGTCGTAGCGCAGGAAGAGCGGCACGTGCAGGAGCTCCTGGTACAGCGTGTGGCCGTGCTCGAAGCCGCCGTGGTCCCAGAACTCCTCGCCGTGGTCCGAGTGGAAGACGACGATCGTGTTCGCCAGCGCACCCCGCGCCTCGAGCGCCGCGAGCAGCCGGCCGAGGTTGTGGTCGGTCCAGGCCAAGGCGCCGTCGTAGTAGGCGATCACCTCGGCCTTGAACTGTTCGTCCGGGTGCTCGATCCCGCGGATCTCGCCCAGCGGCGGCATCCAGTTCGCGCGCTCGGAGTGCGACAGCGGCCGCGTCGCGAACTTCGCGTCCCACGGCTCGGGCGGCGCGTAGGGCATGTGCGTGTCCATCAGGTGCAGGAAGCAGAACCAGGGCCGGTCGCGCGCCTCGATCCACTGCTGCGCCAGCTCGACGCCGAACTCGGCCGTGTGCTCGTACACCACGTAGCGCTGGAAGCCGCGGTCGAGGCCGTAGCTCGGCGACAGGAAACGGTTGTTGACGAAGCCCGCGGTCTGCCAGCCGGCGCGCGCGAGGTGCTGCGCCAGCGTCACCGCGCTCTCGGTCAGCGGCTGGGCCGTCTTGCCGCTGGTCGGACCCGCGGCGTCCTGGCCGAAGCACGACTCGCGCGGGTAGACCGCGCCGGCCCAGTGCTTCGAGGGATCGAGGCCGGTGAAGACCGAGCCGTAGGAGGGCAGCGTCCAGGGCGCGGAGCTGACGGCGTCCTCGAAGAGCACGCTCTTCGCGGCCAGAGCATCGATGTGCGGGCTGGTGTCGCGCGCGTAGCCGTAGCAACCCAAGTGGTCGGGCCGCAGCGTGTCGACCGAGATGAAGAGCACGTTCGGGCTGTCCGCCGGCGGCCGGGCGTAGTCGGCCGAGAGCGCCGTGCCGGCGTAGCCCTCGATCTCCGGCACCTGCCACGCGACGCGCGTGCCCGGCGGCAGGGTGCCCTCGGCCGTCGCGGTCAGCACCAGCGTCGTGCGCGTCGCGAGCGCGGCGCGCGCGTCGAGCTCCAGCGCGGTCCAGGCCCGGCCCGCGTCGGCGGCCGGGACGCGCCGGACCAGGGTCAGCGGCGCTTCGCCCACGTTCTCCCAGCGCAGCTCGAAGCGCACCGCCGCGTCCGTGGGCGGCGCCGCCTCGGCCGGGAAGAGCAGCAGCGCCGCGGTGCCCAGGCGCGCGCGCCCGCTGGCGACCAGCTCGATCTCCAGCGGCGTGCCGACGACCTGCGTCCAGGCCTCGCGCACCTCCGTCGGCACGTGCCGCGCGAGCGAGCGCCGCGCCTGCTTGACGTCGAGCGCGATGCCGCCCTCGTCGCGCGCGACGATGCGCTTGACCGGCGGCGGGTCCTGCGCGCACGAGCGGAACGCGACCAGCCCGAGCACGCCGGCCGCAGCCAGCAGGATCGTCGCGCGCAGGAGCTTGGGCATGGTCACGCGCATCCTACTCAGGCCGCGGCCCGAGTGCGTAGAGCCCGATGCGGCCGTTGCCGTCCTGGGCGACGAGCCGGTAGCGGGCGGACTCGGGCACGCGCTGGGGTTGGCCGGCGAAGAAACTCTTGACGCACAGGATGTGCGCCGGCCACGTGTCGGTCGACTCGTCGAAGGAGAAGAGCCGCGCGCGGTAGCCGTGGTCGAGCGCGGTGAACAGCGGGTCCTTGGCCGGCGCGACGCCGATCTCGCTGGTCACGCCGTGGTCCTCGAGGTACTCGAGCCAGTGGCGGTCGGCGTGGCGCATGTCCGGCAGCTGCACGTAGGCGCCCGAGACGAAGAGCGGATGGTCGTTGGGCGCGAAGAGCGTCGCCCAGCTGACCGCGCCGAGCCAGGCGGCCAGCGCCAGCGTCGCCAGCGCCGTCGCCGGCCGCGCCGCGCGCTCGCCCAGGCGCTCGGCCAGGGAGCACAGCCCCTCGGCCGCGAAGAGCACGACGATCAGGATTGCCGGCAGGTAGATGCGCAGGAGGTGCGGCAGGTTGAAGAACAGGAACAGGAAGCCGGCCGAGCCCGCCGCGGACAGCGCCAGGTACCGGAAGGCGCTGCGGTCGCGGCGGCGCAGGGAGAAGGCCCCGACCACGGCCAGCGCGATCACGGCCCACGAGATCTGCACCGGGAACTCGTCGATGCGCCACCACTTGTCGAGCGTCTGCCGGCGCAGCTCGAGCCAGCTGGTCTGCTCGTTGAGCGTCAGCGCGAACCACTTCTCGTTGGCGTAGTCGCTGAAGAGCCGCAGGCAGAGCGTGTAGGCGCCGACCGGGATCGCCGACAGCCACACCGTCCACGCGCGCCGCGAGCGCAGGGCGCCGGCGAGCGTCCAGCGCTCGCCACCGCGCCACAGCGGCGCGGCGAACGCCAGGAGCACCATCAGCACGCACAGGACGCTGATCAGCTCCTGGAAGCCCAGCGCCAGCGTGCTGACCAGCGCCATCAGCAGTCCGTAGCGCGCGAGGCGCCCCGTCTCGGTCTCGCCGCACTGGACCAGCACGCGGTAGCCGAGACCGAGGTAGAGCACGAAGAAGCAGCTCATCCCCGCCTGCCCCCAGCCCGTGCGCGACTGGAAGACGTGGATCAGGAGCCCGCTGAGGATCGCCGCCGCGACCAGGCCGACGCGCCGCCGCGCGGGCCACAGCCAGGCGTAGAGCGCGTACAGCGCCGCGATCGTCAGCGTGCCGAGCACGGCCGAATTCGTGCGCAGCGCCTCGACGCGCCCGAGACCGAGCCGGTAGCCGCAGCGGAACAGGAACTGGTGCAGGTACGAGTGCTGGTACGTCGTCGCCCGCTGGAAGCTCGTGCCCCAGTCCGCGGCGAGCTCGTCGAACCAGGCGCGGTCCTCGGCCCACCACTCGGCGAGGCTGCCGCCCTGCTCGAGCACCTGGAGGCGCGCCGAGTTCATGTACTGCCCGTCGTCGGGCGAGGTCTTGAAGGCCGTCAGGTCGCGCGTGCGCAGCACGAAGCCCGCCGCGACGAGCACGGCGAGCGCCAGGAGCTCCCACAGCGGGATGCGATGCGCGCGGACCTCCATGCGACGGCCGTCTCAGCCCAGCGCGACGCAGTCGATCTCGACCAGCGCGTCCTTAGGAAGGCGCGCCACCTCGACCGTCGAGCGCGCCGGCGGCGCGTCGCCGGGGAAGTGCTGGGCGTAGACCGCGTTCATCGCGGCGAAGTCGTCCATGCTCTTCAGGTAGACGGTGCACTTGACGACCTTCGACACGTCGCTGCCCGCCGCCTTGAGCACGGCGGTCAGGTTCTGCAGCACGCGCTCGGTCTGCGCCGCGATGCCGCCGGAGACCAGCGTCATCGTCTTGGGATCGAAGCCGACCTGCCCGGAGCAGTGCACCAGGCCCGCGGCCTTGATCGCCTGACTGTAGGGACCGATCGCCTGCGGAGCGTCGGGGGTGGAGATGCGCGTGCGGGAGCTCATGGGGAGGACTCGGGAAGGGTGGATCGGCGCGAGCGTCCTTCCTTATGTACCCATTTTCCGCGGCGGGAGCCCGTGCCGGCTGCTGGCCGCGCCGGGCTTGCTCGCGTCGGCCGTCCCGCACCTCCCCAGTCGCACCCCTCGCCCCCTGGAAGAGTCCATGCTGCACTTCGCGCTCTGTCTCGCCCTGGCTTCCGACCTCCAGCCCGACCTCGCCCGCGCCGAGCTGCGCGCCGGGGATCGGCGCTTGGCGCCACTGCGCGTCCTCCCGGCTCTCGGCCCTGACGAGGCGACGAAACAAGAGACCGAGACTCCCCTCGAGGGCCGGGACTGGCTGAAACGCGAGCAGCTGGAGTTCGTCGCCCAGGTCGCCGTCGGCGACCTGCATGTCTTGCTGGGCGTTCGCGAAGACGGTTCGCTCGTCCTCGCGGGCTTCACGGCGGGAGCGGACGAGCCACGCTGGACGCAGCGCCTCCAGGCCTCCGGCCCGGCCGAGGAGCCGAACGCCGTGCTGTGGGCCGCGCGTCAGCCTGGCTCGATCGGGGCCGCGATCACGCCGCTCACCCGCCAGGGCGAGCGCGTGCTCGTTCAGAACGGCGAGCGCGGCCCGCTCGTCGCGTTCTACGCGCCCGACGGCCAGTTCGTGGCCCAGCTCGATCGACCGTGGGAATTCGAACGCGGCTTCACTGGGCCGAGTGTGTGGTCACACCACATGGAGTTATTCGGGGGCGTCGACCCCGGCAATGCGGACGCTCCACAGAACGGCAGCGCGATCGATTCCGCGAACCTGGACGCCGTGCGCGCGCGCTTCGACTTCCACACACTCGGTTGGGTGATCGCCGGCCCCTGCGTCCTCAGCCCCGACCGCTCGTACATTGCCGTGGCGCTGGCTTCCCGGGGACCGTGGGCGGCGCAGCGCGCCCGCACGCGGCTGCTCGAACTCGATAGCGTTCTCAACCCGATCGGCTTGCTCGATCTGTCCGCGGCGCCGCTCGAGCTCATCGCGCATCCTGTCGCCGGGATCTGCGCACGCCTCGAGGGGCCGGCGTGGATCTCGGTACGGCCCACCGCTGAGAGCGAGGAACGAAGTCACGGGCCATTCAGCTGGAACCGGGTGCTCGACCTGCGCTGGCTGCGCAGCACACGCACGGTCGCACCAGAGGCCTGGCTCGTGACGGAGGCGGCTTTCCGCGGTCACGTGCGCCTGGGTGACTGGGTCGTCGATACGAGCGTGGGTGGATACGTGAACAACGAGGGAGAGCACGTGATGCACTTTCCGCTGACCGCGCTGGACCTGCGGAACGGAACCCTGCGGGAGCTGCTCTTGAAGGTGCCCTTCGCCGGCACGCTGCCACGGCCCGATACCAACTACGTGGGGACCTTGAGCGGCCTGCGTACGTTCTGGCCACACGGCCTCGCGCTCACCCTCCTGGAACCCGCCGGCGAGCACGTCCTGTTCAGATTGGACAGCGAGGGTGGCCGACACCGCGCGGTCTTCGACCTGCGGGAGTTCCTGCGCTGACGGCGGGGCGGCGGGAACTTGCGCGACCCGCGTCGTCGCAGCACTGTGAGCCCCATGAACCCGAGCGATCCGCTTCCCGGTCCCGGTGTCGGCCCACAGTTCGAGACCTTCCCCCGCCCGACGCAAGCGACGCAACCGGAGCGCCCGCCGCCCGAGCCCCACGCCGACGAGGACATCGCGCGCGCCGCGGTCGACCCGGTGCGGCTGGTCGACCTGGTGCTCGCCGCGCCGCGGCGCACCGGCGCCAACGTCGAGCAGCGCCGCGCGCTGGGCGGCATCGTCGCGGCCTTCCTGCTCGCCAGCGTGGTGTTCGCCATCCCCTACGGCTGCGTGCTCGGCTGGAGTGCCTGGTGGAAGGTGGTCGTCTTCTACCTGGGCACGACCGCGATCTGCGTGCCCTCGCTGTGGGTCTTCTCCACCTACCTCGGCCAGAAGGTCAACCTGGCGCAGATCCTGGTGCTGGCGCTCTCGATCCCCGCGGTGGCGGCGGTGTTCAGCTTCGGCTTCGCGCCGATCCTGGGCTTCATGCGCTGGACGATGGACGACGTCAGCACGCGCGTCAGCTGGCACAGCCTGTCGAACGTGCTGCTGGGCGTCGCGGTGGCGGCCGGCTTCGCGCAGCTGTGGCGCACCTCGCTGTCCTCGAAGGGCATGCGAGAGAGCGTGCTCTTCCCGCTGGTGCTGATGGTGTGGCACGCGGTGTTCGTGTTCGTGCTGGTGCGCATGGGCGACGTGCTCGACCTCGGGAGCTGAAGCGGTGCTGCGCGCCGCCGTCACCTGGCTGGCGTGCTCGGCGGCGTACGGGTACGCGCTGGGGACGGCCCACAGCGAGCTCTACGCCGCGCGCAACCTCGTCAAGCTGCCGCTGCTCTTCGCGGTGACGGGGGTGGTGTGCTCGCTCGCGTACTTCGTCGTCGCGCGGGCGGTCGGCGCGCCGCTGAGCTTCCTGGCGGTGCAGCGCGCGACCTGGCGCCTGTTCCACGACCTCGCGGTGCTGCTCGCCAGCCTGGCGCCGGTGGTGCTGTTCCTGGCGCTGGTCGCGCGCCACAGCGACGACGGCCAGCTCGGCCAGTACGACCTGTTCCTGGCGCTGAACATGCTCGCCGTCGCCGTCGCCGGCACGCTGGCGCTGGCGCGGCAGTCGCGCGGCCTGTTCGAGGAGCACCGCCTCGAGCCGCCGCGCGCGCGCCTGCTGGTCGGCACCTGGCTGCTGCTGACCCTGATGGTCGGCGGCCAGGCGGCCTTCTGGATGCGACCGTTCTTCGGCTTCCCGATCACGCGCGGCTACGCCGCGCCGCCCTTCTTCCTCAAGACCGAACCCGACCTGCGCGGCGCGAGCAACTTCTTCGAAGCCGTGCTGCAGACGATCGAGCATCCCGCCCTGCCGGAGTGGCTGAAGCGCGCCGACGACTGAGCGGGTTCGCCGGGCTGCCTGGGCGGCCGCTAGACTCGCGCGCCTCCGCCGCCTTCCGCGGAGGTCCCCTGACCCCTTCCGTGCCAGTGAGTACGGTGCCAGGACACTTCTTAACCTGATCTGCTCGCCCCCTACCCCTGACTCGGCACGACCGCCCCACCGGGGTGACCACCGCGCCCTGGGCCGATTGCCTGGCTGGCAATCTCCGCGGCTGCCGCAGCGTAGCGGGGTTCATCCCGAATCCAACGACGATGCAGGGCCTGCTTGCGCGTCGCCGTCGCGATCGAGAAACCCACGCGTTGCCCGACTTCGCGCAGGCTCGCTGCGCAGAGGTCGCGCAACAGACCGACGCGCAACACGCTCCACGCATCGCACTCAGGCCGTGTCGCCCCCGTGATCAGCACGTCTGACCGCCGGCGGACGTCTTCGATCACCCGATCGACGTGCACGGGATCGCATACAGGGATTCCGACCTCGGTTCCGTCACCCGTGCGAGCCTTGCGCTCCATCCAGGACCGGACTGCGGACGGCCCGCCACGGACGAACTCGTCGAGGGGATCGGCGCGGTTCCGAGTCCTAGCCAAGCGCCGCGAGAGCAGGTTCTCCGTGATGCGCTCCGTCGTGCCTTCGAATCGCTCCGCGTAGCGCGCAGGGTCGTAGATCGCCAGGCCGAACTGGAGGCACACTCGCTCCTCGACCCACCTCCGCTCCAGCCACGGCGGCCCCTTCGGGCGTGCGTAGTGAATGGCACTTCCGTGCACGTACTCGATCGGCCTCGGTGCGAGCCGAGCCTCGACGGGGTTGGCGTCGATGTAGCGCACCAGCTCGACCTGGTACTCGAACGACTCGACACGCCGCGACCGGAATCGACCGCGAAACAGGGGGCCATCACGGCGCCGTCCGCGGTTGAACCAGCGGGCATAGTCGTTCTGAACGCGGCGCAGGGTGTCCGAGAGCTGCCCGTTCTTGCTGCGCACGAGCAGGTGGAAGTGCGTCGAGAGCACGACGAAGCTGTGCACCTCGAGGTCCCCGGCCCGTACCCGCCGCGCAAGGCACGCCAGGAAGTACCTGACGTCGCGATCGCTCTCGAAGATCGTCCGGCGGGCCAGTCCGCGGTTCATGACGTGATGCCATGCGCCGGGCTCGTCGTAGCGGTGGTACCTGGTCATGAGTCCTCCCAGGCGGAAGACGTTCGTGCCGCTCGGCGGTGACGCGCTTCTTCCTCCCGAGCCTCAATCCGAACCCATCGCCGATGCTCAAAGCGGTGAACTGCCGGATGAGTACGGTGCCAGGACACTTCTTAACCTGATCGCCGTACGCGCTGGCGTGGACCGTACGGCGAACGGCGATCAGGTTAAGAAGTGTCCTGGCACCGTACTCATCCGGCAGCTCCGTTCTGAGCGCCGCCTCAGCTGCGCCGCTTCTTCAGCAGGGCGCGGGCGACGGGCTCGGGGACGAAGGGGGTGACGTCGCCGCCGAGTTCGGCGATCTGGCGCACCAGCGTGCTCGAGACGTGGGCGTACTGCGCGCCGGGGACGAAGAAGACCGTGTCGATGCGCGGGGCGAGCGTGCGGTTGGTCAGGGCCATCTGCGTCTCGAAGTCGAAGTCGGTGCCGCTGCGCACGCCGCGCACCAGCACCGTCGCGCCGAGCGCGCCGGCGGCCTGCACCACCAGCCCCTCGATCGGCACGACCTCGACGCCCGCGATCCCCCCCACCGCCTCGCGGATCAGCGCGACGCGCTCGCCGAGGTCGAAGAGCGTGCGCTTCGACGGGTTGTGCGCCACGCCGACGCTGACGCGGCCGAACAGCGCGGCCGCGCGGCGCACGAGGTCGAGGTGGCCGAGCGTGAAGGGATCGAAGCTGCCCGGGAAGAGCGCGTGACCGGTCGACATGCGGCCCAGGATACGGAATTCCCCGCTCCGTCCCACGGCGCGCGCGGCACCGGCGGGTCGCGGGCATTTTTCGGGCGACCGCCGCGCAAGCCGCGCGTCTTCGGGCTGCTTGGACGCTCCGGCCACGACCCGCGCCCCGCCGCGTCCCCTGCTGTGGGCCGTGCTCGGGCTCGTCGCGGGGGTCGCGGGTGCAGGCTGGGCCGGCCACGCAGCCGCCGTCGCCTTCGCGGCCGGCGCGCTGCTCGCGCTCGGCTTGCCGGCGAGCCGCGTCGACGGCAGCGTGCGGCGGCACCTCGCGCTCGGGCTCGCGCTCGCGGCCCTGTCCGCCGCGCGCGCGCGGCTGGCTGAGCCGCGGGAGCAGCTCGATCTCGCGAGCGCGCGCAGCGGCCGCGTGGTCGAGCTCGCGCCGCGGCGCGAGGGCCTGCGCGCGCAGCTCGCGGGCGAGGCGCAGCCCTGCGCGCTGCCGGAAGGCGCGGCGGCCGAGGGCGACGAGCTGGTGCTGCTGCCGCACGCCGCGCCGGCGGCCTACGCGCGCGGCCCGCTGCCCGGCCCGCAAGCGCTCGCGGGGCGCACCCACGCGCCCGCCGAGCTGCACGCCGACGAGGTGCTGCGCGTCGCGCGCGCCGACGGCGGCGCGGCCCTCGCCGCACGACCCTGGTCGGCGCTGCGCGCGCAGCTCTTGCGCAACGCCGAGCGCATCCGCGATCCGGAGGCCGAGGGCCTGGCGCGCGCCTTCGTGCTCGGCGACACGTCGGCGCTGCCCGAGGGCCTGCCCGACTTGTTCACGCGCACGGGCACCTACCACGTGCTGGCGATCAGCGGCACGCAGGTGGCGCTCTTCGCCCTCCTGCTGGCCGGCCCGCTGGCGCGTCTGGTCGCGGGCGGCGCGCGCCGCCTCGGGCGCGCGTGTTCGAGCGAGCTGGTGCGCCTGCCACTCTTCGCCGTGGTCGTCGGCGCGGGCGGCGCCGAAGCCCCGGTGGTGCGCTCGGCCCTGTGCTGCGCGCTGGCCCCGCTGGCGCGCGGGGTCCGCGCGCGCCGCGCGGCGGCCGTCGTGAGCGACGGGCCCGGCGTGTGGCTCGGCCGCGTCGCCGATCCCCTCTCGCTCTGGTGCGGCGCGCTGGTGCTCGAGTGCCTCGGCGATCCGCTGGCGCCCGCGCGCCTGGCGGTGCAGCTCTCGTACGGCGCGACCCTGGGCCTGATCCTCGGCACCGGCCCGCTGCTCGCGCGCTGGCGGCGCGCCGCGCGCGCGCCCGAGCTCGGTTTGGTCGCGAGCTGGAGCACGCTGCTCGGCCGGCGCCTCGTCGACCTCGCGCGCGTCGCGCTGGTCGCGTCCTGCGTCGCCGTGCTCGCCACGCTGCCCTGCGTGTGGACGCGCTTCCAGGAGTGGAGCCCGGCCGGCATCGTCGCGACGCCGTTGATCGTGCCGCCGATGGCGGTGTTCCTGATCGCGGCCTGGATCGCGCTCCTCTGGCCGGCGGCGGCGCCCGAGGTCCTGCTCGAGCGCAGCGCCGACGCGCTGGTCGGGCTGCTGCGCCTGGCGGACGCGCTGCCCGGCACGCCGGCCGCGCTGCCGCCGCGGCCGCTCGGGCTGTTGCTCGCGCTGGTCGCGCTGTTCTTCGCCGCGCTGTGGCTCGACGCGCGCGCGGCCGCGGAGCGCGGTGATCCGGCCCCGGAGCGTAGCGAGCGCCCTACGGAGCGTAGCGAGCGCACTCCGGAGCGCGGCGAGCGCGACTCGCGGGGCAGCGACGGGGTCGCGGTGCGCCGCGAGCGTGCCGCGGTCTGGGCCGCGCGCGCGCGCCGGCTGGCGGCGCTCGGAGCAGCGCTGGTGCTGCTGCCGTGGAGCGCGCGGCCCGCGACGCTCGAGGTCCACGCGCTCGACGTCGGCCACGGCTCCGCGCTGGTCGTGCGCACGCCGGACCAGGGCACGTGGATCTTCGACGCCGGCTCGCGCGACCGGCCCGACCTCGCGCGCCAGGCGCTCGGGCCGCTGCTGGCGGGCTGCGAGGTCGGCGAGCTGTCGGTCGTGCTCTCGCACGACCAGCGCGACCACGCCGGAGCGCTCGCCTGGCTGGTCGAACGCCATCCGCCGCGGCGCTGGGCCGGTGCGCTCCCCGCCCAGCTCGCCGAGCGCCTGCCGCGCGCCGGCGCGCGCTTCGACCTCGAGCGCGGCGTCGCCGAGCTGGCGCGCGGCGCGACCACGCTGCGGCTCGTGCGCGGCGCGCCGGGCGCGGACAACGAGGGCTCGCGCGACCTGTGGATCGAGGCCGGCGACGCCTGCGTGCTCTTGTGCGGCGACGCCGAGTCGCCGGCGCGCGAGGCGCTCGTCGCCCGCCTCGTCGGTGCGCGCCCCGCCGGCGGGTGCGGCGTGGAGCTCCTGCTGCTGCCGCACCACGGTTCCGACGCCGAGCGCGCGGGTGCACTCCTGGCGTGCACGCGGCCGCGGCAGGTGTGGGTGTCGTGCGGTTCCGAACCGGACCTCGCGCGCGAACTCGAGCGCCGGGAACTCGACTGGACGAGCACGCACCGCGCGGGGCCGCTACGCTGGGTGCTCGACGCCGCGCGACCCGGCCTGGCACCGGGCACGCTTCGTGCGGGGGCGCAGCCGACTGCCCCGCCTTCGCGACCGGGAGACGACCATGAACTGCCCGCTGCACCGCTGCCTGTTGACGCTGTCCCTCGTCCTCATCGCCGCCCGCGCCGTCGAGGCCCAGAGCGCGCCTGCGCCGGGACGCGCGACCGCCGCTCGGGAACGGACCGACCGCGAGGAGCTCGCGGCGCGCCACCTGCTGCGCCTGGCCGACGGCACGTACTTCCGCGGGCTGGCGCGGCCGCTCGGCAACGGTGCCTACGAGATCAAGGAGGCGCGCGGCTGGCGCACGCTCTCGCACCGCGAGGTCGCGCGCGCCCGCCTCGAGCGCGACGTGCTCGACGAGCGCGCACGGCTGGCGCGCGGCGTGCGGCCCGAGGATCTCCCCCGGCGCCTGGGCTTGTGCGACTGGATGGCGAGCGAGGGCCTGGTCGGCGAGCTGCTGCGCGAACTCGACGGGATCCTGCTGCTCGATCCCGACCAGCCCCGCGCGCTGGCGCTGCTGCGCCTGCCGCAGGTGACGGCGACGCTGCCCGCGCCCGAGGCCGAGCCCGAAGCCAGGCCCGAGGCCACTCTCGCAGCCAGGGCGGCGCGCGAGCGCGCGCGCATCCTGCGCGAGGGCGGCCGGGCCCAGCCCGCGACGCGCGAGCTGTGGATCGCGCGCCTCGCGCCGCTCGGCACGCCGGCCGAGCACGCCGAGCTCCTGACGCGCGAGCTCTCGGCGACGGTCGACTCGCGCCGGCACTTCGCGCTGCTCGCGCTGCGGCGCGTCGCGCCCGGCCAGGCGCTGGCCGAGGTCGAGCGCTGCGCGCTGCTCGATCCGGCGCGCGCCGTGCGCAAGGAGGCGCGCCGCGCGCTGCGCGACGCGCGCGACCCGGCGGTCGCGGCGCACCTCGCGCCCAAGTTGGCCAGCGGCTCGGCCAAGGAGCGCCTGGGGACGATCGAGGCGCTGGGTGAAGCCGGCTACACCGCCGCGCTCGAGCCGCTGATCGAGCACCTGGCGATCCTGAGCGCGCCGCCTGCTCCCGCGCAGGGCGGCGGCGGCGGCACGGTGCCGCGCTCGCACTTTTCGCTGCGGCGCCAGGTCGCCTACGTGCAGGACTTCAACGTCGAGATCGCCCAGGCCGCCTCGATCGCCGACCCGATCGTCGCCTTCGCCGAGGAGGGCGTGGTGCTCGATGTCGCCGCCGCGACCTGGCAGCTGCCCGCGCCGCGCTACGAGGGCGCGCTGACGCTGCGCGCGCTGGCGCGCATCAGCGGCGAAGGCTGGAAACGCACGCCGTCCGAGTGGCAGAGGTGGTGGGAGGAGAACAAGGGGCGCTTCGTCGAGGGCGTCGACCCGCGCCTGCCCCCGCCGCGCACGAGTGGCGACTGAGGGGCGACCGAGCGTCGCCTGCGTACGGCGGCTCACAGCCGCTTGCGGATCTTCTCGTAGATGTTGCGCGACAGCTCCTCGTCGCCCCAGGTGCCGATGCGGATGCCGATCTCGCTGGTCGACTCGGTCAGGCGCTTGATCGAGATCGTGACGTCCTTGTCGAGCGCCGTGATGCCCGTGACCTTGCCGTCGATCTCGGTCACCTTGGCCTGGATCGAGCGGATGCCGAGGTCCTCGAGCGCCCCGCGCGAGGCGTCCGCGACCTCCTTGGTCGAGGCGTCGAGCGTGGCTTGGAACTCGCCCGAGTACCAGGCGTAGCCGGCGGCGCCCGCCGCTCCCGCGGCGGCGGCGACACAGCTCGAGGGCAGCAGGCTGCCGAGCGCGAGGGCCGGGACGAGCAACGACGTGCGGAGTAGGTTCTTCATGGCGTGCCTCCTGGGTGGCCGCGTGCGGGCCGTTCCCAGGCCACTCTAGGCAGGCCGCGCGGCCGAAGGAAGCCCGAGAAGGCGCCAGTGTCCGGCGCCGGCGCCCGAACTTCGTCGCGCGCGCTCAGCCGTTCGCCGGGGCGCCGACCGCCCCGGGCGCGGCCGGCGCGCCGAAGCTCGACTCCAGGAGACCCTTGAAGCCCTGCAGCGCCGTGCGCTGCATGTAGTGCTGGACGCCGCGCAACCCGCCGAGTTCCTCGCCGCCGCCGGCGCGGCCCGGCCCGCCGTGCAGCATCCAGGGCAGCGCCATGCCGGGCGGCAGGGCCTGCTCAGCCGACTTGTCGCTGCCGATCCAGATGCGGCCGTGCCAGGCGGCCGCGGCGAGCACGTAGGCCTCGGTCCAGGCGACGTCGTTCGAGTAGCACGAGGACACCAGCCCGCCCGCCCCCTGCTGCACGATGCGCGCCGCCTCCAGCGCGTCGCCCGAGTAGGGCACGATCGTCGCGCAGGGCCCGAAGACCTCGTCGGCGTGCACCACCGCGACCGCGGCGTCGCGCGCGACGCACAGCGTGGGCGCGACGTACCAACCCTGCGGATGGACGCGCTGCGTGCCGCCGGTGGCGAGCTTGGTGGCGGCCGCCAGGCGCTCGATGCCGGCGCGCACGTCGTCGTACTGCGCGCGCGAGGCCAGCGGCCCCATGCGCGTGTCGGCCGCCGCCGGATCGCCGACCTTGATGCGCGCCAGGGCCTGCACCAGCTCGCTGGCGAGCTCCTCGACGCGCTCCTTCGGCACCAGGATGCGCCGCACGGCGGTGCACTTCTGGCCGGTCTTCTGGGTCATGTCGAGCACCAGGTTCGACAGGCACAGGTCGTAGCTCGGCGAGCCCGCCTCGACGTCGGGCGCCAGCACGGCGGCGTTGAGCGAGTCGGCCTCGATGTTGACGCGCACGTTGTGGCGCACGAGGTTGGGCGTCGCCTTGAGCTTGGCCCCCGTGCCCGACGAGCCGGTGAAGGCCAGCGAGTCCATCGGTCCGAGGTGCTCGAGCAGGTCGCCCAGCGAGCCGGCGACGAACTGGTAGCTGCCCGCGGGCAGGACCCCCTTCTCGACCACCAGCTGCGCCACGCGCCAGGCGAGCAGCGCGGTCGGCGTGCCCGGCTTCTCGATCACCGGCACGCCGGCGACGAAGGCGCAGGCGAGCTTCTCCATCATGCCCCAGGTCGGGAAGTTGAAGGCGTTGACGTGCACCGCGACGCCGGGGCGCGAGGTCCAGATGTGCTGGCCCCAGAAGCGCGCCGTGCGGCCGAGCTGCAGGCCCTCGCCGTCGACGAGGTAGGGCTTGGGTCCCAGCTTCGCCGCCAGGTCGGCGTAGGCGGTCAGCGTGCCGATCGCGCCGTCGATGTCGAACTTGGCGTCGCCGCGCGTCGTGCCGCCGTTCTCGATCGAGACGCCGATCAGCTCGTCGCGCTTCTCGTGCAGGGCGCCCGCCAGGGCCTTCAGCAGCGCGCCGCGCTCGGCGAAGGACAGCCGCGCCAGGGCCGGGACGCCGGCCTCGCGCGCATGGCGCACGACGGCGCCGAAGTCGACGCCGCCCGAGCGCAGCTCGGCGATCGGGGCCTCGGTGTGCGGGTTGTGGAGGGCGACGGGCTGGTCGCCGCCGGTGTGCCAGCGGCCGAGGACGTAGCTCTGGAGGGTGGTCATGGCGGGGCTCCTGGCGATCGGGGGCGGAGAGTCTAGCGGGCCGGCCCGCCGCGGGCGACGGGTGCGGAACTCGCGCGAGAACCCGGCAGCGGCGAGAATGCGGCCGCCCGCCGCGCGCAGGGGACCCGTCCCCCACCCCCGACCCCTCCCCCATGAACCTCGCCTTCACGATGCCGATGTTCGGCTTCAGCTGCCTGGCCTTCCTGCTGATGTGCACCGTGCTCGCGGTCGCGCTCTGGATCGCGATCAAGAGCGGCGAGAAGGGCACGACCAAGCTCAACGGCCTCGCCGGCTGCGCGATCGCCTTCGGCCTGGTGGCCGTCGCCGGGATGATGGCGATGGGGACGCTGACCGTGATGTGGATCCAGGCCCAGAACGAGTTCGTGCGCCGCGGACCGGTCAAGTCCTTCGAGTTCGAGCTGGGGCCGGCCGCGCCCGAGCCCGGGAGCGCGGAAGCCGGCGACGACGTCCCGGCCGCGGACGAGCTGCTGGCGGAGACCGGCGACGTCGAGTTGGTGGTGCGCTTCCTGCTGCGCGACCCGGGCGGCATCGCCGAGGTGGTCGACTACATGAGCAAGCACGTCAGCGGCGACCTGCGCTCGAGCAGCAGCGAGATCGAGACCCCCGAGGGCAGCTTCACCCAGGTCGAGATCCGCGCGCGCATCGACCGCGCCGAGTTCGAGCCCTTCAAGGAGGGCCTGAACGAGGCCTTCCCCGGCATGCGGCTGCCCAGCGGCGGCCGGATCGAGCTGCGCGACCCCGGCGAGTGACGGCGTGTACGGTGCCAGGCACTTCTTCACCCTGTCACCACCGCCGGGCGCGGAGCGCGCCCGGCGGTGGTGACAGGGTGAAGAAGTGCCTGGCACCGTACACGCGCGGCGGGCCGTGAGTCCAGCGCGTCCGCCGCGTATCCTCGCGCGCGATGGGCACGACCGGACACGAGTTCCCCGGCGCCGCGCGCGGCTTCGCGGCGGGGCTGTTCCAGGACCAGGTGGCGGTGATCACCGGCGGCGGCACCGGCCTCGGCCTGGCGCTCGCGCGCGGGCTGGCCGCGCTCGGCGCGCGCGTCGTGATCGCCTCGCGCAGCGCGGAACACCACCGCGCGCTGCTCGACGAGGCGCAGGCGCGCGGCTGGGACTGCTCGGCCGAGGTGCTCGACGTGCGCGAGCCCGACCGCGTGCGCCTCACGGCCGAAGCGCTCGTCGCGCGCCACGGCCGGGTCGACATCCTGGTCAACAACGCCGCCGGCAACTTCGTCTGCCCCAGCGAGCGCCTGTCGGCCAACGCCTGGCGCGCCGTGCTCGGCATCGCGCTCGACGGCACCTTCTACTGCTCGCAGGCCTTCGGCCGCGGCATGCTGGCGCGCGGCTCGGGGCAGATCCTCAACGTGGTCGCGACCTACGCCTGGACCGGCATGCCCGGCGTGGCCCACAGCGCCAGCGCCAAGGCCGGTGTGCTGGCCCTGACGCGCACGCTGGCCGCCGAGTGGGCGGCGCGCGGCGTGCGCTGCAACGCGATCGCGCCGGGCCCCTTCCACTCCGAGGGCGCGCGCTCGAACCTGTGGCCCGACCCCGAGGTCGAACGGCGTTTGCGCGAGCGCATCCCGCTGCGGCGCTTCGCCAGCACCGAGGAGGTCGCGGCGCAGTGCGTGCACCTGCTCTCGCCCAACTCGGCCTACCTGACCGGCGAGTGCCTGGTGATCGACGGCGGCGCGACGCTCGGCACGCCGATGTGGGAGCCGGGCACGCGCTTCCGGCGCGCCGAGAAGGAACCCTCGTGAGCTCCCCGCTCGATCGCTCGGGCTTCGAGACCGAGCGCGCGAACCCCGACTCGGCCGAGCTCGACCGCCTGCCGCTCGAGGCGGCCTTCGACCTGGTCAACGCCGAGGACCAGCAGGTGGCGCGCGCGGTCGCCGCGGCCCGGCCCGAGATCGTGCGCGCGATCGTGCTGATCGCGGAGCGGCTGGCGCGCGGCGGCCGGCTGTTCTACGTCGGGGCCGGCACCAGCGGCCGCCTGGGCGTGCTCGACGCCGCCGAGTGCCCGCCGACCTTCCAGAGCGACCCGCGCCAGGTGCAGGGCGTGATCGCCGGCGGGCTCGCGGCGCTGACCGCCGCCAGCGAGGGCGCCGAGGACTCGCGCGCCGACGGCCAGCGCGAGCTCTTCGCGCGCGAGCTCGCGGCGGACGACGTCGTGTTCGGCATCGCCGCCGGCGGCACGACGCCCTTCGTGCACGGCGCGCTCGACGCCGCGCGCGAACGCGGCGCGGGCACGGTGTTCCTGGCCTGCGTGCCGCGCGAGCAGGCCGGCGACGCGGCCGAGGTCTCGATCCGCGTCGTCACCGGCCCCGAGGTCGTCGCCGGCTCGACGCGCCTGAAGGCCGGCACGGCGACGAAAATGGTGCTCAACTGCGTGTCGACGCTGGTGATGGTGCGCCTGGGCAAGGTGCACGGCAACCTGATGGTCGACGTCCACACGCGCGGCAACCGCAAGCTCTGGCAGCGCGGCATCCAGCTCGTGACGCAGCTGACCGGCCGCGACGCGGCCGCGGCCGAAGCGCTGCTGCGCGCCGCCGCGGGGCAGGTCAAGGTCGCGGTCGTGATGGGCCGCCTGGACGTCGACGCCGACGAGGCGCGCCGACGCCTGGCGGCCGCGCGCGGCTTCTTGCGCCCGGTGCTCGAGCAGCGGAGCTGATCCTCGGCTGGAGGCCCGGAAGCCCGGCGCCCGCGTCGGGCGCCCCGCGTTGCATTCGGCGGCGCTCGCTGTCATCCTCCCTCGCCTTGGAGCGCTCGCGGTCACGCTGAGCGCCCGCGCACACCGACGACAACGGAGAACCGATCATGAAGCTCCTCGCCCGACTGGCCCGCACTTCGCCGCTCGCCGTGTTGATCCTGGCCGCCTGCCAGACCTCCGGCCACGACCAGGCCGACTCCACGGCGACGAACCTGGATTCCCTGAGTGGCGCGCTGATGGCGCTGAAGGAGAGCCTCGGGGCCTCCGCCAGCTCGATCGAAGGCGTGGTCAAGGCCGCCAAGACCGATCCCAAGCCGGCCTTCGAGCGCTACAAGAGCGACGTCTCGAAGCTCGAGTCCGACCTGGCGACCGTGCGCTCGACCCTGGCGGGCGCGCAGGCCACCAGCCAGCAGTACTTCACCGAGTGGGAACGGCAGATCGGGACCATCCAGGACGAGGACCTGCGCGCCAGCGCGAGCAAGCGCCGCGCGAAGCTGGTCGAGCGCGTCGGCGAGATCTCCAAGGAAGTCGGCGCCCTCGAAGCCGAGGCCAAGCCGCACGTCGCCAAGATGGTCGACCTGCGCACCTACCTGGCGAGCGACCTGACGCCCTCGGGCATCGACGCGATCGCGGGCAAGGCGGGCGACGCGCGCAGCGACTCGGATTCGCTGCGCGAGGACATCGACGACGCGATCGAGACCATCAAGGAGAGCAGCGCGGAGTTCAAGACGGCCAAGCCGGCACCGCCGGCACCGGCCGCCAAGTAGCTCCGGCCTCCGGGTGATCCCGGCCCCCTGGTGATTCCGGCCTCCGGGTGATCCCGAGGCGGCACTAGAGCTCGAGCGCGAACTCCCGGGTCTCGCCCGGGAGCAGCGTCAGGTCGATCCGGCGCAGGAGCGTCGTGCCGTCGAGGATCTCCAGGCAGCGCACCGCGCCGACGTCGAGGCCCGCCAGCTCGAAGCCGCCGTCCTCCTCGCACTCGGTGAGCTCGTAGACGGCCGCCTCGCCGCCGCCGTAGCGGCAGGCGCGCACACGCAGGCCCGCGCCGCCCTGCTCGCGCGTCAGCCGGCCGGCGATGCTCGCCGTGCGCTGCAGCGTCACTTCCTGGCCGGCCGGGTCGGCGAACAGCTCGGCGCTGCCGGCCCACTCCTGGTCGTCGCTCTGGAACTCGGCCCAGAACGAGCCGCGCGCCGCGCGCGGCGCGACCGGGGAGCGCACGAAGCCCCGCTCGCCGGAGCTGACCGCGCGCCAGGCGGCGAAGGGGTTGCCGGAGCCCTGCCAACCCTCCCAGGGCTCGGCGCCGACCAGGCGCACGCGCATCGAGCTCGCCTCGCGCTCCTGGAACACCAGGAGCCGCTTGCCCTCGCCGTCGACTTCGTCGTGCTGCTCCTGGAAGCGCAGGGGCCAGGTCGGTCCGAGCGAGGCGAGCAGCACGAACTCGTCCTCGGCGCGCTCGCGGCCGGTCAGCGCGAACTCGGACGGCGCGAGCCCGATGCGGTCCTCCTCGCTGCCGTCGTAGGCCTCGGCGCGCAGCGCGCCCGCCGGGCAGTTCGTGCTGCTGGCGAAGCGGCCCGCGTCGTCGGTCTCGACCGTCTCGCTCCAGCCTTGCGCGCCGCTGAGCTCGACCGTCAGGCCCGCGACCGGCTCCTGCGTGCGCAGGTCGAGCACGCGGCCGCGCACCGCGCTGCCCGCCTGCAGCGGCACGCGCCAGTCGAACTCGCGGTCGCACATGTGCTCGGGTTCGCGGAAGGCGTAGGTCGGCTTGGCGAGGTAGTCGTGCTCGCGCGGCACGAGCTCGAGGAACACCTCGGCGTCCGCCGGGCAATCGAAGCGGAAGAAGCCGCGCTCGTCGGTGACGGCGCTGGCCAGCGTCACGACCTGCGGCGGCATGCGGAAGGAGACGTTCCAGTCCTGGGCGGCCCGGTAGTCGGCCTTCAAGGCACCCAGGAACTGGAGCTTGGTGCTGATCCTGCGCTGCTGCCCCGCGGCGATGCGCTCGCTGAGCAACTCCAGGGTCTGGCTTGCGCGCGCCATGGCCGCTCGCGCCGCCTCCTGCTCGTCCGCCGAGGCCGGCTCCTGGGCCGCGAGCAGGTGGATGACGAGAGCCTGCTGGACTTCGGCCTGCGCCTGCGCGACGTGCAGCTCGGCTTGCTCGAGGGCGGCGGTCTCGGGTTGCGCCGGCACAGCCTCTTCCGTCGGCGGTGCGTAGACCACCTCCCCGGACACGACCGCCTGGCCGGCGGGCTCTGCGGCGGGCTCTGCGGCGGGCTGCTCGGAGAGCTCGCCCTGCGCAGCCTGCGCCTCGGCGGCGACTTCCACCGCGCCCGTGCCGGTGGTCACGAACTGCATCCCGCGCAGCGTCAGCGCCCGGGAGATCAGCCCATCGAGCGCCTGGTGTTGCACCTCCGGCTGCCCGCCCGTCGCTGCGGCCTCCAGGTGCGGGCCCCACCAGCGCATCACGCCCGGCTCGATCCCGCCGGAGTAGACGATGCTGGCCGTTCCGTCGGGCGCGGTGAACGCGATCGGGTTCGGCAGCTCCAGCGTCGCGCCCTGCGCCACCCGGGGCTCGGCCGCGCGCCGCGCGCGCAGCTCGATCGTGTGGCCCTCGAGCGGCAGGCCGGTCAGCGAGTCGAGCAGGTAGCCGCGGATCTCCGGGCGCGTGTGCTCGCGCGCGGAGCTCTCAGGGCCGACGTCGAGCTGCGTCGGCGTCGCGCTCGCCGCCTGGGACGAGAGCGCGGCGTTCGTGCGCGCGCTGGTGCCGCCTGCCCCTTCGACTGCACCGGCGCGGGAGTCGCTGCTCGCGGCCTCCTGCGTCGACGCGGGCGCGCCCGCGTCGAGGCACCACAGGCCGACGAGCAGGGCGCTCGCGACCAGCGCGAGGGCCAGCAGCCGACCGGTGATCCGGTGTTGCGGACGCATGCGAGGGCCCCCAACCCTCCCCGGCGATGCTACTCCCGCCGCCCGCGGGGGCCAAGCGGCACGGTCGCGGCTCAGGAACCGGCGGTCTTCAGCTCGGCGCGCACGCGCTCCAGGAAGCGCTCCCAGTCGAAGGCCGGGCCGGGGTCCTGCTTGTTGCGCTGCACGTGGTAGTGGCCGAGCACGCCGCCGAAACGCGCCCAGGCCGCGTCATCGAGCACGGTCGGCAGCACGGCCCCGTCCGCGCCGCGCGGCGCGTCGGGCGCGATGCGCGGCAGGGCGCGGCACAGGGTGGCGGTCAGCCGCGCCAGCGTCTCGTACTGCTCGCTGGTGAAGTCGTACTGCACGTAGCGCGCGCCGTGGATCGCGCCGCGCACCAGCTCGCGCCGCGCCGGGCGGCCGACGAAGCCCGGGCTGCGCACCCCGCCGCCGGCGAGGCGCTCGGGCAGCCGGATGTAGGGCCCGGCCTGGTCCGTGCCGTACCACTCGCGGAAGACCTTGGCCTGCTCGTCGCCGTAGGCCCCCATGTGCGCGATCTCGATGCCGATCGAGCGCGGGTTGGACTTCGTCGCGTGCCAGGCGGTGTCGGCGAGATCCATCGTCTGGTACAGCGTGCCGTCGATGTCGAGCATGAAGTGCACCGACAGGCCGCGCTCGCGCAGCACCTTGTGGCAGGTGCGGCTGACGCCGCACACGTCGTAGTGCAGCACGAACTGGTCGACGACCGCCTGCAGGCTGGCGAGGTCCGTCGAGCGCGGCGCGACCAGCATCTCGACCATGCCCGCTTCGACGCGCCGCTGGCGCCCGGGCTGGTAGGCCAGCTCGAAGCGCGGCGGATCGCCGGCGTTCTCGGCCTGGCGCGGCACGAGCGGGTAGCTGTCGTAGCCCGGCGGCTCGGTCCACAGCACGACCGGCGCGCCGGTGTGGAAGCGCTGGCCGCAGATCACGATCTCGTCGCCGACGAGCGGCGTTTCCTCGACGACGGGCTCGGCATTCTTCATCGCGACGGTGCCGCAGGCGGCCAGGAGCGCGACCGGGATCAGGGCGGAGGCACGCTGCATGGCGCGGCAGCATCGTTCGCGCGCGCGGCCGGCGCAAGTGCCGCCAACACGCGGCGCCGAGGCCGCGTACTCCGCGCCGGCGCACGACTCGCGCCCGGAACCAAGCCGCGGAGGGCCGTGCGCCGAGGGCCGTGCTCCTCCTTCCGCAGCGTTCGGCCGGAGCGCTCTGCGCCGGAGCCGGCACCGGGTGCCCGCGCCCTCTGCGGCCCTGCGGCGTCCGGTGCAAAGTACGGTGCCAGGCACTTCTTCACCCTGTCACCGCCACCGGGCGCGGAGCGCGCCCGGTGGCG
>Ga0315910_10000141_pt1 | contig 88792 bp, 69 predicted proteins | sample EdamamesoilMG_FD_204470 | JGI IMG/M metagenome (GOLD analysis project Ga0315910, IMG submission 204470) | Garden soil microbial communities collected in Santa Monica, California, United States - Edamame soil | ecosystem: Environmental > Terrestrial > Soil > Garden | place: USA: California...
GCAGGCTGGCCGAGCTGTTGCCACATCGATGGCCGGCGCTATCTGCTGCCGAGCCCCTCGATGCGCGACCCGCCAGCGTGCCATAGTTCGCGCGTCCGCGTTCCGACGCTGCCCGTAAAGGGCTTACCCCCTTCCCTCGAACTCTTGTGGCGCGCCCGGCCGCGGTCTTCCACGTGTGCCGCCAAGCTCCGGCGGTCCTCCACAGTGATCGCTCTCGACCGAGAGCGGCATCATTGCTCGATCGTGGCAGGAGACGCCGCGCTCCCTGCCTCGGCACCGGTCATGGGAACGTCCATCGCACACCGCACGCCCTGCTGGTAGCTCAGCCCATCGAAGCTGGCGAACGCGTAGCCCCGCTGAGGCTCCGCACGGAACTCTGCCTCTGGCCAATCGACGTTGGGCCAGCCCCAACCCACCGCGAGAACCCCCCTCTCAACCCGCGTTCCAGTCCACTCCCACACATTGCCGATGAGGTCCTGCACTCCCTGACGGCTTGCGCCTGCGGGGCGCGTCCCGACGGGCCAGGGACCGCCGAAGCCGCACCCCGTCCCGTCGCTATCGACGTTGGCAAGATCACACGATGGCGACTCATCCCCCCACGGATACCGCGTCCCCGCAGTTCCGCTCCGCGCAGCCCAACCCCATTCGTAGTGCATTGGAAGGCGCTTGCCCGCCCAGCGGCAGTAGGCGTCGGCTTGATACCAATCGATGCAGCTAATGGGGTAGTTGTCGTACTCGGGTCGATCCAGGTTGCAGCCCGGAGCGCCCCATTCATCGTGAGGGGGCGTGCACGCGCCGGCATCTACGCACTTTCGATAGTCCGCAAGCGTCGTCTCCTGGACGTCATAGTAGAATGAAGGGATGTCGAACATCTTGGACTCGATCTTGCCGCGTCCGCCGTCGATGAGCGCCATCCCTGGAGGGAACTCCGCTCGAAGCTCAGCGTCGCTCTCCCGTTGAAAAGTTTCTTCCACCGTGGGTAGGTTCGAGTGGGACTCATCGGTTCGGACTGGGTCTGCCACCACAGTCTCCGGCTTCTGATGAACGCAGGACCACGATGCCAACGCAGAGAGGTACAACCCACCGCGCTTCCGACTAGCCACCACCAAGAGCCTCCCGCCGACGAACCTCAGAAGCCTCGCGAATGTGATGCAAGATCGTTGGGTTATTGCCATCCAGCTGGCCAACGACTCGCAGCAGCGTCTGCAACGATTCCCAGGCCTGCTCTCCGGATCCACTATACCTAAGCCTCGCATAGAGCCATGAACATGGCAGATCCCGGCGGAGCTCCAGGTGGCGCTCGACGTCCGCACGGAGCTTGTCGACGTTCAGATCCCGATCGCGGGCAAAGGCATCGAGATCTTCGCCGAGGCTTGTCCCAGAGCGAAAGAACGCTTCTACCTCAGGGGCTGGAGGAGGAAGAACCCAACCGAAAAGACGATTCCACAGATCGCTCGCATCCTCGACACTTGGCGCCGCCTTCCCCGTCGAGCGCGAGAACGGAGTCAGTCGTTCAAGATCGATCCAATGACTCAAGGTGTGTTTCGGACTTCCGATCGCTGTTTTTCCGCGAGGCACAAAGACGCCGCCCTTCCCGTACTCGCCTTGTCCGACCAGCCCCATGTCGAAGAATCGACCGAGACATCGATGACAGTCATAGTATCCGCCATTTCTTGCGCCCTGATACGTGCAGTCCCGTGCATCGTCCCGACGGAGAAAGTTCCCCAGGAACTTCTTCTTGACCACCGCATCGAAGCTCTCCTCCTTCACCGCAAATGGTTTGGGATGCGTGACCGTGGTCGCTCCGGGATCCAGAATCGGAAGGCCCCGAACCAATCGAACCCCGAAGCGGCCAGAGCTACTCTCGGTATCCTGACCCACACCCCAGCCGCGACACGGCATCCACTCACCGGCGAGCGAGTGGACGGCATCGAAGGTGCCGCGACGCGGGCTGTTCATGTCGGTACCGCAACGAACAAAGGTGGTCTTTGCGTCCGCTCTACTCAGATTGTAGGGTGACAGAGGTGTCGTGAAGGTCAGTCCGCTTTCGTTGCCGAGAACCTGCAAGATGAGTACTTCGGGGACTGTGATCGCACGTGCTTCCTTGCGATTGTCGCCCCACCCGCGACACCGGCTCCGCATGAACTGGGCGCTCTCGTCCGCGGATGAAAAATCGCTGACATTCGTCGCAAGCCTATACGCGGGACGCCGCTGCGGACCGATGCGCCCACCCTCACTGAGCGCTTTGAGATACACGGCTGTCGCCTGGCACACGGCACCGACAGATTTGACGTGCTCCAGCCAGGCCTGGACGTCGCGCGACAACGATAGAATCGTGTAACGAACAAGTTTTAGCACCTTCTGCGAGACAATGCTCAGCTCGTCGACGCGATCGCGCAATGGAGCGAGATCGGAACCATCTTTCGAGACAAGCGTCGCGACCTTGCCGGGCAATTTCTCGGCGGCCGTCAACGCAGCGTCAACACGTTGAAGAAGCACCTGCGCCCGCTCTTGGATGACCTTGCGATTCTTGGAGCGGCTGTTGAGATCGGCTGGCCGGAGCGCGGGGTGCGAGAACAACTCATGGACGCTCGCGTGCAGTGGAGGTCCTGGCGGAGCCGGAAGGTCCTCCGGCGCTACACGCGGTGCAATGGGTTCGAACGGCGCGTACGGTTGTCCGGGATCCTCCAATACGAAGCGATGGGGCAGCGCACGTATCGACCCGAGAGCGGCCGCCACCCAATGCTCGATTTTGGAGGCAAGACGCGACGTCAAGCCTCGAGCTCTCCCGGCTTCAACGTTGGCGAGAGAGTTCCCCAGTGCCTCCCTGTGCTTGCGAATTGGGGAGTTCCAATCCGAGAGCAATTTGAAAGGAGATAGGAAAGTCCGTTGGCTATGAATCGCAGTCGAGAACACCTCGGGTTGCAAGTCGTGCGGGATGACGGGGAGCGGAGCGGGACTCGTTTGGATGCCGTAGATCTCGACCAAGTCCTGCTTGAACGCGAGTACGGCCCCCAGCGTGTGTACGTCGAAACGGCCCGGGGTGTTCTTCGAGTCCGCGCGCGCCTTTCCAAGGTACCCCAGCAGAAGCAGGTCCTTCTGCAGTTCGCGGATGTACGTTGGCTCGTCTCTCGCAGATGCCAGCGGGGGTTCGTTCTTGGCCCCATACTGGGGCGACACCCGCGACCACTTGGACCCGACGAACATGTCCTGATTTCCAAATGCGAGGACATGGCCATCGAAGGGTAATGCCCGCAGAACCACACCCCGGATAACCTTCGCACCGGAAACATAGCGATCGCCATCGACCGACTCGGGCTTGAATGCAACGATCCGCGCCGAACTACTCTTGAGGAGGTCGCCCGCGGAGACCGCGAGCCAGTACTTCAGGGGTCCCAGCGCCGTCGCGAGTACACGCCCACTCAGCCCATGTTTGAGGTCGGGAACGAGGAGCAGGCTACCTTCGCGTTTCGCAGCGGCACATGCAGGGCAGGGCACCTCGTCCGTCTCGGGCTCCGCGCCCTCATCGGTCTCATCGCTTTCTTCCTCCTCGTCGCTGTCAGCGCCGACGTCCTCCGAATCGTCCTGCAGTTCGTCCAGGTTCCGCGAGGTCGAGTCATTCCCAGGGTCTTCGTCGTCCGCGGCCTCGGAAGGCTGCTCTCCATCCGCGGACAGTCCATCATCGTCGCCCTCCGCCGGGTCCGACCCCGCTTCGCGCGGGTCGGAGGACGCTTGGCCAGTGGTGGCGAGCTCGAGGATCTGCTCGGTCGTCAGACCGAAGGCCCCGAGCGTCAGCTCGCATTCTGGGTTCGTGCAAACGGCACGAGTCTGGCTGTATCGCCGTCTAGGGGCGGACGAAGTCGAGGATGTCATCGGTTTCTCCTTCAAGGGGCTCGACACTGGCATCGTCGTAGGACGTTGATTCTTCCTCATCCGGATCGTCGTCGGACTCGAGTTCCTCGCTTGTCGCGGGGAGCGGCGCATCGCTCTGTTCGTCGTCGAGTTCCGGTTCTAAGCTCGTTGCGCTTCCTCCTCGCTTCCGCCGTGGCTCCGCGCGGTCAAAATACTCCGTGTCAAAGATCACGATCGATCCGTCATTCAGTGTGATGGCGGGCGATTGGCCGCGCAGCTCGCTCTCGACAAGGAGACCTTCGCCATCGGTCTCTCCTCGACGCTCTTCCTCGTCCGTTCTCACCACGTAAGGTTCGTTCGCGAGGATGCGCCCGTAGTGGTCGACGAGCTGGACACGCAGCTCGCGAGGCCGAGACAGTCTTGCGTCAATGTCGATGATGTCGATGAGTGATGGTTCGATGAGATCGCGACTGGGCGCCGGTAGCGCCCAGTCGATCTCCGCCGGGATCAGAATGAGATCGATCCGTCGCTGCCCGCCCTCATCGGAAGACTCGGAAAACTTGGGATCGTCGCAGTGCTCGATGCCGACGCCGAGCACGTGGTCGTCTTGGAGACGCGACGCTACGGTCGCCAAGTCCTCGACGCCGACCGCCTCGCAGAGCAGAGAGAGCTCCTCGTAGAAGACGTCGAACAAAGCACCGAGCGTTTCCCGGGTGATCGTTCCATCCTCCTCTATTTCCTTGTCGTAGTGCAGATTGAACGAGTATTGAAAGCTGCGTACCGCTGCTTCCGATCCTTCGTCTAGCTCGCCGTCGGTCCGCCCCGGGTCCGTGGGCCATTGATGCTCGTCTGCAAGATAGGTAAGCATCCTTTGCACGTCCGCTGGGCTACCATGCTCAGCGGCAAGGTCGACCCACCCATCGCGATCGTTCGCAAAGAAACGAGCGACCCCGGTCGCGCGTAGGTGCGAGAGGTCATCGTTGTGAGAAACCGAACCCGCGCGGCTCGCGTGCCCCGCCACCAGCGCGCGGAGGGTCGCGTCTCCCTCGATGCGCCCGGCGAATGTGGCAAGCGCGGGGGCGGGAGCCATGCCCGGCGCAAGTGGTACCAACAGAACAGAGTCATGGGCAAAGCGCAACGTTTCGGTGCGAACGCGGAGGAGGTGCTGTCGAACCTCTAGAATGTGCCGCCGATTGGTCAGGAGGTAGATCTGACGACCTTCCGGCTGGACGACTCCATCCGCTTGCTCGAAGTCTCTCGCCGATCCGACCCTTTCCGAGAGGTCCCGCAACCACACCTGACTCATCCCTGCTTGCCCAAGGCCGTCTCCACGCCATATCGAACGCGGGTCCAAGTCAACGTCGCGCTCGGTATCATCCGGAAGCTGGATCTTCAGCGTGCTTCCGGGATAGAGCGCACCATCTCGCCCGCGAAGCTCGATCTCGATCCATGTGCTAGTTTCTTCGGACTCCTCGTCACCCACCAAGGACGCAATGTCCACGACCTCTGGTTCGTCCAAGACTCGCGGAGCATCGCGGATCTGGACGAGCAGCAACCTGCCAGATTCTAGAGCCCTCGCGGCCTCGTCAAGGAGGAAATTCGAGGACTCACCTCGCCGAAGTCCAAGGCGGTTCCGCACGTCTTCGAGGAAACGGTCCCTCTGCATGAAGTCCGAAGTCAGCCCACTCACGCAACTCGTGGCCTCGGACCTACCCAGGATGTGGACAACGTCGGAGGTGTCCACGATGACGAGGGCTAGACCTCCAGGCAACGTGACCCGGCGGGCGTACACCATGTCTAGAATCCATTTCTGCTGTGCTCGAGATTCTCTCGCAAGAGCCTGCGGGTCGCGGCTGCCTTACCCGTGAAAACGTCTTCCCGGATGGCGCGCTTTTCTTCTTCTTCGACCTCGGGGTGCTGCATATACGCCTCGTAGGCGGCTCGTACTCGCGGATCTTTGTAGGGGTAAATAAGTGCATTTGCCCAATCCGCGGGGGCGTCGAAGATCGTTTGAAGGACTGCGAACTCAACCTTCCCTTCCGAACGCAACACGAGCACGAAGTTGGTCAAGTGCAGGAATGCGTCAGTGTTGAGCTTCTGCATCGCCATGATTGCGGCATGTTTGACCGATGTTCGCACCCCCTTATCCGCCAACAGTGAAAGCGTGCAGGGAAGATAGGCCTCCGGAGACTCATAGATCTCTATGAAACCCGAGCTCGCGAACAAGTCATCTTCCGAAGTGTAGTCACCTGCTTTCGCGTCCGCATCTCGGATCATTTCGCCGTAGTGCTGACAGTGATGTACGATATCCACGACCGGAGACTCCTTTTGTGTGCAAGAAATATGCGACGCAGTGGCGCAGCATCCGAAGACGATCCCAAGCCATCGTCTTCCTAGCATTTTTCGAGATTGAACCTTCGATGAGAAGGCGCGCGTCATCGCCGGTGCGGCGAGCATCGTGGGCATGGAAGTCACAAGCATAGTCTTACCCGTACCTCTTGAACACCGCCTTCTGCACTTGACCAGACCGGTAGCCCCAGTCATTGTGCAGGACCGAGTACGTCCCGGCGGAGATCGTACGGCGCGACAGTGGAACTTCACAGGAGCTTCGCTCGCCCGCACGCACTTCGGCCTGTTCCGAGGTTGCTTGTTCAGCGTACGCGACTATTCCGACGTGGCCAGTTGCATCGGAATAGTCGTGAGGGATCGCAATGCTGTCGCCAGGGCGCGGTACCTTTACGTTCGCCCAACGTCCCACAGGTTCGTCCGCGGCCCAGTGCTTCGCGAGCGGCGGATACCAAACCTCGGAGAACTGGCTCAACGAGAAACGGGTCCGACGGGGTACCTCTCGGTTGACCCGCAGAGCCATCTCGTAGACGAACAAATTACACTTGTTCGATTTCCCGTCATAGGGGTCGCGGATTCTTGCTTTGGCCCAAGTCGTGGACCCGACCTCTTGAAGTGCGGCTTCTACCAGGGGGTCCTTGGCGTCGTCGCTCCAGGACGCGAACACCTCGTAGAGCCCGGGCGCAAGATCGGAGAACGTTGCAACACCGTCCTCGTTCGCACGACCGCTTGCCACGATGGCGCCTTCCAGTTGGAGGATCACGGGAGCCCTGGGTGCCGGAGCGTCGAAGGGAGTCGCGTAGACGACAACCTCGAGGTCTCCGACGGCAGCCGGTGCGGCTACCACGATCGTGTGGGACTGGCCCGTCGAGACCTCGAGTGCCGGACCGCCGGGGCTCCACTCGAGCGCCCCTTCAGGAGGAGCATCTCGGCATTCTCCGCTGGGATTGCCTAACTCCTCGATCTCGACCTCGCAGACGCCCCCGGTCGCGAGGTCGTGTGCTTGCCATGTCTGGTCCTCGCGCAAACCTCCGCTCCGGGTTTCTCCAGAAGGCAAGCGTACCCGTACCCGCGCCTGCGGAAAACGCTCGCCCTGCGTCCCGCGCACCTCGATCGCGATCCAGGTCGGCTTTGGCGTCGGAGCCTCTTCCTCCTGCTTCTCCTCTTTCGGTACCCGTACCGGCATCGGGTCGAGCGAGCGTACGGGGTGCTCCTCTACGACGGCCGTCAGTGCACACGAGAGCAAAGCCTCGACGAAGCGCTCTTTGGCAGCCGCATCCGGGAACGCCGAATGATCCTGGGTCTCGATTGCATCGACGATCTCCTTGGCGAAGGCCGGCTTGACGTGAAGCACGTCGTGGTACGGCACAAGCATGAACTTACGCAGGCCGGTTGAGTAGATGGGGGCTCGTCCCATGAAGCAACTCTGGCGGAGTGTTCGTCCATACCGCTTCTGGCACGGTGGACGCAAGCCGGAAGCACGTCTCTCGAGGATACCAAGTCGAGAACGCTGTCCTCTTCCGATCCGACACCGTGTCCTGCAGGAACAGCTCACGGGCCGGACTCCTCAGGCCTGAAGATTTACGGGCAACGGAATGCGTCACGTCCAAATCGAGTCCGTCGCCGCGAGGTTGGACCGAGTTGAAGATCCCGCCGCAGCGCTTGAGATGACCGCTCCGGGGGTTCCCCATCTTTCGAGGTCGTGTCCTGTGTTGCGCAGCGCACGGTGCGGCCGGAGGCTGCGTGCGCAACTTCCATGTCACACGCCGCTCTCCAAGGGCTCGCAGGCCGGAAACATCCACGCGCCAGTGATTGCGGACTGCTGAGACGCGAGGGTACGATCCGAGCATGGATCTCGACGTCGGTGCGCTGAGCAGACACCTACCGCCTTCACCTCCGACGCTCGCGGTCGCCGCCGTGGTATCGCTGTCCGGTTGTTTCAGCCCCAAGACCACCGATGATACCAACAGTGACTCTGCAGGTACGGCGGACGTCCGCGTGTCCGAGAGTGGTGCAACCGTGGCCAACACGACCTTCGCCGACACAAACAGCGCCGACTCGGTAACCACAGACTCTGCTTCTGGATTGTCGGAATACACTTCCACCGCATCGGACTCGGGAGACAGTCCGATTTGCGGCAACAACGTGACCGAGGCCCCGGAGGAATGTGACGATGGCAACCTGATCGATCAGGATCTATGCCGAGCCAACTGCACAGACGCTCGGTGCGGCGACGGCGTCACTGCCATCGGCTGGGAGATCTGCGACGATGGCAATACGGACAATACCGACGAGTGTACGGAGGATTGCCATCTTCCCCGCTGCGGGGACGGCTACGTCTACGCCGTGGATGAGGACTGCGATGATGGCAACCGCGAAGACGGCGACGAGTGCCCGTCGTCATGTGTATTTGGAGACGGCACAACCGGCACATCGGAGGCGAACGATGATGGCGCAACGGACTCGTCGGGAATGATGGACAGCTCCACGGGAGAGGAAGATCCTCTTCCCTCGCATCTATGTCCGGTCATCGACTTCTTCGGTGAACCGGAGGTCCTCGCAACTTCAGCTGTGGACCACCTCTTGGTGTCTGGGGACGGCCTCTCTTCGATCTTCTCCACCTACAACGAAGATTCTGACACTCGGACATTCTATCGCGAATCTCGCAGTTCATCGAGGGGCGGATTTGCCGGTCCCACGCACGAGGACGCCTCGTTCTCGCGGTTGGATGATACGGGAGCGGAGGGATGGGGATTCATCCACATAACGAGCATGACTACCGATGGTCTCACCGCATACACGCTGACCGGAGGTGGTGGATTCTTCAGGATCTACGCAGCCACGCGTGAAACACCCACGCAAGAGTTCATGGCACCAGAACCCATCGATCTCGGCCGGGACGGTCGGTTCCCGTATGCCCGCGTTTCGGGCGACGGTCAGCGGCTATACATTGCAGGTGGAAGCGCTGACGACGGCCTGTTCGTGTCACATGCCGCCGCTTCCGGCTTCGAGACAATGGACCAGATAGTAGACGCGCTTGTCTACAGGTTCGCCGTCAGTCCAAACGAGCTTTTTGTGGTCTATAGTGAATACCCAAGTCTCGAAGAGAACTTCCTTTGGATTGCACAACGGAACAGTCTCGACGAGGAGTTTGGCCGGCCTGTTGCTTTGGAAGAGTTCTCGTCGGAGGTCGGAGATGGGTCGCCACTTTGGATTTCAGACGATGGCTGTGAGATCTTCTTGTCTGCGACGAATGACATTCTTGCCGCGTACAAGGAATAGGGACGGCGTGTCGTCCGGGGATAGACAGCCCAGGCAGAAGACGTCGAGATCTCCGGAGGTAGCGCGGGTCTGATTGAGTCGCTCCCTGCTCTGAAGTGGCGCTCGAAAACGCTCGCGGGCGATGCTCCCCATGAGCGACGCGTGGTAGCGTGTGGCATGCTCGCGACCTGCCTCGTCCTGGCCATGCTCGGTCGGCCCGCTGCGCCAGCCCGCGGTGCCAAGCCGGAAGAGGACCCTGAGCCGAAGAACGGCGTCTCGTTCAAGATCGCGTACATGCACACGTTCAATCGTGCGCGACCGTCCCAGGACCCCGATGCCGAGGCGCCTTCGGACGACGACATGGGTGGGTTCGTGCTCGCGTACGAACGCGTCGTGCTCCCCGAATGGTTGGCGGTGGAGTTCGCCAAGCCGTTCTACTTTGGTGTCGGCCGCTTCGATTCGCCGTTCGAGGCGACCCTCGAGCTGTTCCACCGTTGGCGCTTCGTCGAGCCGTTCTTGGGGGTTGGGCTGACCTTCAATGTCCGCGTCTTCGGTGGCGAGCGCGAGGAAATCGAGGGGGAGCGCAACAACCTTTCGTTTGGCATCGTGACCACGCCAGGCTTGCGGTTCTGGGTGGCCAAGCGATGGTCGCTCGAGCTCGAAGGGAGCTACGCGTACATCCCTCTGGGCACCGTCGTCGAGCATGAGCTCGCTCTTGCGCTCGGACCCGCGTTCGCGTTCTGAACGGCCGCACGGGCGGTGACTACTTCACCGCGTTGCCGAGGTTCTCCAGACCTCGTTCGAAGTCGCGACCGACCATGGCGTCCATGTCCATGAACACGGTCATGACCTTGAACACGAACGAGCTCGTCCCCTGCATCTTCCATGTGACGCGCGTCTTGTCGCCTTGCGGCGAGAGCACGAACTCCGTGACGTTGCGGGCCTCGAACGGCGTGATGAAGTGCAGGTCGAGGACGATCTTCTCGCCGGGCACGGCTTGTGTGATCTCCATGCGCCCTTGCCCGGCCTTCTTGTTGCCCTTCCACGCGTAGGCCGCACCGACGCCGCTCTGCGGTCCGCTGTAGGTGCGCTCGAGCTGTGGATCCAGCTCCTCCCAAGGGGACCACGCGCGCCACTCATGAAAGTCGGCGATCTTTGGGTAGATGCGCCCCGGCGGGGCATCGATCGTTGCTTCGCGGCGAACGACGAACGTGTTGGGTTTGCGTTGCGCGAGGATCACGACGCCCGCCGCACCCGCGACTGCCAGCCCGACGATGACTCCGAGGATGGACATGGCGCGAGCATAGTCTTCGGACGAGGGGCGGCCAAGGAGGCGGTGTGCACCCGTTGTGGTCCGTCGTATGTGCGGCAGCGATCCTTCGCGCCGGTGGGTGTTTCACCCGTCAAAGTGGTTGGCCAGCGCGATGGCGGCTGTGAGCACGACGTCTACGGTCTGCGCATCGATCGCTCGCCCCGCGCGATCCGAGAGGGGAAGGTTGCACAGAACCCGACCCACGGCGACCGTCAACTCGGCACGTTCGAGGATCGTTTCGATATGACACGCGAGCGCGGGTCGTCTTGTACCGAGCGCGTTCGCCTGCCTACGGCTCAGCACGGTCGCCCAACCTTTGGGGTCGTTGCCGAACACCAGCACGGAGACGAACGAGGTGCTGGGCGAGCCGTCTTCGTCCACGGGCGAGCTTTCGAACACCTGGACCTCGTGGCCGCCTCGCGAGCCGCGCAGAAGCCCTTGCGGAAACCGAGCGTCCTCGCCCGGGCCCACGTTCGATAGACCGAGTGGCGTCGCCCAGTCCGAGAGGGCCACCGTTGGCGCTGTGTGACGCGGGGTGCTCGTCGCCGCGAGGCGAGAGCGCCGGGCGAGCGGGATCGAGATCGCGGTTCCGACCGCAACCGCGAGGATCGCCAACGCGAGGTAGAGCGGGTCTGCCATGTTCGCGTTCTCCGCGACGAGCACCTCGGGGTCAGGCGCGCGTCCCGACGACGAGATTGGCGATCATCTCGACGTTGTGCGGTCCCGGTCCGAGGCGAGCTTCGAGCCGTCGGTGAAACTCCGCCTTGATCGCCGGCCAGCGCTCCCCCAGTTTGTGGCGCATCAGCGCGACCGGTGCATTGGTACGCTCCAGGGAATTGACCAGCACCGTCGTCGACGGTGCTTCGAACGAGGCCGAGAACTCCTCTGCGTGGAAGTGCGAGAAACTTGCCGCACTCATCTCTGCCCGAAAGACTGCCAAGTCCACGAGCGGCAAACTCGGGGGGCGCTGCGACGGTCCGCCCGGGGTGAGCTCCGCCAGGATGGCGGATGTCGCCGCGAAGACGGGGATGCGTTCCATGTCGACCCAGCTCGAGACCACCGCTTTGGCGCCTGGCTTCAAGACTCGGGCGAGCTCACGGAACCCCGCGGCGCGATCGGGGAAAAACATCAACCCGAACATCGAGTAGCCCGCATCGAACGTGGCGCTTTCATAGGGGAGCGCCATCCCGTCGCCCACCGTTGCGGTGATCCCGGAGACACCGAGCTCCGCCGTTCGAGCGCGAAGCGACGCGACCATGTTGGGCGAGAAGTCGAGCGCGTCGACGCTGGCACCCGCCCGTGCGGCCAGCAACGCAAGCGTCCCCGGACCCGCCGCGACGTCCACGACTCGACCTCCGGGAGCCACGCCGGTCAACTCCAGAGCCCGCGTCGCAAAGGTCTCGAACACCGGGGTGACCTCGGCAGTGTATGCCTCCGCGACGAGATCCCACGGTTCGGGCGCAGCGAGGGGGGAGGGCTGGGGCGTGTCGGCGGTCATCGTGCGGGGGAGCCTACCCGAGCACGGCGCGATTGGTGAAGGTCATGCGGGCTGCTCGAGCCGCCCGCATGACCGTGCTGGACGTCAATCGATGCCGTCACACGTGGCAACGCTCAGCGTCGGAGCAGCATCGCTGCAGTAGTCCCCGCTCCAGATCTGCACGCAGGACCCGCCTGCGCACTCGGTGTTGCCTTCGTCCTCGCAGTTTCCTCCCGCTGGGAGTCGCTCGCGACACTGGCCGTCGGCGTCGCAGTAGAGGCCTGCGGCGCACAGGTCGGCTTGGTCCGTGTCCGCGTCCGTTGCGGAGCAGTCCTCGCCAACCTCCAAGCCGCGGACACAGGTGGGACCCGGATCGGCGGCATCGACCTGCTCACAGACTCCGGATGCGCACGCATTGCCGGTGGGGGACCCGGTGTACTCACCCGGGACGCATTGTGCGTTGTTCTCGAGGAGCGCGGTCCGGCAGATCCGTCCGTCGTCGCTCGTGATGCATCCGAGGGCCGACTCGCTGCATTGTGGGTCGCCCTCACACTCCGCGCCGTTGTCGAGGATCGTATCGCAGTAGCCGCAAGGGACATCCTCTCCTTCGTATGGACACGTGGTGTAGTCGTAGCAATACAACCCCGGTGCGCATTCATAGTCCGCGATACATGCGAAGTAGCCGAGCGGAAAGTCGTCTTCGCAGCGCTGTCTGAAGCAGTGGCTCTCCTCGACGCAGTCACCCTGCGTATCACATCGCGTCTCGGCCCCTTCACCCTTGGGTGCACAGTATGAATAGTTCGTGGTTCCGAACTGCACCGGGATGCACCCCATGTCCTCCGGGCATTGCTCATCCACCGCGCAGGCGTACCCCGCCGAGCACGGTTCGGCGCAGGTGCCACCGTCGCCATTGGGGAAGCAGCTCAAGTACTCGAGGCAGGGCAGCGTCTCCGTGCCTGCGGTCGGCTCGTCCGGATCCTCGAACGCACAGGGTTCGCCGATGTCCGAGCGGGGCGCGCAGCGGCCCTGGTCGAGATCGCAGAAGAGGCCGCGCTCGCAGGCGGAGTCGCGCTCGCAGAAGTCATCCACGAGGCCCTTGTCGACGCAGACGAACTCGCCTTCGACCTCTTCGCAGGAGGCACCCTCGACGCATTCGATGTCGAGGGCGGCGATGGACTCGGTGCAGAGATCGCCGACGTTCAGAATGCCTGTGAAGAGGCGATCGAGGCTGCAGGCCGACGCCCACTGGCCGGGCGTGCACGCGACACCTTGGACGGGTGAGTTGCAGTCTTGCGCGCGCTTCTCCTCGATGCAGGCGGAGACGGCCGCGGGGTTGGCCTCGGAGCGATCGAGCCGGACGCCGTAGGCGAGCTGGTAGAGGAGGTCACCGGTCGGGTTCTCGGACTCGTCGTCGTTCGAGTAGAGCTGCTCGATGTTACGCGCCGTACAATTCTCGGCGTCGCTCGTGAATGGCCCGAGGCGGAAGTCGATCTCGCCCTCGGAACAGCACTCGAACTCCCATCCGCAGAGGACCTCGACGAGCTCCTCGAGCGAAGCCTCGGTGGGGCCGGCGGTCTCGTCCTCGCCGTCGTCGCTGCCGCTGCCGTCACCCTCGAGGGTCGCGTCCGTCGTGCTGTTGGCGCTCGTGGTGTCACCCACGGACGTGGCCCCGGAGGTGCTCGTGAGGGAGTCCTCGCCGCCCGTGGGCAAGGTGGCTCCGGTCGTATCGCCGCTGGTGCCTTGAGTCGCGCTCGAGGTGGGAAGGTCGCCGGTGCTGATCCCGGTGGTGGGGCTCGTCGTGCCCATGCTCGCCGAGGTATCGTCTTCACCGTCGCCGCCTTCGTCTCCCTTGCACGCTGTCAACGCGATGCCAAGGACGACCGTGATGCGAGGAATCCAGCTTGAGTATGCCATCGTCGTCGATTCTCTCCGTGAACCGGCGCGACCCTAGCACTTCCAGAACTGGGGGAGCATGCCGGCCGAAAAGCCGGCAACGAAATTTCGGGAGGTACAGGCGGATCACCAATTTCTGGTGTCGCCGGTGGTGCAAGCCCCTGACCGATCGGTCAACCGATGCATTTGCCGCTGGCGTCGAAAAGACTGCAACCGTTGTGGGGCCGATCGGACTTCCACGATTTGCAGCCCTCGACGCTGGGATCGTCCTGCTGGCATTCGAAGAACGGTGGTTCTTCGTTTCCGTGGGCAACACACTCGCCCCACGGGGCCCAACTGGTGCAGGGGTTCGGGTCGTTCTGAGCGGTAGGGGGCGCCGTGGCAGGGGGTGGAACGCTCGGCGGGGGCTCGGAGGGGGGCGGAGTCGTGGCCGGGTCGCTGTTCGGCGCTGGAGTCGTGGAGGTGGTGCTGGCCGGCGCGCAGGCGCCCAGGGGACCCGAGCTCAAAGCGATCGTGAGTGCGAGGAACTTTTCTCGGTCGAGGTTCACGGTGGTCTCCGGCGGCTACCACACGCCTTTGTGGGGCGTCCGTCAAGGACAATGTCCAGATCGCGGCACGACCACGTTGGGTCATGGTCGATAGAGGCGGTCCACCCCCACCCGTTGCACAGGACCAAAGCGTTCGAGCGTGGATTTTTCGATCTTGGCGGGGTCGCCGACGATCATGAGGACGACGGGTCGATCGCGCACCTGCTCGCGCCAGAAGCCGACGATATCGTCGGCGGTCAGCCGCTCGTACGCTTCGATCCATGCGCTGCGGGGGTCGCCGCGGGCTCCGAGCCACTGCCACGCTTCGACCTGCGTTTGCAGCTCGCGAAAGAACGGATCGTCGGTCTCCTGGCGGTGGGTGAGCGCGCGTTGGAGGCTCGGGACCCGCCTTGGCCGGTTGGGCATGTTCTCGAGCAAGCGATAGACGGTCTGCAGCGCTTCCTCGGTCTTGTCGGCTTGGCACCCGAGCGCGATGTACGTGTAACCAGGATGGTGCTCGTGTCGCGCGGGCTCGAAACCGCCATGGGCCGAGTACGCCAGGGCACGTTGCTCACGTACCTCCTGAAAGACGAGCCCCGCCATGCTGCCGCCAAAGTACTGGTGGAACGCGTGCATGCGAGGGAGGTCCGCCGTGGCCACGGGATCGCTCGCGACATAGAGCCGGACCTGGGTTTGCACCGACTTGCGGCGGGGGACGAATACGACCTGCGCCGCTTTGGGGAGCAGCGAAGGACGGACCCTCGGTGCCACGGCGGGAAGCGATGCCTCGCGCAGCTTCACGATGGAAGCGACGGCGTTGGCGACCTCGTCAGGCGCCTCCCGGCCCACGTAGTGCACCTCTACGGCATGGCGTTGGATCTCGTCCCACGCATCATGTAGCTCCTGCAAGGAGATCCTCCGGTGCGCGCGTGAACCTTCGCGATGGAAACGCGAACGATAACCATAGACGACGTGCTCCCAAAGCGCGTCGGCGAGGGCGATGGGTTGCGAGCGAAGGGCCCGCTCCGTCGCCCACTCCTCCAGGCGAATGCGGCGCAGCGTCTTGCGATCGCGCGAGATTCCGGACACGAGCGCGGCGACGACCTCCAGCGCGGACTCCATCTCGCGTTGTGGGCCCTGGATCCGGATGACGAAGCGTTCGGGTGTCGCGATGGCTTCGAGCGTCGTCGCGAGCCCATACAACGAGGTCACGAAGTCCTCGTTCGCGAGGCTCTCGGCGCCGGCTCGTTCCAGATACGTCGCGAGCAGCTCCGCCGCCTCGAGATCGTGGCTCCCGATCCCGAACTGGAGCTCGAGGCGATAGATGTCGTTGAATGGGTTGGCGTTTGCGCGAAGATCCACGCCGGACGGGGTTTGCACCTCGACGATGTCCCGCTCGAAGTCCACGATGCGGGGGGACGGGGGCGGCAGCGACCGACCCGCGAACGCGCGGTAGTAGCTCGACTCCGGGTTCTCGCGGGGCTGCAAGGGCGAGAGTTTGGGTTTGGTGAGGTAGTGACGCTCGGGTTTCCCCATGCGGGAGCGAATCTCCAGCCGGTTCGCGCCGAAGTGCTGTTTCGCGGCAGCCTGGATCTGCGTGGGGGTCGTCGCTCGAATCTCGGCGACGACAGAAAGATAGTCGGACCACGTGATCCCACGCGCAGCCAGATCTGCGAGCAAGAGGGCGCGTTGCTCGTGATCTTCCCAACGCAACTCGATGTCGCGGAGCACGTTGTCGCGGCTCGCCTCGACCCACGTCGCGCGCGGTGCCGTGTCGCCGAGGAGCGCGAGGCCTTTCATGATCTTGCGCTCCGCGTCGGCGAAGCTTTGCGTGAGGATGCGTGGGGCGTAGGCGAGGATCGATCCGTTGTGTTCGTGAAAGTCGAGCTCGAAGTTCATCGCCATCAGCAGGTCGCCGTCTTGCACCAACCGGTCGAGGAGCCCCGTCTTCTGGCTGTTGGAGATCATCGACAGCAAGACCTTCGTCGCCGCATAGCCGGGTTCACCCATGACGGGGGTGCGGAAGGCGAGGGCTCCTGCCCGGAGCGGGGTGACGCGTACGGTCTCCTGTTTCACGCCGGAGAACGCCTCGACGCGGCCGTGGTCTTTGGCCGGAACGGGTCCGCCCGGAAGCCGCGAGAACTCGCGTTCGATGACGGCGCGGAGCTGCTCGCCGTCGAAATCGCCGACGAGGACGAGCGCCATGTTGCTCGCCACGTAGTGCTTGGCGAAGAACTTCTCCATCGCCCGAATCGAGGGGCGCTTGAGGTGTTCCACGCTCCCAAGGGGGCTGTGTGTGCCGTAGGTGTGGTCGGGGAAGAACGCGCGGATGAACGCCTCGTACGCCGGGAAGAAGAACCCGTCCATGGCGCGGTTCTTCTCCTCGTAAACGGTCTCGAGTTCGGACGGGAACAGCCGGAACACGGGCTCGACGAAGCGTTCGGCGTACAGAGCGAGCCACGCCTCGACCTGGGACGCCGCGAATGCGTTGTAGTAGACGGTCATATCGGGGTGCGTGAACGCATTGACGTTCTCGGCCCCGAGCTCGGAGAGGATGCGGTCGAGCTCACCGGGCGCGGCGAGCCGTCCCGCCTGCTTCGCGATCGCATCGACCTTGGCTTGGAGACCTCCGATGGCCGCAGGACTCGCGGTGCGCATGGCCTCGTAGAGGTTGGCGAGCTCCTCGATCAAGGGGGCCTCCGCGGCAAAGTCCGTGGTCCCGAGGCGGCGCGTTCCCTTGAACAGCATGTGCTCGAGGTAGTGCGCCATCCCGGTGTCGTCCGGAGGATCGTCGCGGCTGCCCGCGCGCACGACCATCGCGCCGAAGATCTCCGAGCGGTCGTGCGCCTCGCTCAGCACGACCAAGAGGCCGTTCGGGAGCGTGAACTCGACGACGGCGTGCTCGTTCAGACCGGGTTCTCTGGGGGGGAGTGCGGAAGCCTGAGCTTGCTCGGGCTCGGCCCCTGCCTTGGGGGCGGCAGCCTCGGCCGTGGGGGGAATCTGTGCGAGGAGTAGGCCGAGGCAGACGTGCAGAGGCGCAAGGCTCATCGGGCGCATCGTACTCCCACGGGCGTGGCCGTGCGAAGCCTGCGAACTACGGCTGGGCGGTCACGCGGGCGGAGACGAAACACGAACCACGTACAAGTACTCGACGTTGCGCAGGTGGCTGACTGCGCCGACTTTGGCCCCTTGCGGATTGTAGATCCCGATCTGCGCGCCCACGTAGCGCTTGTAGTCGTGCGTGAGCACCTCCACGTCACCGCGCGACGACAACAGGGCCTCCATGTCCTCGCGTGCGATGTAGCCCTCGTTGTTGAACGAGACCACGAGCACGCGGGCGGAGATCGTGCGAATCAGCTCGGCGAGGGCGGCATGGCAGCGGCGCTTGGAGTTGAACGAGCTCTTGCGCGTGCGGCAGTCGATCCGCTTGCGGGCGATGCCGTAGACATCGGGCCGATCCCAGCGAACGAGCGACTCCCACACGTGATAGTTGGAGAGGTAGCTGTGTTGATTGTACGGCGGGTCGATGTACGCCACGTCGGCGCGGAGCGATTGGGCGGCCTCGAGCGCATCGAGCTCGTGCGCTTCGCCCTTCCCGTGACGGGCACGTAGCAGGACGTTCGGGAGTCGCAGCTCGAGATCGTTGTGGGCGCGTGGGGCCCACGCCTTGAGATAGGCCATTTGGAGCCCACAGGTGGAGTCCACGCGATCCGCCGCCTCCATGAGCGCGACGAGGAGCACGGCCTGAAGCTCGGGAGGCAGGCCCCGCTGTGCGATCGACTCGCGGATGGCCTCGATGCGGGCGCCGTTCTTCGCCTGAAAGAATCGCGCCTGCTCACAGAACGTGTGCGTGAACCATCCGGGCGTGCCGGGGAGGGCGTTGAGCTCCGCGAGCAGGCGCGTCGCGTCGTGCTCGACCTCTTCGCGATCGGCCGCGATGTAACAGCGCGCGAGCGTGCTCGCATAGGCGTTGTGGTCATTGGCGAGGACACGATATCCGGAGGCTTTGAGCGCATGTCCAACCCTCGAGGTGCCCGAGAACAAGTCGAGCACGGTGTGGACGTCTTCGACTCCGGCGATCGCCTGGAGGACCGCCGGGACGAGCGTGCGCTTGGATCCGATGTACTTGATCATGCCTATCGCAGGTCGAACCCGTACTCGCGGCAGTACGCCTGCGCCTTGCGCTTTGCGGAGGCGCTCAGGTTGCGCATCATGCCGCGTGCGCCTCCGACATCGCGTTGGCCACAGTAGGCCTTCGCCATGATGAGGTACGCCTCGGGATGCTTGTTATTCTGCAGACTGCGGCGTGCCAGGCGAATCGCGCCGGGGAAGTCTTTGGCAGCCAGCGCTGCCGCGGCTTCACGGACCTCCGGGGGCATGGGTTGGCTGCTCTCGCCACGCGGGGAGGATTTCTCCGCGCGGGTGTCCGCCTTGGCATCCGTGGCGTTCTCGTTCGCAGCCGTGGGCTCATCGCCGTCGCCGGCGGGCTGCGGGTCACCCTTGGCGTCGCCGGCGGGCTGCGGGTCACCCTTGGCGTCGCCGGCGGGTGTTGGATCAGCCTTGGCGTCGGCGCCAGCGGGCTGCGGATCGGCCTTGGAATCGCCCGCGGGGGCCGAATCGGCTTTGGCGTCGCCGGCAGGTGCAGAATCGGCCTTGGCGTCGCCCTGCGGGGACGGATCCGCTTTGCCATCGCCACTTGGTTCGGCGTCGGGCTTGGTTCCCTTGGCGTCCGCGATCGTGGTGTCGACCTGATGGCTGCCAGGGCCCTGCGTCACCACCCACCACGCGACCCCTCCTCCTGCGAGGAGCACGAGGAGCGCGAGCACGATCCAGAGGAAACCGCCCTTGGAGGCGGCGGGCGTCGGTTGATGCGTGAGGAAGGTGTTGCCCGTCGCGCCCTGAGACCACGTGCCGGCGCCGTGGGGGTGCTGCGTGCCCGAAGCGTGTGGATGCATGGCCCCCGAAGCCCCCGGGTGGGGACCTGCAGGTGCTTGCGCATGGAATCCTGCGGACGCGTGTGGAGGACCCGAGCCGGGGGCGAGCACCGTGCCCGCCATGGGCATGCCGCCCGGAGCGAGCATCGTTCCGGCGAAGCCAGGCGCCATTCCTTGAGGCGCGACTTGGGTGAACCCGGGGCCTTGGAGGTGCCCCTCGATCGAGCCGACGAACGCTTGCACGGTGGCCTGTCGCAGGCCGGGATCCTTGGACAGCGCGGTTGCGACCGCGGCCGAGACGGCGGGCGGAACCGAGGGCAGGATGCGCTCGAGCGGCTCGGGCGTGTAGTGGGTGACCTTGTAGAGCACCTCGACGAGGGTCTTGCCGCGAAAGATCGTTTCGCCCGTGAGCATCTCGTAGAAGATCACCGCGAGCGAAAACAGATCGGTCCGACCGTCGATGAGGGAGTGCTGACCCATGGCCTGTTCCGGGGCCATGTAGTTGGGCGTGCCCAAGATCGCGTTCTCTTGGGTCATCATGGTGGCGGAGTCTTGGAGCTTCGAGATCCCGAAATCGAGCACCTTGACCCGCAACGCCCCGTCCGCGTCGTCGCACATGAAGATGTTCTCGGGCTTGAGGTCGCGGTGGATGACGCCTTCGCGGTGGGCCAGCGAAAGGGCGGACACGACCTGCCGCGTGATCTCGCGTGCGTCTTGCAGAGGTAGCGGACCCTCATCGAGCCGACCTCTGAGGTCTCGACCCGACAGCTTCTCCATCACGAGATATGGGGTGCCGTCTTCGAGCGTGTTGTAGTCGTGGACCGCCACGATGTGGGGGTGCGATAGCCGAGAAGCGATCTCCGCTTCTCGGCGAAACCTCGCCAAGGCCTCGGGATTGCTCAATCCAGGGCCGAGCAGGAACTTGATGGCGACCGATTTGGGGAGCCGCATGTGCTCGGCTTCCCAAACGGCGCCCATCCCGCCCTGCCCAAGAAGGCGAGTCAGACGGTAGGTGCCGGCGATCTCAGACCTCTCGGCGATCTGCGAGGCGTGCAAGGCAGCCGAAACCTATCGCACTTTTTGTTATCTTGCGCGCGGCGATGATCAAGCGACCGATCTCCATTCTAAGCGGTGTGTTCTGCGTGGTTCTCGGCTGCGGCGGTCAGGCCGCTTCGGGCACGAAAAACCCCGGGGACACCCCGATCCCGGAGATCAAGGTCTCGCAGACCAAGGTGTTCACCGGGAAAGAAGGCTTCCGCGTCGATGTCGCGGAGCTCGAAGACGGGGACGCGCTCGTGGTGGTCTCAGGGGTCAAGAGCGAGCTTGCGGGCAAGGTGTTTCGCTGCAAGGTCGAGTCTGATGGACCGTACCTGCGCCACACGACGGGGTGGCACGGGCGAGATCTCAATCTCCTCGTCCGCCGCGAACCCAATGGGGGCGGCGATGCGACGTGGACCTCGTACGTCCCCGACGCCACGAACGACGGGTTCGAGGTCAAGTACTCGGATGAGCTCAGCCCCAAGCTCGAGGGCGACAAGCTGAAGAGCAAGCACATCGATCAGATCAAGAGCGGTGAGCTGGCGAAGATCCAGGACTTCGATCGCAAAGCAGAGATGGCCCAGATCGACGCATCCTTGGCCGAGGAAGCCAAGCTCGCGGCGAAGGAGTGCGGAGGCGCCGAGGTGCCGCTCTCGGTCGCGTGGGACACGGTCAGCGACGAGCTCATCCTCGATCGGAAGGTCGCGGGCTATTGCGCGAGCCTCTATAGCGGGATCTCGAACGTCTGCCGCTTCGACTCGGGCAAGAAGTTCGTCGCCTCCACGCTCAAGAGCGCGCAGTGCCGCTTCGACGGCGACCACGAGCTCACGCTCAAGGGGACGACCGCGACGTGGGCCATCAGCGTCAACACGTACAACCTCGATCAACACGCCAACACGGCCCTGCGCGGGCTCGAGGTCGGCGGCCAGACGTTGTCCGACACGATCCTCGTGGAGGAGACGACGGTCTGCACCGACAAGTCCGGCAAGTACACGATCATGTGGGGCCCGGAAGACGCCCCACATCACGGCATGGCCTACGGGGAAGGTAGCAACCTCGCATTCGTGAACGCACCGCAGGATCTCGGCGGCAACTGGTTCTTCGACCCTCGGGAAACCAACCCGCAGAACAACCCAGGGTTCCGTGGCTACGACCTGCGCTTCTACTCGCGCGTCGAGGCCGACCGCAGCAAAGGCACCTGCTCCGTGACGTGCGGCGCCCGTGCGGTCGAGCTCAAGCTGCTCGACGACAAAGCCAAGGCGGCGGCGATCTCCGGGGCGAAGTTCGTCCCGAGTCCCAATGATCGCGAGCCCTATGCGCTCGCGCGCGATCGCAAGGGGACGTACTACTACGTCGATCGCGGGAACACGGCCGAGACGGCGAAGGACTTCCACCTCTACCGCGGTCAACGTGGGCGTCTCAAGCCGCTCTCGATGCGCGACGTGGTGTCGGACTCCGAAGGTGAGATCTTCGCGAGCGAGACGGGCAAGCTGCGGCTCATCGTCGGCAAAGAAGAGGCGCAGTGGATTGCGACCACCGCTCCGCAGAAGCTCACCCGCCTGCCACTCGCCGAGAACTATGGGCTCATCTACAACGAGCTCGGCGTTTACCTCGGCGACCGGCTCGGTGTGCCCTGCGACGATCTCTAGAAACGAGACCGATGAGCAATGCGGGCATGGGGGGCGGGGGCGCTGTTGCCGGGGGGTCAGAACTTCCGCCGAGCACCGCGATTGTTCCTCCCACGTCCGAACGATGCGCAGCCGCGTTGAAGCGGCCGCACCAACCTGAATCGTTCGTTGGCGGCGCGCGATGGCGCCGGCCGAGTGTGGGCCTGCTTGCGTGACATCGACCTACCGTGGCCCACGCAGGCGGTGATGTCCACGGTATGCAGCACCGCGATTCTGGCCATCACCAAGCGGATGGGGAAGGGAACGCCTGGTATGCTGATCCGACATGCGGGATTGCAGGTGGTTTGGGCCATCGCTCTGGATTGCCATGGCCGTAGGGATGGCCGGCTGCCCCGAGGATCCTCCAGCGGTGGATGGTGCGGACGACAGCACCTCGACCCTGGGGACGGGCGCGTCGACGACCGCAACCTCCGCGACGACGAGCACGTCCACCTCCAGCACCGGCTCCGACGCCACGAGCACGACCGGTGGGGCCACGGAACCGGGGACGACCTCCGAAGATGGATCCTCGGCAGGCAGTGATGAGAGTCCCATCGATCCCACGCTCGACCGCGACGACGACGGCCTGACGGACCTGGAAGAGATCACGGTGTGGGGGACCTCGCCGGTGGTCGCGGACACCGACGGAGACGGTTTTTCGGACTGGGTCGAGGTCGTCGAGCTCGCGTTCGATCCGGAGGTCGACAACTTTCAGTTCAACCCGCGGATCGCCGAGCGACCGCAGATCTCCATCGCCCTCGCGGCGGCGCCGACGATCTTCGTCCGCTATGAGACCTCGGGCGGCGCGACGCACACGATCGGTCGCCCGCGTTCGATGGCGACCCGGCCTCCGCGTGCGCAACCTTGGGGCGGCGTCAATGCGTACGCTGCCGAGCAGTCGCACGCGCAGGGCGTGGCGCTTGGGTTCGATGATGCGTCGAGGCGCGACGAACTGACCTACGATGACGCCTTCGCGTTCGCGCCGGAGTTGTCGTCGACGTGGACGGCCGCCCAGGAGGCCGAGAACCAGCAGTCCCTCGGGGCGATGGGCGACTACGAGGCCGCGCATGCCGACATCTCGGCTCGGAACGCGGGGATGGACATCGAGGTCACGGTGGCGAATCCCGGCGACTTCGCATACTTCCTCGAGGGCCTCACGCTCTCGGTCTATCGCATCGACGCGCTCCGCCCGACGCAGCCCATCTCATGGGGGCCCCTCACGTTGGTTGGAGCGGCGGAGTTCCCGCGCACGCGTCTCGATCCGGAAGACCGATCCAGCGCCTTGACGTTCCATACGGATCTTCCGCTGGAGGTCGCCCAGGGGCTGCTCGAGAACTCCCCGGAGCTCATGGTCGCGCCAGCATCGTGGCTCATCGCAGACGATGGCACGGTGGACTTCGACTTCGCATCCACGGCGATCAATGCCCGCACCGCCACGATCGTCATCGACTATGGGTTCGGGCGCGCGACGGAACACTATCGCATCACCACGGTGGCTCACGAGGACCGCAACTACATCACCGTGGACGAGGCGTTGTCGGAGATCCTCCGGGTCCCTTATCAGCAGGGGGTCGTGGGCTATCGACGCAGCAACGGGGAGATGGTGGACACCGAGCTGATGCTCACACAGGTGCGCGACTTCGCGACCTCCGACGCGGATGCCGTGCTGTGGAACGTCGTCCATAGCTATCCCATCAACAACGGCGCGGACGTTCAGACCGATCTGTATCACCCGTTCACGGATGCCCTCGATTTTGGGGCGCTCCAGCTGCAGAAGGGCCACACGCTCCACCTCGTCCGGATCCTCGACCAAGATCGCGATGGTTTGGGGGAGCGCGCGGAGTATGCGTATGGGACCGATCCCGCCGAACCCGATACCGATGGGGACGGGTGTTCGGACGGCCTCGAGGTCGCGGGATGGACGGTGGGGCTCCCGGGCGGTGACGTCGTTTACCGTTCCGATCCACGCCTTGCCAACACGGACGCCGATCCCGTCGGTGATTGCGACGAACGCGAGAACGGGACCGATCCGCAGGTTCCGGACAATGATCCGCCGTCCGCCACGGTCTCGGTCGTCGAAGCGGATGGCGTGAGGGCGGTGTTTCGGGTCGATTACGAGGACACTGACACCGAGGTCACCGAGCTTCGGTATTCTGTCGACGATCAATTTGTCGGGACGGTGAGCGCGAGCGGTGCCTCGGGGTCCCGTGACATCGAAGTGACGTTCGAGACCGCGGGCGAGCATTCGTTTGCGGTGGTCCCGTTCGATGGCGTGCTGGAGGGCGCCGCTGCAACGGTGACGTACACGGTCGGCGTACCGCAGACGGGTCTCACGCATCACTGGCCCATCGTGGGCGCAAGTGACGACGTGTTTTTCGGAGACCTTCCGGACGTCGTCGGGGGGGCGAATGCCAGCGCGACCAGCATCGGATTCGTGACGGGCGCGGACGGGCTCGGGCGTGGCGCTGCGCATACGAACTTCCAAGGTGACAGCGGAATCCTCTACACGCCCGCGCTCTCGCTGGGGGCGGCGTATTCATTCACCGCGTGGATTCGGTTCGATGCGATTTACAGTGACATGTGGGTCGCCGGACAGTTCGACCGGTTTGCACTCCTGGCCGATCCAGGGGGCATCGCGGTGCACGACATGTATGCGCAGACCTATCCTTCGGATACCAACCGAGTCATCGATGTCGACCTGACGTCGCGCTTTGGCGCGGAGTGGGACGAACGTGATGCCTTCTATCGCATCGTGCTCACCGTCTCGGGTACCACGGCGCGCTTGTACGTCGATGGCGTGGAGGCGGGCACGGGGTCGATGAGCGAGAGTTCCGCGGTCAGCTGTTCCCTCATCGTGGGTCATCCCGCGGGAGGAGAGCCTCAGTGCGGATCCGTCGATCCGGCCGAGGACTTCGAGAACGGCCTCAATGCGGCGTTCGATGAGCTTCGGATCTATGACCGCGCATTGACCGCGAACGAGGTCGTCGCGAGCGGCCTCGAATAGCAAAGCCTGCCGACTTCCGGGGATCATCCCCAGGGGGTCTACGCTGCCGTGGATCGCGAATCCGGGTTAACCTCGGACGTGTTGCGCTCGAGGCTTGGGTCGGTGCTCGTCGTGTGTGCTTGCGCGGGTGAACCGAGGAACTCGGGGGATCCTTCGGAGGCGTCGTCGTCGGTCTCCGGCGTGACGGAGTCTACGACGGCGGACTCGAGCACGGCGGACTCGAGTACGGCGGACTCGAGCACGGCGGACGCGAGCACCTCGGACGCGCCGCCACGGTTCGACGTGCAGGCGACCTTCGACCTCGGTCCGGTGGAGGGTCGCTGCAAAGTCGAAGACGGCATGGATGGTATCGGGCGCTGCACCGCGAAGGCACCTCCCGATAGCTTCGACCCGGTCGTGCAATGGTCCTTTGCAGCACCGGGCTACGATGGGAGCTACGTGACACCTCTCGTCGTCAACTTGACCGACGACAATGGGGACGCGGCGATCGATCTCTGCGACACTCCGGATGTGGTGCTGGTCGTCGCTTCCTTTACGACCGGGCTTGGGCGGATCCATGTGCTCGACGGCGCAGACGGGTCGGTTCACTTCAAAATCGAAGATCCGGTCGAGTTCAGCTTTACACCGGCCGTCGGCGACATCGATGCGGATGGTCTACCGGAAATCGTGACGCTCGATAGCGAGGATGCCTTCGTCGTGTTCGAGCACGATGGTACGCTGAAGTGGAGGGTCCCCACGACGTGGGGCGACGGTCCTCTCCACGGGCAGTCGCTCAGCTACGGCAGCGCGGCGGCGCTCGCGGATATGGACAACGATGGCGACGTCGAGATCTTGGCCGCGAATCAGGTGATCGGCCATGAGGGTGGCACGCCATTGCTGCTCCCGGACGTTCCGGGGGACTGGTCATCGGTCGTGCCCATCGATCTCGATGACGACGGCGACCTCGAGATCGTACTCGGACGCTCGGCCTACCACCATGATGGGACAATCCATTATGAGACCTCGCTCGAACCCGGGTACCCGCAGGTCGCCGACGTCGAAAAGGACGGATCTCCGGAGATCCTCCTCACGAACGTGAACGGACTCTCGATGCTCGAGGCCGACGGCACGATCCGGTACTCTGACCTGCGGCCAACCGGCGATCCCGTGGATTTTACGACGTGGCACCGCCCAGCCATGTTTCACGATATCGATGGCGACGGATTTCCGGAGTTTGGTGTCAGCTCCGCGAACACGTACGCCATCTACGAGCACGATGCTTCGCTCGTCTGGATCGCACAGGTCCAAGACCCGAGCGGGATCGCTGGGAGCACCGCGTTCGATTTCCTGGGCCGCGGCACCGCCCAGGCCATGTATGCCGATGAGGTGTCACTCTTCGTCTACGACAGCAACGGGCTTGTCTTGCTGGAGGTCCCGCGGAGGAGCGGTACCCTGGTGGAGTATCCCGTGGTCGCGGATATCGATAACGATGGTTCCGCGGAGATCCTGGTGGTCTCGGACGGCGGTTCGTTCGTTCTCCAGGCGATCGCGGATCGCGAGGACCGGTGGATCCAAGCGCGCCGAATCTGGAACCAGCACGCCTACCACGTGACGAACGTGCGCGAAGACGGAACGATCCCGCAGTACGAGTCGCCCCACTGGGAATCCTTCAACACGTATCGCACGAACGCCCAGATCGAAGGCGGTAGCCTCTGCGCGCCGATTCCGGAGGGATGAGCCCATCGCGTTCACGGTGGCGGAGTCGGGCGCGGTGCTTCGAGCCCGGCCTCGGTGCGAGACGCAGGAAAGCCGTGGAAGTAGAAGATCGTTCTCGCGGCCGTGGGCGCGCCGTAGATCGCGTACGAGAGGACGCGGTTGCCCGCGAGCGCGAGCGATTGCTCGGGTGGATCTTGCGACGCGTAGTTCGACATGAGCGCCTCGCGAGCACTGTGACGCGTGTCCGAAGCGCTTTCAACCAACGGAGCGGTCGGTGCGACGCTCACCTCGCGGCAGGGTCACCAGTTCAGGTGAGCGTGGCGAAGGCTTCCTCGAGTTCCTCGATACGGGTGGGGCGAACCACACGAGCAACCTCCTTGCCATCGCGGAGGAAGATGAGTGTGGGCCAAAGCGTCACGCGAAAGCTACGACCGAGCGGCTTTCCCTTGCCGTCTTCTACCCATGCGAAGTGAACGCCGGCATGTTGTGCACGCGCCTGGTCGATGATCGGCTGGGCTGCCTTACAGAACCCGCACCACGTTGCACCAAACTCCAGCACTGCGGGTCCGCGCATCTGGTCGACGGCTTCTCGGGTCAACTCGGTGTGCACGAGGAGAGCATAGCTTCCGAACGGAGGAAGGCGACTCTGTCCAAACGGATTCGCGCACGCGGTTTGCGAAGGCGCTACGGTCGACGACACCCCGTTCGTGCTCGTGAGCGCTCCCTTTCGCCCACCGTTCGATCCTTGAGTGGTTTGGGTGCCTACGATAGGCTGGATCTCGATCGCGGCGGGCTCGGGTCGTCGTGGATGGGGATGGGAACCATGAGGACGGCGGGGATCGTGGGCGTGGCTTCGGTCATCGTGATGATGACCGCGTGCGAAGACGAAGGAGAGCCAGCGGCGGACGCGAGCGCGGGTGAGAGCGCGTCGAGCAGCACGGGTGCGCACGAGGCCTCGGGGGGGTCGACGGGTGGCAGCTCGGGTTCGACCGACGGCGCGGCCGCATCCGCCACGGGAGCCGACGAGGCGGGGACCTCCGACGGCACGACGGCGACGGCGACCACGGACGGCTCCGATGAAACTTCGGGACCGAGCTCTGGGGCAACCTCGGCCGAGGAGGGGTCGGAGGGGTCGGAGGGTGACTCGGCTCTCGCGTCAGGCTGCGAGGTCGCGCATCGTCTCGCGTTTCGCGGTGAGTTCGGGTTCGCAACCTCGGTCGCCGTCAGACACATCGCGGGGCGCGTTGCGGCCGGGCCTTGGCGTACGGATCAGGGCACCGGGGAGACCTTCATCCAATGGGCACACTTCGATCTCGAAGCCGCCGCCGAATATGTCTATACATCGGCGGCGCCAGGAGGGGGGTCGATCGCGCTCCCCTTTGCACCTCACGGTGTGGTCACGCTCGGTGACGCGGGGACAGGCAACGGGATCACTGCGGCAACCACGGACGACGGTGCTACCGAGTGGACGCTCGCGGGCGCGATCTTGGAAGAGGTCATCGTCCACCCGCGCGTGGACTTCCATGCGAACGTCTCCCTCGATGGCGAGCGCGGCCTGGTCGTCGGCCAGACGAACGCGGACGAAGGCTCGAGTGTTCGGATGCGCATGTTCTCTTCCGAGGGCGTGGGGGTCGGCGAGACGCTCACGGTGGCCGAGCTGGGGGATTGCTTGGCCATCGTTCCCACGAGCCAGGGACTGGCCTACGCGCAGGTCGAGGGGGAGGTCCTCGTCTTGCGGGAGGTCGGGCCCGCGGGTGAGATCGTCGGTGAACCGTCGATCATCTACGGCACCACCGCGGGTGAGACCTGTCCACAGATCGTCCTGTCGGACGTCGGGTTCGCCGTGCTCACGGCCGGCGACGTCCTGCATCACCTGCCCCGTGATGGTACGCCGACCAGCGAAGTCTGGCCCGGCGGGGAGGGTATCGCCCGTGCCTTCGCGGTCTCGGGCGACGACATCATCGCCGCGGGCTACGTCGATCAGGAGCCCGTGATCACGTGGCGGAGAAACGGGCAAGACGAGCACTATCCGCTGGAGGTCATCGGTTCGTTCGAGCAAGTCCCGGCCGAGCCCGGACGCCTCCTGCTCTCCGTGCCCAACCGCGAAGACCCCGCGGTCCTCGAGCTCCTCGAGATCACCTGCAGTGACGAGCGCTCTACAGCGCCCTGAAGAAGCTCCAGATCCCTTCGGCGGCAAAGTCCGGCCATTCGTGGCCCCCCTCGTGGACGCACCAGACGACCTCGCAGGCATCATAGGCCACGCACGGGGCGGGGTCGGTTGGCTGCGTCGCGGTCTGGCAGGCATTGCGCTCGAGCCAGAGGTCGCGGCTGCCTTCGCCCTGGGAGATCTCGACCGTGGTGTCCGCGGTCCCGTGTGCCAACCATGCGGAGACCTGGCCTGCGCAGTCGGGTGATCCAAACGGCCCACCGCCGGCGACAGGGGCGATCGCCCGAAGCACGTCCCCGCGGGCGCAGCCGAGCGCGTTCGAGATGTAGCCACCGAAGCTGTGCCCGGTGGAAAAGATCCGGTCCGTGTCCACGCAGTAGTGCGCCTGGACGAAGTTCACCATGACATCGAAGAACGCGACGTCGATGCCGTCGGGGTCGAGGTCCCAACCGGTTTGTCCACCTTGGGTCTCGAGCGGCAAGGCATCCGGATAGAAGATGATCGCGTCTTCGCCGGCCTGCGCTTGCAAGCCGAAGTACCGCTCTGCCAGGTTCCCCGAACCGCCAAGGCCGTGCCACGCGAAGATCACGGGGTAGGGGCGATCGGAGGTGTAGCTGCTCGGCACCCGCATGACGAAGGTCCTCGTCTGTCCGCCGATCTCGAGCGAACCGATCTCGCCCACGGGGGGATACCCGCAGCCCGCGGAGCCCGCGGAGCCCCCGGTGCTCGTCGCCGTGTCGCTGGAACTGGCGGACGCATCGCTCTGACCGGCCGTCGCGGTGGTCGAGCTCGAGGCCTCCGGGTCCCCCGATTCGGCCTGGGTCGAGGACCCGTCTGTGAACTCGACGTCGTCCGCACATGCGCACAGACAGAGCACGCAAGGCCAAAGCCACCACCGTCGCACGAGCATGCGTTCATGCTAACGCGTGGTCACGGTAGGCGCACGCCGAACGTCTGCGTCCAGTAGTGCCCAAACAGGTCCTGCGCGCTCGCGTATCCCACACCCGAGTCGACGAACCGAGGCTCCATGATGTTGCTGCAATGATCGGGGCTCTGGAGCCACCATTCGACCACGAGCTCCGGCGTGGCGCGGCCGGCAGAGATGTTCTCGCCGGCGACCGCATACCGATATCCGGCGTGCTCCAAGCGCTCGAACGGGCCGCGCCCAAAGTGATCGACGTGATCGAAGTATCCACGTTGGGCCATGTTGAGGGTGTGTTCCACCGCGGTTCGTTGCAGCAGGGCATCCGTCGCGAGCGGAGGTGCCGGCGGGTGCCACACGGCTCCGCATTGCACACCCCGCGCGCGGACGTCGTTGACGAGCGCGAGCACCCTCTGCGCAAGGAGGTTGGGGTCGTTCGTCGCCACATGGGGACTCTAGGCCTCGCGCGGGGCCGCAGCCAGCCGGGGCGCGTCCGGGTGGGTGATCCGCGTCGCAGCGGGGCTCGTGACCGCGGACCCACCGGTGCGGCCGCGTGCCTACGAGACGACGGCGTGAGGGCCGGCGTCTCGGGAAGGCCGGGTCACCGCGCGGGTGAGTGCTCGCGGAACCAGGCAATGGTCTCGGCCCAGCCGCGCTCGAACGAGAACAGCGGGGTGTACTCGAGATCACGTCTCGCGCGCTGGATGTCGAACCACCGATCGATGGTCAGCATGCGCACGGAGAACGTACTGAGCTTGAGCTGGCGCATGACATGCGGATACGGGCGCCCGGAGGCCAACGCGACGAGATGCCCAAGGCCCATGGTGAGCTGCGCCGCGCCGAGCATGAGCCACGTGGGCAACGCTCGGCGAGCCTTGATGGAGGGCAGACCCATCGCCGTGATCGCATGCTCGAGCGCGTCCCACAGCCGCTGCGGGTCGCCATCGGTGACGATGTAGAACCGACCCAGGGCGCCGGACCCTGGGTAGAGCGCCTCGGCGCCCAAGATGAGTCCGTGGCAGTAGTTGTCGACGTGGGTGAACGAGATGAGGTTCTTGCCGTTGCCGAACACACGGAGCTTGCCGCTGCGCGCGGCCTCGAGGATCGCGGCCAGGAACAGCGGATCGCGGGGGCCATAGACTTGGTGGGGGGCGACCGCGATCGTCAACAGGGTCTCGTCGCACGCCGCGAGCACGGCGCGCTCACCCATCGCCTTGGTGCGGGCGTAGCTCGCGTGGAACTGGGGCGAGTAGGTGCCGCCGTTGATCGCCTCGAGGTCGTCTTCGGAGAGGCCCCGCACGTTGGGATCGGGATAGGGAAAGCGCGTGCTCGGGCTACTGCTCATCACGAGCTTGCGGATTCCGTGGGCCCGGCAGGCCTCCAGGACGTGGAGCGTGCCGCCATAGTTGATCCGCTCGTAGTCCCGTTCCTCGTGGTAGGGCCCGACGAGGGCGGCGAGATGGAAACAGCACTCCACCCCCGCGCACGCAGCCAAGACGTCGGCCGCGTTGGAGATGTCCCCTTGCACGTAGTGCACGGCGGGATGGTCGAGGGCATCGGCCGGGCGCGGCTTGAGATCGAACGCGACGACCCGTTCGGCTCCGCGTTCTACGAGCATCTCGACGAGGCGTTGGCCGACGAAGCCGCTGGAGCCCGTCACGACCGCCGTGCGGGGGACGTTCCGAAAGCCCGGAGGGGGTCGCGAAGGGTCCTGCTGCATGCGGGCGCAGCTTGCCGTGCTCCGTGCCCGGGCTCAAGGTGTTTGGGTTGCGCTCTGAGCCAGGGTCGCCGCTGCTGGCGTTCTTGCACCGCGCGGGTTCTGAGCCGCGCCGAGCCGCCGTACCGCGGTTCCCGCGGCGGCGGTCCGCCATCAAGGGTGGGAGCGCTCGAGGAACCACGCGTAGATATCGTGCCCCGCGCTGAGGTCGTAGGTCTTGGTCCACGCGTCGTGCTCGGTCGCGTCCGGATAGATCGTGAGCTCCACGTCGGGGGTGGGCTCGCACTGCTGGAGCGTCTCGATGGGGACGATGGTTCCATCCGCGTCTACGGATCCGTCCTCTTCGTTGTGGAAGCCCCAGATGGAGACGCGACCGAGATCGCAGCCGGCAGCGTCGACGGCGGCTCGCCCATCGCCGGAAATGAGCACCGCGGCGGTCACCAGCGCGTCGAGGTGCTCGCCGAGGTACGCCCAAGACCGCATCGCACCGCAGCTTTGGCCCGTGAGGTAGATCCGGGCGCGGTCGACGTCATAGGTGTCCACGGCAAACTGGAGGAACGTGGCGACCGCGTCGGCGTCGTCGCACGAGCCCTGATATTGAGGGGAGAGCACGACGAAAGGGCGGTCGTTGGGCCACGCGTCCGTGCTGATGAGGTTCGGTGGTCCCACATCCAGGAGCGCCTGGAGGTCCGTCTCGCTGCCGTCGCCCTGCCACATCGCGCCGTGGAAGAACACGAGCAACGGTGAGGATCCTTCATCGTAGTCCGGCGGGAGATACTCCCAGTACCCCAGGTTTGCCGCCGAGGTCCCAAGCGGCACGGCGGTCATCCGCGAGGACGAGGGATCGTCCGGATCTCCGGTCGCGGAGGTCTCGGCCGCATCCTCCGAGGTGTCTCCGAGCGTGCTCGCTTCGGTTTCCTCGGCGCTGCTCGTCGACGAACTCGAAGTGTCCGAACTCGAGCTCTCGGTCGTCGAGGTGCCGGCGCTCTCCGGGCTCGTCGAGCTTTCGTTCGCCGAGGTGGTGGAACCCTCACTGCCCGAGGCGGAGGTGCCCGAGCTCGCGTCACCGGTGGTGCCCGAGGAGGAACAGTCGCTCGTACACTCGCCGGTGTCGCTCGGATCGCCGCAACCGGCCAGGAGCGCGCAAAGCAGGGATCCACGGAGGGGGAAATGCGTGGCCATGGTCGCGATTGTAATGCGCGTCGGCGCGTACGGCCCAACTCCGGGCAAGGTTGACCGCGCGTTCAGGGGAGACCTTGGGCTACCCTGGGGAGCCGCATGCGGGAAGTCTGGATCCTTTATGTCCGCGAGCTGCGTTGCGCGCTACGCGAACGCAACCTGGTGGTGTCGAGCCTTCTGTTGCCGCTCATCCTGTACCCGCTCATGCTCTGGTTGCTGTCGCTCGCGCTCACCCTGAGCGAAGGGCAGGAGGAACGGAATCCGCCACGGATTGCGGTCGTCGGTGCCATACCTGCGGCGCTCGAATCTGCGTTGCGCGAGGACGAGCGGTTCGAGCTCGAGCGCGTCGACACGGATCCCGCCGCGGGGGTTGGGGCGGGGGACTGGGACGGCGCGGTGATCGGCGTTCCTCTGGAGGTGCCGCGGCTCGAGGGCGACGCGAAGGTCGAGCTCGTGTTCGACAGCAGCCGATCCCGCAGCGCGAGCGCCAAGGAGCACGTGCGAGCACGGCTCTTGGACTATCGGTCCGAGCGACTCGGCGCATGGTTGGAGGCGCGCGGGACCTCGGCGACGCCCTTCGAGATCGAACCGCGGAACCTTGCGACCGACCGCGAAATGGGGTGGTTCATCGTGAGCCTGACCGTCCCCGCGACGATGCTCGTCATGGTGGGTCTTGGGGCCACGTACCCGGCGATCGATACGATCGCCGGCGAGCGGGAGCGTTCGACGTGGGAGACCTCGCTGACCCTGGGGTGTTCGCGGTTCTCCCTGGCGTTCGCCAAGTATCTCTACGTGGCGACGATCGCCGCTTCTGCGGGCCTGCTCAACGTCATTGGGATCACGCTGTCCCTCTATGGATTGGCGTCTTCGTTGCTCGAGGGCGCGGGAACGCTGGAGCTCGCGATCCCGTGGTCCGCGCTCCCCATCGTGGTGATCTGCGATCTCGTGCTCGCGGCCATGGTCGCCGCTTTGATGCTCGTCCCCGTCATGTTTGCACGGACCTTCCGCGAGGGGCAGTCGTCTACGGCGCCGGTGACCATGCTGCTCGTCCTGCCGGTGGTCGCGGCGACGATGCCCGCAGGAGAAGTCGGGCTCGCCTTCGCGCTCGTGCCCGCGGCGAACGTGTTGCTCGTGTTCTCGCAGGTGCTGCAGGGGATCGTGCGACCGGGGTTCATCGCGCTCACGCTCGTGTCCTGCCTCGCCCTCACGTTGGCGGTGTTGCTCGTCAGTACGGCCATGCTCAGGCGCGAGGCCCTGAGGATGCGAGGCGCCCGATGACCGCGGCAGCCGTGGCGGTGGAGCGCCTGCGCAAGACCTTCGAGGAGGCCGGGCGAGGCACCGTCGTCGCGGTGGACGAGGTGAGCTTCGAGTGTCGACCCGGCGAGGTGCTCGGGTTGCTCGGGGTCAACGGCGCCGGAAAGACCACGACCTTGCGCATGCTCTCCACGGTCCTGCGGCCCACCTCCGGCTCCGCGACGATCTTGGGGCATGATCTCGTCCGTGCGCCGGCTTCCGTGCGCGCGTCCATCGGGTTCTTGTCCGCATCCACCGCGCTCTACGGACGATTGACGCCGGCCGAGACCTTGCGCTTCTTCGCCGAGGTCAACGGTGTGCCGAGAGCCGAGGTGAACGCCCGCGTGGACAAACTCCTCCACCGGTTCGAGCTCGAGGCCGTCAAGCACACCCAAGTCGAGAAGCTCTCGAGCGGGATGCGGCAGCGCGTCTCGATTGCGAGGACGATCGTCCACGACCCGCGCGTGCTCATCATCGACGAGCCCACGGTCGGGCTCGATGTTTTGGCCGCGGCGAGCTTGCTCGAGGCGATCTCCGGGCTCCGGGACGAGGGCAAAGCGATCCTCTTCAGTACCCACATCATGAGCGAGGCCGAGAAACTGTGCGATCGGATCGCGATCCTGAACGAAGGGAAGATCCTCGCATGCGCCACGCTCGCGGAGCATCGCGCCAGCGTGGGGCTGCACTACTTGGAAGACGTCTTTTTGAGCTACGTTCGCGAGGCAAAGCGATGACGTCGCGGTGCATGCGTCCTGGGTGTGAGGCCGGCTCGTGACCGCGAGGCTGCGACGCCTGGCCGTCCTGGTCGGGTTCGAGCTGCGGGGGCTCCTGCGGGATCGCAAGACCGTCGTGCTCACGGTCCTCCTGCCGTTGCTCGTGATGCCGCTGCTCGTGTTCGGAACGCGGAAACTCGAGGCCCAACGCGACGAAGAAGACCGTGCCCGCGTGTTCGGTTACGCGATTGACGAACGCGATGCCGCGTGGATCGCCCAAGCGCTCGCGGAAGGCCTTCGCGCGCTGCCCGAGCTTGAACGACCACAGCTGCGCGAGGTCTCCCGAGACGATCCGACCATGGATGTGAGCGTCGCGGTCGGTCGCGACTCCGAAGTCGCGACCATCGAACTTGCGTACCACGGCAACGTGCACCAGTCGCGCCTGGCGATGGAGGGGATGTCGCGGGCGCTCGCGGCCGCACGAAAGGGACGCGTCGTTGCTGCGTTGCATGACGCGGGATTTCCAGGCGATCCCGCGACCTTCGTCGTCGTCACGGAGCGCGACGTCGCTTCGGCCATACACCGCGCCGGTGCACGGCTCGGGACCTGGTTGACCCCCGTGCTCGTGATGATGCTGATGTTCGGTGGCCAGCTCGCGGCCCTCGATACGTTGGCGGGGGAGCGCGAGCGGGGCACGCTCGAGACTCTCCTCACCACGGCGGTGGATCGCGGCGACGTCGTGCTCGGCAAGTGGCTGACCGTGTTCGTGGTCGCGCTCATCAACGCGTCGATGAGTTTTCTGTCGCTATGGGCGTATGCGCGTTGGGGTGCGGTCGAGAGTCTCCCCGACGCGTCGATCGCCCTCACGCCCTCGATGTGGGTCTGGCTTGCGCTGCTGTGCGGGGCGCTCGCGTGGCTCGTTTCTGCCGTGCTTCTCGCCGTTTCGGGGACCGCTCGCACGTACAAAGAGGCGCAGCTCTACGTGGGGGTGGCGACGCTCGCCTTGGCGATGCTCGGCGCGGCCTCGTTGCTGGGGTCTTTGCGATGGCAGCTCGCGTTTGCCTTCCTGCCGGTGGCGAATGTGAGTCTCGCCGTGCGTGAGGTGCTCGCGGGGCGCCCGGACGCGTTGCTCCTCGTCGTCACGATCGCGGTCGATCTCGCGGTTGGAGGTGCGCTCGCGCGCTGGGTCGTGCGGGCGCTGCACGAAGAGCGTCTGATCGTCGGCACCGTCGATGTGGGGACCCTGCGCGGTGAGGCGGCGTTGCGGCGCGCGACGCCAGCGTGGGTCGCAGGCACGTGGGCGATCTTCATGTTGGGCGCCCTGCTTTGGCCTGGCTTGGACTTGCGTCTGCAGCTGCTCTTCAACCTCGTTGGCCTCATGCTCGCGGGTTCACTCATCCTCGCGTTGCGCCAACGCGTCGCGCTCCGCGAGCTTTGGGGCCTACGCTGGCCGAACCCATGGGCGTTCCTCGGCGTCGTCCTCGGTGTGCCGAGTGGCCTCGTGCTCGTCGGGGGGCTCGCTCGTCTGCTCGAACCCTACGTCGGCATGCCCACGCGGATGCAGACGGAGCTCGAGGCGCTGTTTCTGGGCGCGGATCTACCGCTATGGCAGCAGTTGCTCTGGATGGCGGTGCTACCCGGAGTTTGCGAAGAGCTCTATTTTCGTGGCTTCCTCATGTTCGGACTGCGGGATCGCCTGCGCCCCGTCGCGCGTTGCCTCGTGGTCGCGGCGATCTTCGGGGCGTTCCATCTCATGCTGTCGCGTCTATTGCCGACCGCGACCTTGGGCGTGTTCTTGGGCGCGACGCGCCTATTGGCCGGATCGACGATTCCGGCCATCGCGTGGCACGCGCTACACAACGGTGCGGCGCTCGGCCTCTCGTCTGTGGGCGACGAATCCGTCACCTTTCCGGCCTGGGCCTATGCGATCGCCGTGGTTGGCCTCGTGACAGCGTTCGCCGTGTTGTGGCGATTTCGCCAATCGGTGGATCCCAAGGAATCGTGAGCCCGTTTGTTCGCGAGGCGCAGGGAGCCTTCCTTTGCCTCCATGTTAGGGTCGCCACGACGGAGGTCGGATGGAGATTGGGCAGCTCGCGATGATGGCGATCGTGCCGCTGGCGGTCGGCGGCTACTACTGGTGGACGGTCGGGCGCAAGGGCGGGATCAGTGGTTACATGAATCGGCGCTTGGGTCTGCGTGAGGGCGAGCAGATCGCGCGGATGTGGATGGGGTACTTCGACATCGATCGCACCACGGGAGAAAAGCTCGGAGAGCTCGTGGGCGTACGGACGCGCGGGATCAACATCATGATCGCGCTGACCAATCAGCACCGCCTCGCGATTGGGAGCAACGAAACCGAGATGACGCCCATTGGCTTCGAGCGCGGCCAAGTGATGGTCTCCGGCTATGCCAAAGCCGCGGAGATCGGGACGATCGCCGGGCCCACGGGCGGCATGGAGAAGGCTCAGGTGGCCTTGCTCACGCCCTTGCACGGGGGGCACCCGTTCCGCATCCAGATCGCGACCTCGGGACTCCAAGCGCTCACGCAGTGGTCGCAACCCGCCGGGTGACGCTTCGTTCGGAAGCGAGGCCGCGCGGGGAGCCTCACGGGCGTCCCAGGCTGACGCGAGAGGGTTTCTCGCCGTCGAGGTGAAGTTGCCAGTCGAGGTTGCTCGTGCCCGGAGCGAACGAGTCAGCGCGACGACTCGCGATGGCGCGCGCCAGGGAAGCGTAGACCGGCGATTGCGAGGGCAATAGGCGCCACTGCACGTCGAGCCCGTCCGGATCGTATTCGACCCCCGCGGTGCCGATGACGTGCTCGAACGCCGTGGAGTCGACGATCACGTCCCATTCCTCCGTTTCGAAGCCGAGCGCTTCGAACGTTTCCTCCAGCGTGAGGAAGGGCCAGCCATACGCGCGCAGGTAACCGCGCACGCCGAGCGTGTAGACCATGTCGACGACTTCGGCGGCCGTCGCTCGCAGCGGGGAGAGCGATGCTGCAACTGCAGCGTCGATCACGACCGTGCCGCGGGGTCCGCGGAACGTCGCTTGGGTTGCGCTTCGCTCGATCAGCGAGAGGCGCGGAAACGAGACCCGCTGCAGCATGCCGAACGATCCGTCGCTCTTGGTGATGTAGCGCCGGATGTAGAGGCGTTCCTCGCTCGAACCCTCGAGGCAGTCGAACACGACGAACCATCGGTCGCCCTCCTTGCTGCGGCATGCGAGCAAGCGCAGGGCGTGGTACGCACGATCGGGCTCCTGACCGTAGAACAGCGGCCACGCCTCGTCGTCGGCGCAGGCCGCATCGAGATGTTCGAGCACGGATTCCGGCAGGAGCTCGGTGGGAAGCTCGTTGACCTCGAAGAAATTCCGGGCCCAGGCCTCGTCTTCGTAGCACTCGACGACGTTCGCGAACACGTCGCTCGCATTCTCCTTCACGCCCACCGTCAGGACGCGGAACGCGTTCACCCTGCGTTGGAGCTCCGCCTCCGAATCGGCCACCACGCCGGCGAGGTAACCCCAGCCGTAGGGATTCTCGTCGCAGAAGCCCTTCAAGGCGAGGAGTGCCTCCTGCGACGTCGTCTCCCCGGGGATGTACGCGGCCCGTGCCGCGATCGGATCGTACGGTTTGCGCGGGACGCCGTGGGCGAAGGGTCCGGGCTCTCCGGGCGCGCTCTCGAAGGAGAGCACGTGATCGACGCGCGACAGGACCTCGAACGCTTCGAGGTCGCCGAGCTCGTAGAGGCAGTCGAGCACGCTCCACGGCAGGTTGATGAGCACGCCGTCCTGTACGAAGCTCGCCAGCCACGGACGGATGGCCTCTCCGAAGCGTTGGGCGGGCTCGCGGCTGAAGCCCCTGCGCGGGTGGAACCGCCATTGCAGACGCGAGGCTTCGCGGATGAACTCGTCGGCGTCCTCGAGCGACATCAGGGCCGCCCACAGCAGGTCGCTCTCGAGCACCCAGGTCCCGTTGATATCGCGGCCTTCGCCTTTGTCGAACACCTGCGCCTGCGACACGATGGCGCGCGCCTGCGTGAGGGGAAGGAGCCCGCGATCATCGACTGGCATTCCGACACTGGCTGCACTGGACATTGTCGAGTGCACGATACCAGCGCGTGGCGAAGTTCGGCAGATGACCCACCGCCTCTCCGTGCGCGAGTTCGCCAGGTACACGCCCGCGAGCTCGTCTCACCTCGACGCACACAAATCGATCGCGCGGGTGGCCACTGGGATGGTGGTCGAGACCGGCGATTGGTTCGAGTGTGCCAGACCGTGTCAGAAGCGTGCCGAAACCACGAACCCCTGGTACCCCGACCGCACCATGGGAGAGACCGTCCATGCCGCGCGTTGTGCCGAAAACCCGCGGCGATATCCGTCGCCCCATCCGGCCAAGGTCGCGCCGGTATATCCATGGGCCAGGCCGACCCACCATCCGATCTCACTCATGGCGACGTATGCCACATCCGAGTCCACGAAGTATTTGGTCGCTTGCAACGTGATGAATCCGACCGAGCCGACGGCGAGCAGAGCGTGACCGACGCGTGTGAACACGCGTGCACGACTCAACTGAGATCGGCCCATTCTTCGATCCATGCGACCCACGGGCGCCAGCTTGTGATTCGTTCCTGACCCCACCAGGGCTAGCGATGGTGCCCAAAACAGTCCGCTCAGACCGTTGTAGAAACCGCCGTAGAAGCAGCTTTCATCGCAAGCTTCGACGGGGTCGACGCGTTGACTGGCGAAATCGTCGAGCGTCTGGAGGTCGAAGACCGTGCCAAGGATCTTGAGGAAGAGTCCCGTCGCAGTGAATGGCGCCGACGCGATGAGCCGCCCAGCACCGGGCCGGAGGCGTGATTTCGGCTTCTCCTCCAAGTCTGGCGAGACGTGAGGTTCGCTCCACCCCGTTTCTCGGGTCTCGAACGTTGGGGGTGAGGATGGAAGGAGCACGGCGAGTGAAAAGCCAATCGGAGCAAGCATGGACTCCGATTGTAGCGCTCACATCGACCTCCGCGGGTCGACGACGAAGTTGGCCATCAGGATGCCGATGGTGATTGCGACCGCGAGCAAGGTCGTGTCGATGGCTGCGCTCAAGGCCGCGAGGGGCTCCGCTCCGAGAAATAGGTCCATCGAACGGAAACCGAGCGCTCCTGGTACGAGGAAGATCGTCCCGGGTACCGCGAGCAGGATCGACGGTCGATCGAGCAGGCGCGCATACACGTTCGCGCAGATCCCGACGAGCAACGCAGCGATCCAGACGCCGATGATGGGGCCGAGCGCCTCCACCCCGATGCGTGCGCCAAAATACGCAACGCAAGCGACCAAGACCGTCCAGAACGCATCGCGCATCCGCCCCGCAAACAGCACGACGAACCCGAGCGCCGCCAAGACGAGGGCCAGCGCATCCGCGTACCAGGGCAGCACGACGGGGGAGAGCGACAGCGCGGGTTCGACGATGGGCAAGATGCGGCGGCCGAGCGCCACGCCAAAGGCGAGCTCGAACAAGACGACTGCGCCGAGCATGGCCCGCGCGGTTCCAGAGATGATGTGACCCGTGGAGAGCTCCGTGAACGCGACCGTCAAGGTCATTCCGGGCAAGAAGTACAGGATGCCGGACACGATCACGACGTCGATGCGGATCGGGACGACCCACAGATACGTCGCGTGAGCGATGACGGTCCCGAGAACCGCGGCTGCGGGGGCGACGAGATGCGCGGCTCTACGGTCGCGCAGGAGGACGAGCAAACCCGCCTGCGCGACGCCAATGATCAGCGCCACCGCCATCTCCACCCATCCGCCACCGAAGAACCGGGCTGCGGCTCCGCTGCAGACCGCAAGCGCTGCCGCGGAGACGAGGGCGTGGTAGTGCGCCGAGGCCCGCATGATCTCTCGCGTCTCGACCAAGACCTGCGCGGGGGTCCGCTCCGACGAGAGCATCGCCTTGACCGCGTCATCCAGACGCGCGAGTCGACCAATGTCGATCCCTCCCGGATCGAGCCTCAGCAATGCGGTTCGCTGGGCACCGAGCGGTCCGAAGCCCGCGATGATCGACGTGGGCGTGACGAAGAACTGCCCGTCCATCTGCAGGAGGTCGCCCGCGCGCGTGAGAATCTCCTCCACGCGGTGCGTCGGAGCTCCGTTCTGATGGAGCGCCCGACCAATCTCCATCGCGCAGGCGACAGACTCTTCGAGAGGATCGGTCATGGCGCAAGGGTGTCACGAGGTCCCGTGCCCATGGCGATGAACACGGTGGTCTGACCTTCGATGCGCCTCGGCTCCGCACGTGGAGGTCGACGCGTTGTGAACCTCCGCCCGCCTTCCTGTTCGCGGTCGGCGCCAATGTTCCGCCCGCGGAAGGCTTCCGAGTCGCGTCGCCGTCTTGGGGCGGGGGTGCGCTATAGTCTGGAGGATGACGGGGGTCGCAGTTTCGGCCAATCACGCGAGCCGAGCCGAATTGCTCGCGCTCCCCGAAGCGGAGCGGTTCCACGAAATCGTTGCTGGGGAGCTCGTTCGCAAGGCAATGCCGAGCGCTCGGCACGGTCGTGCTCAGTCCCGCGTGGCTTCACGCTTGGGCGGCCCCTACGATCGTAAGCCAGGAGGTGCGCTCCCGGGTGGGTGGTGGATCGTCACCGAAGTCGAGGTCGAACTCGAGACCCACGAGATCTATCGACCCGACATCGCAGGGTGGAGGAGGGAGCGTCTCGCCGAGCTCCCCGGGACGGCGCCGGTGAGCGTCCGGCCGGACTGGGTTTGCGAGGTGCTCTCGGAATCGAATGCCCGCAACGACCTGGTGAAGAAGATGCGCGGGTATCAGCGCGCCGCGCTGCCTCACTACTGGATCGTCGATCCCGAGCGAGAGACGCTGATCGTCTATCGTTGGAGTGCCGCCGGATTCGTGTTGGCCTTGACCGCGGAGCGGTCGGACCGCGTGCGGGCGGAGCCATTCGAGGAGACGGAGCTGTGGGTCGGGGCGCTCTTTGGCGACGATGAGTGAGCGTCTTTCGCTGCGAGACCTGCCAAGACGAAACAAGCAAAAAAGGAACGGGGCGGTCGCGCAATGGCGCCGCCCCGTTCGAAGTCAGGCTCGGGACGAGGGCCGCGGAGTCCTTGGCCCTCGTGACCGTGGATCAGCCGCTCGTGTCGCTGGTGTCGCTGCCCTCACCGGGGTCGCCGGTGGAGCTGGTGCTCTCTTCGCCGCCGGTCGTTTCACCGCCGGTGCTCTCTTCGGCGTCACCGGTGTCGGATTCCTCGCCGTCGGTGGTCGTGGTTTCGCTCGCGTTGCGCGGCGTGAAGCTCACGCTGTCGATCGCGATGGTGAAGGTGACGGGAGGATCACCACCCGAAACCTGCCACTGGAACTTCGAGATGTACGCCGGGTCGAACTCGGCAGCCGCACCCCAGCCCGCTTGCTCGAGCTCGTCCCATGTGATGCTGTATTCCGTCCACTCGTCGGTGAGTTCGACCTCGAAGGCGAAGTTGTCGAAGCAGTCCGCGGCACACGTGCCGCCGTCTTCCTCGACGGGGATCGTGTCCGGCGTCGCGATGGAGAAGCTCACCGTCACGCCCGTCGCCGCGGCGGCGCGGAACGTGGACTCGCCACCCGTGCTGCCCGACTCTTCGCCGCCCGTGTCACCCGCGGTGCCGCCCTCGGTCCCTTCGCCCGACTCCTCGCCGCCGGACCCTTCGCTCTCGCCGGACTCGCCACCGCCGCCGTCGACCGCGGTGCCCTTCGCCCAGAAGCTGATTCCGGTGAAGGCCGACGCGTCGTAGGGGCAGTTGTCGCTCAGCGTGAAGCCTACGCCCGCGTAGTCCTCGATGTCGGTGCCCGTGAGCATCGCGGAGTAGCTGCCGTCATAGGATTCGGCGTCGCTCGGGGTGTAGTCCGCGTCGTTGGGCGGCTCGACCGTGCCTGCGCCCACGTATGTGTACCAGTAGCCCACGCGGCCATCCTCTGCGATGACGGCATTGTCCGGCTCGTCGGCACCGTCGGCGGGCTCGAGGTTGTCGATGAGGGCAAACTCGCCGCCCGCGGGCCAGGGCTCTTCACAACCGGTGGGGAGCGTGCCGCCCTCGGAGCCCTCGGTCGTGCTGCCCTCGGGGCCGGCGGTGGAACCGTCTCCGTCAGTCTCTTCGGCGGTCGATCCCCCCGTGGAGCCGGGATCTTCGTCGCCGGTTTCTTCCTCGGTGGCGGAGCCCGAGTCATCCTCGTTCGAGTCCGTGTCCGTGCCTGTCGAGCTCGAAGTTGTGCAGGCGCCGAGTCCCGCGATCGTCAACCACAAGGCCAGTTTCGAAGCTTTCATGATGTGCGTTCCTGTTGTCGTTGGGCTCCTAGTGCCCGCGCACGCGAACTCTGGATCACCCGAGCGGGCTGGAGGCTATCAACCCACGGACGAGATGTCCCACGAGAAACACGGACCAAAATTGTTCATCCATTTGATCTGGAGCGCGACAATGCTCAACGCCTAGAGCCTATGAAACGGCGTCGGATGCAGGCGGAAGCAGTGTTTCCGCGTGAACTCGCCGAGCTTGGCGCAATGGCCAAATCTCCTCCTTTCGCGAGGTTTTCGGCGGGGGGGATCGCCCCCGCCACGCGGCTGAGATCGATCCGCGGCGCTCCGACTCACCGAGCTCCAACGCACGCTCGAGCGGTGGTGCGAGCGCAGTCGAACGAGGCGATTCGCCTGCAGGCAGACCACGCGATCGTCTCTGCGTTTCGAGCGCTGCTCGATGCACTCCAGGTCCGTCGCTGCGGACGCAGCGTTCGGTCTCGTTCGGAGCCGGCGGCGTCTCCACGGCTCGGAGCGCCAGATCGAAAACCTGCGTGAACGGTCGCGGGCTCCGTTCCTCGTAGGTGTGGCGCGGATGGCTTGTGCACGTCGTGGAGGAACGCGATCGTACGACGTGTCTTTCCGCGTCTTCGTCCTCGCGTTTGCGATCTCGTGCTGCGCCTGCAAGTCGGACGCTCCCGACGTGCGTCGCGAGACGGCGCGCGAAGTTGGAGAACCCGCGGTCGCCGAGGCCAAGGCGCCGGAGCCCGCGCCCGCGGAGCCGCCCCAAGCCGTACCGAGCGTCGGCGGACCGCCGGTGCGCAAGGACGGCACGATCTACGGCGAGTCGGAGCTGATGGGGACGCGCGTCTCGATCAACGTCTATCTCGACACCGGCAAGAGTGCCCAAGCTGCTGGCGAGGCGATGCAGGCCGCACTCGAGGAGATGGCGCGCATCGAGGACATGATGAGCGAGTGGAAACCCGCGTCCGAGCTCAGCCAGTTCAACGACGCGGCGGGCAGCGGTCCGCGGAGCTTGAGCCCGGAGCTGTTCGAGGTGCTCTCGCGCAGTCACGCGATCAGTGCCGCCAGCGATGGAGCGTTCGATGTGACGTTCCACGGTGTCGGACAGCTGTGGAGCTTCAAGCCGGGTTCGCGTCCACCCTCGAAGGAGGCGATCGCCAAACACCTGCCCCTCGTCGATTGGCGCAACCTCGAGCTCCAGGCGGAAGCGCAGACCGCTGCGCTCGCACTGCCGGGGATGAAGATCGGCCTCGGTGCGATCGCCAAGGGGTACGCGGTCGATCGCGCCTCAGCCGTCTTGCTCGCCCAAGGGTTTCGAAACCACGTGGTCGAAGCGGGCGGTGACACCTTCGTCTCGGGTCTCAAGGGTGGGAAACCGTGGCGGGTCGGCGTCCAAGATCCGCAGGCTGCAGGTGCGATAGGAGCCCTCGAGGTCAGCGACCAATCCGTCGTGACCTCAGGCGACTACCAGCGGTTCTTCGAGTTCGAGGGTAAGCGGTACGCGCACATCCTCGATCCTCGGACCGGGTGGCCCGTGCGCGTGGAAGACAGCCCCCGCAGCGTGACCGTCGTCGCCGCGAATGCGACGGACGCGGACGGTTTCTGTACCGCCGTCGCGGTGCTGGGGTTCGAAAAGGGGTTCGCGTTCGCTCAGGAACGCCCGGAGATCGAGGCAATCGTCATTTCCGCGAAGGGGGAGGTTAAAGTCACGGACGGTTTGCGCGATCAGTTCATCACCAACGAATGACCGTGGTGCCCTTGTTGCGGCGCTGCGGTCCCACCACACTTGAGGTCGAGGTTCGTTGAGTCACGCAGCCCATAGCGATCCCAAGTCGCCGCGTCTCACACAGGAGCGTGCCAGTGTCGCACGCGGTGGGACGAACCGGTACGAACCCGAGGCGTCGGCGGAGATCCCGACTCCCGCCGTGGTCCCCGCGCCTGCAAAGTCGTCGCCGGGCCCGGACAAGCTCCGGCTGACCCCAGGGAACGTCGTCCCGGGGACGCGCTATCGCATCATTCGTTGGCTCGGCGAGGGCGGGATGGGCGTGGTCTACGAGGCCGAGCACGTCGATATCGAACGACGCGTCGCGCTCAAGATCCTCCGCTTCGATCTCAGCTTGCAACCGCGGATGATCGAGGTGTTCAAGGGCGAGGCCAAGGCCGCAGGGCGCCTCGGCTCGCAACACGTCGTGGAGATCTACGACTTCGGTGCGCTCAAAGACGGGCGCCTGTTCTTCGCCATGGAGTTGCTCGACGGCCGAGACCTCTCGCCCGTCGAAGGTGCGCCGCCGCTCGGTCCGAGCGCGGTCATCGGGGTCCTGCGCCAAGTCTGCAAGGGCCTCGCGCGCGCTCACGCTGCGGGCATCGTGCACCGCGATGTCAAACCGGAGAACCTCATCCTCGCGCAGGGAGCCGATGGCCGCCGCTGGATCAAGCTCGTCGACTTCGGCATCTCGTCCATGCTCGCGGCTGGGCCTCCAGGGACGGGCGTCGCAGGGACGCCGCACTACATGTCTCCCGAGCAGATCCTCGGGCATCCCTTCGATGGTCGCCTCGATCTCTATGCGCTCGGTTGCACCGCATACGAGCTGCTGACCGGGGCGCCACCATTCGAGGCGGACACCATCGATGCCGTGCTCGCGCATCACATCTCCACGGTTCCGCCACCGCCCTCCAGGTGCGCGCCGCAAGCGGAGATTCCCCCCGCGCTCGATGCCGTGATCCTGCGGTGTCTCGCCAAGGACCCACGCGACCGGTTCCCGAGCGCAGTGGAGCTCGAGGCTGCGCTCTGCGAGGCGCAGATCGAGGCCAACCTCATCTCCGAATGGGACGACCTCCCGATCCCCGAGCTCGAAGACACGGAACGCCGTGAACGGATCCGTCGGCTCATGCCTGCCGCCAACCTCGGTGCGACCAAGCGGAGCCTCTGGCCCGTGCTTGCCGGTGTGAGCATGCTGGCGGCTGCCGGCTTGGCCGCGTTCGTCGTGCTCGGGCGCAGACCGACCGAGGCGCAGCAGAGCGAGGTCGATGCGCTGACCATCGCCGCTCGGCAGGCGGCTTCCGTGGCAAGCTGGTTGACCCCGTCTCCCGACACGCCGGACCTTGGCACCGCGTACGGACACATCCTCTCGCTCGAGGCGATCGAGGGACCCGCGGCTGTGTTCGCGGATCGCCGCGGTCGCGAGCTTCGCAGCGACTTCGCTTCCACGCTCGCGCGGCAAGGGGACGAGCTCTGGGACCATGGCGCCAAGCCGCTCGCGTCGGTCTACTACCTCAATGCCCTGGTCTTCGATCCCGCCCACCAAAGCGCGGGCGCGCGGCTCGATCTTCCGGCGCCTCTCGTCGCGAGCTACATCACACGCGCCAAACAGGGTGAGTTGAGCGGCGAGGAGCGTGCCCTGAACCTGTTTGCGGCCGCCGAGGTCGAGGAAGACGAGCGCGCCAAGGAAGTGCTCGCGGACCAGGCGGAGTCGGTGCTCGAGCAAGAGACCACCATCGAGGCCCAGGTCTTGTTGGTCCACGCGCTGCCCAAGAGCGTTCGTGAGCGCCGCGATCCTGCCATGGTGGCCATGGTGGTCGAGGTGGAACCCGAGGAGGCACCTCCCGAGCCTGCCGAGCCCGCAGTCGAGGAAGAGATCATCGAAGTGGATCCGGAGCCCGAGCGGCCCGTCGTGGACATTCCTCCGCCCCCCACGGGCATCCAAACGCGAGACGTCCAAATCGAGTCACCCGCGCGCAAACGCGTGCGTGGACCCGACCCGCAGGCGGTCGTCGGACCGACGACGGCGGACCCTTCCCGTGCCGCGGACCTCGCTTCCCAGGGCAGCGCGGCGCTCCGCGCTGGAAGGCGCGCCGAAGCCTCGGCGCTCTTCAATCAGGCCGTCGCGTTCGACCGCCGCAACGCCGAAGCCCTGATGGGGCTTTCGGACATCTACTTCGATGGCGGTCAGACCCAAAAGGCGATGACCTATGCGGAGAAGGCTGTGGAGGCGGCCCCCCACATCAGCGGTTACCGGATCAAGCTGGGAGACGCTTATTTCAGGGCGCTCCTCTACAACGACGCCCTCGCGCAGTACGACGAGGCCAAGACGCGCGGCTCCGGACGGGCCGAGGCGAGGATCGCGAAAGTCCGCGCAAAGTTGGGCGCAGCTACCGAGTAGTGGCTCGCGCGAGATGGGTGGAGTGGGCGGATGTGGGCTTCCTCTGGCCCCGCGGCCCAATCAAACCGCAATCGTCTGAGATTGTACGGTCGCGTTTGTGATGTAGCCTAAGAGCGCCTTGAGCCTCTCGGTTCCTAAAATTGTGCCTAACCCCGTCGCTGGGAGGGGTTCGCGGAACCTCGTGCCCGCGACTTCGCACCATGGCTTGAACATGGACCTCGTCCATCGGTTCGCGGAAACGGTACCGCTGCGGAGCGACCACGTCGCGGCAGAAGGACCCGAGGGCTCGCTTCGGTACGGCGAGCTCGATCGACTGACGAACCAGCTCGCAGCTCGCTTGCGTCGGCTCGGGGTCTGCGAGGACGTGCGCGTGGGCGTGTCGGTCCCGCGGGGCCTGACCGAGCTCGCGGTGCTCCTCGCCGTCGCCAAGGCCGGGGGGGCGTACGTCCCTCTCGATCCATCCCACCCCGAAGATCGTCTGCGCCTCATCCTGGAGGACGCGCGTCCGGTGGTGCTCATCGTGGGCTCGGGCTCGAAGCTCGCCGCAGGTATCGATGCCCAGGTGATTACGGTGGACGGCCTCCACTCGCTCGCGCCCGGAGAGTCGGAGGAGCCCCTCGACCTCACGTATCGCCCGACCTCGCTCGCCTACGTGCTCTTTACGTCCGGTTCGACGGGACGGCCCAAGGGCGTCGAGATCACCCGCGGGGCGTTCTCGAACTTCCTGCGCTCCATGGCCCATACGCCAGGGTTCGCGCCCCACGAGCGCTTGGTCGCGATCACGACGACGTCGTTCGACATCGCAGGCCTCGAGCTGTTTCTCCCGCTATGGATGGGGGGTACCGTGGTGATCGTCGATCGCCAAACCTCGCTCGATCCGCGCAGGCTGCGGAGGGTGCTCGATCGCGGGGATTTCGATGTCATGCAGGCCACGCCTGCGATGTGGCGACTGTTGCTCGATGCCGGTTGGACCCCGCAGCGCAAACTCCGGATGCTGTGCGGGGGAGAGGCGCTCCACGCCGATCTCGCGACGAGGCTCCTCGCGAGCGGAGGCGCGCTCTGGAACCTCTACGGACCCACGGAGACCACGGTCTGGTCGACGCTCTGTCGCATCGAATCTGGCGAGAACATCACGATCGGGCACCCCATCGACAACACGCAGATCTACATCCTCGGAGAGGACGGCCAGGTCATCACGGACGGCCGCGAGGGCGAGATCTGCATCGGAGGCGACGGGCTCGCGCGCGGCTACCTCGGGCGGCCCGACCTCACGCAAGAGCGGTTCATCGCGCATCCAGGCGGGGCCGGGAGGATCTATCGCACGGGGGATCTCGGCCGCTTCCGTCCCGACGGCGCGCTCGAATGTCTGGGACGGCTCGATCACCAGGTGAAGATCCGTGGCTTCCGGGTCGAGCTCGGTGAGATCGAGGCGATCCTCCGCGCTGTGCCCAACGTCGTGGAGGTCGTGGTCCACCCCGATCGCAGCGTGCCGCACGATCCTCGCCTCGTGGCGTATTGGGTCGGCGCCGCCACGCGGGAAGACCTCATCGCCGCGGCTCGCCGCGGGCTACCGGGGTATCTGGTGCCCGCCGCCTACTGCCAGCTCGAGGTGTTTCCGCTCAACACGAACGGCAAGATCGATCGCAAGCAGCTGCCGCAGGTCGTGCAGCGCGAGGCCCCGACCGCCGCGCCGCCGGCCGATCGCGGGGAGAGCAGCACCGAGGCGCTCATCGCCAAGATCTGGCGCAGGCTCCTCCAGCTGCCGAGCGTGGGCCTGGACGATGACTTCTTCACGGTCGGCGGGACCTCCATGCTCGCGCTCGAGGTGGTCCGGATCCTCGAGCAGGAGACGGGCATCGAGGTGCCGCTGCAAGCGTTCTTCGAGAACCCCACGATCGCTGGCATCGCCGACCAAATGGGCCTCACGTTACCCCCGGACGCCCCCATCGTCGTGACGCTCCGCGATGCCCAAGACGCAAGCGAGGCGCCGCTTTGGTGCCTGCTCGGGATCCGCCTCTATCGCGAATTGGCCCAGAGCTATCAAGGGCGCTCGGCGGTGTTCGGCATCCACGTCCCCGTGCGATTCATCCCGGGCAAAGACCCGCGACCCACCGTCGAGTCGATCGCGCGCGAGTACCTGCGTGAGATTCGCAGACGCCAACCCAAGGGGCCGTATCGCCTGCTCGGGTTGTGCTTTGGTGGCGTCGTCGCGTATGAGGTCGCCGTGCGCCTCGAGGACGCTGGGGAGCGGGTGGAGATCGTCGCGATCCTCGATGCGATCTTGCCCGAGGGCGAGCGCGTGGACCCTTGGCTGCGGGCGCGCATGGCCATGCGAGATCTTGGCCGCGATCCAGGCGGTGCGCTCGGCCGCATCTCGCAGCGCGTTCGAACCTTCGTGGCACCCGAGGCCCCCAAGCAGGCCAAACCCAAGCCGCTCCACCCGGTCGAGCTCTCGGTGGTCGATCCCGAGACCGATGCCGATGTCGCCCGCTATGCGGCCCGGCGCCGACCCATCGCGAGCCCCGTCCTCATCGTGCGGGCAGCGGCCGATCCCCACCCGCCCTGGAAGCGCCACGAGCCGCACCTGGGTTGGGCTGGCGCCTCGCCGAAGGTGGTCGCGCACGAGATTGCCGCGGGACACCTCGAGATCCTCAAGCGGCCCCATGTAGGGTCCCTGGCGCAAGCGGTCGAGGATGTGCTCGGCTCGGCGCCAACGCCACACCTCGCCCCGCGCTGAGTCGCGGCGTAGTGTGGTCCCCGCGTGTCCACACGAATCACGATTGCGGTGCTCTGGGTCGCAGCGGGGCTAGGCCTCATGTTCGCGGCGTTCTCTACGCTCGACTTCGTGGCCCACCTCGATCGCCAGGTTCACGATCTCCACTGCTCGTTCGTGCCTGGTGTCGTCGCAGCGGGCCACGGCTCGGAGGGCTGCCAAGTCACGCTGCTCTCGCCGTACTCGTCGCTCTTTCGCACGTGGATCTGGGGCGGTCTGCCGATCTCGCTGCCGGCGATGGCGGTGTTCGCCGTGCTCGGATGGCGCGGCCTCCATGTGTTCTTCGCGCAGACCGAAGGGGAGGGGCGTCGTGCCGCGGCAATCCTCTTGGCGATCGCGGGGATTCCATTGCTGGCCTCCGTCGTGATGGCCACGATCGCGTTCACCCAGCTCCACGCAGCTTGCAAGCTCTGCATCGGGATCTATGCGTCGAGCGTCGTCGCATTCGTGGCGGCCTTCCTCGCGTGGTGGAACCTGCGGCACGCCGAGCCGCAGGGCAACGCAGCGCGGGATTGGCTCGTCGCGGCCGGTCAGGTCGCCGGGTTCGTGGTGGCACCGCTGCTCCTCTACGTCATGCTCGCGCCGGACTTCTCGCGCTTCGTCGCGGGCTGCGGGACCCTCAAGCAACCGTCCGATCCTTACAACGTCATGGTGTCGCTCTCGCCCGAGAAAGGTGGCGTCGCGACGATCGAGGTGCTCGATCCTTTGTGCCCCTCGTGCCGTGGACTCGAGGATCGGCTCGCGGCTTCGAGCGTGGCCGCGCATCTGCAGCGCAAGGCCGTCCTCTTTCCGCTCGACTCGGAGTGCAACTGGATGATCACCGATTCGCTTCACCCGGGCGCATGCGCCGTGAGTGAAGCCGTGCTCTGTGCCGAGCAGGCGCAAGGCGGCGATGCGCTCTCCGTGGTGCGGTGGGCGTTCGAGAACCAAGAGGACATCGTGCGCGCCGCCAAACAAGATCCCAAGTCCGCGGTGGTGCGGGTCCGAGAGCAGTTCCCCGCGCTCAAGAGCTGCCTCGGCTCGAGCCAGGTGCGCGCGCGCCTCAACAAGTCGCTGCGATGGGCCGTCGCCAACGAGCTCGCCGTGATCACCCCGCAGGTGTTCGTAGCGGGGCACGCCGTTTGCCCCGAAGACACCGATCTCGGGCTCGACTGGACGCTCCATCAATTGTTGCAGCGGCATCGGCAGGGCAAGTTGCCCGAGGTCGTGCCACAGGCCGCTGAGGCTCCGGAGCCCGCCGAGCCCGAGGCCGTGCGCAAGGCTCCACGTCCGTCCAAGCCTGCGAAGCCTTCGAAAGCGCAGGAGGCCACACCCACGCCCGCCGCCGAGCCGGCGGACGAACCGGCGCCCGCGGAGCTCCCGAGCGTCGGAGACGAACCCACGGAGGAAGTGCCATGAGTGCGCCCATCAAGATCGCCCTGGGAACCACGCTGCTCTTGCTCGCGCCCGCGATGGCGGGCGTGTGGATCCACCAAGCCGACGCGCGTCTCCGCGAACAGGAGGCCGCCGTCGATGACGACGCGCCCGCGGTGGCGATCGCTGCCGCTGCGGACGAGAACTACTGCGACGGCGACCTGCGTCGCGTGCTGCGGCGCGTGCTGCTTTCGTGCGGTCTCGTGGGGGGCGATGCCCGGGGTTGTCAGCCCGTCGAGGCCCGCGAGGTCGCCACAATGGCCGGCGCGGATTTCAATGCCCTGTTCATGCCGCTGGGCGAGCGCGCCAGCATCGTGCAGTTCGAGCAGAACGACGCCACATTGGACAACAAGGACATCGAGGTCCTCGACGCCACGTTTGCCGACCAACGCGGAGCGAGCTACTTCTTCGTCGTCGCACGCTCGTCGCCGGAGGGCTCCGTGGAGCACAACCGCACGCTGTCGGCCTCCCGGGCATCATCGGTGATGGCGCACTTGCGGCAGCGCTTCGACGATCCGGACCTCGACCGCGAAGTCGGGTTGCTCTGGCTCGGAGAAGAGTTTGCCCAGCTCGATGCGACGTTTTGCGGCTGGAATCGCAGCGGGGGTGCCGAAGAATGCAAGCCCGAGCACCTCAATCGCAGCGCTTTCGTGGCATGGATCGACTGCCAGCTATGAAGGTCTCTCTACGGTTCCCTGCGTTCACGGTTCTCCTCGCTGCCCTCTGCACCTGCGATGGCAGCACGGCCTCGAAGGACGCGCCCTCGCGGTCGCGCTACGAGGCCGTGGAGGCCGAGAAAAAGGAGGTCGTGGGGGTCGAGCAGTTCTGCGAGCCGTGGCTCGCCGAAGGTGACGCCAAGCCCTTTGCCTATCCACCGCTCACCGCCGCGGCTCCGAGCGCCTCAGGGGCGCGCTGGATCAACGTGTGGGCCACGTGGTGCAAGCCCTGCATCGAGGAACTCCCGCGGATCGCCGCCTGGCAGAAGGAGCTCGGCGTCAAGCTCGAGCTCCTGGCCGTCGACGGCGATCCGGCGGCCGTGGCCAAGTTCAAGCAGGAGCACCCCGAGGTCGCGAGCACGCTGGAGATCAAAGACTCTGCGGAGGTCGAGCCTTGGCTCGGTTCGCTTGGGTTGCCGGAGGCGTCCGTGTTGCCGCTGCACTTCTTCCTGGACGGACGCGATCGCCTGCGCTGTGTCCGTTCGGCAGGGCTCTCGCCGCGTGACCGCGACGCGCTCGTCCACGTGCTCGGCGAAGTCGGCGCGCATCGCTGATACGGGCTGTCGGCCTCGAACCTCCTGGGACTTGGGTGGGGTACCCTGCATGCTCTCCCGATGGCAAGCCCGCGCGAAGCCGAACTCCTCGTCACGGCCATGGTGCTTGTGATGACGGGCAGCCTGCGGTTGGCATTCGCCGCTGGTTTTGGCGTCTATGGTCTTCGGTGGTTCGTGGCGTTTCGCGATCGCCGGGCATTGGCTCGGGCGTGTCCCTTCGAAGCGGCACACCAGCGCATCCGTCGTTCTTCTCGTCGCGAGGTCATCGACAAACTGCAGGTGAAGGTGCGCTCGAATCCTCTGGCGAAAGCCACGGATCATCTCGTGCTCCTTTGGCTCACGGCGTCGACCGAAGGCTGCGAGACCGCCGAGGTGGCTCGCGCCGCCGATGGTCTCCTCGCGCGCATCGAGGAACTGGAGCCCAAGCATCGGCTCGAGGCTGGCCGGTGGCTCGCGACGCTCGACGGGCGAGAGCGGTTGTCGGGATGGACGCACCGTTTCGAGCGCTGTTGGGAAGCGCTCGACGGAGAGGACCGGATCTCCTTGGCACTGGTCTACGCCCAAGTTTGGATGGGTGCCCGCGCATTCGAGGCGGCCGATCTGCTTCTCGCGCGAGCCATCGACACGCTCGAGGCGGTCGCTGCCTGCGAGCCGTTGCGCCCGGTCCGTTCACCGCGGTGGTTCTGTTTGCGTGAGCAGTGGGCCGACGTCCTTACGTTCCGCGGAGCCCTAGCAGAGGCCTGGCTTGCCGTCGAACCCATGGCGGCCACGCACCCCGAGGTCGTCGCGCCCTATCGATTCAACGCCGGGTTCGCGTACGAGGCATGTCAGACCCTGCTGGTCCTCGGACGTGACGACCCTGAGCACTGGGGGGTCCTCGCCGAGATGCTCGAGACGCTCGGCGCCAAAGAGGCGGCGCGAGCGTTCTTCGCAGCGGTGGACGACGCCCCGGGTCCGTTCGACGTGGCGAGCGCTCAAGGTACACTGGAGCACTGCTTCGCTACCTACGGAGACGAGCACCGTTTCGTATGCGACGCACTCTATTGTCTGGCGCTGGCCGAACGTGAGGCAGGCGACCTGGCGGCTGCCGCGGCGAGCACGGAACGTGCGATCGCCGTCTTCGAGCGAAGCAGCGGAGACGCACCACAGCTGGTCAAGCTACTCGAACTCGATCACGAGCTGCGCTCGCCCGGCGTCGACCCTCGCGCGGATCCACGAATCGCGGAGATGCGGGCGCGCTATCGGCTGGATGCTCTCGAAGCATTGCGGCCGTGACCGCCCCGTTCGCGCCTGGCGGCGCGGCCTGGCGGCGCGAGGAACCCTCGCCGCGCCGACCACGGACGAGCGCCGGGTGCACTCAACCGGAGTTTCTGGCCGCGCGCGCGGCCCTGAAACTCTGGATGAACGACACCAGCGCGACGATGGAGCTCAGCAGCATCACGACCACCCTCGCGAGCGCGGCCGTGTCCGATCGCGCGATCGCTCCGCGCAGCGGCATGACGAGCCCGAGGGTGATGAGGAACGTGAGCAGCACGGCGATGTGTGCGATGGCCTTGTTCTCTCTGCGAAGGCCGGGATTGCAAAGCGCGATGGCGACCCCAAACCCCACGGGGATGAAGGCGGTCGCGGAAGGCGATCCGGATCCGAGGTAGCCCCAAAGCCCGAGGACGATGAGGAGGGTGGCATTGACCAAGCTGGCGGTTCCGGGCTTCATGGATGTTTGTCTTCGAAGAGGTCGGTGCAAAAGGCAAGCAAAACGGAGGTCGTTCGAGCCGCAGGATTTTCGTGGCGTTCGAGCCGGCGTTTCGTCTTGACGACGAAAACGGATCTCAATATCATAATGAGCTCTGTCGATGATGCTCCTCGCGCGCAACGGTACGGCCGACGTCCAAGGCGGCCAACGCTACATCAAGAAACTCTGCAAGCATTGGGCGCACAAGCTCGATGTCCGGCCAACTGCCGAAGGTGCCACGATCGTCTTTCCGAAAGAAGCCGACGACCCCGACTACCCGGAGGACGCGATCGCGATCTTCCGCGCGACGGAGTCTCGGCTCGAAGTCCACCTCACCGCGTTCACGCCAACACAGCTCGAGGCCCTCTGTGGTGTGATCGATGACCATCTCGATCGCTTCGCATTCCGCGAGGGCGGCCTTCGCCTCGTATGGGCACCGGTCTAGCAACCCGTGGCGAAAGTCCCACGCAAGGAACAATGTTCACCGCGGGTCGCGGCGGTTCGACACACGATCGGTTTCACTGCAGGATCCCATGCGAACTTCTACGGACGAGCTCAGCTTCTTTCTCAAGGTCTCGACGATTCCCGGTGCCGGCATCGGGGTCTTTGCGCTGCATGACATCGCGAGTGGTGTTTGGCTCGAAGTGATTCCGCGCGGCTACCAGGCGCGCAAGTTCAAGGCGCATGAGCTTCCCGACGAGCTTCGAAGCTATTGCATTGCCAAAGGTAATGATATCTATACATGTCCGCGCCAGTTCAATCGGATGGAGATTGGCTGGTACATGAATCATTCGCCGGAATCGAATGTAGATTGGGACGACGATCTCGACGGCTATGTCTCGACACGCCCGATCCGTGCCGGCGAAGAACTTCTCATCAACTACAACCTGTTCGAAGAGCCGACCGAAAAGAAGAGCGCCTACTATAGCAACGAGTGAGTTCGGAAGGCGGGTCCGAAAGGAGGCAGAGGCCCGGTCGTTGGCGCCTGCGGCTGGGAGTCCTCGAGCGTCCGAAATCCATGGTCTGCTGCGTGGCGTGACCGCGGGGAGCCGAGGACGGCGGCGGTGGTCGAGCATCGAGCCGGGTCCCGAGTTGGGGATCTGGATGGAGGCGAACTGGGGATCGCGGTCGGCGGCGTGAAGCCCTCGGGGACCCGCGCTCGCCGGGCTGCTCAACCCTGTGTCCCTCCATACATCAAGTTCGCCGCTCGTCGCGCTCGCGCCGACGTCGGACGGAAGAACCCACGTACCCGAAGATGACGGCTCATGCTACATTGTAAGGATAGGAAAAGAGATGAGAACTCGTCTTGACGTCATCCGCCCGACTTCCTTGCGCGCAACAACCTGTCTCCTCGCACTGGCCGTCGCCTGCTCCGGCGACCCTCCATCGGACTTCTTCGAGGACGAAGTCACAGGCCACGGCGAGGACGACGGTGAGGACGAGAGCAGCACCGGCGCCACCGATAGTGGCCTCGAGGAGTACGGCGAAACCATCGACCTGGACGTCGACGATGACGCGGACATGGACGAGACGGCTTCAGGGCCAGGCGTCTGCGGCGACGGCGTCTTGGCGGACGACGAAGCGTGTGACGACGGGAACACGGCGTCCGGAGATGGTTGCATCGAGACCTGTCGTGGCATCGAGACTGGCTTCGTTTGCCCGGAGCCCGGACAGCTCTGCCGCGCGTTCGCCAAATGCGGCGACGGTGCGGTGATCTTCCCGGAGCAATGCGACGACGGGAACGTCGCGGACACCGACGGTTGCAACAGTCTGTGCAAGCTCGAAATCGGCTTCAAGTGCGAAGGGAGCCCCAGCGATTGTACGGAGACCATGTGCGGCGATGGCAATCCGGAGGGGGCCGAAACCTGTGACGATGGAAATTCCGTCCCGTTCGATGGTTGCAGCGAGATCTGTCAAGGCGAGCCAATCTGTGCGGGCGAGGGCTGCACGTCGACGTGTGGCGACGGCTTGATCATCGGCGACGAGCAATGTGACGACGGCAATGCGATCACGGGAGATGGTTGCTCGGACGAGTGTCAGTTCGAAGAGGGCTACATGTGCACGCAGGGTTCGCGCTGTCCGGAAGATGAACCGGATTGCCCGCTCGACCTGCCCATCGTCTTCCGCGATTTCGACGAGAGCCACAGCGACTTTCATCTGCCCGAGGACCCCGACAACATCATGTGTGACGGCGCCGCGTTGGGCATGGTCGCCGAGACTCTCGATGATCAAGGCAAGCCGACGTTCGAGTCGGCGCCGGCCAGCGCGTGCGTGGAGAACTTCGCCGACTGGTACGTCGACACGGACGAATCGGCGACGATCATCAGTCGGATCAACCTCTACCCCACCGGGGATGGCTCCTTCGTCAACCGTTTCGGAGACGATGGCGAGCCTTACATCACGAGAGTAGACACGGGCAACGAGCTCCAAGGTTTCGGACAAACGCTCGCCGCCTGCGAGACCGCCTGTGCTTCGCGCGCCCGGGATGGCCAAGAGCCGTTCGAGGGTCAGGGGCATCTGCGCTGCGACGACTTGTGTCGGGACCTCTCGCAAGCGGTCCAGCAGATGACCGACAACCAGCTCAATCAGGCCAATATCCAGCTCAACCAGGCGGAGGACGCGCTAGCGCGGGCCCTCGACGAGACCCCGGATGATGCGGACTTGATCGCGGAGCTCGAAGCGGACGTGGCTGCGATCGAGGAGACCATCGCAGAAATCGAGGCGGAGATTGCCGACCTCGAAATGCAAGCGGCCACGTGTCTGGACGACTGCGAGACGGAGCTTGCCGCGCGTACAGCGGAGTGCTCCGACCAATGCGCCCCCTGTAGCAACAACGCTGCCCAGTTCTGCATTGGCGGCGAAGAGTTGGCGCTCGATGGCGATCCTCTGTTCTTCCCCATCGACGACCACCCCGACGCGCAGACCCCGGCGGCGCAGTACGGCGCTGCGAAGATCCCAGCCCAGATCTACCAGGGCCTCGCTTGGCCGTGGGAAGGGGGCGAGTGCGAAGGTGACTGGACGACGTGCGGTCCCCCGAATCACAACTTCCACTTCACGTCCGAGATCGCCTACTGGTTCGAGTACGAAGAGGGCGTGACCGCGCTCGACCTCACGTTCGTGGGGGACGACGATGTGTGGGTGTTCGTCAATGGACGCCTCGTGATCGACCTCGGTGGCATCCACGTTCCACTCTTCGGACGGTTCAGCATGGCTGCCAACGGTGACGTGGAGCTCACCACCCTCGAGCCCGTCGATCCCGGTGTCGAAGACTCTGGGGGTCCGATCAGCAACAGCACCACCTCGGCGGCGGAGCTCGGGCTCATGGACGGGGGCGTCTACGAGATCAAGGTGTTCCACGCCGAGCGCAAACCCGAAGGCTCGAGCTTCCAGCTCACCCTCTCTGGTTTCGAAGCTCCTCGAAGCCAGTGTGAGGCGAAATGTGGTGACGGCATTCTGGTGGCCGGCGAGCAGTGCGACAACGGTGAAGCCGAGAACACCGGCGGACACAACGGTTGCAACCCCGATTGCACCTTGGCCCCCTTCTGCGGCGACGGGATCGTCCAGGAGGACGCCGGAGAGCAGTGCGACGACAAGGCCCCCGATGCGCCCATGAACTGCGGTGGGTGCCGCATCATCGCCATCGGGTGATGCGCTTTGGCCCTTGGGTGCCTCGCTGAGGCGCCCGGGCCGTCCAAAGCAGAAACAAAAAAGAACGCTCGGCCCGGCCACCACGATGAGGCGCCCGGGCCGTTCTGCGTCCGGGCCCCCGCGTCGCGGTGCGGATGCGGTGTTCGGAGCGCGCGTGAGGTCTTCTGCGTGTCGGGGTCGGGATCCCGGGCGCGCGGGAACGCCATCGTCCGCAGATCCGCTCGCCCCTCGCGTACGAGCGCGACCGCGACCATGCGAGATCGGGAGATGCCCTCGTGGCGACGACGGGGACCCTGCAGATGCAAGGAACCCGGGAGGGTTCACCGTGATCGGTCACGGAGCCATCGTATCTCTCGGGTGCTCTGGACATATGACCGTTTCAAATGATGGGAGGCCGTGATTCCTCGTCGTTGAATCATTCGGAAATGACCATGTACGCTCCGTCGACTGGCGGAATGCCGTGAACCTATGACACGTGAATCGATGCCGCGCGTTCTTGTCTCGATGCTTGCCCTTGCGGGGATCACCGCTTGCAACGCAGCGCCCCTCGCCGCCGCTCAAGAAGGTAGCAGCGACGCGGATACGGGCGAGAATGGCAGTACCACGGAAGATGACGACGACGAATCCTCGGAGGACGACGAGTCTACCGGAGACAGCGCTGACTCCTCTGGGGCCGCCACGGGTGACGCGTCGGGCTCCACTGCGTCGGAGACGACCGAAGCGGGGCCGGATGCGTCGGAGTCCGAAGCGGACTCGACCAGCGCGTCCGAAGTCTCGGGTTCGACCACGGAGGACCCCGCAGCGCACGATCATTGCATCCATGGCCATCATCCGCATCCGAGCGATGCGTTGGCGACCATGCGCGATGGTCCCGCGGATTTCTATCCGCCCGGTAACATGGACCCGGCGATCGTCGATACGACGGTTCAGCCCGAGGTGCTCGACTACATGTACGAGAACTCATGGCAGGTGGCGCACATCGAGTGGCATGCCATCCGAGCCTGCAACATTCCAGGCGGCGGAGGCTCGAGCAAGGTCGATATCTGTAGGTTCACCCAGCTGATCCCAGAGAACCAGAACTGTCAAACAGCAGGCGATGGCTACGAGTTCTTGGTGTTTCACCGCCACATGATCCACGCGCTCAAGCAGCTCTGGCCCAATCACAGCGAGCAGTTCACCGGGTTCGAGACGTTCCCCGACTCGGCGGACGACGTGCCAGAGCAGTGGCGATCGGCCTGGCGGGATTGGGATCCGGAGATCCTCGAGGCAGGCAGAATCGGCGACAACATCGCGGACCCTGCCAACCTGGCCTTGTTCCCCGACGAGGGCGCGCTCGGGTTCTGGTTGCAATGCAACGTCGGCCAGCGCCTGAGCGGCGCGACCAACATGCCGTGGGTGGGCCTTCACTTCGTCCTGCACGCCAAGTGGGCGCGGCCCGGCAACACGACCCACGGTGTCAACAATACCGAGGCCAACATCGACAACTACATGTTCTGGAAACTCCACGGGTGGATCGACAACGTGTGGGAGAAGTACCGGCTCGCCAAGGGCTTGCAGCCCGACGATCCGCAGCTGGTCGCCGACATGACCGCGTCGTGCCACGAGATGGACAGGCTCATCGACATCATCGAGAACGATCGAAGCCCCGAGGAGGTTCCGGACCCCGAGCTTCCCGAGGAATCGGGGGTCTTTCACGAACAGGTGCGACCGATCTTCGAGAGTCAAACGAACCTTTGCAGCGGCTGCCATGCCGAAGCGGGTGCCAACGCCATGCTGACCCTCGGAGGTCACGTGAGCTCGCGTGACATCGTGGAGGGTCTGGTCAACGTCGCGAGCCGCGGTGGTGGTCAGTACAAGCTCGTGGTCCCCGGCGATCCCGACAACAGCTGGCTCTACCTCAAAGCCGCTGGCCTCGCTGAAGCGGCGGGCTGCGAGCTCTCTTCGACCGCCCAGTGCATGACCGGGGTGATGCCACCAGGGATGGGCGACCCCACCGTGACCCCTGCAGAGCTCCAAATCTTGCGGCAGTGGATCCAAGACGGCGCCGAAGGCCCGCCCTGACCGACACCGAACGCTTGGACACGTGGGCGAACGGGATGATCGCTGCGAGAGCGTTCGGCGTCCACGCGCGGTTTGGCCGCCGGCGGGGTTCGGTTCGGCCCACCCCGGCCGGTTGGCGAGCCCTACGGCACGCCTTCGAGGCATCCCTCGGGCTGTTCGCCCACGGTCGGGCACGGAGGGTTGGTCATCGGCGGGAGCACGCCGTCCGGGAGCACGCTGGCTTCCGCGTCCGACGTGCCTCGGTACTCGGCGGCTGCGAGCGCAACCGACGCGAAGTAGTCGTCCATGAGACGCACGGTGCTGATCCCCGTTTGCGGTGCCGGGACCTCTGCGGTCGCGTCTTCGAGCGCGTAGATCACGAACGCGTAGCTATCGTTCTGAGTCGTCGGCATTTCGGGATTGAAGTTCGGACACGGTCCAAAGTAGGCGTAGTCGTTGAAGTTGGACCACTGGCGGGCGCCGGGAATGTCGGTGGAAAGATGTCCGCCTTCCATCTCCGCCGGCAAGGTCGTGGTTTCGGCAGGGATGTCCCACATGACCCAGTGGAACCCGCGATTGTGCGCTTGCTCCGTGGTCGGCGTGCTCTCGATGATCGCGATGTCCTTGAACACCACCGCAAAGCTGCCCGTGCCTTCGGGGGGCGACTCCCAAGTCAACATCGGCGACGCCCCTTCGGGAAAAGGCTGCCCGTCGCACGTGTGCTGGGCGGGGATCGGGTCGCAATAGTCGAAACCTGCGACGGTGAGCTCGAACGAACCATCCCCGATCACGAGGCTCTCGTACTCGTCGCAGGCAAGCGGAGCTGGCTCTCCGGTCTCGGTTCCGCTGCCACTTCCGCTTTCGCTGGATTCCACACCAGCGGTCTCGCTGCCGCCGGTCTCGCCGCTCTCCGAGCCAAGGGTCTCTCCTCCACTCGATCCGCTGGCTTCGGATGCCGACGTGTCAGCTCCGCTGGATTCGCTGCTCTCCAAGCCAGCGGTGCTATCTCCGGAGGAATCCGTGCCAGAAGTTCCGCTCCCTGTGGTCGCCCCGGTCGTACTCGTGCTCCCGGTTGCGCCCGTCGTGCTCGAGGCGCTCGTCGTGCTCGCTGCAGAGGTTTCGGCCGTTGAACTCCCTTGCGTCCCGGTGCTCGAGCTGCTCGTGCTCGAATCGGTTTCGTTGGTGTCATCACCACCACAGGCCACGAAGAACAAGGCCAGGGCTCCTGAAGCGGTCCACGAAATCGTCTTCATCGTGCGGTTCTCCTGCGAAGGTCGTCGTTCAAGCTTCGACGAGCGCATCGGAGCGCATCGAGTCGTGCATGTCAAGCGATGCACTGATTGCACAACTATCGTCCAACGGTGCCGGAATCACGATGCGGTGTTGCGAATCGAGGCATCGGAGCCGTCGCCTCTCGGCACGATCGCAGTGAGGCTCGAGCTCCTGCGCGGAATCGCAGCCCTCGTCGAATCGAGCCTGCAGCTCATGCGGAGCACCAGGCACGCATCCGCTTCCTCCGGAGTCTCCATGCGTGCGTCGAGGCCCCGCGTTCGTTCCGAAGCGAGGCCGTGCGAGCGGCCGTAGATCAGTTCGTCGTCAGCGAGGTCGGCGGAAGGAGATCGAGCGTGCGATCGACCTCATCGAGAGAGACGTCGTAGTCTTCACCGCTCCGCTGCAGGACGACGAACGCGAAGCCGAGCCCGTCGCGATCGCAGATGTGCTTGTAGTTCGGGCAGAAGCGGTCCTGAGGTTGGAGCACGAACAACGTGCCGTCAGGGTCCATCGTGAGCAGGCCGTGGATCAGCTGGCTGCCCTCGATGCCCATGACCACGCGCGCGCCTGCGCAGGTGCGCACGATGGTCGCGACGTCGGTGCGCATGGGATCGAGGATGCGGAAGCCGCGGGTGCGCTGGAGGTGCTCGGCGAGGGCGAGCTCGCCCGTGAGCACGCGCCGCTCTCCGGCGGTTCCGCGCAGGAGGAACACGCCGGGGTGGGGCCGGGCGTCGACTCGGGTACGCAGGGACTCGCGCATGGCCGCAAAGCGCCGATGCTTGTCGCGGTTGTGGCCCGTGTCGTGGAAGAGGATGACTTCCTTGAAGAAGGCGCTCTCGGTGCGGTGGGGTTGCATCCCGAGCCACGCCTCGTAGTCCTGGGCATGCCTCGAGATCGATTGACCCGTGGTGACGGGGGTCCCTTCGTTTTCGGCGAGCCGATAGGTGGCACAGTCATCGAGGAGCCACTGGCCAAACCATGTGTTGCCCGGGTGGGTGCAATAGATGGCGCCGCGCTCGATGGCTTCGTGGAGGCGTAGGCGGGGGACGCGGTGGGTCCGGGGGCGGAGATGCTCGCTCGTGCCCGCGGCGTAGAGCACTCCGTCGAGCAGGCAGGCGTCACGAAACAGGAACGCGCGGGCGGGAGCGTGCTGGATCTCTTCGCCGCCGATCATGCAACGGCGTGGGTGCTCGCTCGAGAACACCCAGCGGTTCACACGGTCCAACTGATCGGGGAGGAACCATGCCCTCGGGGAGCGCATGACGTGGCCGGGCGCGAGGTCCCAACTGCGTACGGCTCGAGCCCGCAACGGCGGGCGGCCCGTTCGGGCGACGGTACGGCCGAGGTCGAGCAGGGGCTCGAACGAGAAGTGTTGATTGCTGGCACGGAGGAGATTCAGCATTCGCGACCTATCGCTGGTAGAGCTGGGTGTGGAGGCGCGGAACCACCCTCGCCCAAGCCTGGTGCGCGAAGTAGTCCATGGCCTCGGGTGGATTGGTGTTGCCCGGCGCCGCGAAGGTTGTGCCGCGAGGGTCGAGCCCGGTGAGCAGTGCAAAGGTGGCGTAAGCGTTCACGGCGGTTCCCATCTCGTTCTGATGGAGGTCGCCGCGGGGGTTGCCACGCGATGCGGTAAGAAAGTGGCGGGGTAGGCCGGGCTTGGGGGGCGAGTCAGCGCAGTCCGCATAGACGAGACCGGCGGGGATGACCGGGATCCCGAGCTCGGTGCCGATCTCGTCGTACGCGGCGGCGAGCTCGTCGATGAATGGCCGCCACGCGAACTCCCAGGTCATGAAGAGCACGGTGCGGGCACCGGCGGCTTGGATGGCCGTGTGGAACTCGCGAACCGCAGCGTGAAAGGCCGTCTTGTCGTCGACGGGCTCGAACTCCTCGCCCTGGAGGACGAACACATCGTACTTGCGCGAGGCCAGAGCGGCCTGCGTGTTCTCGTGGCGCAAGAACTCCGCGAGCGGAAGGTTGCCGAACACGATGTCGGAACCCGTCTCGATGCGGAGCGGGGGCTCCATCGCGGCCCCGAGGTTCTCGACCCAAGTGGGCAAGGGGCGGTCGCCAAAGCCAAAGAAGCTGTTGCCCACGAAGAAGACGGCGTCGCCGTCTTGGACGAGCCGCAGCGTCTGCTCGGCGCTCGGGGGGGCCACGGTCCGGGCGGCGGAAAGGGAGGTCCGCCGCCGCTCAGAGCCACTGGAACCGGCGTCGGTCCGGCAGGCACCTGCGGCCAGGAGCGCCGCGCTGACTGCCAGACAATGGGGACGCCACATCCCGGCCATCCTCGCCGCCCTCGCGGCGACCTGCAAGGGGTTCCGACCGGGTGATGCACGCGCGCACGACGGCCCGGATGCGGTGGTCGGATCCCGCGGCGACTTCCTCGGCTATTGCACGTCGACGTAGAAGTCGATGCTCTCAAGATTGGACACGGGGCCGTTCCAGATCTCGAAACCGACCGCCACGCTGAGGATGTGGGAGCCGGGAATCGTCATGCCGCGCTCCTCGGCGTCGCGGACGAAGTCCATGACGTCGAATTCGAGCGAAGTGGTGTCGTCGCCCTCGGCCCGGACCCAATTGATGATGGGCAGGTTGCCGACTCTGCCGCTCCAGATGTCCCATTCCCCGGGGACGTTCTCGACGGTGACGCGGTTGTGCATCCGGGAGCCGGCGGGCTGTTGCCCGGGTGGCTCGCGCAGCCACACCATCAAGAAGCCGGAGTGCGACTCACGGGTCTCGTCGGTGCCGACCCAAATGTCGTAGGCGGCGTTGTACTCCCCGGAGTTGCCGTTGGGGCTCCACTCCCAGCCGGTGCGCAGCGAGTTGATGGAGTCGATCGACGCGGGCAGGCCACAGGTGCGCGATTTCTCGTCCGAGTACACGCCGCAGAACACGGTGGGGTAGGATGCGGGCTCCCAGTTGGAGCCCTGAGAGCCTTCCATGGAGATGACGGTGAACGAGGTGCCTTCGAACGAGACCTCCTGCGAGCCGAAGTTTGGACCCCAACCGTTGGCCATGAAGAAGTAGCTCTGGCCGCTCCGCGTCACGTTGGCCTTGTGGTAGCGGTTGTCGCTCATCCCAGCGCCACCCTGCTCGCCTTCGCCGAGCCCAGGGACGCTGCCTTCGCTCTCGCTCGATCCGCTCGAACTCGAGGAGGACGAACCGGAAGAGGATCCATCCTCCGCTTCCTCCTCGTCCGCGCCGCCCGAGCTGCCCGAGTCTTCCTCGTTGTCGTCGCCGCTGTCACTATCTTCTTCCTCGCCGTCCTCGTCGGCGGCCGAGGTTTCGGCGTTTCCAGAGTCGCATCCGAGCGGGGCAGCCAGGCATCCAAGGAGAACGACGCGCCCAAAGCGGTCGAGGAATCGCAGCGAGTTCATCACGGGCATAGAACTACGCGGGAATGCACCTGCGGTAAAGTGTCGCGTTCTCCGTGGCGTCGTTTTTGATGCGTTCCCAACACCGTTCTGGGCATTAGCGCTGGCAACGCCCAGGAAGGCGCCAAGGATTCGGTCACGGGCGTTCCGTTGCGGATCCAATGATGAAGGTGTGCGGCATCGCGAGTTCCGGGGGCGTACGGCTACAAGCCGGCGTCCTCTGCGGTTCCCAGCATGAGATTGAGGTTTTGCACCGCTGCGCCCGAAGCACCTTTGCCGAGGTTGTCGAAGCGGGCACAGACCACAATGTGGTCGCCTCCGCCGAACACGAAGAGTTGCATGTCGTTGGTGTCGCGCAGCGCGGTGGGATCGAGACTGCCACCGTCCACGGTCGGGTTTTCCTCGTAGGGCATGACCTGGATGAAACGTTGGCCGGCGTAGTGGTCGCGCAGCGCGGCCCAAACGTCGCGCGCGTGGAGCGAGCTCCGTCGCGACCCCGCGAGCAAGGGCACGCAGACCAGCATTCCACAGGGGAAGTTGCAGACCACGGGAACGAACGTGGGGGCGACCGAGAGCCCCGCGTGCGCCTGCATCTCGGGCAGGTGCTTGTGCCATAGGCTCAGCGCATAGGGGCGGGCGCCGGCGGCCGCCTCAGGGCTCCCAGGGGCCTCGTAGGCGGCGATCATGGCTTTGCCTCCACCCGTGTATCCGGTGAGTGAGGTGCATGCGAGCGCGGTGTTCGGATCGACGAGGCCGCGCGCGACGAGCGGGGCGACGAGCGCGATGAACCCGGAGGCGTGGCACCCGGGGACCGCGACCAAGGTGGCGCTGGCGATGCGGCGACGTTGATCGCTGCCGAGCTCGGGCAGGCCGTAGACCCACGCGGAGTCCGTGCGATGGGCCGTGGACGCGTCCAGGATCCGCGTCGTGCGGTTGCCCTGGGAGACGAGGCTCACGGCCTCGCGCGCGGCGTCGTCCGGGAGGCAGAGGATCGCGAAATCGGCGGCGTTGAGCATGGCACGGCGCGCCTGGGGGTCCTTGCGCCGTGCCTCGGGGATGACGAGCAACTCGATGTCACTGCGCCCTGCGAGCCGCTCGTGGATCTTGAGGCCGGTGGTACCGGCGTGGCCGTCGACGAAGACCTTCGCTGTCATGGTCGCTCCGAAGGCGATGGACTCTACCGCCGGACGCCATGGCTCGTCGAGGTCGCGTCAGAAACGACCCGAGACCATCACGGTGCCGCCGTGTTGGGTGGACGAGGCGCCCACCGAATAGCGCTGGACCTTGCGGCGATGCGCGCGAGAGAGGCGAATGATCCCGGCGGTCGCGAGCCCGAAGCCGACGCCTTGGACCACGCCTGCCAAGCCGGTGAACCACGCTCCGGTGGCCGTGTCGGCTTTCCCGATCGCGGACCAAGGTCCGATGATGGGGATCAGCATGCGCTTCCCGTAGGCTTCCATGCGCTCCTCGTCCTCTTCGTTCGTGCTGGGGTCGTCGGCCAAGTCGATGCTGGCGACGCCGGCGAGGGAAGAGCTGATGTAGCTGACACCAAACATCGCGAGGCCTGCCGATGTGAAGGCGATGCCGGAGCGGCGATCGGGGTCACGAGGTGGCTTGGCGGGTTTGGGCGGGGGCGGCGGGGGAGGTGCCACCACGGGTTGGGGCGCCAGGGTGGGGGGCGGCGCCACGTAGTGGACCGTGGGACCCGGCTGCGGCTGCGGCTGCGGCTGCGGCTGCGGCTGCGGCGAGGCGGTGCCGTCGAAGTTTGGTTGGATGAGGGGGGTTGGCGCGGGGGCGGGGGCTGGCGCGACGGGGGCTGGCGCGACGGGAGCGACGGGAGCGGGAGCGGGAGCGACGGGAGCAGGCGCCGGAGCGGGCGCGTAGGGCGCGGGTGCCGGCGTGTAGGGCGCGGGTGCCGGCGCGTAGGGTGCCGGAGCGGGAGCGACCGGCGCCGGTGCTGGGGCGGGGGCGACCGGCTGGGCCAACGCAAGGCAAAGGAGGGCGGCGATCGGCGACGTGGACATGGGCACCCCACGAATGTGCAAGCGGCTCGCCACTTCCGTGACCAGGCAATTGCCCGGCGAAACGGGAGAAGCGGGGCAGGCCCAGCCCGTTTGGGCGATGCACTCCGCGACACGTGACCGCTGCGCGTTGCAGCCTGCAACGGTGCCTTCGAAGGGCGAATCAGAACCGGCCGCGCACGGCGACCCCGCTCGAGCCCACCGAGAGCGCGACAGGCCGCGATGCTGGGCGACGTCTCGCGGAGTTGATGAGGATCGCGATGCCGAGCGTGGTGAGGGCGGCGCCCGCCAGGCCGAAGCCGAGGACGTGCCACTCCGTGCTCCACAAGCTGCGGCAGTCGCCATCTTCGTCCTGATTGGCGCCCGAACAGGCGTTCCCGAGCTCGTAGGGCCGGTCGCGGATCGCGGCGAAGGCGATCGCCGTACCGATGCTCGCGAGGCCGACGCCGAGCGAGACCCAACCCCACGGCCGGGGCGGCAACCGGCTCGGCACCTTGTCGAGGTCGAAGCTCAGCGATTCCGAGACGCCGTCGACGAAGGTGACCTCGCGCTCGACGGCGATGTAGCCCTCCGCGCTGACCCGGAGCACGTGCTTGCCCGCGAGCACCGAGCGTTCGAGCGGGGTCGTGCCGACGACCTCGGCGTCGATCGAAACGATCGCACCGCTCGGCGAACTCACGACGGAGAGCATGGCGGGGCCCTGCGCCAAGGCCTCGAGCTTGGTGCGCAGCGTGGCGGCGGCCGTCTCGAGCAGCGCGACGACATCCGAGATTCCGCAGATCTCGCAGCCCTCTTTGCTATGGGCGATGGGACGCCCGGTCGCGCCGTCCAGCAGCGTGACCTCCACGTCGAAGTCGCGCTCGACGGCGACGACCCGCGCGTGCACGAGGTGGGTGGCATCCTGCTCGCGAGCCACCTTCTGCCAGCACTTTGGGGTCTTGCAGGCGGTCTCTCGTTCCGGGTCCGGGGCGACCACCGCGAACTGGCCGCGCTGCAGTCCCGCGACGAACGCCTGCATCAGGGTGGTGCGATCGGTCGGCGCAATCTCGCCTCGGACTTCGAGCGGCGTGACGACGGCGCGCAGCTCCCCTGCTTGGCCGGCTTTGGCCGCGGGCGCTTCGACCTGCGCGGACGGGGACGGGCTCGCGGATGCGCTCTGCGAAGCGTTCGCACGCGCGGCGCCTGGAGGCCCCACCAAGGCCACGCTCAGGCCGAGTGCCACCGAAGCCCGAACGAATCGCGCCATGGGTTGGCAGCGTACCACGGGCCTCCGCCGCCAAGACGTGTTCAGTTTGGGTCTTGGGCGCCGGCAGCCGAGCCGTCGCCCACACGGCCTTGTCGCTGGTAGATCTCGACCCAGCGTTCGTGCTCGGCGACGGACTTGCTGAATTGGTGGGTCCCGTCGTTGCGGGCCACGAAGTAGAGGAAGCGCGACTGTTTGGGCTGGAACACGGCTTCGAGCGCGGCTCGACCCGGGTTGGCGATGGGCCCGGGCGGGAGGCCCTCGTGGGCGTAGGTGCTGTAGGGGTTCTCTTGGTCCCGCAGATGGATCCTGCGAATCCGGCCCTCGAATTGCTGGCACGCCTCCGACTTGGTCACCGGCACGGTGCAGCCGTAGACGATGGTGGGGTCGGTCTGGAGCAGCTTGGGTTGAAAGCTCGCGAACCGCAGCCGGTTGAGGAACACGCCGGCAATGAGCGGGCGCTCGTGCGGTGCACCGGTCTCTTTCTCGACGATGGACGCGAGGATGACGATCTCGCGGTCCTCCCACCCGAGCGCGCGTTCGAGCAGATCGCCGGCGTCGCGATGGCGCCGCTGCAGATCCGCGAACACCTGGCGGTGGCGGGTGACCATTTTCTCGAGGATCTCTTCCGGGGCGGCGTTGCGGCGAAACTTGTACGTATCCGGGAACAGGTAGCCCTCTACGGTTTCGCCCTCGATCCCGAGCTTGGAGAGCAGCTGCGGGTTCCGCATGGCGGCCTCGAGCGCGGCGGCGTCCGAAAGGCCCTTCTCCGCGAGGATCCGGGCGACATCGAGGATGTTCTTGCCCTCGGGGATCGTGACGCGGATCTCCTCTGCCTTCTGTTTGCGCGCGAGCTCCTCCACGATCTCCCGCGGGGTCATGTCACCGCGAAAGGCGTGGGGCCCCGCCGTGGTCTTGCGCGCGGCGCCCTCGTGGAGGACGAACACCTTGAACAGATTGGAGTCTTCCTTGGGGATCACGCCGTGCTCGACGAGGAGCGCGAGGACCTCGGGGAAGGTGGCACCCGAGGGGATCTCGACGTCGATGGTGGCCGCGCTCCCCTTGCCGGGCGCGTCCGGGTACGCCATCCACGAGGCGTAGACGTCGTACGCGAGTTTGACCCCGATGCCTGCGCCCGCGAGCACGGTGAGCAGCGCCAGGTGTTGTGGCAGGCGCGAGCGACGGGGTTTCCACCAGGGCACGGGGGATCGCTTCACGGGAGGCGCTCCTGCGCGGCGACCTGCGCGTCGAGCCAACCTTGGAGGATGAACTGCGCCGCCGCGGCGTCGATCCGCTGCTTGCGTTTGGCTCGCGAGAGATCGGCCTCGAGCAGGGTTCGCTCCGCGGCGGCGGTGGAGAAGCGCTCGTCCCAGAGCTCGAGCCGCGCGCCGGCGGGCAGCAGCGGCCGCAAGACCTCGACGAAGCGCAGGACGGCTCGAGCCCGCCGACCCTCGCGGCCGTCGAGCTCGAGGGGCAGGCCGACGACGACGGCTTGGACGCCCTCTGCCGCGGCACGGCCCGCGACCTCGCGGGCGTCGTCCGCCTGGCCCTGGCGCTGCAGCACCGTCCACGCCGATGCGAAGCCGCCTTCGGCGTTGCAGAGCGCCAAACCGATGGTCTTCGACCCCACGTCGAGCCCGAGCGCGCGCATGGACTCGCACTTCTAGCAGGATGCGGCGGGGATCTCTAGAAGCGGGCTGCGAGCCCGCCCGTCCAGGTCCCCTCGCGGGTGCGGCCGAACGAGGGCACCACCACGCGGGCCTGCGCTGCAGAGAGGGCTTCGCGGCCGGCGCGTGCTTCTCGCTTGAGGACGACGCCGCGCGCTGCGAGCGGGCCTCCGATCGCCAGCAGCACCGCGCCACCGACCATCACCGGCACCCACACCTGCGTCCCGACGTCGGTCTCGTCGTCGAGCGTGCCGAGCACCGCTCCGCCGATGAGGGCCGCGGCACCCAGCACCACCAGCGGCGCGCCGGCACCGAGGAACTGTCGACTGCGGCGCTCGAGCACCTCGGGGTCGACGGTCGGTGCTTCCATGGCGGCCGCGACGTCTTCATCGAGCGCTTCGGTCGAAGAGGTGTCGATGATGTATTCCGTTTCGCTGTCGGCGACCCGCGTCTCCCCGGAGGCTTCTTGTGGCGCGGCGACTTCGGCCTCGGGGGTCTGTGGGACGTCCACGTGATCGGGGATCGTGTCTTGTTCGGGCGCGAGCACTGCGGAGGCCGGCGCGGGGGTGCGCTCGATCGGTTCGGCCGGGGCTTGGGTGCGCGCGTGCACCGGGGCAGCGAGCGCGCCCGCGAGGACGAGCGCAGCTGCAGGGGACATCGAGCGAAACAGCGAGGGACGGCGATCCCGGAGCATCGTGGGGCGGAAGCTACCCGACCTCGCCACGCGCCGGCCAGCGACAAGCGCTTGGGTTCGAGCGCCGTAGGCGTGAGGCGGCCCGCCTCGATCACCCGCATCGCGAACGCGCGGTGCATTGTCACGCAGATGTCATCGAGGTGCGTCTCGGTTGCCGCCAGCCTGAGGCCGCGATGCGCAGCCGCGGCCCGCGCGCAAAGAGCGATCTCCTTGGGCTCGAACTGCAACGGCCCCAAAGCCAGGCCGACAGTGGTTGGTGTTACGGTCCTCCTCCCTCGTGTCCGCGCAATCCCCCTCGTCCGAGAACCTCGACGCCGCCCTCGCACGGTTTGGGTTTTCGGCGTTCCGGCCCGGCCAGCGCGAGGCCGTGGAAACGCTGCTGACGAGCCATCGCCTGCTGCTCGTCGCGCCCACGGGCGGGGGAAAGAGCCTCACGTACCAGCTCCCCGCAACGATGCTCCCGGGGGTCACGCTGGTCGTCTCGCCCCTCATCGCGCTCATGCACGATCAGGTCGCGAGCCTCGAGCACCTCGGGATCCCGGCGACCTTCCTGGCGGCGACGCTCGCAGGGGACGAGGTGCGTGCGCGGATGGCCGGGATCTTGGCCGGTCAGTACAAACTCGTCTACGTCGCGCCCGAGCGGCTCGTCCACGCGGGTTTCCGGAGCTTGCTGGCGCGCGTGCCCGTCTCGCTCGTGGCGATCGACGAGGCCCACTGCATCAGCGAGTGGGGCCACGACTTTCGCCCAGAGTACATGCAGCTCGGCCAGTTCATCCGCGCGACCGAGCCCCCCCGCGTGCTCGCGTGCACGGCCACGGCCACCCCGGTCGTGCGCGACGAGATCCTCTCGAAGCTCGGCTTGCCACCGGACACGCCCCAGATCGTCCGCGGTTTTGCGCGCCCCAACCTGAATCTGCGCGTGCTCGAGCTGCGTTCGGCGAAGCAACGCGGGCCCATCGTGGATGCGCTGCTCGAGGAGGCGCTGGGGGGGCCAGCGCGCGCCAAGGGGACGGCGATCGTCTACGCCCCCACGCGCAAGGCGACCCAAGAAGAGGCGCAACGGCTCAAGGAGCTCGGCTGGAGCTCGGCCGCCTATCACGCGGGCATGGACGGCACGCATCGCGAACGCGTGCTGCGGAGCTTCATGGACGGGCGGCTGGAGGTCATCGCGGCGACCAACGCGTTCGGCATGGGGATCGATCGTGCGGACGTCCGCGCCGTCGTCCACCTCGCGCCACCGGGATCCATCGAGGCCTACTACCAGGAGGTCGGCCGCGCGGGACGGGACGGTGAGCCTGCGTTCGGGCTCCTGCTGACGACCCCCGCCGACGTGCCGTTGCGACGTCGCCTGCTCGAGCGCGGCGCCGAGGAGGCCCCCGCCGATGCCGGGGCGATCCTCGAGCACAAGTGGAACCTCTTCCTCGAGCTCATGCGTTGGGCGGAAGGCGGCAGCTGCCGGCACGATGCGATCCTGCGCTACTTCGGCGATGACGCGGAGACGCTGCACGGCTGTGGTACGTGCGATGTCTGCGTGTCGCTGCACGATGGGGACGGGCGCAGCGACGAGGAGGTGGCGGTCATCGTACGCAAGGCGCTCAGCGGGGTTGCTCGCGTCCATGGGCGCTTTGGGTTGATGGCAGCGGCGAAGCTCTTGCGCGCCCAAACCGACGCACGCCTCGAGCGGGCGGGGCTCGATCAGACCCGCACGTTCGGAGTGCTCCGCGAGCACTCCGAGGAATGGGTCGTCCGGCTGTTGCGGCGCTGCGTCACCGCAGGTTGGGTGGATTTCCATGGCACGGAGCACCCCGTCGCCGTGCTCACGGACGACGGCAAGGCCGTGATGAAGGGCCAACGCCCGGCGAGGTTGCTGCTACCTGTCTCGGGCGAGCGGCGCGCTGGCACACCTGCGAACGGACGCGCGGCCAAGGCCGGCGCACGTCCGGACGACGCCGAGCTCGATGGCGACAGGCTGCGCCTGTTCGAGGAGCTGCGGACGTTTCGCCTGGAGCGGGCCAAGCTCGATGGCGTTCCACCGTACGTGGTTGCGAGCGATCGAACGCTGCGGGACATCGCCAACTTGCGGCCGCGCGACCGCGGCGAGCTGGCGATGGCGCATGGGATCGGTCCCGCGAAGCTCGACAAGTACGGCGAGGACATCTTGCGTCTCGTCTCGCGTCACACGTCGCAAGCACCGGCGCTCTGACGCGCGCGGGAACAACCGCGCCGTCAGTCTTCCAGCGGTTTGTGGGTGAGCTCGTCGTAGAGATCCTCGGGCGCGACCCCTTGCTCGAGCGAGGCGTTGGCGCGCTCGAGCTCGTCTTCGATGAGCAGGCGAAAGTGCAACAGCGGGACGGCGCCCTCGAGCGGGCGCCCATTGATGAAGTAGGCGGGGGTCCCCGAGACGCCGAGCTGCATCGCGAGCTCGAGGTCGGCCTCGATGCGGCGATCGATCGCCGGGCTCTGCATCGCGCGCTTGAACTCTTTGAGGTCCAAGCCGACCTCGCGCGCGATCTCCTGGAGATCGTCCTCGTCGAAGCGAGCCTCACGGCGGTAGAGCGCGTCGTGATACGCCCAGAACTTCCCCTGCGCGTGCGCGGCCATCGAGGCGCGCGCCGCCACGAACGCGTGGCTATGGAACTGCAGCGGGCTGTGTTTGAAGACGAGCCGGACCTTACCGGGGTAGAGCCGCTCGAGCGCCTCCAAGGTCGCGTGGCCGCGCGCGCAAAACGGGCACTCGAAGTCCTCGAACGCGACGATCGTGAGCGGCGCGGTGGCGGGTCCGCGCGTCGGGGATTCGCTCACCGGAACGACGTAGACGCCATCGGGGTCGAGCCCCTCGCTGCCCTCGGCGTATTCGACGCGACGCCAGCCGTCCGCGATCGCGTGATCGTAGAGCTTCTCGGGGGCGATGCCTTGCTTGCGCCACTCTTGGGCGCGCGCGAGCTCCTCGTCGATGATCGTCGCGAACTCGCCCAGGGGCTTGGCGCCCGCGACCGCGCGGCCGTTGATGAAGAACGTGGGAGTGCTCGTGAGCCCGAGCCGCCGCGCTTGCCGGAGGTCTCGCCGGATCTCCGGGCCGTATTCGAGCGTGTCGATGTCGCGGAGCACTCGGTCGACATCGAGCTCGGCGGCCGCGGCGTACTGCAGGAGCCGCTCGGGGTCGAGCCCCTGCTGACTGAAGAGCAGGTTGTGGAACTCCCAGAACCGCCCTTGGGCTTGTGCGCTGCGAGCCGCCATCGCGGCCACCAGCGCGTGCGGGTGCATGTCTAGGGGAAACGCTTTGTAGGCGATGCGAACCTTGCCGGCGTAGCGCCGCTGCAGCTCGAGCAGAGTCTCGTAGCCCTGCAAGCAAAACGGGCATTCGAAGTCGCTGAACATCACGATGGTGACGGGTGCATCGTCGGGTCCCAGACGAGGCGCATCCCCGAGGGCGACGAAATAACGCTCCGGCTCCGTCGAGGCTTCCTCGTCGACGGCGAACGGAGGCAAGCGATCCGCATCGCTGGCGCGTGCTTGCGGCGGAGCTTCGGGCGGATCGCTCGAAGGCTTTGGCTTGCAGGCAAACAGAGCGCAGGCCACCCAGCAGGCCGTAGCAGCGAGAGGCTCCTGACGCAGTCGCGACATCGTCGGGCCCTTGTACGCTGAATTGCTCGGCAATGCTACGCTCGGAGCCACTGCGGGGACGATGCGCGAGGTCGAGTGTTGCGGGGTGTGCCATTCCTACGACGGTCAGCGCGACGCCGTCACGGAGCTCTCGTTCCGGGTGCGCCGCGGGGAGGTGCTCGCGCTCATCGGTCCCAATGGCGCAGGCAAGAGCACGACCTTGCGCATCCTCGCCACGCTCCAGCAGCCCGATCGCGGCACCGTGTTCTGGGATGGCGAGAACGCGTGGAGCTCGAGGTACGCCCTGCGCCCACGCATCGGATTCCTCGGCGACGGCACGGCGCTCTATCCGGCCATGACCGCCAAGGACTACCTGACGTTCTTTGCCGAGTGCTACGGACAGACCGCGCGGCAGGCCGCCGAACGCGTCGCGGAGCTCCTCGCACGCTTCGATCTCGCCTCCAAAGCCGGAAGCCGGATCAGCGCGCTCAGCAAAGGCATGCGCCAAAGGTTGGCGATCGCTCGTACGCTCGTCCACAGCCCGGAGCTCCTGCTCCTCGACGAACCTGCAGACGGTCTCGATCCGCTCGGGCGCCGTGAGCTGCGAGAGATCCTCCGCCAGGAGGCGCGGAGTGGCGTCGGCATCGTGGTGAGCTCGCATGTCCTTCGCGAACTCGATGGCTTCGTCGATTCCGTCGCGCTGCTCCAACGCGGCCGCGTGGAGGTCCATGGCACGATCCAGGAGGTCATCGCGCGCTACGAGGTGGGCCGCCGAGTGCACGAGATCACGGTCCTCCACGGTCTGTCGCGCGCGCTCGAGATCTTGCGGGGCCACGAAGGGCTCATCGAAGATGTCTCCCCCACGGAAGGCTCGGAGGACGCAGGGGTCGTCCGGGTCCGGATCCATGGCGACGAAGAGCGCGCGGCCCGGCTGCTGCGAGCCCTCATCCTGGCGGATGTGGAGGTGAGCGCGATGGCGCGGTTGCGGACCGACCTCGAGGACGTCTACCAGAGCCTCGGGCGGGACGAAGTCTCCTGACGTTGCCTCGGTGGGCCGTCGCGGGGGTAGGGAGGGTCTACGGCGCGGTTGGAAAATGCGGCGCGTACACCGCGATAGAATCGTCCAAGCGTCTGGAATCCCACGGGTTCCACCTTCGGTACCCCCGTGGTGACCGTTTTGCTGTATTCGACGGCGAACGGAGCACCCTCCTATGGCTATGGCGACGACCGCTGGGAAACACGCAAGGGACGAGCTCGATACTCGGGCGATCCGGACGCTCGCGAGGACCCTCTACCGGCGCATGCAGGCCGAGGGCTACACGGGCGAGCACATGGTCGACTTTGCGTCCACGATGCTGGATCTCGTGCGCGAGGACTGGAAGGGCAGCGCCGCCCGCTGACCGGCGGGCGAAGAGCCTAGTCCCCGGCCAACGGCCGCGCGCGCTCGGCCCCAGTCAAAGGCGAGTCGAACCCGTCGAAAGTCAGTCGACCGGGAGCAACTTTCCGGTGCCCGGGGTCGCAGGCCGGCTCGAGGTCAGCAGGGGCGTATCGCCCTTGGTGTTGTTGCGCACGCCGGGAGCGACCGGGTTGGGTGCGGCGACGGGCTCCGGGGCCGCGGTAGGCGGTAGTTCCGTGGTGGTAGGAACGGGCTCGGGCTCGGTGCCTCTCGGCCGGACCGGCGACTTGCGACTCCGGGATGTGCGACGGTCGTCTGGTTCATCCACGGGCGGCGGAGGGGGCATCTCTGTGCTCGCCGATGCGGGCTCTGGGGGCCTCGCCATCGCCGCGGCGACCTCTTCGCGGACGCGCTGGAGGCCCGAGGTCGCCAGCGCGTGGTCGGGCACGAGATCCAAGACGTCCAGGTAGGCATCGATCGCGGCCTGGTGATTCCCCTGAAGGTGAGCGCGTTCGGCATCGCGGAGGCGCTGGGAGACGACCTCCTGCGTCGTCACGAGCGGCGCGGCCGTCGTGGCCGCGACGGCTGCATGCGCGACCGGGGCGGTGGTCGTGGCCTGCGCGTCGTGGGGTTCCGTCTCCGGACGAGCGCGGGTCACAAACACGGCGGCACCGACCGCGAAGGCGGCGGCGGTCACCCCGAGTCCGATCCACCAGGCGCCGCCACGGGGAGGGGTCGCGCGCGGCGCAGCTGCGGCGACCGGGGCATTGGCGGGCGCAGGCGCCTGATCTTCGGTCGTCTCGCGGACCGTTTGCGACGCCGTCCGATCGAGCGCCGCAGCCGTGGGCGAGGGGCGCGACGCCGCCGGCCCGGACGGCGACTCATGCAGCGGGTACTGATCGCTGAACTCCCACGCAGGGCTCGTTGGATTGGTCCCGCGTCGTGCTGCCCGGGGCAGACGGAAGAGGTGCGCCGGAACGACATCGATGAGCTCTTCCACCATGGCGTTCGCGTCCTCCGGCCGCGCGTCCGGGTCTTTGGCCAGGCAGCGGTGGATGAGGGTGAACAGCCCGGGTGGAATCGCAGGGTCTTTGATGATGGACTCGAGCGGGGGAGGCTCGGCGTGAAGCGTGTTGGCGATGAGCGCCTCGTGCTCCGTGCCCGCCAGCGGAAGCCGACCCGACAGCATGCGATAGAAGAGCACTCCGAGCGCGTACACATCGCCCCGGAGATCGTACTCGGCCCCGCGCAGCACCTCTGGCGCGATATAGCCGGCGGTGCCGAGCACATGCGTGGTGGTGATGGGGACCTCGCCTTGACGGACTTTCGCGAGCCCGAAATCGAGGAGCTTCACGAAGTTGCGGCGGCCATGCTGCTCGCACAGCATGACGTTCGAAGGCTTGATGTCGCGGAGCAGCACGTCGCGCGAGTGGGCATAGCCCACGCCCTTCAGGATCTGCGAGGCGATGGGGACGAAATCGCGGAAGCCGAGCTTCTTGGAGGCCTCGAGGACGTTGAGCAGGAGCTCGCCGTCCACGTACTCCATCACGAGGTAGCTCAGCTCTTCCTCGCGGCCGTAGCCGAGGAAGTGGACGATGTTCGGATGATCGAGCGCTTGCAGCCGACGAGCCTCGCGCTCGAAGCGAGCGACGGCTTCTGCGTCGTCCCGCAGGATGGGCGCGATCATCTTGATGACGACTTCTTTGGGCGAGCCTTCGCTACGACGCTGGTCGTGGGCGAGATAGACGACGCCCATGCCACCCCGGCCCAGGAGTTGGGTGATTGTGTATCGCCCGTTGACGACTTGACCGATCATCGGACTCACAGCGGCTCGCGGCTCCATCCCGAGGCTCTCCCAGCATCGAGAAGACTGACCAACCCAAAGAGACCCAGTGAACGGCGGCAAGCTCCGGGGGAGAGCCGAGTACGGAGACTGACCACGCGAACGGGCACTCTAGCATGTTGCCGTCGAAAACAACACCTGCGGGACCTCCAGGGGCGCACAGCATGGTCGCTCTGGCCTGTTCTGGACTCTCCTCCCGCGTTAGAGCAGCTTCCCCCACATTCCGGGCAGCTTCCCGCCCGTTTCGGCGGGAGCGGGCGGCCTATTCGGCGACGTTGCGCGAGCCGACATCGCGTTCCTGCGCTTGCACCACCGTAAGCGCGGTCATCAGAACGATATTGTCGACGTCACAATCGCGTTCGAGCACGGTGACTGGATACGCCATCCCGAGCAACACGGGTCCTACGACCTGAATGTGTCCGAGCTCGCGCAACAGCTTGTAAGCGGCGTTCCCCGCGTCCAGGTTGGGGAACACGAGCACGTTTGCAGGGCCCGTGAGCTGGGTGAAGGGGTACGACTGCTGCTGCAGTGAGTAGTTCACCGCCACGTTGGCTTGTAGCTCACCTTCCACCTCTAGGTCCGGGCGGCGCTGGCGGAGCAGTTTGGTAGCGTCGGAGACTTTCGCGGCCTGGGGATGCCGGACCGAGCCGAAGCTCGACATGCTCAGCATCGCCACGCGCGGCTGGACCTCGTAGGTCTTGGCCGCATCGGCCACCATCTCCGCGATATCCGCGAGCGCTTCCGCATCTGGGTTGATGTTCACCGTGGTGTCGGCAAAGAAGATGAGGCCGCGGGGGCGATGCAGCATGACGTACATCCCCGCAGTCCGGCGGGCTCCCGGCGCGAGGCCGAGGATCTGCAACGCGGGTCGAACGACCTCCGGGTAGCTCAGGTTGATCCCCGAGACGATCCCATCCGCGCGGCCCTCGGCGACCATCATCATGCCGAAGTGGCGGCGATCCAGCATGCGCATGCTCGCGTCTTCGAACGTGATCCCCTTGCGCTTGCGGCGGTCATAGTAGTGCTCGGCATAGGTGGAACGCTGTTCATCCGTCGCCGGATCCACGATGTCGACGCGCGAAGGATCGAGACCCACATCGTGCTCGTCGATTGCGGCCAGAATCTCGTCGCGATTTCCAAGCAAGATCGGTCGGGCGATGTTTTCGTCCACGAGGATCGCGCAGGCGCGCAGGATCTTCGGGTGCGCACCCTCGGGAAACACGATGCGCCGCGGCCGGGCCGCAGCTTGGCGCAGGAACTTGCGGATCACCGCCGACGACTGGCCAAGCAAACCGCGCAGGTGTTCGAGGTACGACTCCCGATCGTAGGGGATCTTCGCCACGCCGGACTCCACGGCGGCTTCCGCCACGGCGGGCGCAACCCAATGGAGCACGCGAGGATCGAACGGTTTGGGGATGATGTACTCGGGGCCGAACGAGTAGGTCGCGCCGTAGGCGAGGTTGACGATGCTCGGGACCTCCCGCCGGGCGAGATCGGCCAACGCTTTGGCCGCGGCGACCTTCATGGCCTCTGTGATCGTGCTGGCACCGACATCGAGCGCGCCACGGAAGATGAACGGGAACCCGAGTACGTTGTTGACCTGGTTGTTGTAGTCGCTGCGCCCCGTCGCCACGATCGCGTCGGGACGGGCGAGCTTGGCCTCCTCGTAGCCGATCTCCGGGTCCGGGTTCGCCAGCGCGAAAATGATGGCACGCGGGGCCATCGCCTGGATCATCCGCGCGTCCACGAGCCCGCCTTTGGAGAGGCCCAGGAACATGTCGGCGCCTTCGAGCGCGTCGGCGAGCGTGCGCGCCGAGGTCTTGCGCGCGAACTCGGCCTTGCTCGGGGTCATGTGGGCCGTTCGCCCCTCGTAGAGAACGCCGACCGAATCGGCCATGAGGACGTTCTCGGGCCGAACACCGAGGCTGATGAAGAAGCGCGCGCAGGCGATGGCCGAGGCCCCGGCTCCGCTGACGGCGACCTTGATTTCACCGAGCGCTTTGTCCTGAAGCAGCGCCGCGTTGAGCAGCGCCGCCCCGGAGATGATCGCGGTGCCGTGTTGGTCGTCGTGGAACACGGGGATCTTCATGCGCTGGCGCAGCTTCTCCTCGATGTAGAACGACTCGGGGGCCTTGATGTCTTCGAGGTTGATCCCACCGAACGTGGGCTCGAGCGCGGCGACGACCTCGATGAACTTGTCGGGATCTTGGGCGTCGATCTCGAGGTCGAACACGTCGATGTCGGCGAACTTCTTGAAGAGCACGCCCTTGCCCTCCATGACCGGTTTCGCGGCGAGCGGGCCGATGTTGCCGAGCCCGAGCACCGCCGTTCCGTTGGTGATCACAGCCACCAGGTTGCCGCGCGCGGTGTAGCGCGAAGCCGCGGAGGGGTCCGCTTGAATCTCGAGGCACGGCTCGGCGACCCCTGGGGAGTAAGCGAGGGAGAGATCCCGCTGGCTCGTCAGGGACTTGGTGGCAATGACCTCGATTTTTCCCGGGCGACCATGGGCGTGGTAATCGAGGGCTTCTTTGCGCCGAACCTTTCGCATGGCGGGACCATAACCGGCTCGTTCACAGAGGGCGAGGGGCACGGCGCGGCAAGGAGATCGTGAACATGGCGCCACCCTCGTTGTGGACCCGAATCTGACCTCCGTGCATGTCGACGATTTTGTGCGCGATGGCCATGCCGAGCCCCGTTCCCTCCTCTTTGGTCGTAAAGAAGGGTTCGAAGATCCTCGGCAAGATTTCCGGCGGGATCCCGGGGCCGTTGTCGGCGACGAAGAGGAGGGCCCCTGCGCCGTCCGGTTGCACGCCGATCTCCACGCTGCCGCGACGTTCTTCACGCGTGTCGTGCACCGCGTCCATCGCGTTGCGAACGAGGTTCAGGAGGACCTGCTTGAGGCGCTCGACGTCCGCCTCCACGACGACCGCGGTGTCGGGCGAGGACACGACGAGCTGGATGTTTCGTTCATCCGCCAGCGGCTGTAGGAGTTTGCGCACCTGATGAGCGACGGGCACGAGATCGACGGTGGCGAGGTTCAACGCTTGCGGGCGTGCAAACGCCAGGAAGTCGGAGACGAGGTGTCCGAGCCGCGTGATCTCCTGCTGCACGGTTTGCACGGGCTCGCGCAATTTTGGATCGTCGCCAAATCGTTGCAGACGGCGCTCGAGCAGCTGTAACTGCAGGCCCGCGGCGTTGAGGGGGTTGCGGATCTCGTGGGCCAGACCCGCCGAGACGGTGCCCACGGCCGCAAGTTTTTCCGCCAGCCGCGTCCGAGCCTCGAGGTCTCGCAGCTCGGTGACGTCCAGACCCGAGGCGTAGATCCGCGTTTGACCCTCCGTGCAGAGGGCGGCGAGGCGCCAGCTGATCGCGCGCTCGTCGATCGCTCCGTCGGGAAAGTGCTGCAGGAGCGCTGTGTCGACGCTGTGCCCACCCTCCTTGCTCCGGGCAGCGTCGCAGGCCGCCCGCATGGTCTCGCGCTCGCGCGGAGGGACGAACTCGTCGACCCAGCGGCTGCCGATGATGCGCGACAAGGGCAGTCCCGTGGCCACCGCGACGGCAGGGTTCGCCTGGATCACGTTGCAGTCTTGGTCCAGCACCAGGAGCAACGCCTGGACGGTATCGACGAGGGTACGGAGCGCGGTCTCCCGCTGCTCGATCACGGTTTGTAGCTCCGCGGCACGTTTGCGCAGCCGCACGCGCTCGTATGCGCGGCCGACCGTCGCGACGAGCTCCTCGGAGTCGAAGGGTTTGAGGATGTAGGCGAAGGCGCCCGCCTTGACCGCCTCGACGGCGTCTTGGATGGAGGCGTGGCCAGTGACGAGCAAGACCTCCTGGAGCCCACTCGCGGCCTTGAGGACCGGGACGATCGACTGTCCGCGAGCGTCTGGGAGGCGCACGTCCACGAGCGCGACATCGAAGGTGTCGCCCGCCTCGCGCACGCCCTCGGCGGCGCTCGAGGCCGTGCGGACACTCGCGCCCTGGTCCTCCAAGATCTCTTGCAAGTTGTCGACGAGATCGGCGTGGTCGTCGATGACGATGATGCGTGCGCCCTGCAGCCTCATGATGCGATGAGTTTAGACGGCTTTGCGCACGATCGAGACGAGCGCCGCGGGAGAGAATGGCTTGGTGAGGATCTTGGGTGGACGGTCGGCGCTCACGCTCTCGAGGATGCTCCCGATCTCGTCCGGATACGCGCTCGTGAACACGAGCGTCGGTCGCTCATGATGAGGCAAGCGCTGCAGCGCGGTGGCGAGGTGCACACCGTGGCCATCCGGCAAGCGCATGTCGATGATGGCCACGCTGAACTGCTGGCGGGTCAAAGCGGCGAGCGCGTCTTGAATGGTGCCCACCGCGACGGGTGTGAGCTTGGTGCAGCGCTGCAGGATCTCTACGAGATTGTCGCGCAGATCGGCCTCGTCTTCGACGAGCAGCACCTGCCCTTCGCTCTCGAGCAGGCGGCGCACCGTGCCGAGCAACGAGGGGAGATCGATGGGCTTGGGGAGCACGTCGATGGCGCCCTCTTGGCGGGCGGTCGCCACCGTGGGCTCCCGCGCATACGCCGTGACGATGATGACCGCCGTCTGAGGCCAGCGCTCGCCGACCTCGCGCAGAAGGTCCAGCCCGCTCATGCCTTCCATCTTGAGGTCGGTGATGACGACATCGAACGCCTCGTCCTCGAGGCAGGCGAGCGCGGCCTCACCGTCTTCTGCGAGCGCGCAGGTGCAGCCCTCCGCCTCGAGAATCTCGCAAAGATTCTCCGCGAGGTCGACGTTGTCGTCGACGATGAGGACCCGAGGAGCGTTCATGGCTCAGCAGGAAGAGATAGCACGGGCAACACAATGTCGATACGGGCCCCCCCTGTCGCGACATTGGACCCGCGGACGTGACCTCCGTGACGCTCGATGATGCTCTTCACCAGCGCCAAGCCGAGGCCGATCCCCTTCGCCCGCGTCGTCACGAGCGGCTCGAAGGCCAGTGGCATGATGCTCGGGTCGAAGCCCGGGCCGTCGTCCACCACCGTGATTTCGACGCAGTCGTCGTCGATCCGTGCCCACACCTGAATCCGGCCACCTGCCGGTTGCAGCGCCCGTACCGCGTTGCTGAGCACATTGACGAGTGCCTGCTGGGTAAGGCCGGGATCGAGCACGACGTGTGGGTGCGCTGGGACATCGAAAGCAACCGAGACGGATGCCGGCACGGGCACCTGCTCCGCTACATCCGCGACGAGCTTCGCGAGCGAGACCGATTGGAGGCGCGGCGGCTGATTGCGCGCCATGTCGAGGAGATCGTTGACGATGCGGCCACACGTCTGGACTTGCTTGGCGATCCGATCGAGGTGTTTCGTAACACGTGGGTCGTCTTGGGGCCGACGTCCGAGAATGAACAGCGAGGACTCGATCACGCCGAGGGGGTTGCGGAGGTCATGTCCGATGCTCGCCGCAAGTTGCCCAATCGTGGCGAGCCGCTCGCGCCGGCGCAGACGTTCCGCAAAGTCGGCCTGATAGGTCTGGAACATGATCGCGAGCTCGAGGTCGAACAAGCAGTCCACCGCGTTGCACGCCTCGATGAAGGGATCACGCGCTTCCAACACGTCCCGGAGCACCCCGCGGTAGTCGAGGCGCATGACGTTCATCGCGGTGACCATGTACTGCTGCGGCAGCGCAATCTGCAGGTGGATGCGGCCGATTCGCGACCGTCGCTCGTAGAAGGTCTCGTCGTGAGGACCCGCGAGTCCGCTGCGCATCCACTCCACGAGGGTTCGTTTCAGCCTCGCGACCTGTTCGTCGCCGCCCGTGATCGCCGCGTGCGCCTTCGGGTGCGCGAGGATGCGCTCGTAGAAGTGGTCTGCGATCCGCTCGAAGTGCGGTTCGAGGCGCGGGCGCAGCGTCTGCAACAGCGAGCTGTCGCGATCGGAGAAGCCGATGTACTGCTTGATGTCCTCGAAGAAGGTTGGGGAGACGTCCATGCCGCGTTCGCAAGGGTGGGACGACGGAGACCACCCGCCAAGCGAAGGAAGAGGCGCGTCGAAAGATGTCGAAACGCACAAATTGCGCCGGAGACCGTTTGGCGCAAAATCTGCGCATTCGATGCATAGCATTTGCGCAGAGGAGCCGCCATAGTGGGCGCACGAGGAGTTGGAGCATGGTGAGTGTCGTGAAGCCCGAGGGCGCCCGTGTCCTGGTTGTCGATGATGAAGCGTCCGCGCGAACCGCGCTGGCGGAGCTGCTGCGCGAGGAGGGGTTCGCAGTGCGGAGCGCCGCAGACGGCTACAAAGCGCTGGGTCAGCTCGAGGAGTGGACGCCAGACCTCGTCATCACGGACGTCAAAATGCCCGGTCTCGACGGGATCAGCTTGATGCAGAAAGTGCGCGAGCAGCTCCCCGGCGTCGGGGTGGTCGTCATGACCGCGTTCGGCTCCGTCGAGAACGCGGTCGCGGCGATGCAGCAAGGCGCCGACGACTACCTCACGAAGCCCGTCCACTTTCCCGAGCTGCTGGTCGTGGTCCACCGCGTGCTCGATCACTATGCCCTTCGCCGCGAAAATCAAAAGCTTCGTTCCGAGCTCGAGGGGCCTTCGGACGAGAGCGGTGTCGAGTGGATTGGCCAATCCAAAGCGTCTCGCGAGCTGCTGGCTCTCGTGCGCCAGGTCAGCGACTCGGATGCTTCCGTGCTGGTGCTCGGCGAAAGCGGCACGGGCAAAGAGCTCGTCGCGCGCGCCCTCCATGCCTGGGGCGCACGCGCGGCGCGTCCGTTCGTCACTCTGCATTGTGCTGGGCTCGATGAGACCGCGCTCGAGCAAGAACTGTTCGGGTACGAGCAAGGCGCGTTCCCGGGCGCAAGCAGCCAGCGAGACGGACTCTTGGCCAAGGCCCACGGTGGCACGCTGTTCCTGGACGAGATCGGGCAACTTCCCGCGGGTATGCAGGTCAAGCTCCTGCGCTTCCTGCAGGACCGCAGCTTCGAGCGCGTCGGCGGTACACAGACGCACTCGGTCGATGTCCGCGTGGTGGCCGCGAGCGACCATGACCTCCACCGCGACGTCGAGACCGGAAAGTTCCGCGAGGACCTCTTCTATCGTTTGAACGTGATCACGTTGCGCGTGCCGGCGCTGCGCCAGCGCCGAGAAGACGTGCCCGCGTTGGCGATGCACTTCCTCGCGTCCTACAGCCGCAAGAATCGCAAGGTGATCCGCGGCTTCAACGATCGCGCGTTGCGGGTGCTGCTCAACTACGAATGGCCCGGCAACGTTCGGCAGCTCGAGCACTGCGTGGAGCGAGCCGTCGTTCTCTGCCAAGGTGGTGAGGTCGAGCCCCGCCATCTCCCGCGCGAGGTGCTTGCCCAGGAGCGCGCGCTCGACGAGAGTCCGGTGATCCCTGGCACGTCGATGGCCGAGCTCGAGAAGTACGCGATCCTCAAGACGCTCGAGCACGTGCGCGGCAGCACCAGCAAGGCCGCCGAGATCCTCGGGATCTCGCCGCGCAAGATCCAGTACCGCCTCGCCGAGTACCGCGACGCCGACCCCTCTGGGATTCCGGCCGTCTCCCGGCCCCGCCACGCGAACTGAGTCATCTGGACCCGAACCGGACTGGCGCGAAGCGGTGCGCGCGACGATGTCATCGACACCGTCGCCGTGGGATGCTCGTCAGCCCTCGTGCGAGGGGACGACGAGCACGGGGCAGTTTGCCTCGCGGATGATCTTGTCCGCGGTGCTGCCGAGGAAGAACCGGCGGGCACGGCCTCGGCCGCTCGTGGCCAACACGATGACGTCGGCTTGGAACTCTTGCGCCTCCCGCAGGATGATGTCCATGGGTCTGCCTGCGGCGGCGCGCAGCTCCACGTTGGTGTTGGGCATGAACTTGCGCGCGAGATCGGCGAGGACCTTGAGGGCTGCACGGTGGGCCCGATCATCGAGCTCGCGCAGCGAGGCGTCTGGGATCCACGTGCCCTCGGGGCCGCCGTAGAGGGCTGCGTCCGCAAGCGACGGTGTGGCATGGACCAGGCGCAAGGTGCCGTGGCCCGCGAGTCGTGCGCCGAGCTCGAGGCATGTGCCAAGCGATGGCGGGAGGGCGATCACGTGACCGCCAACCTCCACGGCCGAGGGGTCGTCTCGATTGGCGGGCACGAATTCCAGGGGGACGAGCACCTTGTCGAAAGCTGGGACGGTCATGGTTGGAACTCCGATTCAAGGCTGCCTCCGTTGGAGGGCAGCGGCCGTTGCACCTTCTGCGGCGTCGAGCCCACCGATCGAGCAAGCTCTTCCGAGCGCTTGGCCCGATCGTGGCCCATTCTATGGGTATGAAGTGGACGATCGGTCTCGACCTTCGCGCCAACGGACAGGGAGCGCTTGCGTTCGCCCGGTGGATCGGTGAACAAACCGAGACACCCGAACGAGAGCGATTTGACGCGATTCATGTGCTGGAGGCGTCGTATCTCCTCCAAGAGCTCCGAAGCGCGCACCTGCCGGATCTCGAGGCCCATGCGCAGCAGCGCTGCGCGGAGGTGCTCGCGGAAGCCGGCCTGCGCGAGCCCATGGCACGCGCGATCGTGATCGAGGGAGATCAAGCCGAAACGAGTCTAGCCCATGCCGCGAGCACGGCAGGCGCCGAGGCGCTGATCCTCGGGCGTCGCGTCGGAGCGCACGACGAAGGCATCGTACGGCTCGGACGCGTCGCCCGACGTGCCGTCCGGTGGCTGCCGTTGCCCACGATCATCGTGCCTGGCGACCTCGGGCCGACCGAGTTCGGTTCGGGGCCCGTGATTCTAGCAACGGATCTGACCAAGAGTTCGAGCGCGGCCGCTCGCTTCGCGCAGAGCTTCGCAAACGTTGTTCGCCGGAAGATCGTCGTGGTGCATGTGGTCCCGCGCGTGGATCCGGGATCGATGTTCGTCCCGTCGGCGACCGTCGAGCAGCTCTTTCATCAGTTGGGCTTGCGCCATGGGGTCGAGCTCGAGCAGTGGCGCACCGCGAACGGTCTGGGCGACTGCGCGACCGTGCTCGCGACGGGGGACGTGATCAGTCGGTTGATCGGGATTGCCGAGCAGGAACGCGCTCCGCTCGTCGTTTGTGGGTCGCGCATGCTGAGCCTCGCGGATCGGATCTTTACGGCGTCCGTAGGGTCGACGTTGGCGGCGTACGGCTCGGTGCCGGTGGCCATCGTGCCGCCCGAGGTGTAGGCACCCGCTGGGTGCGGCGGGCGAGTACGATCGCGGGGCATGTCTTCGCGCGCTCGCCTCTCGAACGTCCTCCTCGCGCTCCTCGCCGTTGGCTGTGCCAAAGCGCCGGCCGCCTCCGTTGCAGGCGGCACGTCGGCGAAACCTGCAGCCGCCCCGCAATCCGAGGCCCAAGCCTTCGTTCAGGACACGGACGCGATGCTGCGGACGCTCTGGACCGCAGCGGCTCGGGCCGAGTGGGACAAGGCGACCAACATCACCGACGCGACCGTGGCGAATGCGGCGCGTGCTCAGGCCGAGGTGATGGCGTTCGAGACCCAGGCGATCTTGCACGCCGCCAAGCTCGACACGAACGGCCTCGATCCATCCTCGCGACGTCAGATCGAGCTCCTCAAGCTCACGAGTACCTTGCCCGCACCCGACGACGCGGGGAAGCGCCAAGAGCTCGCTCAGATCGCCGCCACGCTCGAGGGCATGTACGGCATGGGCAAGTACTGCCCCCAAGGTCCTTCTGGCGAATGCCTCGACATCGGAGTGCTCTCCGACATCGTCGGAGAACCAGGCGATCCCACCAAGATCGAGGATGCGTGGAGGGGCTGGCGGACGATCGCTCCGCCCATGCGCCCGCTCTACGAGCGCCTCGTCGCCCTCGCCAACGAAGGTGCGCGGGGCCTGGGCTTCGCCGACGTCGGCGTCCTCTGGCGCTCGCGCTACGACATGCCTCCCGAGGCCTTCGAGGCCGAGATGGAGCGGCTTTGGAAGCAGGTCGAGCCGCTCTATACCGCTTTGCACTGCCACGTTCGCGCCAAACTCTCCACATTCTACGGCGAATCCGTGGTGCCCAAGACGGGACCCATCCCCGCGCATTTGCTCGGAAACATGTGGGCACAAGATTGGTCGAATCTCTATCCTTTGCTCGAGCCCTTTCCAGGCGAACCGAGCATCGACGTCTCGGATGCGCTCGTCCGCGCCGGCGACTCGGAGATCGCCATGGTGAGACGCGGCGAGGCCTTCTTCACCTCGATTGGATTGCCCGCGCTGCCGCAGACGTTTTGGGAGCGCTCGATGTTCGTGAAGCCCGCCGACCGAGAGGTCGTTTGCCATGCGAGCGCGTGGGACGTGGGCTTCAACAATGATTTGCGGATCAAGATGTGCATCAAGCGCAATCACGAGGACTTCGTGACGATCCATCACGAGCTCGGGCACAATTACTACTACACCAGCTACTACACCTTGCCCGTGCTGTTCCAGTCGGGCGCGCACGATGGCTTCCACGAGGCGATTGGTGACGCGATCGCGCTCTCGATCACTCCTGAGTACCTCGTGGAGGTCGGTCTGCTGCAGACGGCATCGGCGAGCGAGAAGAGCGTCATCAACAAACAGCTCCAGGCTGCGCTCGCCAAGGTCGCGTTCCTGCCATTTGGCAAACTGATCGATGAATGGCGGTGGCGGGTGTTTTCGGGTGAGATCACCCCGCAGACGTACAACCAAGGGTGGTGGGCGCTCCGGGGCCGCGTGCAGGGGGTCGCGCCTCCGCATTCACGGGGAGAGGAGCACTTCGATCCCGGCGCGAAGTTTCACATTCCCGGCAACACCCCCTACGCGCGCTATTTCCTCGCCCATATCCTGCAGTTCCAATTCCACGCGGCGCTCTGCGCGGCCGCGGGACACGAAGGTCCGCTGCATCAATGCTCCATCTACGGCAGTAAGCCCGCCGGAGAGAAGCTGCACGCCATGCTCGCCATGGGGGCTTCGCGACCCTGGCCCGAGGCCCTGCAGCACCTCACCGGCACCCGCACCATGGACGCGAGCGCGCTGCTCGAATACTTCGAGCCGCTCGCCACCTACCTCGCGGAACAGAACCGCGGACGCGCCTGCGGCTGGGAGCCGCGCGAGCTGCGCTTTAGCCAGTGAGTCGCAGGCATGTTCAGGTCCGAATCCGGAGCTGGTACGCTGCCAAGAACGCCGCTATGAGCACGACCCAAGATCGCCCCATCGAGGAGATCTCCCTGAGCGGATACAAGTCGATCCGCTCACTCGAGCAGCTGCGCCTGCATCCTAGGCTCTGTCCCGTTTCCCCGAAAGTGCCGAATTCTTGGAGCGGCGGCAATTTCGTGATCCAAGCCAAGCATGACGGCACGCATGCCTCGCCACCGCCTGACCGACCCTCAGTGGGGCTTGATTT